>MDTC01207451.1_pt1 | contig 53921 bp, 63 predicted proteins | sample 811181 | NCBI WGS metagenome assembly MDTC01 (sample SAMN05326644, study PRJNA326480) | marine metagenome | isolation source: seawater | place: Pacific Ocean: North | collected 2011 | reverse complement strand
TTATGCATAAAAACAAGATAATCGCAAAGTTCTTCTGCTTCTTCAATAGAATGTGTTGTAAGTATGATGGTTGTTTCCTTAAGTGATTTTAGAAAATTCATAAGGATTACGCTTGTATAAGCATCAACTCCTGCTAATGGCTCGTCTAAAATCAGAATTCTTGGATTTGATATAAGTGCGCAGCCTATAGAGCATCTTCTTTGGTAACCTCCGGAAAGTTTTGAAATTTTACTGTTTTTCTTTTCATTTAACTTAAGAACTTCAATTGTTTTGTCAATATTCCTTATGAGCTTTTGCTTATCCCGAATATACAACCCTCCAAAAAACTCCAAATTTTCGTAAATAGTTAAGTTCTCATAAAGGGATATGGATTGGGGCACTAAAGCGATATGCTGCCTTATCTTTTCTATGTGCTTGGAAGTATCCATCCCCAATATCGTAATTTTACCTGAATCCGGAACCAATAAACCAGTGAGCATATTTATTGTAGTGGTCTTTCCAGAACCGTTTGAACCCAATAAGCCAAATATCTTATTCTCTGGAACAGAAAAAGAGAGATTGTTTATTGCAGCAATCTCTTTGAATTTCTTATTAATCTCTCTAACTTCAATTGCAGCCATACCAAACCTCTTTTTATTATGTATTTGTAAAAGGGCTTAATAAAGATTTCTATAGTCCGCTTGAAACAAAAATAATTTAAATAGAGTCAAAATAATGTTTATTGGGTGGTTTGATGAATATATTACTTATTGGCAATGGTGCAAGAGAACATGTGATAGCCGAAGCTTTTAAGAGAAATAAATCTGTTAAACTATATTCTTTTATGAAATCAAAGAATCCTGGTATTGCTTCTTTGTCTGAGGATATTTCTATAGGCGATTATTCTGATTTGGATGGAATAAATAAATTTGCTGAAAAAAACAAGGTTGAGTTTGCTTTTATTGGTCCGGAAGATCCTTTAAATAATGGTGTTGTTGACAAGCTGCAGGAAATAGGAATACCTTCAGTAGGACCTACAAAGCTTATGTCAAGGTTAGAAACAAGTAAATCTTTTACCAGGGAGTTGTTGGAAAAATATGATATTGATGGAAACCCTAAGTTCAAGGTTATTAATCATGATAATCTTAATGAGTTAAATGATTTTCTTAATGAAACTGAGGAAGTTGTTGTAAAACCTGATGGATTGACTGGTGGAAAAGGAGTTAAGGTTCAAGGAGACCATTTTGATACAAAAGAAGAGGCTTTGAAATATTGCATTGAGGTTTTAGAAACACATTCTTCTGTTATAGTTGAAGAGAAATTAGATGGTGAGGAATTTTCATTGCAGTGCTTAACAGATGGGAAAACAGTTGTTGCTACACCTCCTGTCCAGGACCATAAAAGGGCTTATGAAGATGATAAAGGGCCTAATACAGGCGGCATGGGATCATATTCATCTGAAAATCATTTACTTCCTTTCCTTAAGAAAAAGGATGTTGATGAAGCTTTAGAGATAACAAAAAAAGTTGCTGACGCGATTAATAAAGAAACCGGATTGTATTACAAAGGCGTTATGTATGGCGGATTTATTTTAACTAAGCAAGGTATTAAACTAATTGAATATAATGCAAGGTTTGGAGATCCTGAAGTTATGAATATATTGCCTTTGTTGAAAACAGATTTTGCTTCTATTTGCCAGGCAATAATTGTTCAGGAACTTGGCAGGGTTAAAATTAAGTTTGAGAAAAAAGCAACTGTATGCAAGTATGTTGTTCCTGAAGGCTATCCAGACAAGCCTGTTAAAAATGAGAAAGTTTCTGTTTCAAAACAGGGAAAAGCAAAGATGTATTATTCTTCTGTTGATGAGAAGAAAGATGGATTGTACATGACTGGCTCAAGGGCAATAGCTTTCTTAGGTATTGGGAGTAATTTAGAAGAAGCTGAGAAGATTGCTGAGGATGCTGTTTCTAATGTTAAAGGCAAAGTGTTCCATAGGAAAGATATTGGAACAAAGGAATTGGTTGGGAAAAGGGTAAGTCATGTTGGGGAGTTAATTTAGATTTATGTTTAACTCTCTTGCAACCCATTTCATAACCTCTAACTCATCAGCATAAATAATATGATCATCACATAATCCTTGAACTGTTGCTAGTCCTCTTTCAACAATATCATCTGAAATTAGGGGTGTTCTGCCATCAAATTTTACATTTGTAAGAACTTCGTCTAATGTTTCTGCTACTACTAGAGCTTCATCTGGAGTAAACTCCCTAGCTGCGATTGCACCAGTTCCAATCCTTAATCCAGATGTAACAGCTGGGGGTCTTTTATCATAAGGTACAGAATTTCTGTTGGTAACCATATTTACCAAACCTGCAGCCCTTGATGCACGTATACCAGATAATCCCCGAGGTTCTCTTAACAAAATAAGATGTGTGTCTGTTCCTCCACTAACAAGATCGTAACCCTCATCAGTAAAGAATTTCTCCCAAACTTTAGCACTATCCAGAGTTAGCTGTTGCCTGTCAATAAATGCTTGACCTGGCCCGGTCATTTCAGCATTTAATGCCTCACGAAATGCAACTGCTTTTGCAGCTATAACATGTTCAAGAGGTCCGCCTTGCATACCTGGAAAGACTGCAAAGTCAATTGCTTCGTGCAATGGTACATAATCATCTCTTTCCCTATTTGGATGCGGAACTTCCATTTCATAATTTTTTCCCAACAAAATCATTCCCCCCCTTGGGCCCCCTAATGTTTTTTGGGTTGTTGATGTAACTATATCTGCAATATTTATAGGGGAAGGATGCACTTCATCTCCAGCTGCCACTAAGCCTGAAAAGTGCGCCATATCCACCATAAAGTAAGCTCCAACTTCATCTGCAATATCCCTAAATCTTTGAAAATCAATAATCCTTGGGTACGCACTTCCACCAGCAATTATAAGCTGAGGTTTTTCTGCTTTTGCTAATCTTTCAACTTCGTCATAATCTATAAGCCCTGTTGTTCTATCAACATGATAATTAACAATATCGTAAATGTTTCCAACTGCATTGACTGGAGCACCATGGCTTAGGTGTCCTCCTTGGTCAAGACCCATACTTAAAATTTTATCACCGGGTTCAAGAATTGCGAAGTAAGCAGCTTGGTTTGCTGTTGTACCTGAATGAGGCTGGGCATTCATGTGGTCTGCGCCAAATAATGCTTTTCCCCATTGTATTGCTGCAGCTTCACCAACATCAACCCATTCACAGCCATCATAGTACCTTTTGCCCGGATAACCTTCCGCATATTTATTTGTAAGAACAGATCCAGTTGCAGCCATTTGAGCCGGAGTTGAATAGTTTTCAGATGCTATTAATTTTATTTTATCGGATTGGTCTCTTAATTCTCCAGCATCTGCCCTGAAAATTTCTGGGGCTATTTTTGCTAAAACATAAAATGGGTTTCCAGTTAAGAAAGATTTAGGCAATTGAATTAAATCTGAACCAGCTTGCGTCATTTTTCCACCCCGTACCTCAAGAATTATATCAAGAGGTTTATTGTTTACACCTCTTTTTTGGTAATAATTTCTAGGAGGTATTTAAATTTTTTTATTTTGCTGTTTTATTGATATTAAAGAAATCTTTTTATACAGAAGTAGACTTTTTACTAGTAATGAAACAAACCCTTAGATTAAAAATTTCGGAAAAAAGAAAAGCTCTTAGTAGAGAAGAGACTAAGGAAAAAAGCAATAAAATAAAGGAAAAACTGTATTCTTTGGATGAGTTTAAGGAAGCAAAGAACATTATGGTGTATGTTTCTTTTAATAATGAAGTTGATACTCATGAAATAATTAAAGAATTAGTAGATAGCACAGAAAAAAAGATTATAGTGCCTTATGTTGAAAAAAATAATCCTATATTGCAGCTTTCAGAAGTGGAAGATTTTGATGATCTTGAGCCAAAAACTTTGGGAATACTGGAGCCGAAAGATGAATTTGTTAGGAAAGTTGGTATTAGTAAGGTTGATTTGGTTATAGTTCCAGGAATGGTTTTTGATTCAAGAGGCTATAGGATTGGTTATGGCCATGGCTATTATGACAGGTTTCTTAAAAAATTAGGAAAAGATGCTAAAAAAATCGGATTTGCTTTTGAATTACAATTGATTGATAAAGTTCCTGAAGAGAAGTATGATGTCCCTATGGATATTATTGTAACTGAAAAGAGGGTTTTGAAATGGAATTAGTGACTCAAAGAAAACATCCGGATTGGTTTAAGATTAAACTGTCATCCGGAGAAAAATATGGTAAAATAAAGAGTCTGGTAAAGACAAATAGATTACATACTATATGCGAGGAAGCTAAGTGCCCTAATTTATCTGAATGCTGGAGCCATGGCACTGCTACATTCTTAATTTTAGGGGATACATGCACTAGGTATTGCGGTTATTGTAATGTTAAGACTGGCAAGCCTACTCAATTTGATAAAGATGAGCCTGGAAAGGTTGCTGAGGCTGTTGAGAAGTTAGGGCTAAAGTATGTTGTTGTAACTTCTGTAACAAGAGATGATTTAGAAGATGGCGGTGCTGGAATTTATGCTGATACAGTAAAAGAAATTAAAAAATTAACTAAATGTTCAGTAGAATTATTAATACCAGATTTCAAAACAATGAATAGTAAAGTATTGAAAGAAGGTTATCTTAATGTTGATGCTTTGAAAACTGTAATTGAGGCAAAACCGGATGTCTTGGGGCATAATATTGAGGCTGTAAAAAGTGTATTTAAGAATGTGAGGAAAGGTGGTGATTATGATTTATCATTACAATTATTAAAAACACTAAAAAAAATTGATGAAAAAATAAAAACCAAGTCGAGTATAATTTTAGGATTAGGAGAAACTAAAGAAGAGATTATTGAAACAATGAAAGATTTAAGGAACAATAATGTTGATTTCTTGACTTTGGGACAATACTTACAGCCATCAATGAAGCATGTTAAGATTGAAAAATATTATACTCCAAAAGAATTTGAGGAATTAAAAGAAATTGGAATGGAAATGGGCTTTAAGCATGTTGAAGCTGGTCCGTTAGTAAGGAGTTCATATAGGGCCGATAAGTTGAATTCATTGATAAATAATAATTAATTAAAATGAAATGCAGATTTATTGGTACGGGAATGAATGATGCTTTTACCAACATGGCTATAGATGAATCACTATTGCTTAATTCTAAAATTCCTGTATTAAGGGTTTATTCCTGGAGTCTAAAAGCTGTTTCTGTTGGTTATAATCAGAAGGTTATGGAAGAAATAAATGCAGATTATTGTAAAAAAAATAATATTGAGATTGTAAGGCGGATTACAGGTGGAAAAGCAGTCTTTCATGATAAAGAGATAACTTACAACTTCATTGTTCCAGAAAAATCAGGTTTATTATCAAATAACATCAATGAATCCTATAAAGAGATTGCAAATGCATTAGTTGCTACATTTAAAAAAATTGGAATTGAAGCGGAAGTAAAAAAAGTTCCGGAAAAGATTGCAACTTCTATATGCTTTAACAGCTCTAATTGGTATGAATTGTTGGTTAATGGCAGAAAAATTTCAGGTAGTGCGCAAAGAAGGATGGAAGGAAAGGTTTTGCAGCACGGTTCTTTGTTAATGGATTTTGACTACAATAAGAATAATTCAATATTTAATTCTGACAATAGTTTTGACAACATTGAGAATTTAAAAAATAGGATTACATCATTAAAAAACGAATTGAATAAAATTATTGAATATAATGAACTTAGTTCTGCATTGAAAAATGGTTTTAAGGAAAACTTTAATTTTGAAATGATTGATGATTCTTTAACTGATGAGGAAGTTATTTTGGCTGAGAAATTAAAGAAAGAAAAGTATTCTACGGATGTATGGAATTTAAGATTATTAGCAAAAACTATTTAAATAACTCTCGTAATTGAAATATCCCGGTGGTTTTTATGAATGATATGATGAATTCTATTGATAAGAGTGATACTGAGACTTATAAGTTAATAAAAAAAGAGTTGGAAAGGCAGCAATTAGGCTTGGAGATGATTCCTTCTGAGAATAATGTAAGTAAAAGCGTGCTGCAGGCGATGGGCTCTATTTTGACTAATAAGTATTCTGAAGGCTATCCGAAAAAAAGATATTACGGCGGAAATGAGTTTATTGATGATATTGAGATCATAGCAATAGAAAGGGCAAAGAAAGCCTTTGGAGTTGCGCATGTAAATGTACAGCCATATTCAGGGAGCCCGGCAAATTTTGCAGTTTACGTTGCAACCTGCAAAGCAGGGGATGTGGTTATGGGGCAGAATTTAACAGATGGCGGGCATTTAACCCATGGTTGGAAAGCAAGTGTTACAGGCCAGTTCTTCAAAAGTATTTTGTATCATGTTAAGGATGATGGTTATCTGAATCTGGATGAGATAAAAAAACTGGCAGAAGAGCATAAGCCACAGTTAATATGGGTTGGTGCTACTGCTTATACAAGGGAATTTCCGTTTGAAGAGCTGGGAAAAATAGCAGATGATGTTGGGTCATATTTAGCAGCAGATATAGCTCATATTTCTGGTTTAGTTGTTGCTGGTGTGCATAAAAGCCCTGTTCCTTATGCTCATATTGTTACCACAACAACCCATAAAACTTTAAGAGGTCCAAGAGGGGGAATGATTATGGTCACTCAAAAAGGTCTTGATAAAGATCCGGAGCTGGCAAAAAAAATTGATAAAGCAATATTTCCAGGATTACAAGGGGGTCCTCATGATCATACAACTGCTGCAATTGCTGTTGCCTTAAAGGAATCATTGCAGCCGGAATTTAAGGATTACTGCAAGCAGATTGTTAAAAATTCCAGAGCTTTGGCAAAAAGCCTTATGGACAATGGAATAAAGCTTGTTACTGACGGAACTGATAATCACATGGTTCTTATTGATTTAACTCCATTTGGAAAAGGCAAGGGTGTTTTTGTGCAGGACGCATTAGATTTAGCAGGTATAACTGTAAACAAGAATACAATTCCTGCTGATCCTTCCAGTCCATTTTATCCTTCCGGTGTAAGGCTTGGGACTCCTTCATTAACAACAAGAGGAATGAAAGAAAAAGAAATGGAAACAATAGGAAAATGGATAGCTGATGTTATAAAAGAAATTAAAGACTTTGATTTACCAGAGGATAAAGAAGAAAGAAAAGTTTATTTAAAGGAAGCCAGGGGAAAAATCAATGGAAATGAGAACCTGGGGAAAATAAAAAATGAGGTAATTGAGTTGTGCAAGAAATTTCCTCTGTATCCTGGTTTTGACATTTTAAAATGACTGCAAAGATAATTGATGGGAAGGAAGTTTCAGGTAAGTTTCTTGAAGATATTAAGAAAAAAGTTGAGAAGCTTACTGGAAAACCAGGACTGGCAATAGTTAAGGTTGGTTCTAATCCTGCTTCTGAAATTTATGTCAACAGCAAGGAGAAAAAAGCCAAATCAATCGGTTTTTATGTCAAGCGATTTAATCTTGAAGAGAATGCATCGCAAAATGAATTGGTGAAAATTGTCGATGAATTGAACCAGGATAAAAAAATCCATGGTTTTATTGTGCAGCTGCCTTTGCCTAAGCATATTAATGAAACTTTTGTAGTAGATGGGATACTTCCCCAGAAAGATGTTGATGGATTTACTCCTTTAAGTTTGGGAAATCTGATTAATGATAATAATATCATGGTGCCTGCAACTCCCAAAGGCTGTTTAGAATTAATTAAGTCAACTGGAGTTAAATTAGAAGGAAAAAATGCAGTTATTGTTGGCAGATCATCTATTGTAGGAAAACCAGCTGCTTTACTTTTATTACAGGAAAATTGTACAGTAACTATATGCCATTCAAGAACTAAAAATCTCAAGGAGTATACAAAAAATGCTGATATTCTTATTGCGGCTGTTGGCAAAGCAAAGCTGATTAAGAAAGATATGGTAAAGAAAGGCGCAATAGTTATTGATGTCGGGATTAACAGAACTCCTTCAGGTATTGTCGGAGATGTTGATTTTGATAATGTAAAAGAAGTTGCTGGATATATTACTCCTGTTCCAGGTGGTGTAGGGCCAATGACAATTGCTATGCTGCTGGATAATACTTTGAAGGCTATGGAGATTAAGAGAGGGTTTTGAGGACAACACAAAGATTTATAAACTACTATATTTTCTGAATGGCACCGGTGATTGATTATATGAACATCGGAGTTTTAGCATCAACAAAAGCGACTGACATGCAGGCAGTAATTGATGCTATAGAATCCAAAAAAATAAATTCTAAGATTTCTGTTGTTATTTCCAATAAAAAAGATGCTTATGCTCTAGAAAGGGCCAAAGAGCATAATATTGAAGCTAAGTTTATTGATTCTAAAGGCAAAGAAAGGGAAGAATTTGACAGAGAAGTTTCTAAAGAACTGGAAAAACATGATGTTGATTTAGTATTGGCTATTGGCTATATGAGAATCTTAAGTTCCTGGTTTGTTGGTAAATATAAAAACAAAATAATGAATATTCATCCTTCTTTATTGCCGGCATTTGCGGGTGGAATGGACAAGGATGTGCATGCAGAAGTTCTTAAATCCAGTGTAAAGGAAACTGGATGTACATTGCATTTTGTTGATGAATCAGTTGATGGTGGTCCTATAATTCTGCAGAAAAAAGTTGATGTTGAGAAAAATGAAACAATTGAAAGCTTAAAGGCAAAAGTGCAAAAAGCAGAGCAGGAAGTTATTGTTAAAGCTATTAAATTGTATGAGGAAGGGAAGATTAAAGTTGAAGGTAGCGAAGTTACAATTTCGGAATAAAGTACAATAAAGAAAAAACAATGATTAATAATAAATATTGAAAAAATAAAATAATTGAAAAATGAAAACGGCTTTGATATCAGTATCAGACAAAAAAGGTATTGTTGAGTTTGCTAAAGAACTGAATAAATTAGGAATAAAGATATTGTCTACCGGAGGGACTGCAAAACTGTTGAAGAAAAGAAAAATTCCTGTGACAGAGATTTCTAAATACACTAAAAGTAAGGAGATGATGGATGGTCGTGTCAAAAGTTTGCATCCAAAGATTTTTGGGGGAATACTAGCTTTAAGGAAAAATAAGAAGCATATGAAAGAGCTAAAAGCAAATAAAATTGATTTAATAGATATTGTTGTTGTCAATCTTTATCCTTTTGAAGAAACAGTAGGGAGGAATGCAGGTTTTAAGGAATCTATTGAGAATATTGATGTTGGCGGGCCTTCTATGGTAAGGGCTGCTGCAAAGAATTTTGAAGATGTTTTGGTAATCGTTGACCCTAAGGATTATAATGTGGTGCTGGAAGAAATAAAAAAGAAAAAAATAAACGAGGAATTAAAACAAAATCTTGCACTAAAAGCTTTTGAGCATACTGCAAGGTATGATACAATAATAAATGAGTATTTTAATGAAAAGTTTGGAAGCGGAAAGTTTCCTGATACACTTAATTTAACTTTCAAGAAAAATCAGGATTTAAGGTATGGTGAAAATCCGCATCAAAAGGCAGCTTTTTATGTTGATCCTTTCATTTATGAAAGTTCCATTGGAACTTCCAAGCAGCTGCATGGAAAAGCCCTTTCTTTCAATAATATCTTAGACATAGATAATGCGTTTGAGCTTGTAAAGACATTCAAGGAGCCTGCTGCAACAGTTGTAAAGCATACTAATCCTGCTGGCTGCGCAATTGCAGATACAATAGAAGAAGCATTCAAAAAAGCTTATGATGGAGATCCTTTATCAGCTTTTGGAGGTATTATTGCCTTAAACAGGGACTGCAATGAGAAAGTTGCAAAATTAATCAGGCCCTTGTTTATGGAAGTTGTAATGTGCCCAAAATTTGAGAAAAATGCTTTGAAAATTCTAAAGGAAAAGAAAAATATAAGGCTGCTGGAAACTGGCGGAATAAAAAAATCAGAAAAAAGCTATTATGCAAAAAAAGTTGTTGGTGGCTTATTGGTGCAATCAAGAGATTCTCCGATTTCTGCTATATTGAAGAAAAATCTTAAGGTTGTGACAAAAAGAAATCCAACTGCAGAAGAATTAAAGCAATTAAAGTTTGCTTTTAATGTAACATGGCATGTTAAATCCAATTCAATAGTTTTTGCAAAAGACAATCAAACAGTGGGAATAGGGGCTGGCCAGATGTCAAGAGTGGATTCAGTAAAAATTGCAGGAAGAAAAGCAGGAAAGAACTCAAAAGGCGCTGTTATGTCATCTGACGCATTCTTTCCGTTTAGAGACGGGATTGATGAAGCTGCTAAAGCCGGAATTACTGCTATAATCCAACCAGGGGGGTCTATAAAAGACAAAGAAGTTATAGAAGCTGCTAATGAACACAATATGGCAATGGTGTTTACAGGGCTTAGATTGTTTTGGCATTAGATTTATATATGAGGTGCATATTTCTTTTGTAAAATGTCAGATGAAGAAAAATCTAAAAAATATGTATTACAGCATGACAGGCCTAACTGCATAGGTTGCGCTGCATGTGCTACTGTAGCGCCGGATTTCTGGGAGATGCATGATGGCGGCAAGTCAGATATCAAAGGCGGCAAGGACAAGGAAGATGGGTGGCAGGAGCGTGAGATTGAGGAAAAAGATTTTGAGATAAACAAAGAAGCTGCTGATTCATGTCCTGTGAATGTGATTCATATAGTTAAGAAAGATAGTAAAGAGAAGATTATTTAGCTTTGTTTCTATAAAAACCTTAATAAAACACCAAATTTTACCCCTTATATGGAAATCAAAAATAAATGTCCTAAATGCAAGTCAGAAGATATTAAATTAATTAGTTATATGGATATTAAATGCATTGTCTGCAAGGACTGTGGTTATGATGAATCTGAGAAATATGATGTTTTTCCAGAGGAAAAAGTTTCTCAGAAAGCTAAAGGGAAGTATACGCCGTATAAGGCTGGCGGAGTTAAAAGAAGCAAAAAATAGTAATTGAGAATTCAATGAAAAACGATTCAATAATAAAAATGAAAACATACTCACTAATACAATCACTAACGTTCCTGTATCCCTCTGGGACGTTCGTAGCTTTCAATTTGAAAATCCATAAGACGGAGGCATGTTCAAATTGAAAATAACCGTAGCGAAACATGCCGGATTCTGTTTTGGAGTCAAGAGAGCAATAGATATAGCAGAGCATACTGCATTAAATGGAAAAACATATGTTTACGGGCAGCTTGTGCATAATGAAAGAGTTATTGATGATCTGAAGAAGAAAAATATTATTTTTGCAGATAATATTGAAGAAATTCCTAAGAATTCTGTTACTGTTTTAAGGGCGCATGGCGAACCAGGAACAACATATGAGGAATTAAAGGGGAAAAACATTGAGAATGAGAAGCTTAATGATGCTACATGTCCATTAGTAACCTTGGTGCATAATGTTGTAATTAAACTGAAAAACAATGGCTATGGGGTTATTATATTTGGAAAGCGTGACCATCCGGAGAGTATAGGAACCAGCTATCATATCAAAGGCAAAGATACGTTTATTGTTGAAAGTCCAGATGATGCTTCTTCTGTTATTGAGCACATAAATAAGAATAAATTTGAGAAAGTTGCGATAATTTCCCAAACAACAATGTCAGTTGATGGCTATAAGAAATTAATAAACAATATTAATGATATTTTTGATAACAAATTTGAGCAGCTTTCTTTGAATTTGAAAGATATTGAAAAGAATTTTGTTTTTGTGGATACTATTTGCAATCCTACAAAGCAAAGACAGTCAGATACAGAGGAAATAGCAAATAAAGCAGATGTAATGATTGTAATTGGCAGCAAAAAATCAAGCAATTCAAAAGAATTGGCAGCAAAAAGCAAAGAGTTGGGTGTTGAGACTTATTTTATACAATCTGCTGAGCAATTGGAAAAAGAATGGTTTAATGGCAAAGAGAATATTGGTGTAACAGCAGGAGCTTCTACACCTGATATTACTATAAATGAAGTTGTTGATAAAATAAGGAACATTACAAATGGAATTTAACAATAGTCTGGATAATTATAAAAAAATCATTGACAATGAATTAATTAAATTCTTTGATAATGGGATAAAGAAAGACGATGACTTTCTAAAGGAAAGCTATGGTTATCTTAAGGAATTTACTTTAAGGCCTGGCAAGAGATTGAGGCCTATAGCCACTATAATGTCATTTAAGGCAATTAATGATTCTGATGAGAGTAAGATTTATCCTGTTTGCATTGTTCCAGAGCTTATACATGCTTCTTCATTGATACATGATGATATGATGGATGAAGATTTACTAAGGAGGGATAAGCCAACAATGCATAAAATATTTGAGGCGTATTTCAAGAAAAATTTTTCAGATTCTGCTTGTGAAGGAGATTTGTTTAACAGTCATTCAAAAAGATTTTCTGTTTCAATGGCTGTTTTGCAGGGAAATATATTGTTTTCATTGTCAAAGTCATGCATTTTAGATTCTAATTTAGATGACAGCATTAAGAAAAAATCCCTGGAGATTTTCAATGATGCTTATGCCAGAATTAATGAAGGCCAGATGCTTGATTTATGCATTTCTGCAGATAAAGATATCAAGGAAGAAGACTATGTTAAAATGGCAGCTGCGAAAACAGGCCCTTTGTTTTCTTCTTCTATAAAGTTTGGAGCTTTGTTAAATAATGCAAAAGATTTTCAATTGGAAGCTTTGGATAAATATGCAGACAGCATGGCATTGGCTTTTCAAATTCATGATGATATGATGGATTTAAGCAAGACAATGAAAGATGCAGGAACTTATGCAAAAAATAAGACTGTTGAGGCTAAAAAATATTTAGAGAAAGCTAAGCTGAATGAAGAAGGGTTTAAATTCTTTAATGAATTGGCTGATTTTGTTGTTGAAAGAAAAGTTTGATTATTTCGTAAAGAATCCAGCTCTTTCAGGATCGAATTTCCACTCTGAAGCAAGCTTTCCTGTTCTTTTGTAGTGTTTTGTAAGTCGTTTTATGCTTGATTCTGTTAATATTAATCCTCTTTTAGCTGTCTCATCTATGTGGTTTGTTTCTAAATGCTTTCTTACTGCTACGGATTTTCTTATTAATGCCATTAAATCGTCAGGAAGCTCTGGAGCTATTTTCTTTTCTTCCAGTATCTGGAAGATTTTTTTCTTGCACAAGAGCCTTACATCAGAAATTCCGTATGTATCCCTAAGAACAATGCCTATTTCAGAAGAACTTTTTCCTTCTTTGGCTAATTTGGCTATTAAAAGCTCTACTTCTTCTGGCTTATAACTTAACCATACTGGCAAGGTTTTCTTGACAGGTTTTTTGGAGCCGGATTTTCCGTGCTTCCTTGAATACATTCGTGCCATTTTTATTGAATTATCTTATCTTTACGGAAACAAAGAGAATTATTTGTCTCCAGTATGTGCAAGCCTAAACCGACACATCTCTTGAATAGATTTGGGAATGTTATATGGTTTATAAATGTTATTGAAAACACCCATTTGTTTAAGGTAAAAAATAATAAAGTTTTTATGGGATGAAAAAATGTAAGAGTATATGTTTGAACAAAAGGTCGAGGTTGAGAGCCCTAATGGACAAAATGTTGAAATTAAGATACATCATGATAGAGCATTCCAAGCATATGCTTCATTCTTAATAGTTGCCTGTAGTTGGTTGGAGCATTTTAAGGATAACCCTCAATTTAATACTAAATTTGATGGTAAAATAATTAATAATTTAATAGTTCGCAAAGCTCATTTTCCTTGGGTTATGCAGCTTAAAAAGAATTACTGGGTATTTTCTGGTTTTACTAGTTTCCAATACAGTTCTCCAATAACTATAATACATGACAGAATGACACCCCAAGCTGTGTTGGGAACTTTGATGCATGAATTAATGCACGTATTTTACGACAAAGATCGCATTGATAAAAATACTGAAAAATTCATTCAGGAAAAGGCTATTGAAAATTTAGTAAAAATTCTTAAAAATTATAAATGGATTACGCACGAAAAGAATGAATCCATTTTTAAGGAACATCACATTTCAAGGAAGGTGTTGTCATTCAACGACATAAAAAAAGCACTAGAGTATTTGAAGTTTGGATATAGCTTGCATTTCTGGAAACATGGGTGAAGCATAATTATAAAAAGATTAAGTAGCCCCGCCAGGATTCGAACCTGGGCCGTCGGCTGTTTTCCAAGCGTCCAAAAGCCGATATCCTTGACCGCTAGACTACGGGGCTGTAATGTAAATGACAACAAAGCTAATTTATAAAATTATCTTAAATTTCAAAAATTATTTATACCAAACATCAAATTATAAGAATATGAAAAGAATCCCGATATTGATCTTTATTATTTTTCTTCTTTTTATTTACGGTTGCGGTAAAGAAGAAATTACTACACAAGCTTATAAAATTGAGGAAATTGAAGCTGCAGAAGAGGAAGTAACAGAAGAAAACATAACAACAATAAGGCTATGCCATGATACAGACAGAGGGATGGTAAGATGGGTTAATGGAACTGTGTTTGGGTTTTATGATAATGCAACAAGGTTTGAATTCAATGATTATTGCCTGAATTTCAATTATTTATGGGAATTTTATTGCGAGAATGGAAATCCACTGCAGGAGATATTTTTATGTATAAATGGCTGCGAGGACAATCATTGTCTTTAGAAATAAAGCTTCAAAGCTTCTTCTTCCATGAAATGGAGTTTTTTTGCAGGTACTATTAAACAATGCATTCCTCCTTTGAACATGTATTGTAGCAGTTCTTTTGTTTTTCCAGCCCTGATTATCTGATCTAAAGAGCCTAGTTTAGTGCAGCCAATGCATAAAGTGTTGTCAGTAAATATTTTTTCATTTCTTTTCATCTCTACTTTCAATAAGTATCTTATTGCATCATGCATGGGCAAACTGTCATTAGAATTTTCTTTTATATCTAAAAGAAATAGGGTGTGTAAGTTGTTTTTTTGGTTTATTGCCAAAACATCATAAGGAGTTTCTATATTGTCATTAAGGAAAGGAATAGATGCAGTTTTGCCGAAATTGTATAATTGAAGTCCTGTAACGCTAATTGCAGTTAAAACAGATGCATTATGCACTATTTTTGTTTTAATTTGAAGCTTTTTTGCTCTTAAGTACAAATCTATATGTGTTGTTGCAGAGAAAACATCACCTACAATAAGGAAAGCTACTTCTTTTGTTTTTGCCTGCTTTAGTATTGTATTTTCAGCATCAATTTCAACTAGTTTTCTATCAGCTAAAATGACCTTTTTGCCATATAATTTTTCAAGATAGCTTATATTGCAGTTTATTTTTGCAGTGTAGTTCTCAAGATAGACAAAATCTGCTTTTTTTACTATTTCAAGGCCTTTTAGGCTGATGTCTTTCTCATCATTAAGACCAATACCTATGAAGTTTAGGGTCATAGAATCAATGGAATATGGAAAGTTATTTTAACTTTGTTATGTATTAAGTTAATTGGTTGTTATTCTTTAGGGGTAAATATAGAAAGATTTTTATATAAAACATCTATTTTTATTTAGTATGATTGAATTACCCCCATTTCAAAAGGGATTTATGGAGTTTATAGATGACTATGTAAATAGATTTGAACCTAATAATATTATGGATCCAAATTATCAAGACCATCTGGACGACCGAAAAATAATGATAAATCGATTTCATTTAAAAAATTTGAGACCCGGTTCTATGTTATATGTTCAGTGTGATCATTCAAATGCTAAGTATAGGATTATGAGAGAAGATGATGAAAGTGGGAGTAAAATACACCTATGGAGAGATGTAGGAGCAACAGGCTTAACATCATCACTTGATGAAAGTATACTTACAATCAGTGAAGTGAGGAAGGAAGGAATTCTAGGTTTCAGAAAAAATGTTCCTTATATGGAGAATGGCTTGGTTGAGATTGGTAAGCAAACCCTTTGGCCATATTTCGATAGAGAGGGTGGATTTTCACAAAAAAGATATCCTGTAAAGATACTTAAACCAACAGAGGTGTGGGGTGATATTCCAGGATTTATGTTTGTTCAGGTTCCTTGATAAGTTATTGCAAACCAATATACTAAAACCTATATTTTCCACTCTAGAAATGTTTAAATATAATCTTACTAATATATATAGAATATAAAAAAACCTAATTCGAGTTTTTTTGGCGAAAAACTCGGTTAAACAGCTTTTTTTGGCGAAAAAGCGTGTTTATTTGGCGTATTTTTGGTTTAAATCGAATTTTAGTACTTAAATTTGTGTAAAAAAGCTATTTATTGGCGTAAACAACTTTTTTCTATGGGATAGTATAGATGCAATTCCAATATAAATATATTGGTACTCTGATATTTATATTAGAAGGTATATTATAAAAACCACAAACAATAAGGGGTGAAAAAATGGATTTTTTTGTTGAAAACGCAATAAAAAACAGTGAAGAAACTAAATTAGAGGGTGTAAGTGTAGGACAGGCAAAGATAAGAGTTATAGGGGTTGGAGGAGCCGGTAATAATATGGTTGGTTGGCTATATAATAAAGGTGTTAAAGGCGCTGAGATTTTAGCCTGCAACACAGACCAGCAGCATTTGAATATTATAAATGCAGATAGTAAATTTCTGTTGGGAAAAGGCGTCACAAGAGGCTTAGGATGCGGTGGATTTCCTGAAAAAGGAGCAGAATCTGCAAAAGAAAGCCTGCAAGAATTAAAACAATGCTTAAAGGAAAGTGACATGGTTTTTGTATGCGCTGGCATGGGTGGCGGTACAGGAACAGGAGGAGCTCCAATAGTTGCTCAAGTAGCTAGAGATACAGGAGCTATAGTTATTGGAACTGTTACTATGCCTTTCAAAATAGAAAGAGCAAGAGTAGACAAAGCTGAATTTGGGCTGGAGCAGCTAAGAGATGTTTCTGATACAGTAATAGTAATAGACAACAATAGACTGGTTAAAATTGCGGGTAACCTGCCTATACAGCAGGCATTTGCAGTTGCTAATGAGCTTATTGCAACAATGATAAAAGGCATAGTGGAAACTATTGCAGTTCCTTCATTGGTTAACCTGGATTATGCAGATGTAAGGGCCATTATGAAAAATGGTGGTGTTGCTGCTATTGGTGTTGGTGCTTCAGATACAACAAACAAAGTAGAAGAAGCGGTAAAAGGTGCTCTGGAAAATCCTCTTTTGGATATCAATTACAAGGGAGCAACAGGTGCATTACTGCACATCATTGGGGGTCCTGATATGACTCTTGATGAGATAAGCAAAGTTGGAGAAATGGTTACAGAAAGCCTTGATGCAGATGCAAATGTTATCTGGGGCGCTCGTGTTCAGGAAGATATGAAAGGAAAACTCACTGTAATGACCATAGTTACAGGAGTAAAGAGCTCATGTATTTTGGGCAAACAAAGTCCGCTCGCGGCAAGTCCGGAGGTCCAACAGATAAGTGAAGAATTGGGCATAGAAATCCTAGATGAATGATCACCCTTTAGTCTTTGTGGTGGCATCCTGCAAAGGATGTATTTTTCTATGCCTCCATTTCTAAAAAACCACCCCCAACGTTTTTGAGTATGGAGGCATTTGGTCCCCTGTAAAGGGGATTTTTTATTTTTTAATAAACTAGAAAGGGAACTATTTCTTCTTCAATTTCTTCTTAACATGCTCTTTGATCTTTCTTCCTGTCTTTTTTGCTAACTTTTTGCTTTCATTTACAATCCTTTTGTTATAATGACTCCACCATCCAAGATGTGTTTTTGGAGCTTCTATGCGACCCCACCATTTTTCAAAAAATACCATGTGCTCTATCCTATACTTAGGTGGAGGTTCAGGAGCTTCATCAGCATAGCCTATTGTTATAATGGCTTGCACGGTTTTTTCTTCATCCAGCATAAGAATTCTCCATAACTCGTCCTCATCAAAAGCACCTATCCAGCAGGTTCCTAATCCCAGGCTATGGGCTGTAAGCAGCATGTTTTCTATTGCAGCAGCACATCCCTGGATAGTATATAATCTTGCGCCTCTTGTTCCGTAATGCCTTTCAGCTTTTTCCGGCTCAGCAACAACAACAATAAAAACAGGAGCAGTTTCCATCCAGTCCTGCTGCAGGCAAGCTTTTGTAATGGCTTTTCTTTTCTCATCACTCTTAACTACAATAAATTTCCAGTTTTGCAAATTTCCTGCACTGGGAGCAAATTTCCCGGCCTGCATTATAGTGGCTATGTTGTCCCATGGAACTTGCTTGTCTTTATACTTCCTAATGCTTCTCCTTGCCCTTATAGCATCAAAAACATCCATGTGGCATATTCTTGAGTTTATCATTAATAAATTTATTGTTTTGAGTATAGATTTTTGCGGAAGAGATAAATATTGGAAATTTAATAATGGTACAAAAAAGTTAGGAGAATGGAATGAACCGTATAACGTAAGCACGTTATGTGAAGAACAAAAAGAACCTGTTTCTAGGATAAGAGTATCCGACAAAGCACAAGAACAACTAGATGCAGCTGCAGCAAGAATCCCTCAAAAAATAAGGGAAATGAATCCTCATATGAGTTGGGGGATTAAAGATAGTAAGTATAATCCTAAAGGAATGTATAAGGGATAACATATTCACTTTTCAAAATAATTAAAGCCAGCCCCTACTAAATAGATTTCTCAAAAAATACGTTAAATTTAAACACGTAGTGCAACGGAAAAAGTTCGTATAATGGGTAATTAGGAGAACTTTTTTGCTGTGAATTGTTTATTATTGGAGTAATAACCTAAAAGTATGAACAATTAGTTTTATTTTGAAATATTAATTTCCTAATAATTCTTAATAATAAAACAATCCTTTACATCGACATATTTTTAAAGTTCTTAATATTGTAATTTGATATGCAATACTCTAAGCTTGTTGAGGTGTATGTGAAACTTGAGAGTACAACAAAAAGACTGGATCATACTCATACTATCTCAGAATTTCTTAAGGATATCAGCATAGATGATTTAGGAACTTCTCTTTTGTTGATAGAGGGAAGGGTTTTTCCAAGATGGGATGAAAGGGAAATAGGAATGGCATCAAAGATGATGCTCAAGGCTATAGGCGTAGCATCTGGAGAATCAAAAGAAAGAATAAATTCTGAATGGAAAAAAACAGGAGATTTGGGAACAGTTTCACATAATCTGATTAAGAAAAAGAAGCAGCATACTTTAAGGACGCATGAGCTTAGTGTAAAAAAAATTCTTGAAAACCTAAGGAAACTTGTTACAATTGAAGGTCTTGGATCAGTAGATAAAAAAATAGCTTTAGTTGCAGAGCTGTTGACATCAGCAAAACCTAATGAGGCTAAATACATAGTCAGGACAATCCTCAATGACATGAGGATAGGTGTTGGGGAAGGAAGCATAAGAGATGCGATTGCATGGGCTTTTTTTGGAGATAAGCTGAATATAAAGTATGTCAAAGAAGAGAATAAAATTGATATTGAAGACAGGGAAAAATACAATGAATATGTTGGTGCTGTACAGAGAGCATATGACATTACAAATGAGTTTGGGCCTGTGGCAGAAGCAGCGAAAAAGCACGGTCTTAAAGGCCTTGGGGAAATGTCAATGAAGGTGGGCATTCCATTAAAGGTCATGCTGGCATTGAAGGTAAAGGATATTGACGAAGGTTTTGAAAGATGCGGGAAACCAGCTGAATTTGAGTTCAAATATGATGGTATGAGGATGCAGATACATAAAGACGGCAATGAGATAAAGGTTTTTACAAGAAGATTGGAAGAGGTTACTGAGCAATTTCCAGAGGTTGTAGACCATATTAAAAAGTATGTTCATGAAACAAAGATTATTCTTGATTCTGAAGCTGTGGGCTACAATAAAAAAACCGGAAAATACCTTCCATTTCAGAGCATCTCCCAGAGAATAAAAAGAAAATATGACATCCATAAGATGTCTGAAGAATTTCCAGTAGAGGTAAATGTTTTTGATATAATAAATTATAAAGGAAAAAGTGTTATCAATGAGCCTTTTGAGGAAAGAAAAAAGATGATTAAAAAGATGATTAAAAATGTTCCAAAGAAAATCAAGGCTGCAAAAAGTATTGTAACTGCAAATAAAAAAGAAGTTGAAATCTTTTACAAAGAAGCAATTGATTCAGGAAATGAGGGGCTTATAATAAAAAAGCTTGATGCTCCTTATAAGCCAGGTGCAAGGGTAGGCTTCATGGTTAAGTTGAAAGGAACAAAAGAAAATCTTGATTTAGTTGTTGTTAAGGCAGAATGGGGTGAAGGCAAAAGGTCAAAATGGCTGAGCAGCTACACGCTTGCATGCAGGAACAATGGCATGCTTCTTGAAGTAGGAAAGGCAAGCACAGGGCTTAAGGAAAAAAGAGAAGAAGGGTTAAGCTTTGCGGAAATGACAGATATGCTTAGGCCCCTGATAAATAAAGAAGAAGGTAAGGAAGTTACACTTAAGCCAAAAATTGTAATAGAGGTTGGTTACGAAGAAATTCAAAAAAGCCCAACTTATAGTTCTGGATATGCGTTAAGATTTCCAAGGGTTATATCCTTAAGAGATGACAGAAGCCCTGATGATGTATCAACTCTAAAAATGATTGAAAATTTTTACAATGAACAAAAAAAATAAATAATTATTTTTTTGCTGCTTTAAGCTGTCTTAACTGGAAATCGCCGGCTAATAATGCTGCACCTGCCAGTACAATGATAATTGTCCAACCGCTTGTGTTTCCTATATAGTTAACTCCCAAATCTCTGAGAAAAAAATAATGCCCCTACTACCAAAACAACCAATCCAGTAAGCTTATATGCGGATTCTGTTATCAAAATTATCATCTCTTTATTGTCCATTCTGGGAATAATTATATTTAAATGTTTTGGAAATCGCTATTTCCAGTTATTTGAAACCTTCGGTTTCAAAACCTTTATATACAATAAAAAATAACATAAGCTCTGCATAATGGCAAAAAAAACTAAAAAATATGATAAGAAAGGTCCTGCGGAAAAACCGGATACTAAAGATGATTCTGTAGCTTTAAGGGAAAAAGCAGCTTTAGAAAAGCTTCCTAAAGATGTACAGGAAAAATTAAAGACTATAAAAACAAAACTGGATAAATTTCAGAAAAGGGTATTGGAAAAATTTGATAAATATATAGTAGGGATGACTTTAATGCCTCCTCCGAAACAAGGAGACCCAAAATTATCCGGAATGCCTCCTCAATCAGCAGAACAAAAACCGTTAGACCAAAAACAGCCAGTTGTTGATAAGGATAAGATAAATGTTCTTGTTTTAGTAGATGATTCTGACAGCAAGAAGATGTCAAAGTTTGAGTTAAAAGATAAATTAGGCGCTATAATGAAGAATATTGGGCAGGAAATTGATAAGAATCTTACGCCTCAAGTTGTAATTTTATCTGAGTTGTGGCAGAACTGCTATGACGGTAAATATGAACTACTGCAATTGATAGCTTTATCTACCCCGATTTTTGACAGGGGAATGCTGGCTGCGATAAAGATTTCAGAAGTTCATAAGACTATGATTCTCAAGAAGTTTGAGAAGTATATTGTAAGCTATGTGCTTGCAGGAAGTTTAGTGCAGGGCAGGGCAACTCCGACATCTGATATTGATGTGTGGATAGTTATTGATGATACAGATGTCAAGAAGATGACTAGAGCTGAGTTAAAAGATAAGTTGAGGGCCATTATAATCGGCATAGGGATTGAGGCTGGAGAGATAACAGGAATAAAAAATAAGCTCAATATCCAGGTTTATATCCTTACAGATTTCTGGGACAGCTTAAAGGAAGCGAACCCGATAATTTTTACCCTGCTTAGAGATGGTGTTCCATTTTATGACAGGGGTATTTTTATGGCATGGAAGCAGCTGCTCAGGATGGGAAAGATAAAGCCGAGTCCTGAGGCTATTGACCTGTTTATGGGATCTGGAGAGCAAATGCTTAAACGCGTAGAAGTAAAGCTTAAGGAAATGGGGATGGAAGATATTTATTATGCAATTTTAACTCCTTCGCAAGCGGCGCTGATGCTGCATGGCATACCTCCACCAGCTCCAAAAGAGACTGCTACTTTGATGAGGGAAATTTTTGTACAAAAAGAGAAGATGCTGGAAGACAAGTTTGTAAAAACCCTGGAGAAAGTCATAGATATAAGAAAAACAATTGAGCACGGAGAAAAGAAAGCGGTTACCGGGAAAGAAATTGATGAGCTTCTGGGAGAAAGTGATAAGTACCTAAAAAGAATAAAAAGACTTTTTACGCAGATAGAGAAGATAAAGGAAGAAAGTGATATGATGAAGGTTTATGAGACAATAGTCACTATAATAAGGGATGTGCTGAGGACAGAAGGCATAGAAAAAGTTGAAGATGAAGAGGTTGTAAAATTATTTGAAGATGAGCTGATAAGCCAGGGAAAAATACCTGCAAAGTTTTTACGGATTTTGAATGAGATAATTAAAGCTAAGAAAGATTATGATGACAAGAAGCTTACCAGGGTTGAGGTAGAGAAAGTAAAGAAATCATCTAATGAATTGATAAAATTTTTAGTGGAATATTTGCAGAGGAAAAGGGGAAGAGAACTGGAAAGAACAAAGATAAGAGTAAAGCACGGCAACAGGTATGGGGAAATTATTTTGCTTGGCAAAGAAGCTTTCATAATCCATGACATAGACCATGAGGAAAAAGAGATAAGCAAAGCAAAGATAAAAGGAGATGGAAGTTTAAGCACAACTCAAAAGAGTTCTTTGGTAGAGCTTGAAAAGGCCTTGACAAAAGTTGAAATTCCTCCAAAAGTTTTCATTAAGGAGCCAATATTTGAGAATCTGAAGGATATTTTTGGCAAGGATGTTGAGATTCTGGTGAATTATTAGATAATTTATTTTTATATAAAGAATTGAAATTCATAGGATTTCCGCAACTTTTATAAACCAAACTTAGTTCCTGTTTCTTCTTAGCCCGAGTTCATACAGAGCGCTTCTAGGGTTGCTTTAAGTGCTATATTCTCGGATATTACATGTATTTAGAATGGAAGAACAGAAGACTCAGGAAAAGACTCAGGAAACTGCAGGTAAGAAAGACGATTTCAAGTATTTTGTAAGGATTGCAAATACTGATCTTGATGGGAAAAAGGCTATAGGCAATGCACTGAAAAAAATCAAAGGCATAAGCTTTATGTTTTCTAATATGATATGCAATCTTGCAGGTGTGGATAAAACAATTAAATCCGGTTACCTGAAAGATGATGAAGTCAAGAAGCTGGATGATGTTCTGAACAATTTGTCAAACTATAATGTTCCTTCCTGGATGCTTAACCGGAGAAAAAACTATGAAGACGGGAAAGATTCTCACCTTATCACAGGAAACTTAACTTTTACAGAAGAAAATGACATCAAGAGAATGAAAAAAATCAGGTCTTACAGGGGAGTTAGACATGGTGTAGGTTTGCCTGTAAGAGGCCAAAGAACAAAATCAAATTTCAGGAGAAACAAGGGAAAAGCATCATTAGGTGTTAAGAAAAAGGAAAACGTAAAGTCCGGAAAGACTTAGATAAAAATGGGAGCACCAAGAAAACAAAGAAAGAAATTTTCAAAGCCGGCACATCCATGGCAAAAAGAAAGGATTGTGGCAGAAAAAGAACTGTTGACAGAGTACGGACTAAACAGGAAATATGAAATATGGAAGATGAATTCCATACTAAAGAATTTTACCCGGCAGGCAAAAAATCTTGTTACTTCAAAAAATCCTCAGGTAGAGCAGGAAAGAACTCAGCTTTTGACAAAACTTTTTTCTTTGGGACTTTTAGGCAAAGATTCAAATGTAGAGGACATATTGTCCCTAACATTAAAAGATATCCTGGAAAGGAGACTGCAAACACTGGTCTGCAGGAAAAATCTCGCAAACAGCATGAGGCAAGCCAGACAGTTTATTGTTCATGAACATATTTCATTAGGAGACAAGAGAATTACTGCTCCATCATATTTAGTTCCATTAGAGGAAGAAGCCAATATACAATTTGCCCAGGGTTCTGTTATTTCCAATACCGGTCATCCAATTAGAGCAGTAGTTAAGACAGAGAAAAAGGCTGAAAAGAAAGAAGAAGGGGAAAAAGAAGCAAAAGAGGAAAAACCTGCAGAAAAGGTAGAAGAGAAAAAAGAACAAAAAAAAGAAACAAAAGCTAAAGAAGGCAAGGGAACAAAAGATGCTGATGGGAAAGCAAAAGAAGAGAAGACAAAAGTCCCAAGCACTCACGATTTAAAAAAACAGAAAGAAAAATCTGCTGAAGGAAAGAAAGACGAAAAAAAGGCAGAGGTTAAAGAGAAATAAAAATGGCAAGACAAGAGAGATGGGGAATTGCGCATATTTATGCATCATACAATAATACTATAATCCACATAACAGACATTACCGGAACAGAAACTATAAGCAAGGCTTCTGGAGGGATGGTTGTCAAGAGTGACAGGATGGAATCCAGCCCTACAGCTGCAATGATTGCTGCTAAGAGGGCTGCAGAAGGGGCTATGGATAAGGGAATAAATGCAATTCATGTTAAGATAAGAGCTCCTGGGGGGCATAATGATCCTACAGGTCCCGGACCCGGAGCACAGGCTGCTATAAGAGCATTATCAAGAATGGGTTTAAGAATTGGATTAATAGAGGATGTTACTCCTTTACCTCATGACGGCTGCAGAAAAAAAGGCGGTAGGAGAGGTAGAAGAGTTTAAAGGAGGATAAAAATGGAAATAAGGATTTTGTCAAGTAACAAGGAAGAAGGAAAGGTTTCATTTATTATTAAGGATACAACGCCTGCTTTTGCAAATACATTGAGGAGGATTATAGTAGATGAAGTCCCCACAATGGCTGTTGAAGAAGTAGAATTCAGGAAAAACAATTCGATTTCATATGATGAGATGATAGCTCACAGGATTGGTTTGATACCATTAACAACAGATTTAAAATCATACAATCTGCCTGAGAAATGCAAGTGCGATGGAGAAGGCTGTGCAAGATGCCAGCTTAAACTTACTCTAAAAGCAACAAAAGGATCCGGCGTTGTTTATGCTTCTGAGCTTAAAAGCAAAGATCCCAAAGTAAAGCCTGTTTATCCAAAAATGCCTATTGTAAAATTGTTAAAGGGGCAAAGTCTGGAACTGGAGGCAACTGCTGTTTTAGGAAAAGGCAAAGATCATGCAAAATGGAGTCCAGGTCTTGCTTATTATAAGAATAAGCCAATCATAGAAATAGGAAATGTCAAGAATCCAGAGGAAGTTGTGGAAAAAACCCATGGAAACATTTTTGAGATAAAAAATGGAAAGCTTAGTGTCATTAAAGACAATTTGTTCAAGTATGACCTTGCAGGTGTTGTGGAAGAGGTTTCAAAAGGCGAGGTTAAGGTAACGTATGATGATGATATCATTTTTTACATGGAATCCTGGGGGCAGTTAAGCTGCAAGGATATTTTGAATGAGGCATTGAGAATTTTTGATGAAACTTTTGATGAGTTCAATGAGACATTAAAGAAAGCCAAATAATAAAATGAAAAGGACAGGAGCAACAAATCCATTATTACAGGAGCTAATTGGAGAATTGAAGAAAAGGGCTAATGAGCAGTCTGTAAACTTATGGAAGAGGGTTGCTTTAGATTTAGAAAGGCCTACAAGAAGCAGGAGAGCTGTGAATCTATCCAGGATAAATAGGCATACAAAAGAAAATGAGGTTATAATTGTTCCTGGAAAGGTTTTAGGTACTGGAATTTTAAATCATAAATTAACTATAAGCGCTTATCAGTTTTCAGACCAGGCAAAAGATAAAATAGAGAAAGCAGGTGCTGAGATAGTGCCTTTATTAGATTTAAGCAAGGATAAACCTAATGGGAAGAACATTAGGATAATAGGATGATAATAGACGCAAATAATTTGATTTTAGGAAGACTTGGAACTTATGTGGCAAAGAATGCCTTATTAGGTGAGAAAGTGGATATTGTTAATTGTGAAAGCTGCGTGATTACAGGCAATAGGGATAAGGTTTTTGAGGATTATGACAGATTTTTAAAAATGGGAACTCCAAGCAAAGGGCCTTTTGTTCGCAGGATGCCTGACAGGTTTGTCAAAAGAGCAATAAGAGGGATGCTGCCTTATAAGAAAGAAAGAGGAAGAAAGGCTTTTAAAAATATAAAATGCTACCGGGGAGTTCCTGACAGTTTGAAAGACCAGAAGTTTGATACTTTAAAAGAAGCTAATGTGGGAAAGCTTCCGAATTTGAAGTATGTTTCTGTTAAAGACATATGCGTTCATATAGGTGCTAAGTTATAATGAAAACCGTAACAGCTGCAGGGAAGAGAAAAAGTGCAATTGCAAGAGCTACGATAAGGGCTGGAAAGGGTGTGGTTAGGATTAATAATAAGAATCTGGATTTTTATGAGCCAAAGATTTCAAGATTAAAATTAAGAGAACCATTAATTATTGCAGGAGATTTATCAAATAAAGTAAATATAGATGTAAATGTTTTTGGCGGCGGTATTTCAAGCCAGGCAGATGCTTCAAGATTAGCCATAGCAAAGGGTCTTGTAGAGTTTTCAAAAAATGACAAGTTAAAGGAACAGTTTCTGAATTATGACAGAAACCTGCTTGTAGCGGATGTCAGGAGAAAAGAGTCGTCAAAGCCAAACAGGCACGGACAAGCTAGGGCTAAAAGACAAAAATCATATCGTTAAAATAAAATGCATACAATAAATATAGGGCAAGGTGCTGAGAAATTTTGTGAAATGCAAGTGAACTCGTTGCGAACTCGCTCACAATTCACGAAATTTCTGGCACCTCTTCGTAAACTCAGAGGTGAAACAAAATGATTATTCCAGTAAGGTGCTACAGTTGCGGAAAACCAATAGGACAGCTTTGGGAATCCTATTTAGAGAAGTTAGAAAAAGGAGAAGACAAAAAGAAAGTTATGGATGAATTAGGCCTGGAAAGGTATTGCTGCAGAGCTATATTCCTGGGACATGTGGATTTAATTGACACTGTTGCCCAATTTAAGAAGTTCTGAATAAAAAACTATAAAAACACTCTTTGTTTCTTTGTTTAGATGGCAGACTTGGGCAAGATAGCCAAGAAATGGCAGAAAAAGTGGGAATCTTCAAAAATATTTGAGGTAAAAGAAGATTCTGCGAAAAAGAAATACTATGTTCTTGAGATGTATCCTTATCCTTCTGGTTCCGGGTTGCATATGGGCCATGCAAGAAATTACTGCATAGGAGACTGTTTTGCACGCTATAAACGGATGAATGGTTTTAATGTTCTTTACCCAATGGGCTATGACAGTTTTGGATTGCCTGCAGAGAATGCGGCTATTGCAGCAAAGTCCCATCCAAAAATTTTCATTGAAAATGCTGTTAAAAATTTTATAAAACAGCAAAAAGAACTTGGCTTAAGCTATGATTGGTCAAGAATGATTGCTAGCCATACTCCTGAGTACTATAAATGGGATCAATGGATTTTCTTAAAGATGTATGAGCAGGGTTTAGCTTACAAAAAAGAGGCTGTTGTAAACTGGTGCCCTAAATGCAATACAGTACTTGCTAATGAACAAGTTCATAATGGGAAATGCTGGAGGCATACAGAGCAGAATGTGGCTGCAAAAGAGCTTTCGCAATGGTTCTTTAAGACAACTAATTATGCTGACGAGCTTCTAAAAGGCATTGACAAGTTAAAGGGCTGGGCAGAGGATGTCAAAGTAATGCAAAAGAACTGGATTGGGAAAAGTTACGGAACTGAAATAAATTTCAAGATAGAAGGTACTGGTGAAGTTATACCTGTATTTACAACCAGAACAGATACATTATTTGGAGTTACATTTGTGGTTTATGCTCCAGAGCATCCAAAAGTAATGAAGCTTGTAAAAGGGACAAAATACGAAAAGGATGTAAAGAAATTTGTCAGAAAAATCGTTTTAGAAGATAAATTTACAAGAACAGCTGAAGACAAGGAAAAAGAAGGAATGTTTATTGGAAAATATGCAATCAATCCAGTAAATAATGAAAAAGTTCCTATCTATATTGGAAATTTTGTTTTATTGGAGTACGGCGCTGGTGCAATAATGGCTGTTCCGGCCCATGACCAGAGAGATTTCGAATTTGCAAAAAAATATAACATTCCAATAAAAGTTGTTATTACTCCTCAAGATCATGAAATAAAACCGGAAAAGATGAGCAGGGCTTATTTAGATAATGGTGTTTTGGTAAATTCAGGAAATTTTAATGGAATAGGCAACAGGAATGCTATTGATGAGATTACTAAATTCCTTAATAAAAAAGGCCTTGGTAAAAAAGTTACACAATACAAACTTAGAGACTGGCTTATATCCAGGCAGAGGTTTTGGGGATGTCCTATTCCAATAGTTTATTGCGATAAGTGCGGTACTGTGCCTGTTCCGGAGAAAGAACTGCCGGTTAAACTTCCGGATAAGGTTAGCTTTTCCGGGAAAGGGAATCCGCTTGCAAGTGCTGTTGGTTTTGTAAACGCAAAATGTCCTAAATGTGGCGGCAAAGCAAAGCGTGAAACAGATACAATGGATACTTTTGTTGATTCTTCATGGTATTTTCTGAGGTATTGCGACGCTAAAAACAACAAAGAAATTTTTGATAAAAAAAAGGCTGCTTACTGGATGCCTGTTGACATGTACATTGGGGGCAAAGAGCATGCAACAATGCATTTGATTTATTTTAGGTTCTTTACAAAATTTTTGAGAGACATAGGCTTAGTAAAAATTGATGAGCCAACCTTAAACCTTTTCAATCAGGGAATGCTGCATAAAAATAATGTTGTAATGAGCAAGAGCAAAGGAAATGTTGTTACGCAGGAGGATATTGCTGGGAAGCTTGGGATAGATACTGCAAGGTTCTTTTTGCTGTTTGTAGCGGGACCAGACAAGGACATGGAATGGGATGACAAGGCTATAATGGGAAGCCATAGGTTTTTGAACAAGGTTATGAGCCTGACTGAGAAAAAAATTGCAAACGGGAAAGATGTGAAATCAGAAAGCAAGATGCATGAAACAACAAAGCTTGTTACAGAAAACATTGAAAATTTCAAATTTAACATTGCTTTGGTCCATTTAATGGAATTTGTTAACTATTTGAGCTCAAAAGATGAGGTGACAAAAAAGAACTTAGAGGCAGTTGCACTTCTGCTAAATCCATTTACACCGCACCTGAGCGAAGAATTGTGGGAGAAGATTGGAAATAAGCCATTTTCAAGCCTGCAAAAATGGCCGGAATATGCTGAAAAGAAGATTGACAAGAAAGTTGATGCAGAAGATGAGCTGATAGAAAATACAATTTCTGATACAAGGGCAGTTTTAGAGCTGGTAAATATCCAAGAACCGAAAAGAATAAAATTGTTTACAGCAGAGAAATGGAAATATAATTTTTTAAAGAAGCTGAAAAAAGAGATGGATAAAACAAGAAATATTGGAGAATTGATTAGAGCTGTTATGATTAAAGAGCACGGCAGGGAAATTTCTGCCCTGGTTCCAAAACTTGCAAAGGATCCTACAAAGATTCCGGAAGTTGTTATTGAAAATGAATTTGAAATTTTGAAGGATAATATAGAATCTATTAAAAAGGAATTCAATTGTGATGTTGAGATAATAAAGGCAGAGGAAAGCGATGAACCGAAAGCAAAACAGGCAATGCCTGGGAAAGTTGCAATGATTATAGAATGAAAATCAAGAATATAGCTGTAGTCTATGCCCAACCAACGGATGGGGAAGAGAAATCTGCATTAGACCTAGTCAAAAGAGTGTTAAAGAAACATAAAATCAACTATATAATTTCTAAAAGAGAGGAGCTAAATAAAAGATTATTTCAAAACAAAGACCTGGTAATAGCTGTTGGCGGCGACGGGACATTCTTAAGGACTGCCCACTTTATTTTCGACAAAACCCTTGCACTTGGAGTAAATTCCAATCCAAGATACAAAGAAGGTTTTTTTATGGTGACTACAAAGAAGGATTTTGAGAAAAAGTTTAAGAAAGTATTGAAGGGGGATTATAATATAAAAAAATTTCGCAGACTTGAAGCGCGCATAGGCAATAAACAAGTTTCTGAGTTTGCACTGAATGAATTCTATATAGCTTCAGAAAAACAACACCATACGGCAAGATATTTTCTTAATATAAGAGGGAAAAAGGAAAGGCAAAAGAGCAGTGGCGTGCTGATTTCAACTCCGGCAGGCAGCAATGCGTGGATAAAAAGTGCAGGAGGAAAGATTTTGCCCGAGCAATCGAATAAATTTGAATATCTTGTCAGGGAGTCATATTCCGGCAAAGTTTCAGCAAAATGCGAGCTGGTTAACGGCATTTTAAACAAAAATGAGAAAGTAGAGATTGTATTTGAATCCATCAAAGGAGTTCTGATTGCAGATTCTTTAAGCAGAGAGCATAAATTCATGGCAGGACAGAAAGTTACGGTAAAAATGTCGGAAAATCCATTATCCATGGTTTCTTTCAGTAAGAATAATTCAAAAAGATGAGATTTTCACCATGATCTTAACTTATTAAGGATTCTGGTTCTTAAACAGCTAAATGTTCCGCTAAGTGCCCCATATAATATTGTTCCACTGTAGCCTGTCTTGTTATTTTTTAATGCTGTTCTTAAATCCCCTTCAAAAGTAGTGTAAGCTCTGCCCACATCAAATGTAAAATGCGCATCTGAACCTCCTATACCCGGGACTTTAAGCTTTTTTGCAAGCTTTTGCGCCATTTCATTATTGCCCGGAATCATCCTTGAGTTAAAACATTCTATGGCATCGATCTTGTCCCTGACCTTTTCCAAAGGATACCTAAACTGAAGTGTCGGATTTATTGATGTCCTAAATGGATGCGGAATGGCAATTAAGCCGCCTTGTTTCCTAACTTCATCAACTACTGAGAAAAATTCCCTGCTTTTTATTTTTTCCTGCAGATAATATGCAAGGACATCACCGTAATTTGTCTTTACCTCATCCCCCATAATAACTTCAAAATCTTTGTCCTTATTGAGCTTTTTCACCTTAATGGCGCCTTCTATCATATCGTGGTCAGTAACTGCGATGCCATTCATTCCTCTTTTTTTCGCTAATTTAAGAAGCAACTCCGGCTTAAGGTTACTGCAAGGAGAATGGTAAGTATGGGTATGCAAGTCATATTTCATTTTTCCCGAATTAATGATAAAGTATTTAAAGGTTTTTGAGATTATTTGTATAAAAAGATGTTTGGCAAAAAATTTAGAATGAACCTTAAGAAGCCTCTTTACAAAATAGGCTCATTAATAGCAAAAACAGGAATTGATCCAAATGTTTTTTCTTTGATCGCTATTTTGTGGGCATTTGTTGCAGCTTATTTTTTGGCCATAGGAAATGTTATTGCAGCCCTTATTTTTATACTACTTGCAGCAGTCTGGGATTCTTTAGATGGTAGTGTCGCAAGAGCCATGGGAAAAGAAACCAAGTTTGGCAATTATTTAGATGCAATAATTGACAAGTATGTTGAAGTAATAATATATTTTGGTTTTGCTCTTTCAGGTTTTTTTATCGAGACGTTTCTTGTTATGAGCGGTAGCCTTCTTATTAGCTATGCTAAGGCAAGAACGGCTATTGTTGTGCCCATAGACAATCATGACTGGCCAGCAATAGGGGAAAGGCTGGATAGATTAATGCTTTTAATTATTGCAATTGTTATTAGTATATTTGTACCCAATATAACTATCCTGGACTTGACAATTCCGTCAATATCCATTTTCCTGTATCTAATAGCCATTGTTGTCTATATTGGGAGCATACAGAGAATAATTTATGCTAAGAAAATTATTGATAAGTCTGTGTGATACTTTCATTTCTTTATGTTATCTTTAATTGATTAAATAAAATAAGTTAAATTAATAAATAAGCATACACTGTAGCATCAATATGGATAAGAAAAAAGAATCAAGACTAATATTAACTTTCACAATGGTTTATTTAATTTTCTTTACGTTAGTGGCAGTTATTAGAAAGAACTATGAGTTTTTATTTTATACTATAATTTTATCCTCATTAATAATATTAATTGTCTTATATTATAAAAAACTGCACTTATCATCCGTTATTTTATGGAGTCTTTCTATTTTAGGTTTTATGCATCTTGTAGGTGGAACCGTAAATATTGCAGGAATTAGACTTTATGATTTTTGGATTATTCAGGGCATATTAAAATATGATAATGTCATACATATTCTAAGCATATTTATTACTACATTTGTTGCATATAGTATTGTCAGTCCGCATTTGGATTTAAAAACAAAACAGCACCCCATATTATTTTCATTATTGCTGATTTTGATTGCATTGGAGCAGTAAATGAGATATTGGAATTTACGGCAGTAGTTTTCCTTGGAGCTCAAGAATCAGTTGGGAATTATCTTAACAATGCCCTGGATTTGGTTTTTAATCTGCTTGGTTCGATAATTGCTGTTTTTTTTATATTCCCTTACCATCGCAAAAGGCAAAGCAAAAAAGCATAAAAACCAAAATATAACATGAAAAACATCTTTTCAAAACCAAATCAGATAACTTATATGAGAATTATTCTCATCCCGGTATTTGTCTTCTTCCTTTTGGTGGAAATGCCTTATAGGGATTATATTGCAGCTTTTATTTTCATAGCATTGTCATTATCTGATGCCCTTGATGGCTATATCGCGAGGAAAACACATCAAGTAACTAGTATTGGAGAAGTGCTGGATCCTATTGCAGACAAACTTCTTATTTCTGCAGCTCTGATTTTTTTAGTTGGGAGGGGCGTACCTGCATGGATGGCAATTATAATAATAGCCCGGGAATGGTTTATTACAATACTGAGATTTGCGGTAATACCCAAACATGTTATTCCGGCCAGCAAACTAGGAAAAATAAAGACAGTTACGCAAATAGTTGCAATATTAGCAGTCATAATAAATTTACCGTTCAGCTGGCATCTTATGCTGATAGCAGTTGCACTCACGGTAATTTCCGGTATGGATCAAATAATCAAAATAAAAGACACATTAGATGAGAGAATTCTAAATATTCCAAATATTATCACTTTCATGCGTTTTGCACTATTGCCATTGTTTGTGTTTACGATGCTCAAATCGGAATTAAATTACTCATTAATCATCTTCGGAATTATAGTATTAAGTGACAGATTTGATGGTATCTCAGCCAGAATGACTAAACAAGTTACAGAATTCGGTAAAGCATTTGACTCTTTTACTGACTGGTCTGTATTTTTGGTAAGCTTCTTTCTGTTTGTTATTTTGGGTTACATACATTTTATCTGGATAATATTATTAATTTTTCCAGTTGCTATAATGTCCATATCAAAAGTTACTTTTCTGAAGAAACATCAAAGAATTCCTGTCACACCTATTGCAAAAATATCTGTAGGTATGACATATGTTGCAATCCTATCTATCTTAATAGATTTTATCTATAAAGAGCAAGTTTTGACAATTGCATTTATCTTCATATATTTATCAATGTTCAGATATATATATATATCAATCAAATTGTTAAAATCTGAAAATTGTAGGGATTAATTCGGAATGCAAGGATAAATATCCTAAATAGAGTTATAGTATTTGCAAAATTAAGTATCTTGCCAATTTTTACTAAGTTATTATTTATTGTTCATCAAAGAATTAAAAATGATATCTCTTACGTCCTTTTCTGATAATCCTACAGGACTCCTATCAATACTACTCTGTCTGTAACCCCCAGTATCCCTGCATATTAACTCGCAATCTGCAGTATTGAAATCATGATTGTTATTTAATCCCAATAATTTTTTATAGTTATTGATTGTTCTGACAAAATCAGAACCACCGCCCAAAGTTTCAGATATGAACTTAAATTTATTATTTAACTTACAATTACCTTTTTCTATTAATTTTATTGCAGTTTCTGCTGTAACTTGGACCAATGAATTCCCATGATTTATATTCGGAAATCTTGCTGAAATAGGGCGAGATGAGCTAACAAGAGAGTAACTTTTTTGGGAACATTGCCTGTTTGTTCAGTATTGGAACATAACGAAATAATTTTAACCATCCCTGGAAAGGGTATTTAACTTTTTCCACAAAACTTGTCATCCCCAGTTGTTTTTCAAAAAATACCACTTCATCCTTTTTTGCCCGAAATGAACCAGTATCTACCTCAACTAGTGCAAGAATATCCGGTCTTAATTTTTTAATATGGTCCACTATTTTTTGATCTAATCCTTTTGGAGGGGAAAAAATTTTCCAGAATTCCAGATATTCCCACCACAAACCAGTCATACCCTCACAATATTCTATATTATAAACAATCAGTCTTACCATGCTAAAAATCCCTTGTCCTATCTTTTCTTCCCATATTTGTCTTCAAATATCTTTATTTCCTTTATTATCAGCCCTTTAATTTTATGCCTAAAAGTATATAAAACAAGCGAAGCAACTATAATTGCTCCAAGTACAATGATTTTATAGTCAAGAATGTTTCTGGATAACTGCGATCCAAAATAATTAAGTAGTATTAATGGAGGTATAAATCCGATTAAAGATATTATAATAAACTCTAATTTTTTAATTTTTGTCAGCCCTGCACACAAGCTTACAGTATCCCTGGGAAATATTGACATGTAATCTGTAAAGATAAAAACCAACAGTCCTTTCTTTTTAAAAAACATATCAAAATGCTGCAATTCCTTTTTGTCCACTACTCTTTCAGCAAATGGCCTGCCGAATTTCTTTGCGATCAGGAATACCACTAAAGAACCAAGCGTCATGCCTATAAGGCTGTATAGGGTACCGTAGAACGGCCCAAACAGATAGCCCCCGGCAACACTGAATAAAACACTTGGGAGGACAGATATTATTGCCAAGACAAACTGAATAGTTATGAGTACAATCGGAGAATATGGCCCGAATTCTAAAAGCCTTTCCTTGATTTGATGCGGGTTCAGGTCCAGCTTGTCTAAATATCCAAATTTAAGCATTAAGGGAAAAACAAGAATAAAAAGTAATAAAACCAGTATATAAAGGATATGACGATGTTTTTGTTTCATTATGGATAATTAGAAATATTTATAAACTATTATTTAAGTTTTTTTAATATGGTCAGCGTAATAACTGCTTTATTCACAAATAATGTCTTTGTATCAGTCTTATTGGCTGGCAGTGTTTCACAATTAGTAAAAATTTTTATCTTTAAATTCAAATATCATAGAAATAAAAAAAAATCTAAGAACAATAATCCACTTGAATTTGATTTTAATGACTGGATTGTAACCGGGGGGATGCCCAGTGCACATTCTGCTTTGGTTGGTTCACTTGCAACAATAATCTGGCTAAATGAGGGATTCAGCTCATTATTTTTTGTAGTTATCACCTTTTCCCTGATTGTTTTGAGAGATGCTATTGGAGTTAGAAGAAGTGTAGGGGAAGAAGGGAAAATGATTGAAAACATCATCAAATATGAGAATATAAAAGTAGATAAATTTAATTACTCTTTGGGCCACAATCCTAAGGAAGTGCTTGTTGGCCTGCTTATAGGTTTAATTGCCGCAGTTCTTAGTTATTCGCTGATTTAACTTGCATACTGCCCTGAATAAAAAGTTTTTTAATAGCATGAATGTTGCTTAAGTTCTATGACATATACAATTTTAGACTGCTATACAGACGAGGCTGCAGGGCTTGGAGTTCCGCCTTATCTGGGAGTGTATCCAAGGTATATAGCAGGCTATCTGAATGAAGATGTCAATTATTTGACTATTGATGATTTAAGGTTATGGAAAAAACATGGTTCAACAATAAAAGAAACAAAGTTGTCACAGAAAACTGACATTACAACTTACAATTTAACAATCAATTATAAAAATGTTAATAAAATTTTAAATGAGACTGGTACCCTAATTGTAGTTCTTGGTGTCCATGTTCCCGGAAAGTATCTTTCTGCAATGCCCGGGACTTTAAAGGAGATTATTCCGTTAATTTCCGAGGTTAACTGCAAGAAGATTCTTACTGGTCCTGCTGTTTTTGGAAGCCAGCTTCAGGGAGGGAAATTCTTTGAGAAATACGACAAAACAGTTTTTGACAAGATTGATTATTCTATGTTTAATTTTCCTTATAAGGATATTAAAGATTATGCAATTGGTGGTGCAAAAATTGTTAAGCAGGTTCCTGATTACAGGATGATAGAGATAGAAACAGGGCATGGCTGCGATATTGGAAAATGCAGCTTCTGTACAGAACCTCTGAAGAATAGGGTTGAATTTCGTGATAAAGATGATATTCTGAAAGAGATAATTGAATTCTATAAACTAGGGTGCAGGTTTTTCAGGCTGGGGAAGCAAAATTGCTTCTATACATTTCCTGATGCAATTGATTTATTGAAAGGCATAAGGAAGAATTGCCCTGACATTAGAGTTCTGCATATAGATAATGTAAATCCTGTAAAGGTTGTTGCAGATAAAAATAATGAGATAACAAAGGCCATTGTTAAGTATTGTACAGCAGGGAATGTGGCTGCCTTTGGCGTGGAAAGTTTTGACAAAGAGGTTATCAAGGAAAATATGCTAAATTCAAGCCCGGAGATTGCCTATGATGCAATAAAAATTCTTAATAAATATGGTGCGGAAAAGGGAGAAAATGGAATGCCGAGGTTTTTGCCGGGCATAAACATAATTTTTGGATTAAAAGGGGAGAGCAAGAAAACTCATGAGGAGAATATTTTTTGGCTGAAGAAAGTTTATGATAATGGTTTAATGCTTAGGAGGATTAACATAAGGCAGGCTGCTATATTTGAGGGAACTCCGCTCTATGAACAAGCAGGGGATAAATTTTTGAGGAAAAATAAAAAATATTACTGGAAATGGAGAAATGATATAAGGCAGAATATTGATTGGGTAATGCTGCAGCGTATTGCTCCAAAAGGTACTGTGCTTAAAGATTGCTATGCTGAGATTTATGACGGCAATACTACATTTTGCAGGCAGTTTGGAACCTATCCGTTGATTGTCGGGGTAAAGGGCAGGCTGGAATTGAAGAAATTCTTTAATTTGGAAATAACAAAGCATATGTTAAGGAGTTTGAGTGGGAAGGTTGCTGCTACGCAACACTTTAAGCCTGCCCCAACACATAATTAAGTAATTGCACAACCAAAGAGATAGAAAATTTATTCAATGCTTATCAATATTATTGAAAACTGGATATATTCTCCTGCCAGAGGGTGGTTTATCAGGCCAACAGTAATGTTTTCTTCTCCGATTCCTTTTACATAAGTATTTACCATGCTGCCATCTGAGGCAACTATCGTTATTATGTCATTAATCTTTAAAGTTTCATAATTATCAATTTCAGTTTTAGGCAAGGTTCTTGATGAGTTTTCTACAAATAAACCATAAGCTTTTTGCGGGGGGATTCTGACATTTTTTATTTCTTCTTCTTTCATTCCAAGCAAGGATTCCTCCAATCCAGGAAATAATGCCCCTTTACCATACTCAACAGTAATTGGCTGGTAAATTCTGTCAGCATCGTAAATTCCTGCTTCTCTTGCAGCTGCTTCAAAAGAAGTATCAAATAAAGTTCCATTGTCAAGTCCTGCTACATAATCAAATGTAATGATTTTTCCTAGCTCTACAACTTTTTCCTTTGGTCCTTCTCCCATTGTTTTGCATGCTGAAACTAAAAGTAACAAAACAATACAAAATGATGCAATTTTTGCAGATTTCATTATATTTTATAAGTTAAAGGCATATTATTTAAATACTACTTAATTTTCTATAATTAAATTAAAACGGGGTGCATGAATGAAACTTGGCTTTATTGGATTGGGCAGAATGGGCTTTCATATGGTTGAGAGACTTCTTAAGCATAATCTTAAAGTTGTTGCATACAATCGGAGTCCGGAAAAAACAAGGCAAATTTCCAAGAAAGGTGCTATTCCTGCTTCTAGCGTTGAGGAACTAGTGAGTAAGCTTTCTGGAAGGAAAATTGTCTGGGTTATGCTGCCTGCCGGAAAAGTTACAGATGCCATGATTAAAAAAGTTCTTCCATTGCTGAATAAAGGAGATATTCTTGTTGATGGTGCTAATGATTTCTATGAGAATGCAGAGAAGCACAATAAATGGTGCAAGCGCTATGGTGTTCATTTTTTTGATTGCGGTGTTTCCGGCGGAGTGTGGGGGCTGAAGAATGGTTATACCTTAATGGTTGGCGGGCCAAAAAACCAGTTCAAGCATATTGAGCCTTTTGTTAAAGCTTTATCTGCAAAAGGAGGTTACGGCCATTTTGGGGATGTTGGTGCAGGGCATTTTGTAAAAAGTGTGCACAATATTATTGAATATGTATATCTGCAGGGCCTGGCTGAAGGTACTGAATTACTGAATAATTTTAAGCAGCCTATTGACATGGTTAAAGCAACTTCTGTATGGAGGCCTGCAAGCGTGATAAACAGCTGGCTATTGGATTTGGAGAATACTGCCCTTAAAAGGCCTGATTTTAAGAAAATAAGCCCAAAAATCGGAAGCGTTACAATAGAAGAGCTTAAGAAAACAGCTAAAGCTGTAAAGGGTTATGTACCTGCTTTTGAAACTGCTGTAAAAATAAGGGAGGATAAGAGCAAGAAATTTATTCTGGGAAAAAGGACAATAGCTGCCATTAGGAGAGAGTTTGGGGGACATGCCGTGAAAAAAAATGGATGAAAAAGATTCATGCATATTTACCATATTCGGAGCAACTGGAGATTTAACCCATAGAAAGTTGCTGCCGGCATTATATTTTTTAGACAGTGAACAATACTTAGGAGATAATTTTTCCATTGTATGCGTTGGAAGGCGGGAAAAGACAACTGAACAGTACAGAGAAGATGCCAAAGCCTCAATAAGCAAGTTTTCCAAGAGGAAAGTAGAGGAAAAAATCCTAAATAGAATTTTGAACCGTATACACTACTATCGGCTGGAATTTTATCAAAAAAAAAAGTATATTGGCCTTAGGAAATATATAGAAAAATTATCAAAACAACACACAACTGCCTGCAATAGGGTTTTCTATCTTGCTACCCTGCCTGATTTTTTTAATGGCATTGTAAAAAACCTGAATCAAGTAGGTTTGGTAAGCAAAAACTTAAAAGGACGCTACAGCAGGGTTGTATTTGAGAAACCATTTGGAAAAAATCTTAAGACTGCAAATAATCTAAATAAAGAAATAAGGAAAGTTTTCAATGAGAACCAGATTTACAGGATTGACCATTATTTAGCCAAGGAACTTGTGCAAAATTTAATTGTAATGAGGTTTGGAAACCTAATATTTGAACCGTTGTGGAATACAAAATATATAGACCACGTCCAAATCACGGTTGCGGAAACGTTGGGTGTAGAAAATAGAGGGCCATTTTATGATAAAAACGGCTCATTAAGAGATATTGTCCAAAATCATATTATCCAGCTACTTTGTCTTACAGCCATGGAAGCACCAAAAAGCCTGGATGCAGATGATATAAGAGACCAGAAAGTGAAGATTTTAAAATCAATAGCAAAGATCAAAAATATAAAGAGAGACACTGTTAAAGGGCAATATACTTCCGGAACTGTAAATGGAAAGAAAATAATTTCATTCAGGCAGGAAGAAGGTATGAGACCTAATTCTCCTACCAGTTCTTACTTTGCCATAAAATTTTTGATTGATAATAAAACCTGGAAGAATGTTCCATTTTATATAAGAACCGGAAAGAGGTTAAAGGAACGAGCAACAGAAATAAATATCATATACAAAAAATCATCAGACAGATTGTTCAACAAAGACCATAAAATAGAAAATAACATTCTTACAGTAAGGGTGCAGCCAGATGAAGGCATATCATTTAAGTTTAATTCCAAAATTCCCGGAAATAAAATCCTTATTGATTCGGTTGATATGAGTTATTGCCACGAATGCAAGTTTGGACCAGAGTCAGCAGAAGCATATGAAAGATTGCTGCACGATGTTATGCAAGGTGATCAAACCTTATTCACAAGATGGGATGAGGTTGAAAATGCATGGAAGATCATTGACTTTATAAGAGATGCATGGCATAATGTAGAGCCAACTTTTTACAAACCCGGAACATGGGGCCCTAAAAAAGCAGATAAATTGCTTGAGAAAGACAAGCGTAAATGGGTAGTACCAACAAAACCATATTATGCAGAATTTTTGAACAAAAAATGAAAACAAACTCACTATCGTTCGTAGCTTCCATTTTGAAAGTCCATAAAACAGAGGTGTGTTCAAAATGAAAGTCTACGACATATCGATGGAAATCAGAGAAGGGATGACTGTTTACAAGAACAAGGAAGGGAAAAAATTCAAATTTGTTGCAACAGGGTCTTTAGAAAACGGAGCTAATGAATCAAAGCTTTATATTGAGAGCCATACAGGGACTCATGCAGATGCTTATTTCCATATGCTTGCCAAGGGGAAGACCATGGAAAAGATGGATGTTGGCAAGTTTATTGGCGATTGTGTTGTGCTGGATTTTTCGAATAAGAAAGACAAGATTACTGTGGAGGATTTAAGCACTAAAAAAATAAGTTCATCAATTAAAAAAAATGACATAGTGATATTAAAAACCATGAAGAAACCCTTAAAAAAATGGGATGGAAACTACACTTACCTGGATAAAACCGGGGCAAAGTATCTCGCAGGGAAAAAGGTTAAATGTGTTGGAGTAGAAAATTTAAGTATTGAGAGAAACTCTCCAAATCATGACACACATAAAATATTGTTTAATAAGGATATTCCTATTATTGAGGGGCTTGAAGTATGCAATGTAAAGGCCGGAAGATATTTCTTTGTTGGGCTGCCATTAAAGATTAAAGGCGGGGATGGAAGTCCAATAAGGGCTGTGCTTGTTGAGAAATAAAAATCTCTGGAATTCTAAAAACTAAGCGTAAAGTTTAAATATATGTAATATAATAGGGATAAAGATAGGGATAAAGATAGGGATAAAGATAGGGATAAAGATAGGTATTAAAATAGGTATTAAAATAGGTATTTACTTATGAAATTACATAATTTAAAAAATAAAATTCTGGATTTTTCGAGGAAAGACAGAGTTATAACTACTGCGGAAATTGCTAAGAAGTTTGAAGTCTCCTGGAATACAGCAGAAAAATATCTTTTAGAGCTGACTCTGGATGATAAATTCAGAAGGCTGAAAAAAGATGGTGTTAATTTGTGGGTTTTGAAATGAAAAGTACAATAATAAAAAATTCAATGAACAAAATTCAATGATTAAAGAATAATAAAAATGGGAAAAAATAATATAATAATCGAATTGGATAATGTATGGAAAACATACCAGATGGGGGAAGTTAAGGTCAATGCACTCAGGGGGCTGAATTTAAAAATTAAACGCGGGGAGTTTGTTGCAATAATGGGTCCATCAGGTTCCGGCAAATCAACTGCTGTAAACATGGTTGGCGCATTGGATATCCCAAGCAAAGGCAAGATTTATCTTGAAAGGAAGGATATTTCAAAGCTGTCTGAGTCTGATTTGGCCCAGATAAGAGGCAAGAAAATTGGTTTTATATTCCAGCAGTTTAATCTGATAAATACGCTAAGTGCATTGGAAAATGTTACTTTGCCCATGGTGTTCCAGGGTATTGGCAGGGAAGAAAGGGTTGAGAAGGCAAAACACATACTGGAGATGGTTGATTTAGGAGACAGGATGGATCACAGGCCTACTGAACTTTCAGGCGGCCAGCAGCAGCGTGTTGCAATTGCAAGGGCTTTGGCAAATGAACCGGAAGTTGTTTTAGCGGATGAGCCTACAGGAAACCTTGATTCTACTACAGGTAAAACAGTTATTAATTTTTTAGAGGACTTAAACAGGAAAGAAGGAAAAACAATCATCATGGTCACTCATGACGTAAATGTAGCGCACAATGCTGACAGGATTGAGTTCCTGAGTGATGGCGCAATTGTAAAACAATCAAAAATAAGGAAAGGTGGTTAACAATGAAGAAAATAAATAAAATTAAATTGAATATTCTTATGGGTATTAGTTTTTGCATGCTTATTTTGCTTGCTATGAATGCTGCTGCTGCAGTGAATGCTCAAAACCCATCGAGCTCATACAACATTATTGTGACGATGGTCAACCAGGAACCTGATCCTGCAGAGCCGGGAGGCTATGTGGATGTAAGATTCAAATTTGATAATGAAGGTGATGAGGAAGCAAGGGCTATTGAAGTGGAAGTGCTTCAGGAGTATCCGTTTTCATTAGATCCTGGAAGGGATGCTATACAAAATATAGGGACACTGCAAAGCAGGCAGGAAGGAGATGTTGGTGCTATAGTAAAATATAGATTAAGGGTTGCGGAAAATGCTGTTGAAGGCGAGAATGAGCTAAAAATCAGGTATAGGATTGATGGGGGTGTTTGGGTTACACCAGAAGAGTTTATGGTGGATGTGAGAACTAATGATGCAATACTTGCAGTTGATTCTGTATCTACAGGCAGAAAATCCCTGGAACCTGGGTCAACAAGCATTATCAAAATAAAACTCTCAAACAAAGCAGATTCGGTTTTGAAAGATATAAAAGTGACGCTTGGTTTAGGAGGTCTTCCATTATTACCTGTAGATTCCACAAATGAAAAAAGCATTTACCAAATTGATGCAAAACAGGACTATGAAATTGGATTTAATATTCTGGCAAATCCGGATGCAGAAAGCGGTGTGTATCCTGTATCGTTAAAAGTTGCTTACTCTGACGAGCTGGGAAATAGTTATTTTAATAATGGCACTATAGGGATTGTAATAGGTGCAAAACCTGATTTAAGCATTACCTTAGATGACTCTGAAATTTATGAGTCAGGCAAGTCTGGAGAGGTAGTTGTCAAGATTGTGAACAAGGGTGTAACTGGCATTAAGCTGATGAATATGAGATTAATAGCCAGCGATAACTACAGGATTCTGTCCAATAGTGAGGTATATATCGGCAATATTGACTCGGATGACTATGAGACTGCGGATTTTAATCTGTTTATTGAAAAGAACAAGGAAAAGGAGATAATTATTCCAGTGGTGGTTGAGTATAAGGATGCAAATAACAATGATTTCAAGGAAACAGTGGAATTGAAGCTTGATCTTTACTCAGCTGCTGATGCAAAAAAATTCGGATTGATTAAGGGCAGTAATAAGGCAGGATTATTTATTGTAGCTGCAATAGTTATTGTGGGGCTGTTCATCTATAGAAAAAAGATGAAAGGCAGGAAGAAAAAAGTATAATTTCCCAATTTTAAAATGCTTAAGGACTATTTTATTATTTCTATTAAGAACCTTAGAAACAGGAAGCTAAGGTCGTGGCTGACTATGATAGGTATAATAATAGGAATAATTGCGGTTGTTTCTCTCATCAGCCTTGGCCAGGGATTAAAGGTTGTGATAAGCTCGCAGTTTGGAGATATTGGAACTGATAAACTTGCTTTGCAGGCATCCGGTGGTTTCGGGCCTCCTGGAACTGATGTTGTAAAGCCTTTGACAAAAGACCATCTGGAAAAGGTCAAAAAAGTAAATGGAGTTAAGATTGCTGCAGGCAGGCTGTTAAGGAATGGCAAATTAGAGCATGATGACCATGTAGGATTTGGCATGGCTGCTACTATGAGTGAGGGTGATGGAAGAAAACTTATAGAATCTGCACTTAATTTAGAGGCAGAACAAGGCAGGCTGTTAAGGGATGGAGACAGCAAAAAAGTACTGCTGGGAAATAATTTTGGAGAAGAAAATGCCGGATTTGGAAAACAGATAATAGTCGGTTCAAAGGTCCTTATCCAGGAAAAGCAATTTCAGGTTGTGGGCATACTGAAGAAAGTTGGAAGCTTTATTACAGATAATCTTGTGCTTGTAGAAGAAGATGATCTAAGAGAAATACTGGACATAGATGACGAGGATTACGATATTATTGTAATGCAGGTGAATCAAAATGCTGATATTAAGGTAGTGCAGGAAAATGTTGAAAAGTTGATGAGGAAAGAAAGGGATGTCAAGAAAGGCGAAGAAGATTTTACTGTACAAACACCTCAAGCTATTCTTGGCCAGGTAAATTCTACATTGTTTGCTGTCCAGCTTTTTGTTTATATTATTGCCAGCATATCCATTATTGTCGGAGGTATTGGGATAATGAATACAATGTTTACTTCTGTTCTGGAGCGTACAAAACAGATTGGCATAATGAAGTCTATTGGTGCAAGAAATAGTACAATTTTTTCATTGTTTTTCATTGAGTCGGGATTAATAGGGGGTGTAGGCGGAATCATAGGTGCGATTTTTGGAGTAATCATAGCTATGAGTTTTGCTTTTGTTGGAAGGCTGTTGCTGGGGTCTGAATTAATAATGGCAGAAGTAAGCATCTGGCTTGTGCTGGGCTCGATATTCGGGTCATTTATACTGGGAAGCATATTTGGAGTTATTCCTGCAATAAATGCCTCAAAACTCCATCCTGTGGACGCACTGCGCCATACTAAATAAAATGATAGAAGACTTACTCAACTATATAACAAAGAATATGTGGCATAGATTTACAAGAAGTTTCCTTACTATTCTTTCCATACTTATTGGCATAATGGCTATTTTTACTTTAATCAGTTTTGGCCAGGGTTTAAGCAAATATGTTGACCAATTAAGCCAGGAAGCGGGTGCTGATAAACTAGTTGCGCAGCCAAGAGGTTTTGGGCCTCCGGGAAGCACTAATACTTTCTTATCCCAGGATGACTTTGATTTCATAAAAAAGACAAAAGGTGTTTCAGAAGCTACAGCTATGATTACCAAGCAAGCTGAAGTGAAAAAAGATGTGAGGAAGAAAGGGAAATGGGTTTATGTCATGGGCATGCCCACAGACCCTTCTGAACAAAGAGTAGTTGATGAAGCTTTTGGAGGTATTGACATTTTCAAAGGAAGAAACCTGAAAAAAGGGGACAAGAATAAAGTTGTAGTTGGCTATAATTATCAGTTGGAGGATAAGATTTTTGCCAAACCTTTAAAATTAGGGGATAAGATTTTTATCAATGATGTAAAATTTGATATTATAGGTTTTTATGAAGTGATTGGTAATGCACAGGATGATGTCAATATCTATATGACGCTTGATGATGAAAAAGAACTTTTTGATGTTGGAGAGGAGTATGACTTTATTTATATCCGGGCAGAGAGAGGAGCTGATCCTTCCGAGCTTGCAGAGAGGCTTGAGGAAAAGCTAAGGAAGGAAAAAGGCCAGAAAGAAGGTGAAGAAGATTTTTATGTGCAGACATTTGAGCAGCTTATTGAGACTTTTGGAACTGTAATTGTTGTGCTTAATGCTATTCTTGTCATAATAGCAGGCATATCTGTACTTGTAGCTGCTGTAAACATAATGAACACGATGTACACTTCTGTTCTTGAGCGTACGAAAGAGATAGGGATTATGAAGTCTATAGGCGCCAGGAACAGCACAATTCTTTTTATGTTCTTTCTTGAATCAGGAATTTTGGGATTGATTGGAGGGGCTGTTGGAATTTTAGTTGGTTACGGGCTTGCAAAACTCGGAAGCAGCATAGCAGCTGTAGCAGGATATTCATTCCTGCAGGCATATTTTCCATGGTGGCTTACAGTTGGTTCTCTTATGTTTTCTTTTATTGTAGGCGCTACATCTGGTTTCTTCCCTGCAAGAGCAGCTTCTAAATTAAAGCCTGTGGATGCTCTTAGGTATGAGTAACAGAATTAGTTTCTCTTCATTATTTTCAAATATCCATTAATTTTCTTAATTATATCTTCTTTTAATCCATTATCAAAACTTAGGTTTTTAATTTCGTTGGAGTTTATTTCAGGAATTTTTGTGAAAGTACCCTGCATTTCATAATTGGATGATTTTATCTCTTTTTCAATGTTTTTTGCGTGGATTGTATTGAATAGTTTTATTGCAGGGAATTTTGTTATTGCATCTGCTCCTGCATTTAGCATCAGATGAATGTAATCAACTCTGTTTACCCACGGTGCTGCTACAATGTTTAATTTTGGAAATGTTTTTCTTGTTTTTTTAATCCATTGCAGGTAATAGTTAATTTCCGGGCCTTTTGATTTTTCAAAAACTGTTCCTTTTATCGGGTTTAGGGCATAAAAAATTATTTTGTTGATTTTATTCTTAATTAAAAATGCTTTAAATGAATCAAAATCATCAATTGTTTCTCCTAAACCTACAATAAAAGTCATTGATTTTTTTAAGTTGTATTTGTCGCATATTTTATACATGTTTTCTATTGGTGCTATTGGTTTGTTTGGGGCTGTTTTTTTGTGGACTTTTTCATTTGTAGTTTCCACTGCTCCGCAAATTCCTTCTAAGTATGGAACTAATGGCTCAATTGTTTTTTCATTTAAAACTCCGATATTAAGCCATAATTTTTGATTAGAAATTTCATAAACGTTTTTGCACAGCTCTAAAATGCTTTTTTGAGTGTAATTGCCGTAGCCTGCTGACAGAAATCCTATTTTCCAGCCAAGTTTTTTGCAAAGGTATGCTTCTGCAAGTATTGATGCCATACTTCTTTTGGCTTTTTTTGGATCAGAAATAAGGCTTTTTTGCGTAGACATATAGCAATAAGTGCAGTCGCCTAAACTGCAGTACCAGGATGTAAAGATTGCGCGTTCAAAATGTATTTTCTTTTTGTTTTGCATAATAAATCAGAATTTACTTATTCTTTCTTGATTTCCTTTTCCCTTAAAACATTCTTCTGGACCTTCCCCATTGAGTTTCTTGGCAATTCGTCAATAAATTCAACATATTTTGGCTTTTTGTAACTTGAAAGTTTTTGTTTGCAGTAAGCTGTTATTTCTTCTCCGGTTATGCTGTCTTTTAAAACAACAAAGGCTTTGACTGCTTCTCCAAAACATTTATCCGGGACACCTATAACCGCGCTTTCCGAAACAGCAGGATGAGTGTTTATGAGTTCTTCAACTTCTGCAGGGTAGATGTTTAATCCGCCAGAGATTATTAAATCCTTGCTTCTTCCCAGAAAAGTTATATAGTTATCTTCATCAATTTTTCCTAAATCTCCGGTTATGAACCAACCATCATGGAAGCTTTCTTTTGTTTTTTCCGGAGCATTCCAGTATCCTTTGAATACATTATTCCCCTTGATTAAAATGCTGCCTTCTTTGCCTTGAGGAACTTCATTAAAATCTTTGTCTGTAATTTTTACTTTTGCACAAGGAAGTACCGGTCCAACTGTTCCTGGTTTTCTTTTTCCATTGTAGGGGTTAGAAAAGTTCATGTTTGTCTCTGACATTCCTGCTCTTTCAAGTATCTCCTGTCCGAAAGTGTCCTTGAATTCCTTAAATGTCTCTGCAGATAATGGCGCAGAGCCGGAAATGAATAATCTCATGCTGCTTGTATTGTATTTTTCTTTGTCTTTTACTTCCAAAATTTTGACATACATTGTTGGGACGCCCATGAATAATGTAGCTTTTTTTTCTTCTATTAGTTTTAAAATCTCTTCTGCATCAAATTTTTTCATCAAAACAAAACTATATCCATTATAGAAAGAGCCGCATAAGGCTACACCTAATCCATGAATATGGTAAAGGGGCAATGTTAAAATCAAATTATCTTTATCTGTAAGATGCCATGTTTGTTTTAGGGCTTCTAAGTCAGATTCCATGTTCTTATGGCTTAACAAGGCTCCCTTGCATCTTCCGGTAGTTCCTGAAGTATAGAACATTATAGAGCCGTCTTCGTCGGTTATTTCGGTGTTTGGATTTTCATCAGATGCATCTTTAATAAATTCGTTAAAGCCAGTATTCTCATCAGAATCAACTGTAATTATATGTTTCAATTCTTTTAAATCCGGTTTAATCGTTTTTATTATTGGCAAACAGTTTTTATCTGTAAGGACTGCTTTAGCTCCGGAGTCATTAAGTATGTGTTCTGCTTCTTTTTCCTTAAAAGAACCATTCATCGGGACAACTATTGAGCCATTTTTAAGAATTCCAGTAAAAAAGTAGATTAATTCTAAACTGTTGGAAAGAAATAAAGCTACTCTGTCTCCTTTATTGATTCCTATGTTATTTAATGCGTTAGCTACTTTGTTTGCATTTCTATTTATTTCATCAAAAGTTGCTTTATTGTCGTTAAATTCAATTGCAACTTTATCAGCATAAGTTTGAAATGCTTTGTTGAATGATGAGACTAATGTCATGAAGACTTTTGTTTATTGATGGTGTTTAAAAATTTAACTCAAATTTCATTTGAATTGTTTTCAATATGGAAAAGAAATATTTGTAATCTCAATAAAAATGTTTTTAAATTAACTCTGCTTCACTGTATACAATATGAAACTAATAATCAATGGCAATGAAAAAGAATTAGATTGCGAGAATATTATTAATTTATTAAACTCTCTTAATTTGAATAAAGATACTGTTGCTGTTGAATTGAATAAAGAAATTGTGCATAGGCAGGATTTTGATAATACTAAATTGAATGATAATGATAAATTAGAAATTGTGAAGGTTGTTGGTGGGGGATAACTCCACTTCGTGGCATTATTGACCTCCCCAAGAGTGCATCACAACAATATAAGCCCACCCCGACAATTAAAGTTAGGGATTAAGAACCAAGTAAAATGAATGAAACTTTAAAGATTGGAAAATTTGAATTCAATTCAAGATTATTCATAGGTACTGGGAAGTATGAGAATTTTGAAATAATGAAGAAAGCTCATGAAGCTTCTGGTGCTGAAGTTGTTACTGTTGCTATAAGAAGAGTTGATTTAAACGATAAAAGCGATAAATCATTGTTGAGTTATATTGATACAGATAAAATTACTATACTGCCAAATACTGCTGCTTGCTTTACTGCAGAAGAAGCTATAAGAACTGCAAGGCTTGCAGTTGCTGCAGGTTTGCCTAATTGGGTTAAACTGGAAGTGATTGGTGACAAAAAAACACTTATGCCGGATAATGAGGAAACTTTGAAAGCAACCAGGGTTTTGGTCAAGGAAGGTTTTACTGTTTTAGCTTATACTAATGATGATGTTGTTTATGCAAAGAAATTAGAGGATGCCGGAGCTAGTGCGGTTATGCCTCTTGGAGCTCCAATTGGTTCTGGACAGGGGATTTTGAATCCAAATAATATAAAAATAATTTTGGAGCAAGCTAAAGTTCCTATAATTGTGGATGCTGGTGTTGGAACTGCTTCTGATTCAACAATTGCTATGGAATTGGGTGCAGATGGTGTTTTATTGAATACTGGTGTTGCATTAGCTAAAGATCCTGTTAGGATGGCTAAGGCTATGAAACTAGCTGTTGAGAGCGGAAGAGATGCTTATTTATCCGGAAGGATTCCAAAGAAATTGTATGCAAGTGCTTCCAGTCCTGTTGATGGGACTATTAAATAAAAAATAATAATTTCTTTTCATTATGAAAACCTTTGAAAATAAATTATATGTAATAACTGAAAGCGGTATTTCTAATGGTAAAAGTAATGAAGAAGTTGTTAAAGAAGCTATTGCTGGCGGTGCAGAGATAATTCAATTAAGGGAAAAATCTTGGAGTAAAGATTATGTTAAAAAGGAAGCGATTAAATTGTTGAAGGTTTGCAGAGAAAATAATGTTCTTTTTATTCTGAATGATTATGTTGACGCTGCTTTGGAAATTGGAGCAGATGGCGTTCATCTTGGGCAAAGTGATATGTCTATAGCAGATGCAAGAAAAATTTGTAAAGATAAATTGATTATTGGTTTGTCAACCCATAGTGTAGAGCAGGCTGTTAAAGCTAATGAAGAAGATGTTGATTACATTACAATAGGACCGGTATACAAAACAAGAGTGAAAGATTATACTGTTGGTACTGGAATGATAAAAGAAGTTTTAGGGAAGATAGAAAAACCATTGATTGCTATTGGTGGAATAAATAAGGATAATATTGATTCAGTTCTAGAGCAAGGTGTGAAAAGTGTTGCTGTAATTAGTGCGGTTGTGAGTGCAGAGAATGTGAAGGAGGCTGCTTCTGAGTTAGCAGCAAAAATTAAAAATTTCTAATTATTGAATCTATCAACACCGAAATCTTTTATTTCTGGAATGATATTGTTGTTTATGACAAGTTCTGTTATTGCTTTTGCAGTTATTGGGGCTAAAAGGATTCCGTTTCTTCCATGCGCTGTTGCCAGGATTAAGTTTTCAATGTTTGTTTTTCCGATTATTGGCAGCTTATCTTCAGTAAATGGCCTAAAACCAGACCATTTTTCCTTTATTTTCAGATTCTTAAATTCAGGAACAATATCAAAAGCAGTTTTTAGGATAGAGTTTATGCTTTCTTCATCAATCTTTTTTTCAAAACCAATATCTTCCATTGTAGAGCCTAAAACAATTTCATTGTTTTTTCTTGGCACTATATAGCCCCCCTTTCCTAGTATAGATGCGAATATTACTTTGTTGAGTATTTTTTTATCAGATTGTAGGGAAACCATCTGGCCATGGATTGGCTTTACTTCAAAGTTTGGGATTATATTTTTGGAGATTAATGATGACCATGCTCCAGCGGTATTTATTACAATATCTGCATTAAAAATTCCGTTGTTTGTTTTTACGCCAGTTACTTTATTGTTTTCAATCAAATAATCTGTAACTTCGCAATCTTCAATAATTTTGTTGTTGATTTTTTTATTGGCCATAATTAAGGCTTCCATCAATTTCCTGTTGTTGACCTGGCCGTCATTTTTAGTGTATAATCCTGAAATTATGTTTTTGGATAAGTTTGGCTCTATATTTCTTAATTCATTTCCATCTAGAAATTCTATTTCAAGATTTCTCTTTTTCTGCCATTCGTAATTAGCTTTCAGATGTTTTTCCTGTTCTTCGGTTACGGCAGGCCTTATCATTCCGCATTTTTGAAATTCAACATTAATTCCAGAAGCATTTTCTATATCTTTGCAATAATCACTGTATATGTCTCTGCTTTGAATACAGAAATCCATAAAATCTTCATAGAAATCAAATTCTGATTGTGATGCAAGCATGCCTGCTGATGCGTATGATGCTTCTGATCCTGCTTTGCCTTTTTCCAGAATGACAACTTCGCAATTTTCTTTTTTTAAATAATAAGAAATGCTCAAGCCAATAATGCCAGCACCTATCAAAATAACTTTTTTCATAAGGGAAAGGATTGTATTAGTGCTTTTAAACATTATTAAAAGAAATGGCTGTTTACTATATTTTTATGAGAAAAGCCTTAAAATGGCTTTTTGAATGATTATGGACATAAATAAGGTTTATAGCGTTAAAAGAAGCATAATTCTAATCAGTATCGTAGATAAGCTATTTATATTAAATATACTTCTTCAATAATTATTCAATTAAAACATAATCAGATAAGAGGTGGTAAATATGACAGAAGAAAAACATCATAAACATGAAGTGCATCATCATCATGAAAAAAAGGTGGAAAGTATAAATTTGAACTAAGCAAGGTAAGAGTATGGCAGGGAATTTCATTGATTCTTCTTTTAGCAGTTGTTTTTTGTGGTTTAATCCTTATTTTGGCAGTTCAGAAGGAGCAGCGCAAGTCCAGCAGCCAGCAGGCGCTGCGCCATCACAAGCTCCAGAGCAGCAGAAGCTTCTGAATGTGCTGATGAGCAGGGCAAGTTCTGGAAATACCATGATGAGATTTTTAATAATCAGCAAAGTTTAGGAAGAGACCTTTACATAAAACTTGCCGGTGATTTAGGCTTGAATGTTGGCAAATTTACACAATGCATAGACAATGGCGAGATGAAACAAGAAGTTCAGGCAGACGCCAGCTATGGAAGCCAAATAGGTGTTTCAGGGACTCCAACCTTTTTTATCAACGGGATAAAGCTTGTTGGAGCGCAACCATATGAAGCCTTTAAGCAAGTAATCGAATCTGAATTATCTAATTAACAGTAAGATTATTAAATGGGGACATTAAACTAAATTTAAAATGAAAAAAACTTTAGTACTGATGGTGGTTTTAGTTTTAGTAGCACTGTTGGTTTTTGGCTGTACAAGAGGCAACGATACAACAGGATATGCAGCTTATGGCCAGCAAGGTCAGCAGCAAGCTTATGTAGGTGGTGGTTGTGGAGTTGCACCTGTTTCTGATGTTGGAGACACACCTTCACAAGTTTCTGAACCAAGTTCAGCTGCTTAGTTAAAAATGGCTTTAAGCAAGGAAGAGCTTGGGAACATTAGACATGAAACTCAGAAAGATTCCAATATAGAGAAAAAGACAATAGAAAAGCCAAAGAGCAATAAAAAAATTCTTATTATTTCTATTGTTTCAGTTGTTTTTCTGCTTATTTTTGGAGGTATTGGGTTCAGCTATGTAAATTCAATAAAACTAGGGCCTTTGGATGGTTTTGCGCAATGCTTAACTGAAAAAGGCGCTGTTATGTACGGTGCGTCATGGTGCCAATATACTCATGGCCAAAAAGCAATGTTTGGGAATTCTATAAGGTTTATTGACTATAGGGATTTTAGTGAGAATAAGGAAGTTAAAATAACTCCAACATGGTTTTTTAATGGAGAGAAATATGAAAATGCACAATCTATTGACAAGCTATCTTCTATTACCGGATGTACTATCTAATAGATAATCTTTTTAAAACAGTAAATAATACTTATTCTTGTGCCACGGTCGCATAATCTGGCATTGCGGGAGGCTCGAACCCTCCTGGTCGCAAGACTGTGTAGGTTCAAAACGATCTTTTACAAAAAGCTCGAGCAAAAGTATGCAATGAGGAATCTTCGATTCCTCGGAACGATGTAAAAGGTTGATGAAAGTCCTGCCCGTGGCGCCAATATTTATATACTAAAGCAGTTTACTAGTTATAATGAAAAACTCAGGACTTAATACATTGGTATTAATATTGATTATAATCACTCTTGTTCTATTGTCAACTATAGTTTTAATCGATAGTTTTGAGAAAGAAAGAAAGCATTATGGCAACTCAAAAATTACCGGAAAGATGTATAAGGTTGGAATCAATCATTACGGGACCGGAGATAACCATTACAAACATGTTAAGACTACTAAAAGATATGATGATAAGCTGTTTGATCACTTAGAAAATATGCACAAATCGAGAGATAATACATTTATGAAAGGCAAGGTATTTCTAAAAGAGAGATAAAGAGTTTAATAAGAATTTTTTATTTTGTTTCAGGCGAAGGAACAGCATCTTCCTCGTAGTCTACAACACTGATATAGTAAGCTGTTCTTTGTGCACTCTGGGGTGTTCTACCATCTCTAGTTGTTAAACTTCCTCAATGAACAATGTATCCATCCCAGCAGTCATTTGTTTTACCAAGCCTAGCAAGTTCTTTCCCTATTATTTCATCTGGATTTTGATCTATGCTTCCTGTAGGCGCATTAATAGACAAATCTATACCTCCAAAGATCTGAACTGGTTGATCATCAGAAGCCCTTACATGTCCATTATCTGCTGTTAATACAATCTTATCTAATATCATTTTGTCAACCCCAATAAAATATTTAATAGTACAGAAATTAATTATATTTTGTAAATCTTCCTCTTTTAACTACTTTAGGATTAACAAAATAGTGGCGGTGGCGAGATTTGAACTCACGACTTCTAGATAACCCGGTTGAGGTATATCATCAGCATAAATGCTTCATAACTCAAGTATATGAGTCTAGCGCTCTGAACCAGGCTGAACTACACCGCCGTTGTCTCTAAGAAAAATATTGTGTTTTAAAAAGATTGCTGTTAAACTCTTCTGGTATTGATGGTTGGTGTGAAAATCTAATTTGTACTTGTGCGAGGCCTTAGCATTCCTCTCAATCGTGAGTAGCGGACAAGCTCACATTGTTCGCTTGCAATTCACGACGCTCAGGTCGTAC
>MDTC01175989.1_pt1 | contig 54010 bp, 56 predicted proteins | sample 811181 | NCBI WGS metagenome assembly MDTC01 (sample SAMN05326644, study PRJNA326480) | marine metagenome | isolation source: seawater | place: Pacific Ocean: North | collected 2011 | reverse complement strand
ATTTGTAGGATCATCTTTAAAACAATTCTCGGGCTTACTGCACTCGTTAATTTTGAACTCCAAGAACGGATGTTCTCAACCGCAAAAGTTTCCTCAAAAGCAAAACTAAGGCGTAAAATTAGAAAATAAAAATCCATGGTAATGTTCTTTCAAAGAAAAGAGGACTTATGAAAATTCACAATGAGTTGCTTGAACTTCGCCAAAAAGAAAAACGAATCACTTCTGAAATCTTAAACAAGTTGCAACAAATAGAAGATGGTCGCGGTTATTTGGATATGGGATACAGCTCTCTTTTTGACTACTTGGTCAGGGGCCTCAACTATTCTGAAGCCACCGCTTATCAACGCCAAGCCTGTGTTCGTCTTGCGAAAGAGGTTCCAGAGATCAAACAGAAGATAGATCAAGGAAGTTTGACACTTTCTGCAGTGACCACAGCATTTAAGCATCTTCGAAAGAGGCCGGTCGCAGAAAAAAGAAAGATTTTAAAGTCTTTGGAAAACAAATCTTCCAGAGAAGTAAAAGCTATGTTTTTGGATCCTACACCGACAATAAAGATCAAAAAAAACAGAATATGTGGATAAAGTGCATTTGAGGTTGGAGTTGACCCATGAACAGAATGAAAAATTGGAAAAGTTGAAGGCGCTAAAATCCCACACCCACAATGTGGAAAGCTTGTTAATGCAGTTGATTGAGAAAGAACTCAAATCTTATGAAAATGCTCAGAGGAAATCTTCAAAATCCAATAAGAACACAGAGTTTGGAGCAGCAAGATCGAAAAATCCTCGTCAAATTTCCAAGCGCCTACGAAATCATGTGTTAAATACTGCAAACTATAAATGCCAATATCCAGGCTGCGAATCTCGACATTTCCTACAAATCGATCACATTCATCCCGTTCGTCGAGGCGGCGACCAGCGAAGAAGTAACCTTCAAGTCCTCTGCGCCAACCACAACCGCCACAAAGGCTGACCTTGATGTGTATAAGTTCCAATTTCCCAAATCCAAATTTTATAGAAAAGGACCTCCAGCAAGCAGGAGGCGTTTTGCCCGTAGGGCAAATGCTGGAAGAACTCACGGAAGAGTGTGTCCGCCTCTATGAAATATGGATTTGGAAAATAAAAACTTATACAATGGAACGGACCTTCACAAAGGATAGTGGTTCCTCGGTAAAGTAATTTTTCAGGTTCAATGATCTGCTTGAGTAAATCTCAAGAAAACAGGAAGTGATTTTTCTGAAAGAAAAATTCTTGTGAGCCCATGGAGGGGCGCGTTTACTTGAGGAGATCACAGAACCTGAAAAAAGTGCTGGAAGAACTCACGGATGAGTGTGTCCAGTTCTATGAAATTTAGAATTTGGAAATAAGATTCCATACACAGAAGCAAAGCTCAACGGAACCGCACGCAGTCTGATTGTAAAAAGATGGGGACACTGGCTGTGCCCCCATCTTTCAACTGCGCCACTAGAAAATTATAAACCTTAGGTCAGATGGCTTTTGAGCATCCAACTGTTCTTCTGATGGGCTTTCAATGTGGCCACCAAAAAGTCATCGGTTCCGGAGTCCACATTTCCAGAGTCCAAAGTGTCTTGAATTTGTCTTTGAATCTCCATGTGTCCCGCAAGCAAATCATTGATCATTTTATCCGCACTGAGAAATTTTCCTGGAGTTTCGATAATTGTATTGTCTGAACGCATTTCTCGCAAAGTGCTCACTGGCGATTCGTCCAAAATTCGAATTCTCTCTGCCATGGTGTCCATCAACTCCAACAGCTCTCTGTACTGAGCTTCAAAGAACTCGTGCAAAGAATGGAACCTTGGACCTGTCACATTCCAATGGTAGTTCAAGGTTTTCGTAAACAACGTAAACTCATTGGCTAAAATGTGGTTCAATCGATCCACCAAAGCTTGGTTGGAATCAGACTTCTTATCCTTTACCAAATTTTCGTGAAGCGCTTGATCCATGGTCATTCTCACAGAATCCTTATCCTTTTGTTTTAAACTTCGCTTCTGTTCTGCATCTCTGATCTCTCTCATAAATTTCCTTTCCGCATTTCTTGTGCTTGTTGCTCGCCGCTCAAACTATTTGCTGAATCACTTCGAGTGAGGCGATGTGTCTTTCTTGGAGAGGGATAAAGTCCTCTCTCAACTTTTTCTTTATTCTCTCAGGAACATCATCCCGCTTTAAAATGGCATTGTATTCCGCCAATCCATGGGACTCGCCGCTCTTTAAAGCTTGAAGAGCTGAAGATTCGCCAAACAATTTGGCGGTTCCCACAATGGTAAACACCACTTGACCCCAAGGGCCGGAATCTTCATCGGGTGAATATCCTCTTGCAAGAATTTCGTCTCTCCAAAACTTTGCCACGCGATCGTGTTCACTTCGAAAATCTCTCAATCGTTTTGCAACGGGGTCGGATCGAAACTTTTCCATCACTTGATCGTAAGCCTCAACTGCAGAGATTTCTCCCCTCAACAATCGACCCACATCGGACAACCAAATTGGCGATCCTTCCGCTATAACAACTCCCGTATCAAGTCCTGGATTTCCGGCTCCCGCAATTTCCCACTGACTCATGACAAACCTCCTCTGTTATCTGAGGTGGAAATTTCCTTTTGAGACATCATGAGTCTTTCGTCCAGTTGGACGTTCCATTAAACTCAAACTCAGTGTCATCCCAAAAGCCACCACAAATAAGCTCAATAGAGTGATCGCTTTGAGTGTGCCCGCATCGTAAAAACTCGCATACGCGACATAAGCCAAGGCCATCACTCCGACGATAAATGTGAGTATCCATTTGACCATCTTTTCCTCCTTTGGCTGGACTCTAGAATATTGAAAAACCACAGAAGTATCCTCGAAGAACTGTTTATCTAGTGTAAAAAAAAATTCACATAATATCTGTGAGCTTTTTTTCACAAAGATCCCACAATCCAAAAATGTTTTTCAAAGCGATTTCGATAAAATCTAGGGAAAGAGTGAGGGCAAAAAGCCCTTCAAACAAGGAGGAATTATGTCTTACCAATCTATCTACAACAGCAGAAATCCTGCGCTGGATGATTTTGAAAATTTTGAAATCGAAAGCATCGATGATCTCATGTTCGAGTACGACAAAGAACGGGATCTCGAAACAGAATTAGGTCCTTACATGGATCTTTGGGAACACTAAGAATAAAGGTTTTAAAGAATGAATGAAATTTCAAATGTATTCGGTCAGTCGACGGAATTGATTGGGGATCGTCTTGCAACCTGGGCAACAGTCTTGGTAAGCAACATCCCCAATCTGATTGTTGCCGTCGCAGTTTTATTTGTATTTGCTTACATCGGCAAACTCAGTGCTCGCATTGTGAAATCCCGCATGGGAAAATCAAAGTTTAACAATGACATTATGATTCAGCTGGCTGCCAAGTCTCTTCAGATTGCAGTGCTGTTTGTGGGCACCTTCTTTGCCCTGTCTATTGTAAATTTGGACAAAACGGTCGTCTCGCTCTTGGCGGGGTTAGGGGTGGCAGGTATTGCCCTTGGCTTTGCATTTCAAGACATTGCTTCAAACTTTATGTCTGGACTTTTGCTCGCCATTCGAAGTCCCTTTAAAACGGGGGATGTGATTGAAGTGGCTTCTGTCACCGGAACAGTGAGGTCCTTGCGACTCCGCGATACGGAAGTGGAAAACTTCTCAGGCCAGACCATTTACATTCCGAACAAAGATGTTATGGGTGGCAACCTCACCAATTACTCCATGGATCGCGGTCGCAAAATGGAAATTCCCGTGGGAATTTCCTATGAAGCTTCTATTGATGAAGCTCAAAAGGTCATCCTCGAAGAAATTAAAAAAATGGATGGAATTTTAAAAGATCCTGAGCCCACATGTCATTGTGACGAACTGGGGGGATCCTCGGTGAATTTGATATTGAGAGTATGGATTCATTATCCCGGCACAGATGTGCTGCAGACAAAAAGTGAACTGCTCAAAGCTTGCAAACGGGCTCTTGATCGCGCTGAAATTGGAATTCCATTTCCTATGCGCACTCTCGAGTTTGCAAACTTAGATCAAATTAAACCTCATTTAGCTTCGTGGGAACAAAGCGATAACCACGTCCATGAACAGACTCAATAAGCTCAGAATGAGAACCTAACTTTTTACGCAACTTACTGACATGGGTGTCCACGGACCGAGAATAAACGTGGACATCCTCTCCCCACACTTCGTTTAAAATTTCATCACGAAGCACGACCTCTTCAGGACGTTGAGCGAAAAGCATCATCAATTTAAATTCAATCGAGGTTAGATCCGCAACTTCCTGACCTTTTTGAGTGTAAAGTAGAACCTGTTGTTTCGATTTCAAAAGCTCTAACTCTTTCCATCTTAAAGAATCCCCTTCCACCTTGAGCTGAGAAACCGTTCGCAAGCGAGCTTCCACACGGGCTTTTAGCTCTAAGGGTGAAAACGGCTTCGTGATGTAGTCATCGCCACCGGCAGAAAATCCCATCAGCTTTTCGGAAATTTCGTCATGTGCTGTGAGAAACAAAATGGGAGTGCGCTTTCCTTTGGGGGTGGCCGTCACCTCTTGGCAAAAATCAAAACCGCTTCCATCAGGAAGTCCCACATCGAGCAAAATCAGCTCGAACTCTTTTCCGGACAATTCTTTGCGGGCGGTCTCTACCGTAGGCGCCCAAACCAATCTTCCGACAGAATCCAATGCGCCTCGAACCAAGTGAAAAATTTCCTGACTGTCCTCGACAAGCAATATTTGCTTCATATACCATCCTTAAAAAGATTTAGTTTAGGAGCCCCTATGAACCGCCACATCGAAGTGAACTGGTCTGAAGAAACTCCGGACCCCACTCTAGTCGACTTTCTCGAGCGTTTTCAAGAAAATCGCAAAAAAGAGCTGAGCGATTATAAAACACATTTAGAAAACCAAGACTTTCAATCCCTCCAAAAGTTGGGTCACAACTGGAAGGGCTTCAGCCGCCCCTACGGTTATGTGGCCCTTGAAAAAATGGGAAAGACCTTAGAGCAGTTCGCCAAAAATTCTGACCTCCAGGGATGCCAAGAAATTTTTGAAGAATTTCTACTCTACATCAACGAAAAGGAGTTGAGATTGGCTCAGGAGAGTTCTCAAGGCCCTTTCGTTGACTGAAATTCAAGCAGGATTTTGCCCCCCGTGCCATTTCTTAACGAAATGTGGAAATTTTTAAACATTTGCTCTTCGGATACGAAAATCTGAACCTTCGCGTTAATATGGTTCTGTGAGTTCGCAATTTCTTAAGACGATTTTTTTAATGATCTTAAGCATTGGATTTCTGGGAGGATCGCTATTCACCTATAGCTACTATCCCAGAGAGGCACAGGTGTGGGCCTCTCTCGGGCTGCTGGGTGTATTGTCTTTGCTCTTCTCTTTGCTATTAACTTTAAAGATATTTTCGATCGCCAAAGGTGATCGGCTGGAGGAGGCAAGTGAGCATGAATTGGGACCGACGAAGCATAGATTCTGAGAGCACGAATGCCTCGATCTAAACTTCCTCTTCTTCCAGAAAAAGAAAGATTCAGTTCCTTTGCCCACATCTTTCTCTTTGCTTTGATCATCAGCGCTTTGAGCGTTTCCACTTACATTGGAACCGCCGGTCTTGTACAGCGAGACATGGAAGCGCGTTTGGATTTGGAGGCCTCTAACATTCGCCGGGCCTTCGTGGACCGCATTCAAGGCTACTCGGACACCCTTCTCAATTTAAAAGCATTTATTTCTCGTACAGGAATCAAAGACGACAATGATTTCAAAAGTCTTCTCTCGGAGATGAAAGTTTTTGAGTACTATTCCGGTGCCACCTCCATTGGAATTTCCCTGATTTTTCCCAGAGTTCAAAAAGACAAATACGAAAAGCTTTTCGATGTAAAGATCAAAGGGCTGGCCAGCACCTTGGACAAGCCAGACGAAAGAGACCTTTCTTCCTCTGTGATCTTGATAGAGCCGGAAAGTGTTAAATCTCGAAAAGCACTGGGCTTTGATGTCTTGTCGGATCCGGCACGAAAGCGAGCCGTGGAACAGTCTCTGGCTTTAAACAAAACGGTGATCACTCAACCCATCAATCTTTTTACCGACCAACTGCTTTCAAACTCAAACAAACAGGCGCCGCTCAGTTTTGTGATGTATGTGCCGTTTGAAACCTCTGAGCAAGTTCTTAAAGTTGCAGAAGGCAAACCAACGACGGGGGTGATTTTCGCCTCTTTTAAATACCAAGATCTTCTGGATGAAATTTTTGGTCCCGCTTCTTTAGATGAAGAAAAATGGAACTTTGTTCTGACCCACTTGGGAGAGAGCAAAAGTGAACTTCTTTATGATCGCTTTCACTCCAATTTAGACAATCCTGCCTTCAAATCCTCCACTCAGTTTTCAATCTACGGCCAAACTTATGCTTTGGAAGTTCTCCCCCTTCCCACCTTCTACAAAAGCTCAGACCGTTATCTTCCTTTATTGTCCGCCATCGGAATCTTTCTTTTGGGAAGCCTGATGCTTCTTTTATACCGGTCCACCTTGCGCCAATTGCGTGAAGAAAAGACCGCTCGCATTCGCACGCGAAAGACCCATGAAAAGTTAAGACTTCAAACCACATTGCTCTCAAAACTCAATCGGTTTGGAATGACCATTTCAAAGCAATTTGATCCGGAAGTGGTCTTGCAAAAGTTTTTCGAGTTTGGAGAAAAGGAAGAGTTCGAATACGTGGCAATTTTGAGAGAAGAAAGCGACTCCAATGACCTTTCTATAATTACACCTCTTGGCCAATCCTACTCCAACATTCAACTCACCGAACTGAATGGACTTTTTGGAGCCGTCAATCGCATCGGACAAAGTGACTTGGATCACAATCCAAAATTTTTGGAAGAACTAAAACTTTTCTCCTACTCCGATTGGCAAATTTTAAGGGTTCGGTTCAACCAACGGTCTTCATTTTTGGTTTTAGGGCTCAAGTCCGAATCCATTGAAGAAGAAGACATTGAATTGATGAAAAGTACCTTTTCTCAGCTGGTTGTAGCCCTCGAAACGGCCGTTCTCCTTCAAAAGGCTGAAGAATCCTCACGCTTAAAAACGGCCTTCTTGGCAAACATGAGCCATGAAATTCGCACTCCTCTCAATGCGATTTTAGGCTTTACCCAAATCCTCACAAGCAGCCATATTTCCGAAGACAAGCGAATTCAATTGGCAAACAGCATCGAGAAAAATACCGATCTCCTGACTCGAATCATCGACGACATTCTGGACATCGCCAAGGTGGAGGCGGGGAAAATTGACATCGTCATCGCAAAAACCTCTTTGGAAGGTTTGCTCAAGGATACAAAGGACGTTTTTGAACTGAAAGCACGAGAGAAGGAAGTTCAGTTCAATTTGGAAATTAAGACGGAACTTCCAAGTTTTATTCGAACAGACGAATATCGCTTCAAGCAGATCCTTTTCAATTTGATTTCGAATGCCTTGAAGTTTACGGAACGCGGTCAAGTGACCGTTCGAGTTTACTGCGAAATGGTTGAGAACAAAGCTCAACTGACTTTTGAAATTGAAGACACCGGCGTTGGAATCCCAAAAGATCTTCAGCAACGTCTATTTACCGCGTTCTATCAAGGAGACCTTTCTACCACTCGACGGTTTGGAGGTTCCGGCCTAGGGCTCACTTTGTCGCGAAGATTGGCACTGGAAATGGATGGGGACATTTGCTTGCTCTCATCTACTCCAGGAAAGGGCTCCATATTCTCTTTCTTTATTCAATGTCAGACCCAAATGAACACACGATTCTTCAAAGAAATCTCAAATGGCACCATCAAACGAAGAGTGGCTGAGAACACAGCTGTTGCAGAAAGCAAAAAAGAAACAGAGAAAAAAGACGGCCCCCTCCGCGGTCGAAATATTCTTTTGGTTGAGGATTCAGAGGACAACCAAATCATCTTCACCCACTTCCTTCAACAAGCGGGCGCCAGCACCATTGTAGCCGCTGATGGAGAAGAAGCCCTCACACAAGCCCGTCAGATTCAGAATCTAGACTTGGTCTTAATGGACATTCAAATCCCAAAAATTGACGGGAGAGAGGTGACTCGAACCTTAAGAGACGAAGGTTTTAAACTGCCAATCATCGCCCTCACTGCTCACGCCTTAGAAAGCGAAAAACGCCGCTGCTTTGAGGCGGGCTGCAATGCTCAAATCACAAAGCCTGTCAGTTATTCGTTCTTTATCGAAACCATTCAAAAGGAATTGGTCAAAAAAGAAAACGAAATGCCTGCAAAAAGCTAAAGGAACTTTGATGCATCCTTTAAAGCTTCAGAATTTTTAAATCTGTATTTGGATAGTACTTTTTAAGAATCTCTTTGAAGGTGACTCCCCGTTTTGCCAGATATTTTGCACCCACCTGGCACATGCCTACACCGTGTCCCCGTCCCTCACCTTCAAAAGAGACGAGCTCTTCATTTTGCTGAATTTGAAAGTGGGTGCTCTTCACCTTAGTAAACCCAACAATTTCCCGAAGTGTTTGGGAGGAGAGGTCCAATTGGTTTCCTTCAGAATATTTCAATCTCAGTTGATGAACCCGACCGGAAGAACTTTTCTCGATCACTTCCAAGGTCACCAGCTTTCCATAGGTCAAAGGCAAAGACATAAATTCGAGGGCCCGTTGTCCCAAAGAGGTCTTGTTGATCTCGTAACGCCAAGGGTGAGACGCACCGTGATTGCACGAAGAAATCTGCCCATTGAAATTGGTTTTCTCTCCCCAAACATTTGATGCCAGTTCTGTGGAGCCTCCACAGTCCGCATGAAAGTAAGCTTTAATGGCATGAACACCTTTTGACATCACCAAACCCTTGGTTTGATTCAAAACTCCTTTTAACTTTCGAGTCCATCGGTCTTCGACGTGAGATTTGTACTCGTACACTTGATCCAAAGTGGTGGCCTCCACATCAAAGGATTTTGTCTTTCGCTTCTCTTTTTGAAAGAGGGCATAGCTTCGTGCTGCCACCGCTTGAGCTTTTAAAGCTTCCAAAGGCCAAGACAAGGGCATTTCTTTAGGAAGAACTCCCATCAGATAATTTTCCAGATCCAGGTTCACAACCATATCAAAGGTTTGTGGATTCTCTGTGCTCCGCACATGAACCACCGGAGGAATGGGAGTGTTTCCAAGACTCAACTCCTCTCCCACCAAAAGAAGACCTGTCGACTGAAATTTGATCTTTTCAAAATTTCCGCCGGGCTCTCCTGAAACCTTCCAAGCCCAAAACCCCTTGGAAGATTTCACTCTTTCCAGTTGGAAGCCCTTAGCATTTGAGGGCAAATCATAAGACTGATCTCCGGCGAGGATCTTTATGGATTTTCCATGGATCCACGTGGAGGTAACTCCACGAGAAATTCGAACGCGAATGGAATTGGATTTTTGAGTGGGAGGAGGAAGAGAATGGGCCGAAACAGAAAAGACCACAAAACCAATGGCCAATAATTTTAAACTTTTCCTCTTCCATCCTGAAATCACAGCTGGCACTCCTTGTCCCAAAGGACATTCCAAAAAGGAATGCCCTTAAAGACAAGGCCAAATACAGCTTGTCATGGTTTTAAGAAGGGTTTTACCAAATCCATGGGAATGGGAAGAATCACCGTTTGAGTTCCTTCACCTGAAATCTCTGTCATGGTCTGCAAGTAGGCCAATTGAAGAGCTGAAGGGGAGCCCGCAAGAATGTTTGAAGCTTCCTTCAGTTTTTCTGCACGCTCCAGCTCTCCATCCGCACTGATCACCTTTGCGCGACGTTCACGCTCGGCTTCCGCCTGTCGAGCCATGGCACTTTGCATGTTCTGCGGAAGGTCAATGTTCTTAACTTCCACGTTAGAGACTTTGACTCCCCAACTGCCAGTGGTTTTGTCCAAGATGTCCTGGATGGCCACATTCAATTTGTCTCGATGAGCCAGAATGTCATCCAACTGATACTGCCCGACCACAGAGCGCAAAGTGGTTTGTGCCAATTGAGAGGTGGCGAAGTAATACTCCTCGACTTTTGTGATCGCAGTCTCCGGGTCCACCACGCGGAAGTAAATGACTGCATTTACCTTCAAAGTCACGTTGTCCAAAGAAATCACGTCCTGAGGCTGAATGTCCATGGTGACCGTACGGGTGTCCACTCTCAACAGTCGCTCCACACCGGGAATCAGAATGATGGGACCGGGACCTCGAACGCCCACAGATCGTCCCAGCCGAAGCACCACGCCTCTCTCCCATTCGGGCAAAATCTTGATGGCCGAAAATAAAATCACCAATACGATGACAAAGAAGAACAAGTTGGGACCAAATATAAATTCCAGCATAAATACAATCTCCTTGTTAATTTTTTTTCTGAACTTTGAGTTTTAATTTTTCATGACTTTGAATGATCACTCGATCACCCATCGAAAGTACGTCTTCACTTTCGAAGTTCCAAATCTCTCCTTGGGCTTCCAAGGCACCGGATTTTCCGTCTGCATCCACGCGACGGACTTCACCTTCCAAATCTAAAAGCTCATCAACCCCTTGCCTTCGCTTCAATCGCAAAGTGTTGAGCACCAAGTATCCAATTCCCAGAAACAAACTTCCAAACAACAGGCTTGTTAAGATGATGGTGCTCAAAGGCAAGGTGTAGCCTCCTGTTTTTGCCGGATCAAAAAGGAAGACGCTCCCAAAAATAAATGCCGCCATCCCACCAAGCCCCAAGGCTCCAAAACTGGGAACAAACATTTCCGCGATGAGCATTCCTACGCCCAATAGAATCAGCATCAACCCGCCCCACTCCACATTGAGTTTGTGCAAGGCCACCAAAGATAAAATCAGTCCAAGGCCTCCCGTCACTCCGGCAATCAAAGTTCCAGGATGGGTGAATTCAAAATAGAGCAGAGCCAAACTTCCCAAGAAGAGCAAATAAGCCAACTGTGGATCCGACAAAAGAGATAAAAATTTAAAGCGCAAATCCAATTCAAAGGGAAGAAGATCCCCCACCTGAACCGTTCGCATTTCTTTTTCACCCATTTTAACTTCTTTGCCCGCGGCTTTTTCCAGAAACTCTTTTTTCGAGTGCACCAAAAAATCAATGGCACCAATCTCTTGAGCTTTTTTCGCTGCCACTGCTTTGGCCTCGGTGACAATCTCCCGACCGAACTGCGGATTTCTTTCGCGAAGTCCCGTCAAAGAATCCATCCAACTGGTCAAATCGTTGATCATCTTTTTTCGCAAATCGTCCTGAGCGGACTCACCGGTGCCTAGAATTGGAGTGGCCGCACCAATATTTGTCCCTTCCATCGCACCATTGACATGACAGGCCTGAAGAAGGACTGCTCCCGCAGAGCCCGCATGTCCTCCGTCCGGATAGACCAAACACAAGACCGGTCTGGGAGAGGATAAGATTTCTGAAACCATCAAGCGGGTGGATTCTAAAGATCCGCCAGGAGTATTTATCAATAACAATAAGGAGGAACATTTCTCTTGAGACGCCAAAGCTTGAGAGCGGACGAGCACATCCACACTTCCAGGTCCAATGGGACCTTCAATGGAAACCTCTACGGTACAGTCTTTTGCATAAACGGAAAAAGCCAACAGCCCCCCAACAAGGAGGAGGAAAAATTTCTTCATTAAAACGCCTCCTTCTGGAAGGCTTTCAACCGATTCCAAGCCTCACGCTTCTTTTGATTGAGATCTTCGGAAGGATTTCCCAAGTACTCTTCCAAAGGACGAAAGTCCCATATCTTTGCCTCCGCACTCTCCAAGGCCTCGCCTGAAAAATTTAAAATGTGAATGTAGGAATCCAGATCCGCATCTTCCTCTAAAACTTCATATTGGGTCTGTCCAATGGCTTTCAACATGTTCGAAAGAATCAGAGCATCGCCTTTGTGTCGACCGAGGTCGGGACTGTAAATCCCAAAGGTCTTTTTATGGGAAATTTCCAATGGACTTTCAGTAGCCGCGGCCAAAGCAGCGGATTTGGAAGGTCGAGGAGGTCGAGTTTTCCATCCCAAAACCTCGCTCGCATAGGTAGAGATCAAGAGCGCTTTTTCCATGGCCCAACTCTAGTCAGACCTAGGGCGGGGGTCATTGGAAATCGGAATGACGAGGGGCTTCAAATATAAAAATGCCTCAAGTTGAGACGAAGGCTGCCGATAGAGCTTTTGAAGGCCGAAAGGATTTTGGCCGCACAACGGTGAAACTACTTCAGGAGGAAGTTATGGACTCATCAGAAAAAACAAGCAAACCACAAACCATCGCAACCATTGACGTCAATATTCAGTTCCCCAATTTTTCAGAGATGAATTGGAACGAAGAAGCCCTCTATGACCATCTTCACTGCTGCCTTTGTGGATCTGAGCTTCAGTTTCATCACAAAGCCAATCGCGTGCAAAATTTTATAACTGAAGAAGCCTCTTGTCCCAGCTGCAAAATTAAAACAAGAGAATCTGCACACACCATTCAGTAATTGCATTTGTCCCAAAATGAAACGGCGAAGTTCTGGTCAAATTCTAAACGTTCATCAGTGATTTGGTCATGTGCCCACTTTTATTACAATCTCAGTGGGCCTCAAAATTGCTTCTATGATCTCCAAGATGGTTCTTGAACCAGGAGAGATTACTGTGGGACGAGCAAACATTATCCGCCGATTTTTCTTTTCCTTTCTTATTCTGGGATTCCTCGTAGGCTTCCAAAACTGCTCTGGAGTTAGCTTTTCCCAATCACCCACAGATAATTCAAACTCAGTAGACCTGAGCTCCCAGTCTTCCAACGAGGATCCAATGAAAGAGCCTACTCTCACTCAACACAAACAAAACGTTGAAGTTCATACCAACAAAAAAGTGGACATCCTTTTCATCATCGACAACTCAGGCTCCATGAGCCAAGAACACCAACATTTGGCTCAGAGAATTGATGGATTCATGAATTTGGTGAAGGACTTGGATTGGCAGATTGCGATGACCTCAACGGACCCTCGAACTGGCAAGGTGGTGAAGGGCCCAGATGGTGCCTACCGAACTTGGGGAGATGGAGAATTTCGGTCCTTTGATGGACTGGATGGATCCCAATTTATTTTGAAGGCCACTGAAGAAAATCTAGCAAATGCTCAAAATAAAATCGGCAATGCCATCGATATGGGAACCTCAGGAAGTGGAGACGAGAGAGGCATCTCGGCTCTTTCTCGGGCTCTGAACAAAAGAATTTATAGTCCCATTCACTCCGAGTTTTTTCGAAGTGATTCGGCTCTGGTCGTGATTCTGATTTCGGACGAAGATGAATGCTCAAATGGAAAGTGTATTGACGCCAATTCAGCAAATAAACCTCAAAACCTATTAAACCAAGTAACCAATGAGTTTGGGGGCCAGAAGATTTTCAAATTTCACTCAATCATCCGATCTCCCACAAACTCAACCTGCACTCAGGCATATGGGGCTACCTACTACAATCAAATGTCCCTTCTTAGCGGAGGAACAGTGGGTTCCATTTGTGATTCTGACTATTCACAGATTCTGAACGACTTTGGAAATCGAGTGATCGACTTAGTGAATTCTGTGAACTTGGAGTGTGCTCCTGAAGATACCGACCTCGATGGACATCCCAACGTTAATATCACGCTTAGCGATGGCTCCCAAATTTCAGAAGGATATAAGCTTCAAGGACTCACATTGACTTTCGACACAGCTCTTCCAGAAGGAAACCATGAGATTTCCTACTCCTGCTTGACAGGACCCTAAGAACTAAAGGTCGCTCAAATGAATCCGAATTCGCTCTGCCAATACGGGATTTATCCCCTTCACTTCACATAGCTCTTCCACATTCGCCGTAGAAATTCCTTCCACAGATCCAAATTTTTTCAAGAGCGCTTTCTTTTTCACATCACCCAAGCCATTGATCTCATCCAACACCGAGGCCAAACTGCTTTTGTCGCGAAGTTTTCGATGAAATGTAATCGCAAATCGATGAGCTTCATCTCGAAGACCGGTTAAAATTTGAAAGGCAGAAGAGCTTTTTGAAAACACCACAGGATTTTGCCGACCAGGAATAAACACCCGCTCTTCGGTGGCCATCACTTCTTGATCGGAAAACTGTCCCTTCACTCGGGCCTTTGCCAATCCCACCAAAGGAATCTCAGGGCGACCAATTTCTTTAAGAGCTTCTAAGGCCAAACTCAATTGCCCCTTTCCCCCATCCACAACAATCAATTGAGGATCTTCGTACTCCGTGTGTTTCAAGCGACGGGTCAAAACTTCCTTCATGGCCAAAAAGTCGTTGGCACCTTCAAAAGATTTCAACTTGTACTTTCGGTAGTCATCCTTTTTCGGTAGTCCATCTTCAAAAACCACCTGACTGGCCACATTTTCTTTTCCTTGAAAATGAGAGATGTCGTAGCACTCAATGCGACGAGGAAATTCAGGAAGATGAAGTTTCTTTTGAATGAGTTCCAACCCTTCCAGAAGCAAATCTCTCTTTGCAACTTGGTCATCAAAATGGCTCTTTGCATTTTGAAGGGCCATGTCTAAAAGCTTTTTCCCCTCTTCGCCCACAGGAATCGAAAGCGACGGAGCCACACCCTGGCGCTCCTTTAAAACGGCTTGCACCAATTTGACCATGTCACCGGTCAATGCCTCTTGAAGAACAATTTCGTCAGGCACTTTGTTGTCCAAGTAAAACTGATTTAAAAAGGAAGGCATCCATTCTAAAAATTCTTCTTTGCCCTCGCTCAAATCCAAATGGGGAAGAAAATGAGGACGGGTTCCAATCACTCGACCCGCCCGCACATGAAGGGTTTCCACCACAGTTCCCCGCTGATCTCCCACAAAAGCCACCACATCCATATCGATGTCGGTTTTTTGAGAGACCACCGCCTGCTTTTCAAGAATCACCTCTACGGAACGAATGGAATCTCTCAAGCGGGCCGCCAATTCAAACCGTTCTTCACCGGCGGCTTCTTTCATTTCCTTGGTCAACTCCGAGACAATCTTCTTTCTTTTTCCTTTGAGGAACTTTAAAGAAAGGTCCACTTGGGTTTTGTATTCCTCTTTAGAGACCAAATCCACACATGGGGCCGTACATTGTCCCATTTGATAAGTGATGCAGGGACGCTTTCTGGATTTAAAAAAACTGTCTCGACAATCTCTCACTTTAAACGTGCGGTTTAAAAACTGAATGGTCCCTCGAACCGCACCACTGGAGGAATAAGGTCCAAAGTAGATGCCCCCATCCGCTTGAACTCTGCGCGCCAAGTAAAATCTTGGGAAATCATGGGACATGTCACACTTTATGTACGGGTAGGATTTGTCATCTTTCAGGCGAATGTTGTAGCGAGGGCGAAATTTTTTGATCAACGAAGCTTCCAGCAAAAAAGCTTCCACTTCGGTGGGAGTGAGCATGTATTCGATGGTCTCGATTTGGCGAACCAAATATTTGACTCGAAGGCGTTGGTCACCAGACTTTGTAAAATAATTGCGAACCCGAGAGCGAAGATCTTTGGCCTTTCCCACATATATGACTTTTTCCAGAGCGTTCTTCATCAGATACACTCCTGGAGTGGTGGGAAAACCTTTGATCAAATCTTTCAATCGATCCAAGCGATCTTCGTTGTTCTCTTTGCTCAAGCGGAGGAATCCTTTCCAACCCGCGTCTTGGTTGAAATCAACCCGACTTCACCTTCAAGAACGCTCAACTCTAAAACTTCCAATCTTTTGATTTCATCGCGAATCCGTGCCGCCTCTTCAAACTCCAAGGCGTCGGACGCTTTTTTCATTTTCTTTCGTAAGGTCAAAATCTCTTTGGTGATCTTTTTCGGATTGGCTTCATACTCTTTCAAAGGAGAACGTAAGACTTGAACATCGCCATCATCCCCTTTCATTTGTGGAGACATGCCGTACAGATCTAAAATCCCTCGAGAAACTTCTTTTTGCACCGAACGCGGAGTGATTCCGTGAGCTTCATTGAACTCGGCTTGAATCTTTCGGCGACGTTCTGTCTCTCCCATGGCTTTTTTCATGCTGTCCGTAATTTTGTCCGCATAAAGAATCACTCGCCCATGTTCATTTCGTGCCGCTCGACCAATGGTTTGAATCAAAGAACGTTCGGAGCGAAGAAAACCCTCTTTGTCCGCATCCGTAATGGCCACCAAAGAAACCTCTGGAATGTCCAATCCTTCTCGAAGCAGGTTGATCCCAATCAACACGTCGAAAATACCCAGACGCAAATCTCTAATAATTTCAGAACGCTCCAAAGTATCAATGTCCGAGTGCAGATATTTGACCTTAATTCCCAGGCTCTCATAGTAGCTCGTTAATTCTTCGGCGGTTCGTTTGGTCAATGTGGTAATCAATACGCGCTCTTTCTTTTCCACCCGGGTTCGAATTTCTCCAAGCAAATCATCCACCTGAAACTGAACCGGACGCACTTCCACTTGAGGATCCAAAAGTCCTGTGGGCCGAATGATCTGCTCCACAATAATCCCTTCGGATTTTTTGAATTCATATTCTCCAGGAGTGGCGGAGACGTACATGACCTTGTCCATCAGATTTTCAAACTCTTGAAAATTTAGAGGTCGGTTGTCCAAAGCCGAAGGAAGGCGAAAGCCATAATCCACCAAAGTCATTTTTCGCGCACGGTCCCCCCGGTACATCCCTCCAATTTGAGGAACAGTCACATGGCTTTCGTCAATGATGGTTAGAAAATCTTCAGGAAAGTATTCCACCAATGTGGGTGGTGGAGCGCCGGGTTCTCGTCCGGTGAAATGCCGCGAATAGTTTTCGATCCCGGGACAGGTTCCCATCTCTTGGATCATTTCCAAATCATAAAGCGTTCGCTGTTCAATGCGCTCGCGCTCTACAAATTTCATTTCAGTCTGATAGTACTGAATACGATCGCGCAATTCATCGCGAATGGCCTCCACCGCAACGGCCGCCTTTTCCTCAGTGTTCACATAGTGACTTCCCGGATAAATGGCCACCTGATCCAACTCTTCAAGAACTTTTCCTCGAAGAGGATCCACCCAGGTGATGCTGTCCACAAAGTCTCCAAAAAACTCGATACGAAGGGCACGGTCTTCTTCCGAAGGTGGGAACACTTCCACCACATCTCCGCGCACGCGAAAACATCCCCGGCTGAAATCCACATCGTTTCGCTGGTATTGAATGCGAACGATCTCTCTTAAAAAGTGATCCCGCTTCATTTCCGAACCGTTCACCACATGGATCATCATGCCTTCATAAGCTTCGGGACTTCCTAGGCCATAAATGCAGGACACACTGCTTACGATAATCACATCTCTTCGATCAAAAAGTGCTTGAGTGGCCGAGTGGCGCATTCGATCAATCTGCTCGTTGATGGCCGAATCCTTTTCAATAAAGGTGTCCGAAGCGGGCACATAAGCTTCTGGCTGATAATAATCGTAATAACTGACAAAATACTCCACCGCATTCTCTGGAAACAGAGCTTTAAACTCCGCATACAGTTGAGCAGCCAAGGTTTTGTTCGGAGCCATGATAAGTGTGGGACGATTGAGCTTCTGAATGGTGTTGGCCATGGTGAAGGTCTTTCCAGATCCGGTCACCCCCAGCAGCACCTGATGTTTCAAACCCTGTTGATAGTTTCCCACCAATTGCTCAATGGCCTTGGGCTGATCCCCGGCAGGTTGAAACTGTGAACTGAGTTTAAATTGACCAATGGGCTTTTTCTTCAAAAAGGCCTCCTACTTTTGGACCTCCCAGGTGCTCCCTTGTGGTCCATCTGAAACAGAAATTCCCAAAGCTTTAAGTTTATCACGAAGTTCATCGGATTTTTGAAAATCTTTGTCCGCACGGGCCTTGGCTCTCTCTGTCACCAACTGGTCAATCTCTGAGCGCTGCAAGCCCTTCTTCTCAAGAAGCAAATCATCCAGTTGGACCAAATAGTCTTTGGGTGGCTCCAAAAACAAGGCCATCAAGCCACCAAGCTCTTTCATTTGTGCCAAGAATTCCTTGGCGGCAGCGACCTGACCCGGTTGAATTTTTCCCGGCTTTCGGCACAGATGATTGTAGGCCCGAACCAAATCAAAGACTTTTGCGAAGACTTCCGCCGAGTTGAAATCATCATTCAAAGCGGCCGTGTACCCCGATCGAAAACTTTCCACTTCTTTTTGAAAACTTTCAGGAACAGGAACTTTCTCCCCGCCCGTTTGGCTCAAATCCTCAGCGTGGGCCAAAGCCGAATAAATGCGACCCAACATTTGAAGAATTTGATGGATGTGACTGTCTGTAAAATCCAAAACCGAGCGATAGTGGCTGGAAAGAATCAAGGCTTTAAAAATCTCAGGGTTGTACTCTTCAAGGAACTGGCGCGCAAACTTCATGTTCCCCAAAGACTTAGACATCTTTTGGTTTCCAAAGTTAAGCATATTGTTGTGCATCCAATAGCGCACAAATTCTTTTCCACTGGCTCCTTCACTTTGAGCAATTTCATTCTCGTGGTGAGGAAAAATCAAATCCAATCCTCCCCCGTGAATATCAATTTGCTCGCCAAGCAAAGCGCGCGACATGGCGGAACACTCAATGTGCCATCCAGGACGGCCTTCAGACCAGGGAGAACTCCAATGGGGTTCTCCTTCCTTTGCTTTTTTCCACAGGGCAAAGTCCGCAACATGTTTTTTATTTTCATTGCTTTGAACCCGATGTCCGGTTTCCAACTCTTCAATGTTTTTATGAGACAGTTTCCCGTAATCTCCAAAGGAGGTCACATCAAAATAGACATCACCATTTTGTTCGTAGGCCTTTCCCTTTTCCACAAGGTCACGAATCAAGTTTACAATGTCATCCATATGCTCTGTGACTTTGGGATTTTTTGAATGGGGGCGAAGCTTTAAGGAATTGTAATCCTTTTCAAATTCTTTAATAAAGGTTTCGGCCACTTCTTTGGGGTCGCGATTTTCTTTGTTGGCCCGGTCGATGATTTTGTCATCCACGTCGGTGTAATTGTAAACATAAGTCACTTCATAGCCATTTTTTTCGAGCCAATTGCGAACCAAATTAAAAAATATAGGACCACGAAAATTTCCCACATGAAGAAAATCATAAACCGTTGGACCGCACACATACATGCGCACTTTTCCGGGCTCTAAGGTTTTAAATTCTTCTTTTTTACCCGACTGGGAATTGTGAATCTGAATCATCGGTTCAAAACCTCATCTGCTCTTTGAATCAAAACTTCACGCTTCAAAAGAGGAACCAGTTCTTTTAATTCCGCTCCTTGAGGCTTTCCGATCACGGCCACACGGATGGGCATAAAAAGGTGCTTTCCCTTCACTCCCACTTGATCTTTGATTTTGTTTTGAATGTTTCCAAAATCTTCTTCCGTCAGATACTTGTCTTCCCGCTCTTTCAACTCTTCAAGCCAAGCTCCAATCACTTTTGGAGTGCTTTCCCAAGACAAGACCTCCAAAGAAGAATCTTCGATTTTTAATTTGGTTTCCGAAAGAGGACGAAAAAGTTCAATGGCGTCGTTCAAAGTTTCCATGGAGGTTTTGAAAAGATCCAAGGCTCGATCCACCCACTCTTCATCTCCTGAAAATTTCAAACCTTCTTTGTCAAAGATCACTCGCAAGCGGTTCCACAAATCATCATGACTCAAATTTCGCAAATGAACGGAGTTCATCCACAAGAGCTTTTGCTCATCAAAAACCGCAGAAGATTGATGAAGTCTCTCGGGGTCAAAGGCCTGAATCAACTCTTCCATGGACATCACTTCACGCCCTTGAGCATCACTCCATCCCAGCAAGGCGATAAAGTTCAAAAGAGCTTCTGGAAGATATCCTCGCAAACGGAACTCGTTGCAACTGGTGGCACCATGACGTTTTGAAAGCTTTTGTTTGTCTGCACCTAAGATGATTGAAAGGTGACCAAACTCTGGCGTCCAAAAACCCAAAGCTTCATAAATCATCAACTGCCGCAAAGTGTTTGAAAGGTGCTCCTCTGCACGAAACACATGGGTGATGTCCATCAAGGCGTCATCGATGGCACAGCAGAAGTTGTAAACAGGCATTCCATTGGAGCGGATCAAAACAAAATCCCCCACCATGTCCGAAGGAAAAACCACCTCTCCTCGAACCATGTCTTGAATGGTGTAGTCTTTCTTTTCTCCCACGCGAAAGCGAATCACAGGTTTTTCGCCCGCTTCAATGCGCTTTTTTGCCTCTTCCATGGGAAGATCTCGATAGGGGGATTGCACTTGAGGGGGCTTTCCCGCCTTCACTAGCTCTTCCCTTTGGGCATCAATCTCTTCGTCGGTCATAAAGCAATAGTAGGCGTAGCCCTCTTCCAAAAGTTGGTCGGCGTAGCGCTGGTAAATTTCCTTTCGTTGAGACTGACGGTAAGGGCCAAAGTCCCCTTTGTCTTCCAGGTTGTCCGATTGAGGACCCTCATCCCAATAGAGCTTCAACCATTTAAGATCGGCAATCTGCATGCGCAAAGCCTCTTCTGTACTGCGCTCCAAATCGGTGTCTTCGATTCGAAGAATAAACTTACCGCCCATTTTTTTGGCATAGAGATAATTGTAAAGAGCGGTTCGGGCTCCTCCCACATGAAGGTATCCCGTAGGAGAGGGGGCAAATCGGACGCGGACAGGTTTTGAGGACATAAAAAAGGCCTTTCAATGATTGAAAGGCCAATTTACAGAATTTGTGTCTGAGCTGAAAGGATTTTTAGAGGCAATCTCTTAGAGATTGAAAATCGCTTTCACTTCGTCTTGGGACTCCAGCTCCCCTTTGCCTTTTGCCAGACTTAACTCTCGCAAAAGAAGGCCGCGGGCCGTGTCGAGCATCTTGCGCTCTCCAAAGCTCAACTCTTTGTCCACTTTCAGAAGGAAAAGATCTCTTAAAACTTCAGCAATCTCGTAGACAGATCCGGTTTTGATTTTTTCCATGTACTCACGGTACCGTCGATTCCAGGTCTGATTGTCAATTTTGACATTTGTCTCTTTGAGAATGCCTAAAACTTTGTCCGCTTCCTCATTGGAAATGATCGGACGAAGTCCAACAGCTTCTGTATTGTTGGTTGGCACCATAATTTTCATTCCAGACTCGATGATCTCGATGGAATAGAAGGTGTGGTTTGATCCCAAAATCTCTTTGGACTCGATGGCCTTGATGGTTCCAACGCCATGTCCTGGATAAACCGCATTATCGCCAACTTTAAATGAGCTCATTCATGAACCTCCACTCTTAGAAGCCTTAGGTTTTATCAATTTTGACACGGTTTGTAAAACGCTGGTTTCATTGTGGGCAAAAATACCTCGAATTGTGAAAAAAATTCAAGGAAATACGGCGGTCACCCCACCCAGTTCTCCAGCTGTCGGTCGAGGTGTTCTTTGAGGCCATGGGACTCGATCTTTTGCAGCGAAGGATCTTTGGACACCCAGTCAAAGGCGGCTTTGCGGGCCTTTTGAAGCAGATCCAAGTCACGCACCAAGTTGGCCAAACGAAATCCGGGAAGACCACTTTGGCGAGTTCCAAGAAACTCTCCCGGTCCACGCATTTCCAAATCAGCTTCGCTGATTTTGAATCCGTCTGTGGTCTGCTCCATAATTTCAGCGCGCTGTCTTCCTTCTTCGGAAAGCGCATATCCAAGCATCAGGATGCAAAAACTTTTGTGCTCTCCTCGGCCCACACGCCCTCGCAACTGGTGAAGTTGTGAAAGTCCAAACCGCTCGGCCTGCTCAATCACCATGATGTTGGCGTTGGGAACATCCACGCCCACCTCAATCACGGTGGTGGAAACCAAAATTTGAATTTGATTGTCGCGAAAGGCGCGCATGATTTCGTCTTTGTCTGCAGTTTTCATTTTTCCGTGAAGAAGGCCCACTTTGTACTCGGGAAATTCCTTCTGAATGCGCAGGTACTCGTCCTGAGCATTTTTCAGCTCCATGGCTTCACTCTCTTCCACCAACGGACAAACCACATAGGCCTGTCGGCCTTTTTGAAGCTGCTCTTTGACGAATCCCGTAACCAGACTTCGCTTACTCTCAAAAGCTTTGCGAGTGACAATGGGCTGTCTGCCTTTGGGCATTTCGTTGATCACAGAAACATCCAAATCACCATAAACCGTCATCGCTAAGGTTCGCGGAATGGGAGTGGCGGTCATCACCAAAAAGTGAGGAGACACGGCTTTGCTTTTCAGCAAATTTCTTTGCTGCACACCGAAGCGGTGCTGCTCGTCCACAATGGTTAAACCCAAACGCTGAAACTCCACATCCTTTTGAATCAAAGCGTGAGTTCCCACACAAATTTGCGCCTCTCCGGAAATTAAATCTTCTAAGATTTGATTTCTTTCTTTGGTCTTGAGAGATCCCACCAGCAGGCGCACTTGAATTCCCAAGGGCTCCATGAGCTTCACTGCATTTCGATAGTGCTGCTCGGCCAAAATTTCTGTGGGCGCCATCAAGGCCGTTTGAAAGCCTGCATCTGCAGCTTCAAGCGCAGACAGCAAAGCCACCAAGGTTTTTCCACTGCCCACGTCCCCTTGAACCAAGCGGTGCATGGGATGGGGTTTTGCCAGGTCGGTTTTGATTTCCTCGTAAGCGCGAATTTGTGCTTGAGTCAGTTCAAAGGGAAGTCGACTGAGAAGTTCACCTTTGCGAGAAAGCTTGGCTTTTACTGGAAGCGCTTTTTCCAATTGATGCCCAGATTTTTTTAAGGCCAGATTCAACTCCACCCAAAACAGCTCTTCAAAAATCAGTCGAATTTGCGCCGGAGAGCGCCACTTTAAAATTTTCTCTGCATGCTCTAAGGGCGGGTTGTGAATTTCCTGGAGGGCTTGTTTCAGAGAAATCAATTCTGATTTTTTACGAATTTCTTCCGGAAGAGAATCTTCAATTTCGGTCAATTGAAGAGCCGCTTGAATCAACTTTTGAAACTTGTTTTGAGAAAGCCCCTCAATTTCAGTGTACAGCGGAATGAGTTCATCTTTTTCTGCCTCCTCCGAAACATTGATGGGGTGAATGTCTGGATGGTGAAACTCCAAATTGTTTCGATACAAAATGACCTTGCCCACCACGCGGACCGTTTGATGGGGCTCAAAGCGTTCAAAATATCCTCGGTAGGGGCTGCGAAAATACTTGCAGGAAATCTGTCCGGTTTCGTCTTTCAAAACGATTTCCCAAATTTTCCTTCGAGTGCGGCCCAAGGGAATTGAACGCACGCGCACCACCTGCGCTTTTAAACTGACCGTTTGATTCGGGACTAAAGACCGTATGGATCGCATGGCCCGCCGGTCCTCATAACCTCGAGGAAAAACGTGAAGCAGGTCGCCCACAGACCGTAGATCCCTTTTAGCAAGGAGGGTCCCCAACTTAGGGCCGACACCTTTTAAATATTGAAGTGGGGTATCGAGTTTGAGCGTGGACATGGACCTTCAATAGAGAGCAGTTCACAAAAGGAGTCAATATATGGATAATAAAGCCAATGAATTTCGGAAAATACACGCGCATTCGATTGGGCACGATTCCGCCAAATGTTTTGGTCCCCTTTGATCTGTACCTTAAAGTGGGCAGCCATTTTGTGCACTACTTGCGAAACGGCGACCAATTGAGCCCAGAGAAAAAGGATCAGTTGATTGCAAAAGCCGCAGATCATTTTTTTATTCTTTCTGTGGAATTTCCTCGCTTTAAAAATTTTGTAAATTCTTTGGTGACCGGCAGCCAGTTGGACACCACGGAAAAAGCATCGGTATTGCGCGAAAGCTCTATGGCCCTTGTGGAGGAGCTTTTTGAAAGCCCCCATGTGGAGCGGGCTCTGATTCAAAGTCGCGAAGTGGTGGACCAGTTTGTCAGTTTGATGAAGCAAGATGCCGAAGCCATGGGACAGCTGATTGGCCTTTCGGGTCACGATTTCTACACTTACAATCATTCGGTGGATGTGAGCATTTACTCTTTGGGATTGGGACAGATTCTTGGTTACCAAGGGGATGATCTTAAAATCATTGGCCTGGGCGGACTCTTCCATGACATCGGAAAGCGAAACATTCCTTTGAGCATCATTTGCAAACAAGGTCCCTTGGAAGACAACGAGTGGGAAGAAATGAAAAAGCATCCCGAATATGGTTTGGCCATTTTGATGGAGCAAGACATTGATGAACGCATCAAAGCCTGCTGCTTCGAACACCACGAGGCTTTTTTAGGGGGCGGCTATCCCCGCGACATCAAAGGGGAAGAGATTCACCACATGGCGCGAATTGTTTCCGTGGCGGACACCTACGACGCTTTGACCACAAAGCGATCCTATCAGGATCCCATGACTCCAAAAGCGGCCATCGAATTTATGAGAGATCGAATCAGCCATAAATTTGATCCGGAAGTGATGAAGGCCATGCTGGAAGTGCTTGAACGCATGGAAGAATCCCAAGAAGCCAGCTAGTTGACGCATTGCATATAATGTGATATCCGTTGTCCCATGAAGAAGACTTGCCGTTTCTCACCGAAGTACTCTGCCCCCAAATTTAAATGGCCCCTCATTCGATTGGGACTTTTTCTGGTTTTGATCTGCAGCTGGGGTTTACCCGTTTTCGCCGCAAAAAGGACGCCGAAAAAGGACCCCTTCAAAACCTCCTGCGAAAGTGAACTCACTTCAAAGACGATGACCATTGACGAACGCCTTTTGAAGATCAAAGACGACCTGGGGCTTTATCAGATGCTTTTTACGGGAGCGACCCAAACCTCTATTTTAAAAGAGCTCGAGTCCGAGACCACTCGCCTTGAATCTTTGCTCGCCGATGGCGCCCCCCTCACATCTGAGGATGTGAAGAGTTTGGAAGACATAGAGGCCCTTTTGGATCAGATCCCTCAATTGGATCCTCGGGCGGGTCAGAAGTCACCCAATCGTGGACTACATCCGGAAAAGGCGCGGGAGCTGATGCGCTTTGACCCCGATTTTTGGGGCTGGGACTTTTAATTTTCCCCTTCAACAGGTAAGAAGAGACCAACTGCATTCACAATTAACAAGGGGGAAAATGTGAAAGCTTTGTCATTGCTTCTATCGACGTGCGCGCTGGTTCTTGGTTTTAGCGCCTTTGCAAATCCACAAGTCACTTCTGTGAAACCCACAAATGGAGAGTTGGGCAAGATCGCGGTTCAGATTCCTGCACAATCTATTTATCAGTACACACCTGTGATTCTTTGCGATTCATTTCGGTTTCAACTTTCACACTTCAGCTCTTTTTACAGAGATGGCCGTTTGTATGTAGACCTTCGCTATGAAACAAAGGCCCATCCCCAAGGTGCTGTGTGCTCGGTGTTCTTTGTGGAAGATCACATGGATGAGTTCGATTTTGGAACGGGCCAACCGCTTCAAGCCTCCACCCACTCTTTTCGATTTGTTATTCAGTAGTTTTCTTTTTTGAGGCTGAGACTTTTTTCTCAGCCTTTTCTCTGATTGTGGTCTGCGCAGAAAAATTGAAAGTGGATGCATCTCGGAAGAACGCTCCTATTGGCGCAAAGTTTAGTAGGCGCTTAGAGCTTGAGTGTCCATAGCGAGTGCAACTCCTCACCTTATTCGCGAAACAACTTCATCGATCTTCTATTTCAATTCATTGTCTATAGAGGCGGACACACCCTTCCTTGGGTTCTACCAGCATTTGCCTTTCGGCAAAACGCATCCTGCTTGCTGGAGGTCCTCCTATAGACAATGAATTGAAATATAAGATCGTTGAATCAGCTTCCGAGATTTTAAAAAAGATCAATAACTATGGAGTCGCAAAAGTTACGGGCACTCAAGGTCCAAGCGCCTACTAAACTTTGCGTCAAACGGGGTTCACTTCAAAAACTAAGAGTATCCCCCGCAACTAGGGCAAAAAGTTACGGACATTTTTAAAGCCCATGGCAAGGAGGGCATAGGCCGCGGCAGAAGATCTCACGCCATGATTGGAAAACACAATCAACTCGTCATTCAAACCATATCCTAAAGCTTGAAGCTTGGAGCGCATCTTAAAATTGGGACGGCCATCTTCCCCGTAGAATTCCTTCCACTCGATATTCACAGCGGCAATATCAGGGTCTTTATAAATTCCACCGGACTTTGCAAAGTACTCTTTGTGACTGCGCACATCGATAAAGGCGACCTTTTGACCACTTGCAGACTCTCGAGGCGCCGCCATAATTTTTAAGAACTCTTCCCGCCCCACACGCAGCTGACTACGAGGTTCTTTTCTCCACAAGGACACCGCCTCATGGGGCTTCGTTGCCGTTCGAGTGAAGTAAACATCAATCGCATCTTGAGAAACGGTCTGCACATCGTTCAATCCGTAATAAAGCAAGGTCCAAGCAAGACGCCCTTCTTCACCCAACCCTTTATGTCCTTCGCCAACCACAATGACCGAGGTCAAAGGATCAATCCCCACCAAACTTAAACTGGTCCATGCCTTGATGGGATTTTTGGGAAGCTGACCAGATTCACGAGACTCTGCCAGCTTTTCCCACGGAAAATGAATGGCTTCACTCCAGTGACCCAAGCCATAAGCAAAGTGAGAACGGGCATCTAAGATCACCGTTTCATCATTTAACTTCAAAGGCACTTGAGCTTTGTCTTGAATTCGAGAAAAGGGATTGGCCGATTCATAACTTCTGGTTTTTAAGGCACAAGAAGTGGTGAGTCCGGAAATCCCTAAAATCAAAATTCCGACAAAGAATTTTTTCATCATTTAAACTTCATCGTCGGAAAGAAAATAATATCGCGAATGCTTGGGCGGTCGGTCAAAATCATCACCAATCGCTCAATACCAAGTCCCACTCCACCGGCGGGAGGCATTCCCGTTTCGATGGCATGAAGAAAGTCTTCATCCATGGGCTGCGCCTCTTCGTCCACCACGCGTTGGGCCTCTTGTTCTTCCAAGCGCTCTCGTTGATCCAAAGGATCATTCAACTCGGAGTAAGAGTTTCCAATCTCCATGCAGGCCGCAAAGGGCTCAAAGCGCTCCACCAACCCTGGTTCACTGCGGTGCGCTTTGGTCAGCGGAGAAACTTCTTTGGGAAAATCCATCACAATGGTGGGATTCCAAAGATGAGGCTCTGCCACCAATTCGAAGGCTTCCATCACCATTGCGGCTTTGCCTTCTGGTTTTTTCATGTCCGAGCCCAACTCTTTGATCTTTTGAAAGAGTTCATCCTCAGACATCGCCGCCGCATCAAAGCCACCGTACTCTTGAATTCCGCCATAGACGGTCACTCGCTTCCACGGGCGTGAAAAATCAATGGGCTTACCCTGGTATTCAAACTTCAATGTTCCTTTGATTTTTTGAACCACATGGCAGACCAATTCTTCAAACTGCTCCATTTGATCTAGATAGTCTGTGTAGGCTTCATAATATTCGAGCATGGTGAACTCTGGGTTGTGAGAGCGGTCAATCCCTTCATTTCGAAAGTTTTTTCCGATTTCATAAACCTTCTCAAAACCACCCACGATCAAACGTTTTAAATAAAGCTCTGGAGAAATTTTTAAAAACAATTTCATGTCCAGCGCCCGGTGATGGGTGGAAAAGGGATATGCGGCCGCTCCCCCATAAATGGGTTGCAACACCGGAGTTTCCACTTCTAAAAATCCACGGTCGTCCAAAAATCGACGGATCTCGCGAACAATCAAAGATCGAGTTTTAAAAACTTTCCGAGAAGCTTCGTCCGTAATCAAATCCAAATGTCGGTGTCGGTATTTGATCTCCACGTCGGCAACGCCATGAAACTTTTCAGGCAAGGGCTCAATGGTCTTTGCAATGATCTTAAAACTTTTGCAATGAACGCTGAGTTCCCCTTTTTTCGTTTTAAAAACAAAACCTTCAATGCCAACCCAGTCCCCAAGATCCACTCCATCCAAAAACGCCTGATCTTCTTCGGAAAGCTCCTGCTTTCGAACGTAACCTTGAATGCGACCTTCTTGATCTTGAATGTTAAAAAAAGCGGCCTTCCCCATGGACCTTTGGGTCATCAAACGCCCTGCCAAAGTCACATGAACATCTTCACGCACCTCTCCCACTTCCAAACTGTCGTACTTCTCGTGAAGCTCTTTGGTCTTCACGGTGGGTTTGAAATTGTGAGGAAAAATCTCCAGGCCTTTTTCTCTCAAAGCCAAAAGTTTTTTTCTTTTCTCTGCGCGAAGAGGATTGTCTTTGTTGGTTTCCACTGAAGCCGCCTTTTTTGTCTAAACTTTGAATTAACCTTGATAGATGTCCATGACAGAATGAAGCAATTGAATGGCCTCTTCTTTTGGTCGCTGGAACGCATTTCGTCCCATGATGCTTCCAAAGCTTCCACCTTGTGCCAAGCTTTTCACTTCGGCCAAAACTTCTTCAGTTCCTTTGGCCGCTCCACCACTGAAAATCACAATGCGCTTTCCATTGAACGAAGACTCAATCACGTGACGGGTGCGGTCTTCCAATTTCGCAACCTTAATTCCTTGGGCATCGAAAACCTTTTTCGCTTCGGCCTGCTCAATGTGCTCGGTAGGAGGTTTCACTTTAATGATGTGTGCACCCAATTGTGCCGCCACTTGAGCCGCATAAGCGACCACATCAATGGCCGTCTCACCTTGCTTAGAAATGCCTTCTCCTCGAGGGTAAGACCAAATCACAACGGCCAGTCCGGCTTCTTTCGCTGCGGAAGCTGCCATTTGAATTTCTTCGTACATTTGTTTGCGCTCGCGAGATCCTGGGTAAATGGTGAACCCGATCGCCGCACAACCCAATCTCAAAGCGTCATCCACAGAAGACGTCATCGCTGAAATAGGACCACCCTTGTCCGAGTAAAGGCTGTCGGAGTTGTTCACTTTCAAAATCAATGGAATTTCGCCTGCGAACTCACGGGCTCCCGCTTCCAAAAAACCAAGAGGTGCTGCGTAGGCGTTGCAACCGGATTCCACGGCCAAGCCAAAGTGATAAAGAGGGTCATAAGCATTGGGGTTGATCGCAAAGCTACGGGCCGGTCCATGTTCAAACCCCTGGTCCACAGGCAAAATGACCATTTTACCGGTTCCACCCAGACGGCCGTGGTTTAGCATTCGGGCCAAGTTTGTTAAAACTCCAGGATTGTCAGCCCCATACCAACTCAAGATCTCTCTAATTCGCGGCGTCATTTGCGCTCCTCTTCTGAATTTTGATGTGAATTCCGCATTCGAATAATTTTAAAAGATTTCCCATAATTTAATTCCCAAGGCAACTAAGGAGGACATTTCCTCAAGAATGAGATAAGGTCCCTGCTATGAATCAAGTCATTTACGAAGCCACCCCAAATCCACACGCCATGAAGTTTATTTTCACCACTGCTCCCATTGCGGATCGAACCAAAGACTTTCAAAAAGAAAGCGCTACGACCCAGTCTCCACTGGCTCAAAAGCTCTTTGGGTTTCCTTGGTGCGCAGGGGTGATGATTCAACCCAATGCAGTGACCATCACCAAAGAAGAATGGGTGGAGTGGGAAACCCTTGCCGACCCCTTGGCTCAGATCCTAGAAGAGCACTTCGAATCCGGTCAGAAAGCCCTTCTGCCTGAGGAAGAGGCAAGCACACCAAAACGCACATTGAACGATCCTCTCACTCAAAAAATTTATGCCTTTATTGAAAACGAAGTTCGTCCCGCCGTTCAAATGGATGGCGGAGACATACTGTTTGAGGATTTTAAAAATGGAGTGGTTTACCTCCATATGGTGGGAGCCTGTGCGGGATGTCCCAGCTCCACCTACACTTTGAAAGAAGGCATTGAATCCCGATTGAAAGAGATTCTTCCGGAAGTCAAAGAGGTCGTTGCGATCTGATGAGTGGAAAAAGCTTTGCCGCCCTTGGTTTGATTTGGGTTCTCTTCTCGCCAGCGGCATGGTCGCAAAGCCTCTTGTTTCAAGAGCTTTATCGCAGCAAAACAGAACCACAATTTCATGCGTCTCACAAACACGCCACGTCCGCTTGGAATTCTCCCTTGGGAAAACATTCCACATCGGAATTTTCACTGACGTCGCAAAAATTGAAATGTGAATTCCTGAAGGAGTGCAGCTATAAAGTTCAAGCCAATTACACTTTAGAGAATTTTGAAAAGCAGGCTTCGTTTGGGGATCAATTGGAAGATCCGGATTTTCGCGGACTTCTTTCTTGGGAAGGAGATCACCGCTATTTGATGGAGTTCGGCGTGAACTCCCCCAGTGATCAGCCTTTTCATTCCTTCGATGAAACCACCATCAGCTTCAATGCGGTGTGGGCTCCCTTGGGGAATCTGATCCGCCGCAAGGAAAACTACTGGCTGTTTGTCGCCAATTACTCTTCGACACGATCTTTTTTGCCCGGCATTCCCTTGCCAGGATTTGTCTATGTGATTCCCACAGAGTCCGGATGGACTTACAGCTTGGGTGCTCCGTTCTTAACTGTGAGCTACGTGAATTTTCCCAAATGGAATTTTCGCGTGACGGGTGGACCTTATTTTTACTCCACGCAGCTGTCCTATGGACCTCCATTTTTCAATGGAGGAATCGAATCCAGCTGGCGCCAATCCAGTTATTTTTTGTATCAACGCACCAACAGTGACGAGCGCATTTACTTGGACGAAAAAGAACTCGCCGCATTTTTAAAAGCGCCAGTTCATCGAAAAGTGATGGCCGAATTGAAGGTCGCATACGTGTACGATCAAAAATTAAAAACGGGAGAAAGTTATTCCCGCACCACGCAAACAGATTTGCAACTGGGGCAGTCTGCCGTGATTTGGTTAAAAATCCGCGCGAGCCTTGATTCTCCTGTAAATCGATGAAACTCTTGTTTCATGAATAAAATTCGCGTCGCCGCACTTCAATATTACATTCGCCCTGTGAAATCCTTTACGGAGTTTGAAGATCAAGTTTCCAGTCTTGTGGAAACTGCAGAAGACTACAAAGTGAAACTTTTGGTCTTTCCTGAATACTTCACCACTCAATTGCTGACCTTGGGCGACACCAAGGAACCGATCAGTGAGCAGATCCGCCGACTTGCAGATCAAGAAGAGCGCGTAAAGAATTTGCTCCTCGAGCTTTCGCACAAGTACAAGATTCATATTGTGGGCGGAACCATTCCCAGTTTTTCTGAAAATGGCGAGAAGATTTACAACCGCTCTTATGTAACAGGTCCAAACTCCAACAATGCAGAGTCTCAGGTGAAACTTCACATGACTCGCTTCGAATCGGAAGATTGGTTGGTCAGTGCCGGGGAACGCTTGCGCATATTTGACACCGAGTTTGGAAAGATGGCCATCACCATTTGCTACGATGTGGAGTTCCCGGAAATTGCCCGCGTGGCCGCCCGTGAAGGGGTTCGTATTTTGGTGGTTCCCAGTTGCACCGATGACCGCCAAGGATTTTTGCGGGTGCGCTACTGCGCTCAAGCCCGAGCCATTGAAAACCAATTGTTTGTGATTCATTCCGGAACCGTGGGATCCCTTCCCATGGTACCGGCCGTATCGATGAACTATGGACAAGCGTCCATTTTGACTCCCAGCGATTTTCCTTTTTCTCGAGACGGCATTTTGGCGGAAGGCCAAGCCAACTTGGAAAACATGGTCATCGGTGAATTAAACTTGGATTTGATCGACAGCAGTCGCGCCAGCGGAACCGTTCTGCCCTTGAGAGACAGTCACACCACCGCCGAACTTCTAAAAGTGGTCGATCATGTCAAAATCAGCTGATAACTATTTCACCCAGTGGACTTTGGTGGTGGCAGCAAGAATATCGTCGTATTCGGCCACCACAGACTCACCAATGCGCTTTGCGAGCTCTAAAGGATCAACTTCCAACTCTTTCAAACTGATTGTTGGAACCGGCGTCCCTTCGGTTGTGGTGTTGATGGCAAAGTGGATCAGCTGACTGACTGGACTTGAGGTTGCCACCGAAATACTGAGTTTTTTGTCTTTGAGGTAAATGTCATCTCCAGATCTTCGAAGTGTTTTTGCTTCTTCCTTAGGAGACAAATCAATGATTCGAGAAATGCTTAAGTCCGCCATCAATCGCTGCATACAAACCGCAGAAAAAAGTGACTGGTGAAAAATCTCAACCACAAAATGAAGCATTTCTTTAGAGCAAATTTTCGCCTTTTCCTTTTTATCTTCACCATCCACCATTTCGGCCAAAGACACTTGGCAGGGACCAATAAAACTCAAGAGAGAATCGCCCATCATGTCGTGCTTTAAATAATTAAACAGCGAATGCAACTGGCTTCCATCATAGGTCATCGTTTGATCATAGTGTTTGAACTTCATTTAAAACCTCCCTGACTTCGCCTGAAGCTCTTCAAAAGAGAGTCCATTGGCTCCTAGCGCCCGTGCAAATCTTAAACAAGACTCACAACTTCCGCACCATTGATCCATAGACTGATAACAGGGCCAAATTTTTGAAAAATCCAAATTCAAATCCTGACCCAATTTTACAATCTCCGTTTTCTCTAGGTCTGTGGTGAAACAATGAACACTCACACGACCTTCGGTTGAAAAGCCAAAAGCATGATTTAAACTTTCGATATAGTCTTTGGAATTGTCTGGAAAGGTGGTGGCTTCTTCCTTGTTAAAACCAGGAATCACCACTTGCGCACCCATGCCCTCTGCATACCCAGCAGCGATATTGAGAAAAATTCCATTCCGGTTGGGAACCCAAACCGACTTTGCGGAAGACTTCGAAGTTTCCAAATCGCTGATATTTAGAGTTTCTTTCAGAGGAAGAGCTTTCTTCTGGTTTAAAGCGGATTCACTGAATTCCGAAAACCATTTGAGGTCCACTTCTCTGTGGGGAATTTTATAAGTTTCGCAAAGCGCCTTTGCAGACTCCATTTCTTTGACCGCAGCCATCTGCCCATAATCAAAGGTCAGAGCCAAAACCACATCAAAGTCCTCAAGGGCACGCACCAGATTCACCGAGGAATCCAAGCCCGAGGACAACAAAATCACTGCATTATTTTTTTCGTTTCGAACCAACTTTTTTGACCTTTCCGGAGGTCTTTTTTCGAGAGGATGAAGCTTTCGAAGATGCCTTTTTCGAAGCTTTTTTCTTGGATGTTTTTGAGACCGTGCTTTTGGGACTGCTCTTTTTAGACGTTTTCTTTGAAGCCTTCTTTTTAGAAGTTTCTTTTCCCAAAACTGGCAAAGAATCTCGAATCACTCGCACACGATCTAAAATTTTTTTTGCCAATCGGTGTGTGACGTCTTCTGCGCTTTTATTCTTTGCCATTTGGGTCTTTCCTCACTTCAATTCAACGAACCCGTTTATTTTATTTATGCCTTTTTAAAGGACTTCTGCATTTTATCAAAAAACAAGACCAGTGGAATCGCCACATACATTGTGGAGTAGGTTCCAAGAATGATACCAATCATCATGGTCAATGCGAAATCAGCAATCACACCGCCCGCCAAAAAGTACATCGCAGTCACCGTTAAAAAGGTGGTGATACTGGTCAAAAGAGTTCGCGACAAAGTGTCGTTCATGGATCGATTCGCAAGCCAGCGAAAATCTTTGCCACGATACACTTCTGCGTTTTCTCTCATACGGTCAAAAATAATGATGGTGTCGTTCAGCGAGTAACCTATGATGGTCAAAATGGCCGCCATGGTTTGAACCGTCACTTCCAAATCAAAGATGGAGTAAATCCCCATGGTGATGATCGCATCATGGAAAAGACAGAACACGGCTCCTGGTGCAAACTCATAATCAAACCGAAGTCCGATATAGATCAAAATCAAAAGAAGTGCATAGAAGGCGGCCAAGATTCCGTTTTTCTTCAACTCACTTCCCACCTGAGGACCCACCGTATCCACTCGCCGCACATTGGGAGACTCTGCAGAAAAGTGCTGAGTCAAACCGTCAGTGATCTTTTTAATCGTCTCATTCAAGATGGTGTTGGTTTCAGACTCCGTCTTTCCAGCCACAGTCCCGATGCGAATCAAAAACTCATTGTCATCGCCAATGGACTGAACCGAAGCATCTGGAAAGCCCACTTGAGTGGTGAACTCTCTCACTTGGCTGGCTTTCACCGGAGCCCCAAACTGCACTTGAATTTCTGTTCCGCCCGCGAAGTCCACACCGTAGTTGAAACCTTGAAGGAAAATGTCCCCCAAAGCCATAAAGGTGAGCACCACGGAAACCACCGCAAAGGGGATTGAGAACTTTAAAAAATCAAATCGTCCAAAATCATATTTTGACATGTTATTCAGACCTTCCCTAAATGCTGACCGATTTGGTCTTCAGTTTTAAAACCATAAAATCAAAAATAAAGCGTGTAACGAAAATCGCTGTGAACAACGAAGTCACAATACCTGCGATCAAAGTCACTCCAAACCCACGAATTGGGCCTGAACCGAAGTAGAACAAAATCACACCGGCCATTGCCGTTGTAACGTTTGAATCCATAATCGCAGAAAACGCATGACGGTAGCCATCTTTCATGGCGCCGCTCCAGGAAGAGCCTTTGGCCATTTCTTCTTTGATCCGCTCAAAGATAATCACGTTGGCATCCACAGCCATACCCAAGGTCAAAACAATCCCCGCGATACCCGGCAAAGTGAGTGTTGCTCCCAAGGCCGACAAAATCGCCAACAGGCAAAATACGTTTGCGGTCAATGCAATGGTGGCAATCAAGCCAGAGACTTTGTACCAAACAACCATAAACAGAGCGACGATCACAAGTCCAACAAGTCCGGCCACCTTCCCCTTTTGAATGGAGTCTGCACCCAGGGTCGGACCCACGGTGCGCTCTTCCATTTGCTCCAGAGCTGCTGGCAATGCTCCTGCACGAAGAGTGGTTGCAATAAACTGAGCTTCTTTCATCAAGTCGTCGTTGCGTCGACCACTTCCAAGAGTGATCTGCGCAGTTCGAGAATCAATCTTGCCTTGAATCTGGGGAGCAGACTGAACCACGTCATCCAAAACGATGGCCATCAATTTGCCCACATTTTCACCGGTGATTTCTGAAAATCGACGACGCCCATCTGGATCAAAAGCAAAGATGACCAACGGTTTTCCGTTGTCTTGGCTGTAGCTCACATAAGCGTCTTCCAACTGGTCTCCGGTCAAATCGGAATCTTTATTTAGAAGATAAGGAATCTTTCCCGCTTCCAAAGTCACTGCCGAAGGGGCTTTCTCAAAGGCCACTTCCGTACCTTCGGGAATCTTTCCTTTTAAATCCTCATTCAATCTTTTGATGTAAGCCGAATAGGACATGGGAGCACCGTCTTCTGAGGGCCCTCCCAATTTGTAGTTTCCATTTTTTTCTGCATCGGCAATCAACTTTTGAACTTGATCGCCAGGCATTGCAGTGGAAACCATCCGAAATTCCAAACGGGCCGTTTTGTTGATCAATGCTTTTGCCTGCTGAGGATCATCCACTCCAGGAAGTTGGACCAAAACTCGGCTCTCCCCTTGCGCAGCAATCACAGGTTCGGAAACACCAAACTCATCCACACGGTTTCGAATCACTTCGATGGCCTGTTGAATGATTTGGCCTTTCAAATGTTCCAAGTAGGTGTCCAAAAAGTGAAGGGTCATCGAGGTGCCCGTTTCTTCCACCACTTGCAATGAAGTTCCATGGAAATCATCCAAATAAGAAGTCACGGCATCTTTTGAGCTGGCGGGAAAATCTAAAATGATGTTCTTTTGATCATCACTGGTCTTCACCGAATTCACAGGAATTTGGCGCTCTTTAAATTCACTGGCCAGAGAGCGAGAGGTGCGGTTGATTTTTTCTTCAATCACACTTTTCACATCCACTCCGTAAACCAAGTGGGCTCCACCTTTGATATCCAAACCATAGTTGATGGGTTGTTGATGAAACCACCAGCCCTTCGGAAGCTCCACAAAGTTTGGAAGCAAATAAAGCGTTCCAAACACCAGAACCGTAACAATAATTAGGGCACGAATACGAAAGCTTTCGATAATCATTTGTTGCTCTTCTCCTCATTAGCGGAAGACCCAATTTGACTTTTTAAAATCCGGATTTTGACTCCATCGGAAATTTCTAAAACCACAAATTGGTCAGTGATTCCCTCAATCGTTCCCAGAATTCCCCCAGATGTCAAAACCGAATCCCCTCTCTTGAGGTTGGTTAAAAAGTTTTGATGAGTTTTTTGTCTTTTTTGTGAGGGGCGAATCACTAGAAAAAAGAAGACCAAAAAGATCAAAATGAAGGGGAAAAATTGCTCCAAAAGATTTGGTTTTCCAGCACCTGGGGCTTGAGCAAAAGCCATAGATCCGATGAATAAACTGACAAAGAAAGTTTGGACGATTTGAGAAATCATCAAGCTCCTCCCGATTGAGTGTGTGGTTGAAAAGCCCCCTAAATTCTCTTTCACAGCTCAAAAAAGCAAGAATCTCAGGGCTTTACAAAGCGCGTTAGGCAGAAGTCACGAAACTCCTCCCAACGGCCTTCCAACAGGGAACGGCGCGCCTTCTTCATCAAATCCAAATAAAAATAAAGATTGTGAATGGTGTTCAGGCGGCTGGAGAGAATTTCTCCGGACAGAAACAAATGGCGCAAATAAGCTTTTGAGTAATTGGTGCAGGTGTAACAGCCACATTCTGGATCCAATGGACTGGGATCTTCGCGGTACTCTGCCCGTTTAATAGACACTTTTCCCTGCCAGGTATAGAGCGTCCCATTGCGAGCAACCCGTGTGGGCATCACACAGTCAAACATATCAATCCCCGCATCCACAGACAAAATCAAATCCAGCGGAGTTCCCACGCCCATCAAATAGCGGGGCTTGTTCTCGGGCAGAAGTGGCGCCACTTGGGGAACCAATTCGTGCATCAAGTGAATGGGCTCGCCCACACTGAATCCTCCCAAGGCATAACCGGGCAGATCTACATCCAAAGTCATTTCCAAGCTCTTCTTGCGAAGTTCTAGATCCAATCCCCCTTGAACAATTCCAAAAAGCAATGCGCCTTTGTCGGTCATCGCCTCTTTGGAGCGCTTCAACCACCGAATGGTCAACTCCATGGACTTGATGTTTTCTTCTTTGGTCGCCGGGTACTTTAAACATTCATCAAAGGCCATGATGATGTCGGATCCCAAATCCATTTGAATTTGCATGCTGGTTTCTGGAGAAAGAAAATGCTTCGCTCCATCCAAATGGCTTTGAAAAGTCACACCCTCTTCAGTGATCTTTGACAACTGAGACAATGAAAAAACCTGAAAGCCTCCACTGTCTGTAAGAATGGGCCGGTCCCAATTCATAAACTTATGAAGACCGCCTAAACTTTTGATGGTTTTTTCACCAGGGCGAAGATGCAAATGGTAGGTGTTCCCTAAAACGATCTGCGCGCCCAAATCTTTTAACTCTTCGGGCAGCATGGATTTTACAGTGGCTTTTGTTCCTACGGGCATAAACACAGGAGTTTGAATGTCCCCTCGGCGTGTGGTGAGAGTGCCCGCCCGTGCCTGACCGGACTTGGCATCCACACTGAATTTTCCAATCATTTGATCCACGCTGAAAGGTCTCCATAGGAAAAGAGTCGAAAGCGCTTCTCAATAGCATAGGCGTAAGCGGCTTTCACCTCTTTCGTTCCAAAAAACGCACAAACCAAAGCCAATAGGGTCGACTCGGGTTGGTGAAAATTCGTCAGAAGGCCATTCACCACCTGAAATTCATAGGGAGGATAGATAAACAGGTTGGTCTCTCCCTGATAGTGATCTCCCGATGACGAAAGAGGGATTTTATTTGCTGCCACCGACTCCAGCGCTCGAACCACCGTGGTGCCCAAGGCCCAAACCCGTTTTCCCTGCTTTCGAGTTTCACTCACTTGGTTCATCACAGCGGTCGGCACATCCACAAATTCAAAGTGCATGTCGTGGTCTTCAAGGTTTTCTGTTCTTAAAGGAAAAAAAGTACCAAGCCCCACATGCAAAAGCACCTTTTGAACCTTGATGCCTTTTTGTTTGAGAACTTCCAAATCTTCATTGGAGAAATGAAGGCTTGCTGTGGGAGCCGCCACAGACCCCGCATCTTTGGCCCAAGCGGTTTGATACCAGTCTTTGTCTTCCTCCAAATATTTGGCGTCTTTTCGTTCGCTCAAAATATAGGGAGGAAGATTGATCAAACCATGACGGTCAAAATAATCTAAATCCAGATTTTTAGTAAGCTTTACGGTTTGTGGAAGTCCTTTTTGAACCAACTCTGCTTGAAGACCTTCTGGAAAATCAAAAGTGTCACCCAAAGAATGGGTTTTTGCCGGAAACAAAACCCGCCAGGTGTTTTGGTCTGTGGGCTTAATAAATAAAAATTCAAGACCACAATTGGAGCGCAGTCGAGACGGAATGACTTTGGTTTCGTTGACCACAAGAAGGTCACCCGGTTGAAACAAATCAAACAGGTCGTTCTTCGAAATTTCTTTGGGTGAACGCTCATGAATATTGAGCAAGATTCGGCTGGGATGGGCCGGAGTCAAGGCAATCAAATCATTTGGAAATTCGTACTGGAGGTCTGTCTTTTTCACCTCCCCTATGGATCATGATTCGGTATAAGTTTCAATGAGGCGAAGATTTTTTTGAATTTTTCACCTTTGAAGAAGACTTTTTCACGGCGGCGTCTCCCAGAACCATCACGATCGACAGCAGAAAGGTCGTCACAAAAAAACTTCCGAATATTGAGATCAATGCCCATTCACTCATATTTTTCCCCTTACATATATATCCTTCAATTTATGAGAAGGAGAGGGAGCCTCCTGCTCCCCTTGCAATCCTTCGATCCTTACCCTCCGTCGTCTTATAGATTTGGACCGATAAGGTCCCCTCCCCCCTCTGTTTCGGGAACCTCTTCAGGGCATCCTGCCCTTTCGAAAATTAAGACAACGGGGGACAATTTTCGGGTTAACGATTGTGAACTTTACAGTCTTCTTTCGCGAAAACAAAGCTGGAGGTGAGATCGTATTGAATGTGATTCTTTCTTTGCCGAAAACTTAAATGAACATCTACATTTTGAAATTCGTAGTCTTCAACTTGCGTGGATTTATCGAAAGTTTTGAAGGAAACGCCTTCCGCTTTCAGCTCCCCCACTTGGAGCGGGCGTTTGCTGTAGCACTTCCAAGAAAGATTTTTGTGAGAGCAATCGTCTTTTTGAAAATAAATCTGTACAAAGCTTCCCATTTTCATCAGCTCTTTCGCGCGGGATTCGATTTTTGAAAGGCTGGCATAAGTCGCCATTCCAAGATGCACAGGAATGTATTCCACACCATTGTGATGAACCAGGTCCAAACGGTAACCGTCTTTGGTTTCGGTCATTTGGTAAGTGGATGTGGCTGGTTGAGTGCGGCAGGTGAAAAAGATGGGATCGAGCACGTTTTTAGAGAATGCATATTGAGAAAGTGTGAACGCAAGCAAAAAAGAAAGGGGATAAAATAAAGTTTTCATCCCCTTATCATTTTATATTTTAGGGAGCGAAACAAGAACCCTCTGGAAAAGACTGCTGAAGCGTGACATTTTTGCCGTTCAGATCAAGATGGAAAAAGACTTCCGTGCTGACCCATTTCACGCCTTCGTAGTTTCCTTCCAAACGGCCCATGGCAAATCCACCCAATGTGACGTTGGCTTCACCAATTTGAAGAGGTTTTCCGCGGTAACATCTCCAGTACATTCCATTGTTGGTGCAGTTCTCTTTTGGAAATTGAAAGGAAACTCGATCGCCCAGTTTTTTCATTTCTTTTGCACGCTCTACAATCATGGGAAGATCGGCCGGTGTGACCGGGGAATCGTAAACGATCATGTAGTCGGTTCCATTGTGATGGTAAATGGTCAGCTTGTAGCCTTCATCGTTTTGCTCCAGAAAATAGCTGGTGGTTGGAAGTTCCGTTACACAACTGACGACGGCTTTCATTCCATATGCGGGCAAAGTTGCCGCTGCGAAAAGGATCCCCAAAAGCCCTTTGGTAAAGATATTCATAGCTCCTCCTGTTTTTTATTTGAGATGTCTTTGATTGGGGTCGGAGCATAGGGATTTGCTTAAGGCTTGTCCACACCCGTCCATTTCGCAACGCGCCTAACGCCTTCTTTTTGACTTCCAGAGCCCTTCCCACTTAATAATTGGGTCTTGTCTGTTTGAAATTCTGATGTGACGCGCGAGTGGCGAAATTGGTAGACGCACCAGCTTGAGGGGCTGGCGGCCGCAAGGTCGTGCTGGTTCAAGTCCAGTCTCGCGCACCACTTAACTTACTGATTTTACTAGGTTTTCAAGACTCTAGCCTTGACTGAAGTGCTGGTAGACAAAGGTCTAATCTGACCACCAAAATCAAAATTCAAAAAGTGACTTGTGTTTATACCGCTAACTTCCGAAAGGAGAACGGTATGATCGACGACTCACAGTTAGAAAAAACAATTCGCGCGCTGAACCTTAAATGGATGCAATCGGATCGCAAGTACAGGTGGATGCTGGCTGACGAAGGTGGCGTCTATTATGTAAAGCGAAATATCAAGATCGCGGCCACAGGGAAGAAAACCTTCCAGAGACTCCCACGCAAACTCTATGGGCACCTTCCCAAAAAAGAAGTTGAGAAGCTGGTCACAAGACTTAACTTCAATCAAGATCGTGAAAAACGAATGCGCGAAAGATTCAAAATCGAATCTGCTTTTTTATCCCCAACACTACTTGAAGAATTCTACGAACAACTTGACGCTGAAATCCCCACAAAATCTATTGTCAAACAACGCTACTCTCACCTCCGTAAGCACTTCTTGGACTTTTTTCTGAAAAAGGACCCCAACCCTGTCAACTGGCACAGACATCACCAAGCAGAATGGTGCAACTATCTTCTAGGAAAGAAGCGTAGTCCTAGCACTCTCAAACAAATTGTGGGTGTATCGAACCGCTTTATGAAGTTCCTCCACAAGAAAAGACCAGAGGAAGTCCCAATGATGGTCTTCACTCCAATCTCAAGAGCAAGAATGAAGAAAATCAAAGATGAGTGGTCTGTTGATGAATTAGGAAGACCACCTAGCTACATCAATGAGTTCGACTACAACCTTATCCAAAAAAGACTACCAGATGATCTCAAATCTGTTTTTGTACTCTGTTATCAATTTGGTCTTCGTCGCAGTGAAGCCATGGGACTTTATGATAGGTCTGATTGTGTAAAAAAGGGATTTCTTCAAATAGACAAACAGCTCCTTCGCTACACCCGCCTTGGTAAGGTGATTCTAGGTCCCACGAAGGGTCGCATGGCGAGGAAAGTCCCCTATTGGTACTCCTCTCCTGATCAAGCTTATGATCTCATTCAAAAAATAGTCCCCATGTCTCCCTCCGATTACACCAGAAAACTCAGGGCATTTATCAAGAAGCTAAAACTTGATTATTTTGTCCATGACTGTCGCCACTCATTCATCACCAATGCGGTTAATGATCAAAGAAAGTTCAGTTTGAACGACATTCGTCTAGCTGCTGGGCACGCTGATCTAAGGGTGACCAATGGATATTTGAGGGACAGCACCAACTATGACGACCAAGTTTGGAAACCTGACCCACCAAAAAAGATTGCTGGATAAATCTATTTGCCGCGCAGACTTGGTAAAATTCTTATGTGCAGCAAAAAACACAGTCACAAAATTTGAAAATCTGCAACTCGTGCAAGAGAACCTTGCACGTCTGTTGCTATGGAATTAACAGAAGGTCCCCAGACGGATACAATTCTTGTTGCAAGGAGTGCCGCAACTACCGCAGGAGACGAGCCTACCACAACTCATTCAAGCAAGAGGCTCACATAATGCCTTTAAATGAAAATAATAAAGTCGTTATTCAAGAGGCACTGACCACCTCAAACAGGATTGAAATTCCATGCCTGGACATGAAATCTAACTCCAGCTCAACTTTTGTCATCGAAAGTGTGGATGGTACATACCGGTTAGAAATCTTCAACAGAAGATCCTGTGACAAAGACATTTTTTATACTGGTCAGACTGACCTGTTTCTATTGGTTGCTACCAATCTTTTGCGAGAACGAAGTCTGAGACTCTTCTCTCCAGAACAACCACACCAAATTCTTGACTGGCAATTCGGCAGTCGCTGAAGGTTCGACCATATCACTTCGATCCAGTCCCTCAATACAGAACAAAATTGTACAAATGTTCTATATCAAATTGAAATGCGGTCCAAGTGTTTGAAACCACAACAAAACAAACATCTGACGTCAATCCCCAGAACTACTCAGTGTCTTAAATAAAGAACACTTCATAAAATATCCCTAGGTAATGTTCTTTTTGCGGGAGGCATTATGATTTCAGCCGACAAAATCCTAAACGAACAGCAATTGAGCCGACTTCTAAAAAGAATGAAGCAGGAGAAAGAGAAGTCACTCCTAGCCATCAAGAGTTCTCCGAAACAAAATCCAAAAGAGATTAGAATTGTGATCGACTATTTCTTATTTTCAGTTATTGCACATACTGGATTGCGAATCTCTGAAGCCCTGAACCTAAAGTGGACCGACATTCACGATGACTTTCTGATCATCCGACCTGAAATATCAAAAAACAAAAAACGTGGAACTGTCTATTTTGGGACTAAGACTCAGGACCTACTTAAGGAACTCTATGACTTAAAAATACAAATTATCAAAAAAAAGTCCGTTGACTATATTTTCAGCTCGAATGGAAGAGTCGCAAGCAGAAGCTACATGCACACAAGATTTAAACTCTGGATTGATCAGGTAGGACTGCCTCCAAGCCTATCCATTCATTCTTTAAGACACACCTATGGAACAATGTGTTTGGACAAGGGTCTCTCACTCACATTTGTCAGGGACAACCTAAGACACTCCAGTATAGCTGTGACTTCAAAATACCTTCACCTAACAAAAGAGAATAGGGAAAAAATAAGAGACATATTCTAGATAATTTAAATATTTAATTATATTGATCTTTTCAATTAAAGTTCTATGGGTGATGAGAGGATAATAGTTTTTTTACTATTCTACCTCAATCTCGAATCCAGTTAGAGTTTTATAAGACTCTTTCATTATCTCTTTCAGTAGAGGGGAATTCTGTTGCGAAACTATAAATGAGTCATGAACTGGAAGAATTGCACCACCTCTTGTAGACTGAATATACTTCAACATGACCATCTCAGCCAAAGTAGAGTCTTTAAATTGTAATTTTAAAGCCAAGTTGGTGGAGAAAAATAGGTCTCTGATTTCCTGATGAGATTTAAAGATTTCCTGCATGATATGCTTTGACTCAGATCTAGATATTTTCAAGTCATTTGCAATCGCCATGATTGCACCGTTTTCATTTTTGCAATTTATTGCGATGAGAAATGATTTTTTTAAAGCCTTTCGATCTAAACTTTTGTCGTTCTTTAGGCTTGAATATGCATCTCGATTCAATTGAATTCCCTTCATTGCGTACAAAAAATTGGGATGCAGGCTTTTGAAGTCAATTTCTATGACATCTTGAGAATTTATTTTAATTTTTTCCCTCTCTCTCTTTTTCAATGACTGATAGAGGTTTTTTCCGAAAGAATAAAAACGCCCCCCCAACTTTAAACTTGAATTGTTAAAGACTCTTTTTAAAACTGGGGGCTCAAGAACCTCTCCTAATAGTTCATACTGAGAGTCTTCATTTGTGGAGTTTATTCTAGCCAGCTTTTTTGACATGTTCAGGAAAGTAGCTTTTTCTTTGACTGAGTCTACCAGGCATCCCCTTGCATCTCTAACAAAAATACCAGGTCCAATGTCAACTCTAGGAGACTTTTTGGCTTTAGAAATAAATTCTTCTAAGTATTTATCTGATATTTTAAACCTAGAGCTGATTCTAGATGAAGAGTTACTCCTTGGCGCAATGTGTACCTCATCAATGATTTTTAGTTCAGTTAAGGCATCGATTAAACTCAGTAAGATTTTTACGCCAACCCCTTTTGGATTATATATCCCCCTCTTATATGAATTTGTGTCTCTACTATATCCAATGAGCTTTCCAGGATTAAAAACCGAATTTGCAAATAATATCTCTAGCGCTCTTCGAAGTTTGGCTTCGGATACTCTTCCTTTGGAATTTAATTTGATGTGGTCGCTGACTTGAAGAAGAACCTCTTTTAAATAGTCAGATCTCCTTGAATCCAAATCTTTTATTGAGAGAGACAAGTTAAGTGGCTCAAAAATTTGAAGTCGCCTTATCCTCTCCTCTGCTCTTTTAAAAAAATTATTCAGAAGTGAATCCAATTCCTTTAGTTTTTCTGGTGATAAAAATTTATTGGAACTTTCTCTCATATGTTCTCAAATTCAAATTTATTGATTATTTCGTGAGCGGCTATACCGAAGCTACTCAAAGGATAAGTAGAAAAGATTAATGTTTTTGTGTTATGCCAATAAAATCTTGATCTCATAGATTGAATAATGTTCTCAACATAGACCTTTCTTCCAAACATCCCAAACCCTTCCTTCTCGCTATTCTTACCAAAACCTCTAGCAGCTCCTTGCATCCAGTACTCTGCACCCACATCTCTTGGGGAAAGCGACTCAAGCTCAGGCATCTCTAGCTTATCAGAGGTCTTCCATTTCAAAAATGCGTCTTCATATTTATACACAACAGGATTGGACATTTCTATAACTTGATTTTTAACTTGCTCCTTATCCGGAGGAAAATTTGATCCAATTATTATTAAGTCTTTGTCTTTGATCAAATTGAGACCTCTGGTTTTTCCGTGGTATAAATCCGGATGATATCTAAAGTTAAATCTGTCGCAAATATTTTTGAATTCTTTACTCTTTATCAAATCTTGAAATGCAATTATCCACGTATCTTCTGATCTAAAATTCAACCGTTCACTCAGCCTGTGAATCTTACTCATCAATTTCTCTACCTTTTCTAGATCGAGTTCCTTATTCCCGAAAATGCTGGACTTTGAGATGTTATTAATAACTTGAAATACCCTTCCCTTCGGAATCAATACCCCATCCCTCTTAGGGTCATAACTAATAATAAGATCCTCACACTTTAACCCAAGTCGAGCTTCCATTTCCTCTGAAGTCGAAGTCGCATCAGTAAACACAATTTTTGACCTGTGGCCATTGAGATGCGGATTCAGCACTTCCCTGTATGCTGCAAGATTAGGAAAAAATGAAATTTGAACTTCGTCAGATTGATTTGTTTTACCAATGCTAACACGACTATCTGAATTTAAAGCCAACCACAAAAAGCGATTCCAGTGCTCATAAAATGCTTTGGCATTCTCCGCCGTGTATTTTAGGATTATCTCCTTTGACTTTTCGGGTGATACAAACTTTGGATTTATTCCCCTTGCCGAAATTATATTTTCATTCAAGATTTCGTTGTCCGTATATGGAAGTCCTGATTGTTCTATAAAAAATAGTTCAATTTTGTCTAAGCGTTCTTCATAGGTTTTCTTCTCAACTAAACTTAACTCATCCTTCCCAAGAATCTCCTTTTGATAGAAACATTGTAAGTAGTCCATGAAACCAATCAGCATTTCTTCTGAAATTTTCAAAGAAAATTGACACTTCTTAATCGCATCTTCATCCAAAATAATTAAATCTACATTTTTTAGGTTAAACTTTTCGCTAAAGAAGAAATTGCCGTTTTGCATTTCATTTAAATTTCCAATTACGATGTCAAATCCATGGGAACTCCCGTAGATCTGTTTTATGGTTCTATAGTAAGGACATTTTGAATTATCTTGACAATTATTTTCGCAAACTGAAAAAGCGGACTGATATCTTTTTATTCTCAATTCTCTCAAATCTTTATGAGGGCAATACTGAATATCCCCGTCTCTCCTGTATCTCTTTTCATTCCGAATATGACTTTCTCCAAAAACCCGAATTATCTTTGGTGGATCTTCAATTTTTTCACATTCTAATAAAAGATCATTCTCTAACTCTTCCGCCTTAAGATTGCTATATGTCAGAAATACTATCTTTCGATACCTACCACTGTGATCTTTCCTGAGGGCCTCTTTAATCAAAGTCTGCGTTTTTCCAAAGCCAACAGGTTCGTTCATTAACATCACACTTGATTGAGGGTCATTTAAAAAGTCGAATAAGAGCTGTTCAGTTTTTTTCTTTTGGTCACTAACCCTAGTACCGAAATACTGATTTTTCATTGAACTCCCTAGATCTAAATTGGATAAAAATTAAATGTATTATAGGTACTGAAATTGTTTGACGAAGCGATTATTTTTCTAGACTGGACTTTTCTGACTGAACGTTAATATTTGGGTACAAACTCATACCCTAACCATTTTATGGAGGCCTCTCTCCCTAAGACTCTTTCAATGACTTCATTTTTTCTGACAAGTGTTCGATGGATTCCATCTACAATAGCTACCAAATGAAATCCCTCTTGGAGTTTGGTCAAAATGGTCTCCTTAAAAGACTCTTCAAGAAGGTCTAGGTCAAAACAAAGATATTTTGAAAAAACAGGAAATTGATCATCTTCGTCTGAGTCCATATCAAAATAAAATTGCCCCAAAGGAATCCTGTTGCCTTTCAGGTCAGCAATCACATATGTCACTGGTCTGATTTCGGCGGACCTATAGGAGCACCGCTTATTCGCTCTCAGGACCTCGCCACCATGAGCAAGCAACACCCTCAATAAATCCATTGGGTTCTGCCTAAAAAGCAACCCAAGGAAACCTGACTCGAAATAGTGGCAATACAACTCCACATAGGGGAACTGGTATGTTCTCCCCCTTACCCCTTCTTCATAGTGGTCCAGCAGGTCCTCTAGATTGGAAAATTCCAAATCTGAATTAAATAGTAAGAACTTCTTATGATTGAACAAGAGACTGAACTCAGTCTGATCAAAATCCATAATTTATTCCTGTCGTTAAAACGACTCCAAAATCTCCAGGTCTAGATCTGCCACCAACCTCAAAGAACCCACCGAACCCTTTGTATTCATCTCTTGAATCAATCCCTAGACCTAGGCCCCAAAACTCGTGACTAAACGACTCTGTGGTTTCTGAAACTGACCCAATACCAAGACTGTTGTAAGAGACTGAATAGTTTGTTCTCCTTCCAGAAATCTGCCCAATTTCAGCTTTTAGATAAGAACCAAACCAGGGAGTGTAGGTAAGGACAGACAGAGAGTATTCGTTTGAGCGCAACGAGCCTTTGAATGACTCCATAGAGTTAGGGGTGCCTGACCTTGGAACATCTGAAGCAGAGGTCTTTTGATTGCCAGAGAAGTCACCTCCAAATGAATATCCGGCCTGTAATCCTAAAAAGTGAAAAATGCGGTATTCATAAGAAAGAAAGCCACTTAGGTTTACCTCTTCAGAAGACCTCAATTTCCAGCTGTTATAGCCAACACCAAAACGGACACTGTTTTTATATAGAAGGTGGGTGTATTTGTAGTCCTTATCACTCACTGATTCTGGATCAATCTTTTGACTGAGTTCAATTTGTTGACCTTCAGTTAAATTCAGACTTTTCTCCAACCTAAAGATCTTTTGTTCAATCTCAGATTTATTTTCATTCTTGGATTTAAGTTCCCTCAGTTTTGAGAGCTTGCTTTCCAATCCAGAGATCTCATTTGACAGATTGGAGATCTGAGATTCCACTTGATGGACATCAACCAAAACATCCTTCTTCTTGTGGTTACTTAAAACGAACTCAATGGCTCTATAGCAAGTGTAAAGATCCCCTTCTTTTGAGCACTCTGTTCGTTTGGGATTGACGGAAACTTCAAGTTGCTTACAAGTATCTGAAGAGTCACAAAGAGATCTGAATTCCCTTAAAGCGGCCTGTCTGGATTTGTCTTTTGCTTCTTGCTCTGAGCTCGCTTGAGCAGACCCACATGCCAAAAGAGTGTCACCAGAAAGTTGAGAGGATCCTTCTCGGCAGATCCAATCCTCTGAGAAGGATGGTTGCGAAACAAAAACCAATGGTAGGAATCCTATCAACCACAAAATCATTAATTTTTATAACTTTTCTCTTTAGACCAATCTTTAAGAAAGATTTTCTTTGGCATGAACTCTTCCATTGGTCTACTTGTTCTAGTTTTTATATTTGTGACGAAACCAATTTCTATAATTTCTGTGAAGGATGCGTCTCTCTGGTTGAGTTGCACTTCTAATATGTTGTCTTTCTTCTCAAGAAACTCAGCTTTTTCTTGTTTAAATTCAGGTCGCTTGTCTAAAAATGCTCTCCCAAGGGTTCCGGGCTTGGTTTTATAAAATATTTCCTTTGGAACAAAATCTTGAGAGGTTCTGGTTTGTCCAAGGACGGATCCATTTTTATCGGCATATCTAATCAGAAGGGGAAAGGCTACGGCTCCAAGAGCCCACTTCTGACTCGGATAATCAAACTGAATTCTTACGATTGCCTTTTTTCTATCAATTGATGCTTTTGGATTCTTCACAAGATTATTCAAAAGATTTCCCGTATGTTCTAAACCATTTTTTTTCCACCTCTTCACTTCTTTTTCAGAATGATTTGTAGGTGTATTGAAAACTATTTGAATTTCTTTAAACTCAGCAAAGCACACAGAATGAGACAACATGACAAGGATAGATGCCAATATTTTTATCAAAGCAAACCCCTCTACTCGAAACGTATTTCTAACCATAAGTCACTCCTTTATCTTTTCAATATTGACTCGATAAGTGATTCCTCGATCTGAAAATGTGGTCGAACTAATCACTTGTCTCTCTGTTTTCTCGTCAAACAGCATCTCCTCCAAAGAAAGTCCCAGATAGTCAGCAAGGTTCTTTAACTGCCACATATTTTTCGCTGATGGTTTTCTAGAAGATGTGTGCCAGTCATGAAGAAGACCTACTCGGATTCCACAAGCTTTTGCCACTCGGGACATCACCTGCCCCTTGAGCTCTCTTTGTAAAACATTTGCCAACTTTAATTCCCTTTTCATTTCACTTATTCTGTCTGTTAAAAATCGGAAAAGTCGTTCGATTTCCTATTTCTGGCCACAGTTTTCCTATATTTGAATATTAATCAGTCAGTTAGTCCTGTACATAACAGACACACAAAGCAATACCCACCTGATCCACATTGATTTCAAAGATCACACCGAATCAAATCGAATCATTTCTATGTCTTCTGACGGGCATAAAGTTTAACTTCAATCGCCTGGAGGAGAATATGAGTAGAGCAAATAATAAGCTTCGAAAGTACCTGAAAAAAGGGCGAGAAAAAGCCGGCCTGACTCAATCAGATGTTGCAAAAACTCTCAACTATTCTACTTCTCAATTTATTTCCAATTGGGAGCGAGGGCACGCCAATGTCCCCTTACCCGTGCTGAGTAAATTAATAGATCTTTACAAACTGAACACAAACTACATCATTAAACTCCTTTTGGAGTCTTCTAGAGAAGATTTTGAACAAGAGTTGTCTAAAAATTAATAAATGGATACAGTTCAATGATCATTTGAAGGGGAGGAACCTATTGGAAAAAGTTTTCAGTCAAATATGTACAAAGTTTGAGGCGACGACGCCGTTTAAAATTCTTCCCGTTGATCACGGCTGGAGGTTTCAACTCACTGAACCGTTTGACCCTGACGAGAACCGTGAAATTTTTCACGATGAAGGTCAGCTGCCTGCTGAATCAAGCGAAGGCTTTTCAGTTATGACATCTAAAAAATATTTATTTAATAAAAAGGAACTTTCAGATGTTGACCACTTTTTACACCTTCTTATTTGTAACCTAGCAAATCTTCTTGAGATCAAATCTATAGAATCAAAAGATAATATAGATGCATTCACTAGAACGGCGCTGGATGCCACTCTAAATTTAGAAGAATCGCGTATTATGGCTTCTACTTTGTGGTTTTCAAAGTACAGATCCTCTGACGGACGTGTGAAAGAAAAGATTCCGCTAGGAGAGAATCAAAGAAAAAAATTTATGGCAACCAGATATCTGGATTATGAGGCCCCATTAATTTCTATTCCAGGCAAAAATCAAAGCCATATAGTTATATTTTCTCATCCACATTCATTAGTGAGTTCTATCCCAATATTTAATGAACTAGAATCAAACAAAATTCAGTTAAAAATAGGCTATGGAATTCAACACTCAAATCAAATAGAAGTATTTTGTGCGCCCAAACTACCTTGAAGAAGCTTCCTGAAGATCAAAAATGTATCTGAACCCTCCATGCTTCTTATCATTGTCATATATCAATATCTTTGGATGAACTTTTGGGAGGATGGAACGCCCACACTCCACAGAGATTGCCAATGGCGTAGCCGGAAATAGGTGAATCGAACAATCCGGCCCATGTTTTTTACGAATATCGGAGAGCGCATGCCAGTAGAGTGCACGAAAACTAAAAATTTGATCCGCTGTCTTTATAAAAAGAGGGTCAGGATTTGGGATAGAGATTTCATAGATCGCAGCATTTTCACCAACAAAAGAAGTCACCTCATTTTCGTGAATCTTCCCACTCAGCGACAACAAAAGTCCTACTTCTTTTGTGCTCTCTGATTCTTTTAGACACTGAAATGAAAACGCAGGATCTGTCCCCCCTGACTCTGGCCATCCCCAACTTTGTGTTGTCCTGTGGTATTGAAATAAATCCGTCGCAATTTTGTCCCCAAGTAAGTGTCCTAATTTTATCAGCAACGGAATAGGGGCAAATGCAAATATCGATAGATGTTTTATTCTCTTGTTGTCGTTTCGCCCATTAAGCTTACTTTCTAGAATACGTCTAATCTCAAAAACACATTCTCTCCAAAAGTCAGCTGAGTCTGACGAGAACGATGTAAGGTCAATATGAATCCCACTTTCATCTGCTGGATAGCGAGGCAAAATAGCTTGATACGCTTCAGATTCGTCAATTTCAACTGTATGTTCTCCTATTTTCCCTTTGAGAATCAAAATATGAGACTGATTAGATTCTTGAATTTCACAAAGAGTCTTAATCCTCTCCTCATGTTCTCTTTTATAAGCAGTCAGTAAAGAGACGGGATACTGATCTACCAGCTTTGGATCGTCTATGGTTTTGTTATGGGCAGAACAAACCAACATCAAATTCTTGAAATTGGTCGCTAACCTTCGAGATTTTGACCTGTCCCCCCGTGGACCCGAAGGAGTCCACGAAATAATGTGAGCAATATTTGAGTAGTTCGCTTCTTTTAAAGTAAGTCCATCTCTCCAGAGCGGTTTATTGCAACCTCGAAATTCACAGCGACCACCAGATAATACCCACAGTTTTAGCTGCACTGATCTTGGAATACTCGGACGCTTTTCTTTTTGCGGCTTACTCTTCCGCCTTTGTGGCGCTTTTCTTTTTTTTACTTTCGCCACAGTTCTCCTATTCTACCAGTGCTGGACTTGGCTCTAATGACTCAAGCCGATGCAATAGTGACTGCGTTGATATTTTCTCGTCTCGCCCAACGGCTGCTCTCAATTCTGGAACCAACAATCGTAAAGTCAGATCAGCATAGGAAAAAGGAATGGCTTCTCCCTTCCCAGATATTTTTTTTTCTTCGCTATGACTCGCTAAAATCTCAAAATCTCTATCAGACATCCCCAAGCCATCTAATAACTTCGAGAACAATGCCTTTCGTTGATCTTTATTTGGACGTTCAAACTTTAAAACAGCTGTCGCACGTCGCTTGAGAGCCGGGTCAAGAGCACCACATCTGTTAGAAATCGCTATAACAGCAATGGGAAGCTTTGTCTTTTTTAATCCATCGAGATGTTGAAGAATCGTATTTACTCCGGCTTTGTCTTCATGATGCTGACCCGTTGTAGATCGAGATGTCAGTAGGCTGTCCGCCTCATCAATAACCAATACCATCGGAGCACCAGTCTTTTGAGCAAGCACCTTAATGTAGTCAAATGCCTGGGCTAGCAGTGTGGTCATCTCTCCCACATACCCTGTACCGCGAACTTGAGTGCTCATTTTGATCATTTGCACATCATATCTGTACAACTGAGCCACAAGACTACCTATTGTTTCAGCAACTTCAGTTTTTCCTGTACCCACATCTCCTTCAAACAAAATTAAAGGAATAAAATCATCTAGAATTTGAACCAGTGGCACCTGCTTCTTGTAGAGTTTAGCACTCCAAGATGCTGTCAAACTGGGCTGGAATATAAAATGAAGATCTTTCGCCAGACTATTTATAATATCATCAAGGCCCGAAATCCGACTTAACCTGGCATCAACTGCTCCAGCCTTGAAAGTAGTCGGAGGAGTAAAAATAGCTTTTGGATCAAATTTGGAATTCATGATGGCCTCCGATATGAAGTACGAGTAACACCTAAAAGCCCTGATTTGTAGGCACCATCATCTTGACTCGATAAACCAGCTAAACTTTTTTCCTCACCTGGACTCCAGGAAACCTCCATCACGCCCTCTTTTTTTAGCTCTTCCCAACGTTGACGATCTCTAAAAAAAACTTGAATCTCCAAATTACTTCCATCCAGCTTAGGATTGTAAGAATGCCGACCGCTAGAGGCACTCGACTCTTCAACCTCACCGTTTTCTTTTACAATATATTCGTATGCCTCAAGCACTTGCCCATCAGCGGAGCATAAGTAAAACTTGAAATGGGACAAACAAGATTCATCAATCCCAATTTCGATATCATGAGCATACTTTCGAACCGTCTCTTCTGAACTACACTCATATAACCGAACAAGAGATTGTAAATCACCGAGGATTTTACGAGCCACACGAGCCGCGTGGCCAGTTTTTGATTCCGTTCTGGTTGCACTATACATAATTACTCCACCGACCAAGTTGAAAAATTGGGAAAGACTCCATCTAAAATCTCAACTGCGGAGTCCACATCATCAGCACCTACTTCATTTAAGGCATCTCCGAGAATATCGCACATATTCTGCACCTTTACTAAAAACGCATCCCTATCAGGAATGCTCCACTCGGAAGCAATATTGTTTTCAGGATTAACAGGGTCAAGCACAACAACTTGCTCTTTTAAAATCTCAGAGGATGGAGAAGGTAGGCGTCTGTCTGAAAAATAAATGGGCTCACGAAGACGCTGACGTACAATCCATGTGCCCATCTTGAGCAAATTTGTTAACCAATCCTCGGTGAATGTCTTGTATGTTTCATCAAATGCCTTTGCCGTCAAAAGTTCAATAAAAAAGCTCGAAGTATGGTCCCGAAGGTTTCCTTCAAAAGAATTATTTCTCCACCATTTCCACAGCATTAAGATCTGGTTGTATGGCGTCTTTTCGTGAAGCCTGTTCCGGCCAGTTACAAATTGAACGTGCTCGGTAACAGATGTCTTGCGCTTTTCCGCATCCCTCCGTGGAATATAACCGTAGTTATTGATGGAACCATGCTCAAGGCTCACTATGGGAACGGCATCTATATTAATTTTAGGCGAAATTTCAAATCTGATCCGAACCGCGCTACCGCATGATCGATCAAATTGTGGCTGTCTTTCTGTCCGATTTTTATATGCTCTCCTAAGGACGGACTCTACATGATCCAGCAAATCGTGGGGCGAAAGCGAATCAGAATCCTCAACATCAAAATAGATCCCTATATCTGCATCAAAATCACCTGTCTCATGACGCCTTAAGATCGCATTTTTCGCGTAACTTCCACTTCTTAAGGCCTTTTTAAAAGAAAAATCATGATGATCATCTGTCTCATAAGATCCAAATTTCTTTTCAATAAAATTCAGCTCATCCTTTGCCAGATCCCTCTGGGACTGAGTAGGACGGAGTGCTCGTATGAACTCCTCAAATCGATCATTAATATCGTCCAAAACCCCTCCACGATAATTTTTTGGATTCTAATCAAACGTGAGCACTCACAGGCACACAAATGGTCTTAATCTCAATTTGAGACGTCCTGGGCTTACGTCAAGGTTCCACCATGAATATATTTCTATTCCCCTCGTTCACCCCGCACCCAGAATTCGATACAAATTTCCTAGAGTGCAACGCTCCACACAAAAAATAGTGTGATTTCAATAATTTAGTTGTCTTTTTTGGGCTCCCCGCTATAGCTGTTCTCATAATTGGTATAAACATTGGCTTGAGGGGCTGGCGGTGGCAACATCGTGCTGGTTCAAGTCCAGTCTCGCGCACCAAATAAAAAAGGACCTTTACGGGTCCTTTTTTATTTGGT
>MDTC01033833.1_pt1 | contig 54129 bp, 39 predicted proteins | sample 811181 | NCBI WGS metagenome assembly MDTC01 (sample SAMN05326644, study PRJNA326480) | marine metagenome | isolation source: seawater | place: Pacific Ocean: North | collected 2011 | reverse complement strand
GGCCAGAAATAAACTCGCCATCACTGTGGCAGGAACAGCAAACCAGACGAGCGCCGTCAGCGTGGATTGTTCTCGTTTGCGTTGTCCCAAGAGCCAGTAAACGAGCATCGGAGCGCCTATGCCTATCGCACATGTTGGGCGAATAAAGAAGGCCAGACTAAAGAAAAACGAGACCCCTGCATGACTCCACGATGGGCTGTCCTCATCACATGCCCGCAGTGTAAACCAAAGTGTCCACGCGAGCGCCATCATACAGGTCGTGTGGGACATCTTTGTGGCTGCACCTACCATCAACATGGGCGAGGTCAAGTACAAAACGACACCCAGTTTCGCCCATGAACTTCCGACCATACGGCGTAAAGAGAGGAATATAGCAGGGACCGTGAGCGCGGAGTATATGGCGTTCATATAGCCGACAATACCGAGCCAGACGCCGGGGACCATGAGGGCGGGCCAGCCGAGGAAGTATTGGCTGTAAAGGCGACCGTTGTTGATCATAAAGGCGCGGTCAAAAAAGAGTTTGAGTGGGGGAGAGTCGGTGTAAAGGCGACCAGAAGCGAGCAGCTCAGCAGAGAATTGATAGCAACTCTCATCGTCGGTGAGTGGGGCGCCTTGCAAGACAAAGACGCGGACCAAAATGGGAAACAACAAACCCAATACACTCGCTGCGATGAGGAACCCTTTGTCTGGTATCTTTCCCCAGTCTTCTAGGAACTGGGGTTCTTTGTCGCCAGAGAGGAGCAGGGAGATACCCCACGCGAGGAGCAGACTCGCAAACCCACCAAGAACCATCCAAAATACCAAAAAGTACGCATATCTCTGTGCGACTTGTGATGGGCTACCCAAGTCAAGGAGATATCCCTTAAAGAAGAATTGGCCCACTGCGTAAAAGTAGAGCAAGAGCAGTAAACCCAACAACGCCAAGGCAATTGATGGTTTGTACCTGCTAAAAGGCCTTCTCTCTTCGGTCATTTGAGCTCCTATATGTATCAATTCCAATCAAAAACAGGTTGAGGATAGTACAAAATCTGTCTGGTGTGCAAGGTCTTTTTCATCGTAAGGGAGGGGGATAAGCGCGCTTCTTGATAACCAATTCATCGTTCAAAAACGCCCGTTTTGGTGAGGCATGGAGACCCCCTTCTTCAGAGGGGGGAGGTTGTTGACTTTTCGATTGGAGTCGTCGTGCGCAGCCAAATAATGAGCGCTGGTAAACTCAACGTCAACGTGACAACAAAGGTTCTGACTTCTGACACCACAGTGATTCCAAAGTGACCTGCGATAAAGAGCGGGAGCATCAAGCTGTGTGCTCGCACAAGGGTGGGTTGCTTCTTCCAAGTCAGCCAAATTAACACCATCGGCAACACCGCGAACCATACGAAGTTCCAGCCCGCAGCGTCTGTCCGCATCCAGTTGAGATTCTCCTGAATCTTCCAAAAGCCCGTGTAATACTTGTGATGGCCGAGCATTCCAACCAGCGCAAATCGCACACCAACGACCAATAAGCCTGTCGCGAGGCCGTGTAACAAAGCTCTTTTAAGTGTATTTGTGTCTCTTTCCTCTGTGTCCAAAAACAAGTACGCAGTGACCAAAGGCGCAAGGAATGCCAGCGTCAGTTTGTTGAGCGCACCTACTAAAAGAAAGAGATAGAAAGCCTTCCAACGACGCTCAACAAGGCACAATGCACACACCACAAACATCAAGACATTCAAGGGTTCAGCAGGCTGGATCAATGGTAGCAAACTCAACATCGAACAGAGTAAAAACAGAGTCACCCCAAAAAAACATTCGATGTCGCGCAGCCATCGCTGCCAGAGGTAATGAAGGAGCAAGCAAGTCAAAAACAAGCACATAAAACGTAGGATGATGTACGATGTAAAGACCGAAAACCCAAATTGATGGATGCTTTCGGCCATAATTGTGCTCAGTATTCTGTATTGGTTGGGTGCACCACCTTCGTTGTTCATCAGCATCGCGTGCCATCGCTCCCACGACTTCAGCCAGTTGATGCGAAAGCTCGTGTACAAGCTGAGGAATTTAAGCTTCTCGAAGACGACGAAGTAGGTCGCAAACAAATACATCACCCACCAGCGCCAACGACCTTCTCCTCGAAGGTATGTCAAAAGTGATGTTTTTGTTATCTGTTCCAAAGGTGGTGTCGTTGGTGGGGGAGGGGGTGTCTTGTCGTGTGAGGTGTCTCCTGGCAAAGGGACTTCCTTCTCTGGGTCCAGATCCGTGAAGGGGGTTTGGAGTGGTGCTTGTTTTTTGGCCATTGCATCCTCAAGTCAGGTGTCACTTATTGTGTGTCTTGCAAGGTATCCAGAGAGCACTTGTTGGAGCATGTCTCGATACGTCATTTGCGAGAGTGTACCAGATTTTTGCAGAGGGGGTAGAGTTGCTCCCTTTGTTGTGTTAGGTGTATCACAAAAACATGAAAGGCATCAGGCAACAAAAGGAGAGCTGGAAATGTTTCCTATTAAAATGGCAGGTGAAGCGCGTGGGTTTTTGCGAGAAAACACGTGGGATGATCGCGCGCTTGACATCAAGGTCACAGAAGTCGTTGAGGCAACGACGATCGACGCTGCCTTTCTTCGAGAGATCGATGAGAGAAACCATTCACTCGGTACGAAGCTCTGCTGTTGTCGTTGGGATGCGGATGACGTTGATGCAAAAAGGGCGTTCTTTGAGGCTGGGTATCAACTCGTCGAATCTTCTGTGGATTTTGAGTTACCACTACGTCGCTTCAAGGGTCGCAAGGCCTTCGACTTTGTGGCCCCACAAAAAGAACATCACGACACACTCGTCCAGATCGCCACAGAGCAATTTCAATTCAGTCGCTTTCACGAAGACCCCAAGATCCCACGTGAAAAAGCCGCACGACGCTACGCCTACTGGATGCGCGATCTACTCGCACAGGACAAGTGCCGTATCGCGCTCGATAAACATGATAAGATCGTCGGATTCTTCGTCGCAACACAAGAAGGAGAGAACCAACGCTCCTTGCTCGTTGGACTCCATCCGGACTTCGCCCGAATGGGTTCTTTCTTTTACTCTTCTGTTTTTGAATCCCTCAAGCCAAAGGGAGGCAAAGTCTTCGGGAGAGTCTCGACAGCCAATATCCCCGCCATGAAGATCCACATCCAAGCTGGCTTCACCATCCGCGAATCCTCATTTGACTACCACAAACATTACTAGTTGGTGTTCTCGCCTGGTAAGTTTCTCTCCTACAACAACATAACCCCTTCCAACTGTTTGATTTTTATCACCAAGGATGCAACTCTCGATAGTTTGGTGGTTTCAGGTGCTTGACGCCTTGTGGGTGAACCCATTCGCTCTTGACGAATCCACTTTTCGCCTTACTATACCGACCATGGTCGGTATGCTGCCGACCACAGTCGGTATGGTGTTGAGTGGACAGGAGAGAAGTATGGTTCGAATGCATCCGGAAAAGCGCAAGGCAGAGTTGTTGTCGTTGGCTCGGAGATTGTTTTTGGAGAGTGGTTTTGAAAGGGTGACGATTGCCCAGTTTTTGCAGGCAGCCAATCTTTCGAAGGGAGGCTTTTATCACCATTTTCGTTCAAAAGATGAGGTTTTGCAGGCGCTTGTTATGGGAGAGATAGGAGATCTGTCAGAGCAACTTCAAGGACTCATTGAGCAGAGCGATCCTGTAGGGGCGCTGATGGGAGTGTTTCAGTATGGATCGATGTTTTTGGATGGGGATGTTGGGATTCTTTCAGCGTTGTCAAGTGAACATTCACTTCATCTTTACCTCGATGTGGTCGAACAGGCGTGCATAAAGTATATTCAGCCAGCCTTAGAGAAGATCCTGCAAATGGGTATCACTGAGAAGGTCTTTTGGGATGTTGATATCTCAGCGACAGCAGAGCTTGTTCTCGCAGTAAATCATTACGGCAATCGTAAAATCGTGCTGGGTCAATGGCAACATGAGCAGCTACAGCGTTACAGCGTTACCGCATTACAAGCGCTAGGTCGTCATCTTGGTGTGCTTGACGCGATGTCTGCTCTCATCGAGCAGTTGTGAGGGGAGAGTGGGGATGTTCATAACGTCTACAAGTTCGTTGTTGTTGTTTTTGGTGGGCACGTTTTCGCTCTCTTTACTGGCCTTTGGTTTGATGCTGGCGATTCCTGCTGCCCAATCACCTGAAGGATGGCCTGGGCTTCCGATCTGGCTCGTTGCGGTCTGGAGTCCTAGTCTGATGGCCATCTTTTGTGCATGTCGTACAAAGTCGCTCGATGAGTTACTTTCAAAAGTATGGTCCATTCGGGGGTTGGGGTTGGTATGGTGGGTGTTACTTTTGTCATGCGGTGTGTTTTGTGTCGCTGTTTTTTGGTTTCGAGAGCAAGCAGATTGGAAGAGTTGTACGCCATCTTTGTTTTTGTTTTTGGTTGGTTTCAACCTGTTTCTTGGGCCTTTGGGAGAGGAGTTGGGGTGGCGGGGGCTCTTACAACCTGCTTTGCAGATGCGGTTTGGTTGGTGGGGAGCGACGTGTTTTGTGGCTGTGATTTGGGCTCTTTGGCACGCACCGTTGTGGTATATCGATTCACCTCAACGCGAAATCCCCTTCGTTGTGTTTTGTGTGCACGTCTTTGCGTATAGTGTGACGATGGCATCTGCTTCGTCTCTTGCACCACACAGTTTATTGCCCGCTATCCTCTTGCATCTCGTCTTCAATGTGAGCAGTGGTCTTGTGGTTTTACTTGGTCTGCTGGGAACGAGCAAGTGGTACACATGGTCAGCTCCTGGTTACGTTGTTGTCGCAGTTTTTGCGTATTGTTTGACGTTTTTTCGAGGCTGAAGGTCTCAACTATGTCTGTTCAAAGGTTGACAGTGGGAGCAGGCGTGAATCTTCCAAAGCTGCTGTGCGGTGGCCGATTCCTTCGAGATAGCCTTTGTTTGAAGCAAATGATAAGAAGACTTGAGGGGATGGATAACGCACGAGCAAGACCATATCCCACTCCTTCTCGGTTGGACCGATCAGATACCCATGCGCAGCGCCTGAGAACAGCACCTCACCACCGCTCTCTTGCAGATAGGGGGTGGTGTGCTTCATGTATTTTTTGTAGGCTTGCTGTCCCGAAATGGTCGCCTCTGGGGCCAATGCTGGATGTGCTGTGTAGTCAGCCTCTTCGCGGAATTTGAGCAGATTGAGCATGGTGATAGGGCCTTCTACACCGCTCGTAAAGAACGCCTTCCCCTGCTCTTGTGTCACATCGATATACCGTTGCTTCATGATCTTCTCCTGTATGGTTTGTGGTCATTGTACCTCACCACATACGAATCACCATACAAGAAGTTCACGGGAGCCAGAGCACCACAAATCCTTCTGGGACAAACGAATCAGTACGAGCGGATATGTTCGAGGATGACTTCCTGCCCTTGTTCGAGTGGTTGTTCATCGAGTTTGCCATCACGCCAGCGTTTGACGAGGTCGAGTGTGTTGGCGTCAAAGCCACTCACGAGCAGCACCCCTTCGATGTCGGCTGGTACGGGGACAGGAGCATATGCTGCGAGATTCCACAGCACGACATCCACCCTACCAAATTGCTCGCGATACAATCGCAGCGCCAACTCCAGTGGAGGCGCATTTTGTCCCAACCCATACTGTCTTGCGCGTGCATGGAGTTCGGGAGGGATGGCATCTGTGGCGCCTTCTGCAGGGTGGAATTGCATGTCCGAAAAGAACCACAAACAATCTGGAGGTTGGACCTCTGGATGTGTCTTGAGCCATACGATCAACTCGATCACCGCACCAAAGACTTGTGTCCCACCCATCCCGAAGCGGATTCTTCGATCGAAAGAGAACGCCAAGGCGCTTTGGGATGCTGAGCGTTTGGCGATGTGAAGGTATTTTTTCTGTGTGTAACCAAACCACGAGTTGTCCGAAAAGGACGCACCAAGACCGCTGCTCTCACTCATCAGGCCGACGAGACAGAATGCCACGTCCATCGCCGAGATCTTGGACTTGATCCCACCGACCCGAACTGTCATTGAGCCCGAAGCATCACCGATCCCCAGGTGGCGTCCTTCTGGGAGCTTGTTGGTGATGGTCTGGAAGAGCAGCTCAAGCCCTGGGCGAGCTTGTGGAGCGTGTTGATAGGCCGCATAGATTTGATGGGGCCAGAGCTTGCGAAAGGAACGTCTCTTGATCGATGTCTCGATGATCTCTCGTGAGATGTCCGCTTCGTAGATATTGCCGATATTTCGTAGCAACGCGAGATCTGGAAGCAGCCTTGGGATCGATAACATCACCTGCCACAACATCGCGTTGTGTGAGAGCGCATGTGTGCGCTCGTCGCCCTTCAGATCTTTCATACTGATACCAAATTGCCCAATGAGTTGTTCCCATGTCGGTCTGGCCGCTTTGACTTGCTGGAAAAAATCGGCCCGATAGACTGCGCTCTTTGTCTGTCGAAAGAGTGTCTTTCTGGCGGTTGTCAACGGTAAAGGCTTGGACAAAGCCTCTCGTTTGCGTCCTGGTGCGTGTAAGTACCTGCCAACATCGAGTACGAGTTGGGCTTTGTCGCCGAGTGCCTGTAATTCCTCTTTGAGGATGTAGATGACATCACACAGGCGCAGGTCCGACTTGGCGGCGGCGTATTTCATCAACTGGTATTCGTCGAAGTGCGTAAGTGCGTTGGCCATACCATAACGTGCGGATCTCGAAGGTCCGCCCAACCCAAGTGTTTCGTAGTGTCGATAAAATGACAGCACGTCATCGACGCGATGTTTCAAGCACAACTCGACGTAGCGTTGGGTGTGGCTTGTTTCGTCGAGAAGGCCGTCGAGGATCGCTGGTGTGAGCGTCCCTTGGATGCGGTTGCCTTTGCCTTCAAAGGGGTCTCTGACCCAAGCGCCATATTGCCAGGGGAAGAGGGGTTCGGCTTTGTAAGCGGCGAGTAGGGCTTGCGCAAAGCGATGCACTTCCTGCTCTTGTCTGTGGTAGTGGCCATCTGTAAAGAGGGCTGAACCCATTGTAAAGGTCAGGTGAATGAGTGGATGCTTTTGGCTATAATCGTAAGCTTGTGCACCTTCGTGTGTGAGGGTGGAGATGTTTTTGAGTCGAAGAGGACGTAGTGTTCTTGTCATGGTCGGGACCTCCAGAGAGGAGCTGAGGTCAGAGGGGGAAAGATGACAAAGAAGAGCATGGTTGTTGAAAAGAACATTCGACCGATTAGTACCCGTAGACTGAACACATTACTGCGCTTACATCCCGGGCCTATCAACCTCGTGGTCTTCAAGGGGTCTCATAGAGATCTTATCTTGGTGGTGGCTTCCCACTTAGATGCTTTCAGCGGTTATCCATTCCATACGTGGCTACCCTGCGCTGCCACTGGCGTGACAACAGGAACACCAGAGGTATGTCCATCCCGGTCCTTTCGTATTGGGGACAGCGCACCTCAAATCTCTTACGCCCACGGCAGATAGGCGACGAACAATCTCACGACGTTCTGATTCCAACTCACACCACTTTCAACGGCGTTCAACCGTACCCTTGGAACCGGCTTCAGCTCCAGGATGTGATGAGTCGACATGAAGCACCAAGCCTCCCCGTCAGGATGTGGTCTCTTGGGGGAGATGGGCCTTGTATTTCCGGATACCTGTTTCAATATGCAGTTGCCCTCCCATGTGGGTCAACTGGTTCACTAAGACCGACTTTCGTCCCTGTTTGAGATGTCTCTCTCACAGTCAAGCCCCCTTATGCCTTTGCGCTCAATCGCTGGTTTGTATACAGCGTGAGGGGACCTTTGTGTGCCTCCGTTACATTTTGGGAGGCGATCACTTCCATCAAACTACCCACCAAACAGTGTCCTCCAGTCGGATCGACGACTGCGAGTGAGAAGCGCTCGATGTCCTGGTGGTTTTTCATGGACGAGGGATGTATGGACATCCCACTCCCACCTTGCCTTCAGTCGTCCTCGCGAGAGGTCTGTTGAAGGCGGCGTACGAGTGACTTCACTATCAGGTTGTAGTAAAGGTTCACGGAATGTGCCGTCTTGCCGCGGGTCGCCGGCATCATCACCGGCATTGCAATTTCACGGAGTCTCTGGTTGAGACAGTGCGAGAGTCGTTACGCCATTCGTGCAGGTCGGTATTTAGCCGACAAGGAATTTCGCTACCTTAGGATCGTTATAGTTACGAAGGAAGACGTCCAGACAGTCGGACCTCTATGCGTTGTACGCTCGCCGTTTACCGAGGCTTAGGCCGCAAGCCCCGAAGGACCATTGGCGTTCACTGATCGGCACCGGGCAGGCGTCAGACCCTATACGTCGTCTTGCGACTTCGCAGAGTCCTGTGTTTTTGATAAACAGTCGCTCTCGCTTGGTATGTGTCACCCCAATGTGCTCGGCATGCTCGATGCGTCACACGGACATCACCCGCCCACCCTCTGTGTTGATATGCAGAGGTGAAGACGTCTTTGGTGATCTTGGGGCCATCCTTATCCCGAAGTTACGGATGCAATTTGCTGAATTCCTTAACCAGAGTTCTCTCCATCGCCTTAGGCTTCTCACCCTCCCCACCTGTGTTGGTTTGCGGTACGGTCACCAAGGGGACTCCATGCGATACTTTTCTTGGAAGTGGAGGCTCCGCTGCTTACGCACTGACGTGCTTGCTCATCATCTCTCAGCGTTGGGTGACACTGCGTTTGTTCCTACAGTGTCCGCCTTCAGACTTAAACCTCTTTCCATCGCGAGGCCAGCGTACCTAACTTCGTTCTATCTCACTTCACAGTCTTCCTTGGTGGTGCAGGAATCTCAACCTGCTTCCCATCGCCTACGCTTTTCAGCCTCAGCTTAGGGGCCGACTTACCCTGGGTGGATCAACCTTGCCCAGGAAACCTTGGGGTTTCGGCGAACATGATTCTCACATGTTTTTACGCTACTCATACCAGCTTCTCACTACCTGTTACTCCAGTCGTCTTTTCAGTCGACCTTCACTGCGACAGGTACGCTCCCCTACCATCTGTTGTGTGTGGCAACAGATCCGTGGCTTCGGTTCTATATTTGAGTCCCGTTACATTTTCCGCGCCGCCAACTCGGCAAGTGAGCTATTACGCTTTCTTTCAAAGGTGGCTGCCTACAAGCCAACTTCCTTGCTGTCTTCGTTTGTACGACTTCGTTTTTCACTGAATATAGAATTGGGGACCTTAGCCGACGGTCTGGGTTGTTTCCCTTTTGGCGTTGGACTTGACGCCCAACGCCTAACTCCCAAAGTCTTCTTGGTAGCATTCGGAGTTTGCGATCTGTGAACCCGAGCAGTATCCGTCTCTTTGTCGCTCATAGAGCGACAAAGGAGAGATGCTGACTTCGGGGACAGAAGACAGTGCTCTACCTCTACCAGAGTCCATGTTCACGTTGATGAACATCTCTTTGAGGCTGTCCTGAAGGACATTTCGGGGAGATCCCGCTATCGCCAGGTTTGATTGGCATTTCACCGCTATCCACACCTCATCCGAGCGTCTTGCAACACGCACCGGTTCGGTCCTCCACTTCGTTTGACCGAAGCTTCAACCTGGACATGGGTAGATCACCTGGTTTCGGGTCGATGGCCGGTGACATGTTCTCTATATATGGATAAGCGAGACTGCCTATCCAAGAACATCGCCCTGTTCGGACTTGCTTTCGCTGTGGCTCCACCTCGCGGCTTAACCGAGCCACAGACCATCATTCGCTGGCGTCTTTCCAAAAGACACGCCGTCACACTTGGTATACATAGTGCTTCGACTGATTGTAAGCACACGGTTTCAGGTTCTGTTTCACTCCCCTGTTAGGGGTTCTTTTCACCTTTCCCTCACGGTACTTGTTCGCTATCGGTTGTCAGGACGTATGTAGCCTTGGAAGATGGTCCTCCCTGATTCACGCAATCGCTCGCGCTACTTGGGATGATATGTCAGAGAGTGAGCGGGAGGTCGCCTACAGGATTGTCACCTTGTCTCATCTGCCATTCCAGACAGTTCGGCTCTCCGTATCATTTTTGACTCTCCGAGCTTTTGGCAAAAAGCTCCACATATCTCCCACAACCCCATACACACAACGATTGCCATCTTTCACAAGGAAAAGACTGATAGTCATCAGCCTCGTACTTGCTTCATGTGTATGGTTTGGGCTGTTCCCTTTGTACGGGAATCTCTGTTGATTTCTTTTCCTCAGGATACAGGGTTGTTTCCGTTCTCCTGGTTGCTTCGATCGTGATGATCGTTGCCACATTCATGTGGCGAGGGTTTCCCCATTCGGAGATCCCTGGATCCAAGCCTGTATTGCGGCTCCCCAGGGCTTATCGCAGCGTCCCACGTCCTTCATCATCGCCTGACACCAAGGCATCCACCGTGCGCTCTTGGTTGTTCTTTTGAGCGGTCGAGATAGGTTCTCTCACCGCTTCATTTGACCATGCTCTTCTGTTGTCAAATAGCGAACACCAATAGCCCTTGTGGCACTCTCTCGAAAAAATACAAGACATTGTCGTTGGACGTAACATTCGACCATACGGGGAAATGTCACATCATGTTTGTACGATGTTACTTCGCGAGGCGTCCACTTCGCCGATGTCGAGACATCGATGTCTCTTCCTCGACAAGGCGCGATATGGGTGCTCATTCCTGCCAACCATCAAAAAGGGTTTGTTGGCAGGTGATCTCTTTCGTTGTGTTGTTGAATGGGCACTTTGTTGGGGGGCTAGATTACTTCATTGTTTTATAACCGTGGGATTGGTTGGATGTTTTCGTTTGGTATGCTTTGCTCGAACCCACATTGATACGTGTGGGAGTGGGGATGGTTCGTTTTTTTTTGAAAAATCTTTTTCATCAAGAAACACAACAGATTCCCCTCTGAGGGGGCGGTTGTATCGTCTCTTTTTTGTCGGGTTGTGTCATGATTGATTGTGGAGTGGGGTATGTGTTGTTGAAATTGCATGTTGTTGACTGTTCGAACACACAACAATCCTAAGGACTGTCTTTTCGAGATGGGTCCAAAATTCCAAGAAGTGTATTGCATATCCCCATTGTAAAAGGAGAAGTGTATGTTTCGAATGATGATGTGTTTTTGTTGTATGTTGTGTCTTTCTGCGTGTGGGTCCGCACCCTCCACCGAGCTTTCCTTGAAAGAGCATAGCGATGCGCTCACTGATCAAGGCGATGACAATCTCTTTGCGCTTCACTTCGATGTCGGTGAAGAGGCTTTTTCGTTTGCGAAGATCTCGATCACTGCAAAAAACGCGGAGGGAAAGAATTATGAACTTTCGTGTACACACGCCGACGCAAACAGTGACGGTCTCTGGCAACAAGGAGAGAGTGTCACTTGTAAAGAGCCTCCAATCAATGTCTTTGATGCGAGCTCTGTCGGGAAAGCGATCTCTGTCCAAGTGAGTGTGCAAGGAGAGGATGGTATCTATGATGTGATCGCTTCGCCACAATGGACGCCTGAAAAATGAACTGAGTTAAAAACATTTGAAAATCATGAGAGTATGACTTTTTTGAAAAAGTTGAATCTGATCTGACGACGGACTGCACTTAGTGTCCGAAAGCTGATGAGTGTGACTGTCAAAACATAATCACCATGTCATGACGAGGCATGCGGTTCTTCCCCTCTGCTTCGTCGTCCGGCAGCATGCTCATTGCGCTCTTTTCTTTTCGAGACTGCATCTAATTGTTGCAGTGTACCCAACGTCATTTCCAGATCTTAGGAGTTTCAAATGAAATTGCAAAAAGCCATTCTGTTTCTGTTCTCTACATTTGCTGCGGTGATGTTGTTTTCCACTGTTGCATCAGCTGATCCATGTCAGGATGCCATCGCAGCAGCAGCAAAAAAGATCGCTGATAAGGGCGGAGCATGTAAAACACAGGCGGCAAAATTCAAGTCCTCGAAAGAATCTGCCAACAGAGCATGTCGGGGAGTACGAGATACAATCAAGCGTTGCTGGAGCTCATATCGCTCTTCTATTAAGAGTTGCTCGTCCCTGAGAATTCGTGATCGTGTTCCTTGTCGCCTTAAAAAAGCCGATGTCCGTAAATCTTGTGTGTCACGAGCTCGAAACAGCACAAATGGACAGATCTGTAAAGACAAAAGAAGATTTGCAGTTGCAGGTGGATTCAAAGTCTCTGGGGCTTGCGCAGCACCTGCTATCGGTGCATACATGGTTTGCACCGCATACTGGCTCGGTGTCTTTGTGAAAGCCGCGACTGGGGGCTGAGCTTCTTTCTCGCTTTCTCTCCCTTCCAAAGTCCTCCTCTCCTTTTCTCTCCACTATAAGCCTCTACATAAGATGTGATTCCTTCTCGTCAAAGCTCCCTGCCACTGGCTATGCCTTTGGAATGGGGAGACCGGCATTTCAGCCAAAGCGCTTCTTGCTTTTGTGGAGAAGTCTTGTCGAGACGAATCGCAAATTCGTACAACATGAAGCCATCACCAATAGCTCATTTCAATCCTCTCTCATCCAATCTCCAGCTCTCCTTCCATATGTACTTTTTTGTGATATAGTCCCACTCCACAAACACAACCCACACAGAAGGATAGGTTGAATGAACACTGTCGCAAAGATCTTGGCAGGACTCGCTGGTTTGTTTCACGTTTTGTTTTTTGTCATGGAGAGCTTCTTGTGGAAGACACCTGCTGTTATGAAACTCTTTCAACAAACATCTCAAACCATCGAATTTACAACTGTACTCGCGTACAATCAGGGCTTCTACAATTTGTTTTTGGCCATCGGTGTTTTTGTTGGATTGTTCTTGATGCGTTCCTCCGAACGAGCACGAGAAGGGCTCGCTGTTGTCGCATTTTGTTTGCTCTCGATGTTCGGGGCGTCTGTGATCCTGCTCGTCTCCACAGGGAAGATCGCTGGCACTGTGATCCAAGGGGCACCTCCTGCTATTGGCTTGGTGCTGTTGTGGCTTGCACACTCTTCAACTGAGTCATCCGACACGTAGACCGTATGCCTCTAGCGGACTTCCTGCTTTGACCCTTGGATGTACAAAGGAGTCTTTTTGTGATGGAGAATCACACAACATGTCGGCCACTTGTTTTTCTTCTTTTGACATCGATGCTCTTTGTCGTTGTCTCCTGCGAAGGTCGAAGGCGACCACTTGAGTCCACACCCAACGAATCCATCGCAGAATCACATCGTGCGCAAGAGTCCTTGCTCTCCGATTCTGCTGACTCTGGAACAGTCGACTCATCAAGTCTCCCTGAGAGTCCAGAGGCAGCGTCTGTGGAGACGGCTCCCTCGGAGCGATCCACCTCAGAGCAATCAAATCATACCGAACACTCCCAAGATGTTGGACTTCAAGAGCTACCCGCTGAGTCGGGGCCTGCAGAGACCAATACACCCGAGCCACCTCCCACAGAGCTGCGTGTTCCCGAACGACCCCAAACAGACACAACCCCACAACCATCTTGTCAGGATAACCAAAAAAATGGGAAGGAGACTGACGTCGATTGTGGTGGGGACGATTGTGCTCCTTGTGCTGTTGGGAAAAAATGTTCTCAAAAAGTAGATTGCCAGAAGGGGAGTTGTTATCAGGGACGTTGTTGTGAGGCGCTCTGTGCAGGGAAAGCGTGTGGTGCGTCCGATGGCTGCGGCGGGACATGCCAGCAAGGTTCTGGTTGTCAGGTGCAACCTTTGCCCTACCCAAGCAAGAGTTTGTATCACATCAAAGGATTGCAACCGGACTTTTGGCCCAATCGCGCTGATGTGATCGGGAACAATGTCGGGCGGATCGCTGTAAACCTTGTCTGGGCAAGTTGGGAGCCTTCGGTGAAGTCGCCTCCTTGTGCGAGCAATGAGATCACTTATGACAACCATTGTTTCAAGTTACAGCAGCACGTTGAGAATGAGATCAAAGCCTATTCTGCAAAAGGCGTTGTTGTGACGGGTGTGTTGTATGGCGTACCTGGATGGGCAAGAAAAGGGAGAATTTGTTCACCTGCGACAACGGGATTTGAGATCTTTTGTGCGCCAAATAAAGCTTCTGATTATGCGCGTTTTACAGGCATGATCGCCAAACGTTACAATGGCCTCAATGGGGTCGGTCGCGTCGCAGACTTTGTGATCCACAATGAAGTCAACGCCAACGACTGGTTTGATGTGGGTTGTGGTCAGGGAGTGGCGTGTGACAAGACGACATGGATCAACACCTACGCGGATAATTACAACGCTGCCTACGACAAGATCACCAAAGAACAACCACACGCAAAGGTTTTGATCTCATTGGATCATCACTTTGGGACTGCGTTCAACAAACCGACCGCACAAAATCCTCTGCTCAGTGGGATGACCCTGTTGAAGGGTGTCGCAGCAAAGGCTGGCTCACGTAAGTGGCGTGTGGCGTTTCACTCCTATCCACCCAATTTGCGGAGCGCAACATTTTCTCCTGATGATTTTCCCAAAGTGACATTTGGTAACCTCGGTGTCCTGGCTGGATGGCTTCGGCAAAACTTCCCGAGTACACCGAGTGCGTGGCAGATCCAGTTGACCGAAAATGGGATCAATTCTGTCTCACCAGCGTCTCCACAACAACAGGCGACGGCGCTATGTGATGCCTTCAAGAATATTCTCGGGACACCAGGGATTGAGAGCTTCATCTACCACCGGATGTCGGATCATCCAGTCGAAGTCAACGCAGGCCTCGCCGCAGGACTCCGCGAGAGCAATGGGACCGCGAAGCCAGCGTGGGCTGTGTGGGCTTTGGCCAACCGCAACGACCTGAATCCACCGAAGTTATCGTGTGGTTTTGAGCAGCTTCCCTACACGAAGCTCACGCGGTACGCACACACGACTCGTGGGCATTGGGCGTCAACACGTGTGCCACCGGCGGGATTTAAAGTGGAGTCCTCATGGCGGTTGTTCCGGGAACCAAAGGCTGGTACACGTATGTTGTATGAGTGTCGCGTGGGGCAACACAACATCATCACCCCGGCGCTCAACTGTGAGAACCAGGAGATGCTTGGACCTGTCGGTTATATCTATACTTCGCAGCAGAGTAACACTGTCGCGTTGTATCGTTGTCGTGTTGGCAATGGTCAGGATCATTTTATCTCGCCCTCTACGACATGTGAAGGGCAAAACAAGGACATGCTGTTGGGATATGCTCCCAAATAAGCCTGCTGTGAATCACGTTGTAGAACCGATGCAAATGGAGGAACTGAGTGACAATGTTGATGAGAAGACTTTTGATGATGGGCGCTTTCGTTATGGGGTTGTTGATTGCAGGTGATGTTATGGCCGATGCGGTCCCTGGTCCACCTGCTTTTTGTCCGAAGGGGGCCGTACCAAGGACTGGTCACGCTGGTCCATATTGTGGTGTGGCATCTTGTACGAAGAAGTGTTCTTTGAAAGGCGGTAAGTGCAAGCAGCTCGCGCTGTGCATCCACAAAAAGCAGGGCTCTTCGAGGGGCGGACGCTTTACTGTCAATGAGGTGATTGGGTTGTGCGATAGCAAAGGGAAGTGTGGCAAGGGGAGCTGCATACTCACCAAGGTATGTGTCAAGCCTGGTGGGTGCAGCAAAGTCGCCGGAAGCTCGTTACCACTGTCCATGTTGATGTGTGGTGTCTTCCTCGTGTTTGTAAGAGTCAGACGAAGAGCTACGTTGTGAGTGGTGAGTGGGGACGTTGGAGGGGGTGAGTGGGATTAGAACTTGTCATGTTTGAAGCCACCTTTGTGACCTCTTTTGTGGCCAAAGCGACCGTGTCGTCCAAAGCGACCTCGTCGTCCAAAGCGGCCACGACGACCAAATCTTCTTCCACGACGACCGAATCTTTTCCCGCGACGGTATGTCTTCATCTTTTGAAGTTGCTCAGGGGTCAAGAGACTTTTGACCGCGAGTTTTGATTTGACACGGATAATTTTGGCCTTGCCTTTCAGGTCATGGATCTTCTGGACAAGCGCGAGGACCTTTTTTTGGTCGACGGTTTTGCTGTCGAGGAGATTCTTCATGTCGATACGAAGCAGCTTGATCTGTGAACGAATGGGGATGATCTGCTTCTTTGTGCTCGTCCGCAAGGCCTTGAGTTTGGTGATCTGCTCGTCATTTAAGCCGATCTTTTCTTTGAGCTTCCAGGAAGGTGCCTTCATCAACATGCGACCGCACTTTTTGCCCCGACGTTTTTTCCAGCGACCGCGATGGGCATCGGATTGTCCGGGAAGAATCAACATCGCACCGATCAAAGTAAGCACTCCTGCTTTCAACAATGTTTTCATTGTTTTGACTCCTGTATTTGTGGGTGAATGATTCACCTCGGTTTGGATACCTTTCAGAGTTCTTTGCCTCTGCTCGCCCTGACCCTATCGCAAGCTCCATTCCACAATATGTAAAATGAAAAAGTATCGTAGAAACAGATTGTTATTGTTTTTGTTTGAGAGGGAGTGTGGGGGAGAGTGCGGATTCTGCATGGATGGCACGTGCGGATTCTGCACGACCTGCTGTGGTGCTTTGGGTTGGTTTCAGTTGAGTTTGTATTTTTTGAGTTTGTCGTAGAGAGTGCGGAGTCCAATCCCCAGGACCTCTGCTGCTTTTCGCCTGTTCCCATCAACAGCTTGAAGTGCTTCGACGATCGCCTGTTTTTCGAGGTCTGCGAGACTCTGTGGTGTCTCCAATGAGGTCGTCTGTGTTGGCGTCGATGTGGGTGGTTGAATGTGTTCGAGGGTGATATGTCCATTGCCGGAGAGGATGGCTGCGCGTTTCAGAGCGTTGGAGAGCGCGCGTACATTCCCAGGCCAATCCCACGTTGGTAGTGTCTCCTTTACATCTTCGCTGAGCGTGATCTGAGGGTAGCCCAGCTCATCACCGATCCTGTGGAGGAGTGTTTGTGCGAGAGGGAGGATGTCCTCCCTGCGCTCTCTCAAGGGAGGTAGCTCGATCGGAAAGACTGCGAGGCGGTGGTAGAGGTCTTCCCGAAAGAGACCCTCTGAGACGAGCTCGAGCAGATCTCTGTTGGTCGCAGCGATCCATCTGACGTCACATGAGAGTGTTTTGTTTCCACCGACACGTTCGTAGGTTTTCTCTTGCAACACGCGCAACAGCTTGGCCTGAAGAGAGGGTTTTAACTCACCAATTTCGTCGAGAAAGAACGTCCCACCTTCGGCCTGTTCGATGCGTCCAATGCGTTGCTCTGATGCACCTGTGAAGGCTCCTTTTTCATGCCCAAACAGTTCGCTCTCTAATAGATGCTCTGACAAAGCGGCACAGTTGATCGCGACAAATGGATGCTCTGACCGCGGACTCCACTTATGAATGGTCTGCGCTGTGACCTCCTTCCCGGTCCCACTTTCACCTGTGATAAGGACTGTGGCTTTGGTCCGTGCGACTTTTTGCAGCGCATCGAGAATAGGAACCATCGCAGGCGCACCGTACGTCAGGGCGAGGCTGTCAGGCCGCTGTGTGTGGACTTCTTGGTCAAGGTTTTTGCGGTGTGCGAGGGCTTTGGTGACAAGTGTACGGAGCGCTTTGGGACTCTCAAGCGGCTTTTGGAGGAAGTCAAAGGCACCGTACTTCATCGCTTCGACCGCTGTGTCCACGGTCCCATGTGCTGTGAGCACGATGACCACGAGCTCTGGTTGGAGTGCCTTGGCGCGTTTGATCAGCTCCATACCATCCATCTTGGGCATCCGAAGATCCGTCAGGAGCAAAGAGAAGACCTGCTCTTCGAGTTGATCGAGCGCCTCACGACCGTTGGACGCGGTGCTGACTGTGTACCCGTCTAATTCGAGCACCTCGGCGATAAAACTACGGATCCCTTCTTCATCGTCGACGATTAGGAGTCGGCTCATCTCTTTCTTCCTTCCACATTCTCTTTCAACTCTAACGGCTTGTGTATGTCACTCGCTACATCCTGACTTGGCAAAAGGGCCACCGCATATCCTACGTTTTGGGCAGCGTGATGGCAAACTGAGCCCCACCTTCCTTTCGATTGGAGGCTGTAATTGTGCCGTGATGAAGTTCGACAAGACGGCGCGTGATGGCCAGGCCAAGCCCCGTCCCGTGGAGCCTTGATGTCACAAATGGCGTGAAGATATGTTCTAGTTTGTCGGCCGGGATGCCTTCACCCTGGTCTGTGATCAGGATGGACAATGAAGACCCTCTTTGTGAGAGCGTAAGGTCGACATTGCCACTCTCTGGAGAGGCTTGAAGGGCGTTCTCCAGGATGTTGGCGAGGATCTGTCTGAACTTCATCTTATCGACGGGCCATGTCTCAGGTGCGGTGTCTGTGTGGAGTCTGATCTGCTCGGTCTCAAAAGTCGCGATCAGCTCGCGGACGAGCGTCACGAGCTGGACAGGTTCACGTTGGAGTTGTTCAGCCTTGACGAAGTCGAGGAGTTGTCCACTGAGGGTCTCAAGTCTCACGGCTTCCTGTACGACGCGCTCGGCTTTTGTGTGAAGTTTGTCTCCTTCGAGCATCTCTTCGAGCAGCTGTGCATGCCCCTTGAGAGAGGTGAGAGGATTGCGGATCTCGTGTGCGAGGACTGCGGACATCTCACCGAGCGCGGCGAGTTGTTGTTGTTGTTGACGTTGGGCTTCCAGTCTGGAGAGGTGTCTGAGCAGGATGGCGAAACCTACCATCATCACGAGTAACAGTATAAAGACGCCGCCGCCGATGAGCAGGGTGCGTCCGGACTCTTCTTGCACAAAGGTCGTCGATTGTGGTGTAAATTCAACGATCAGGAGGGGAGGGCGTCGGCGCTTCCGAGGAAAGCGCCATGGTCTGATGTGCCTGTGCCGTCGAAAGTGACGGAAAGGGTGTGGTCTTCTTTTGAGCCCGAGCATATACATTCTGATGCGACCGTGTGGGAGATATTGTGTATCCGCGAGCAGGTCTTTTCGTCGGACAGGGAAAGTCGTGTATCCTTTTGCTCGCCCTGCCTTCGCGATATTCCGTCCCCTGAGTCTGTAGGCACCGATAAAGTGAAGACCCTCTTTGCTGCGTTTTTTGAGGATGCTTTGCAGTGTGGGTGTGTCGATGCGTTTACGGCTGGCCTGGAGATCACGACGGATATCGTTGAGTAGCGCGTAACCTTCTGCACGTCCGAGCTTCTTCGAGATGCGTTGTGTGCTGTTGTAGCCCAGCACCATCGAGATCAACAACGCGATCCCCATGGTCAGAGCGATCCCAAGAAGCACCCAACGCAATCGCCACCATAATGTCTGAGACATCGTTCCTCCTTTCTCACTGCCTTATAACATGGGGAGGACGACTTCTCTACGCCAGGGTACGATCTCTTGAATGGATTTGGGGGTTGGGGTGAAGGAATTGCTTGTTTTGTTTTTTGAGGGGGGACTTACTTGACGACGAGGTTGACGAGGCGACCAGGGACGACGATCTCACGCTTGATGTCTTTGCCTTCGATGTGTTTTTGCACAGTCTCGTGTGCTTTTGCAGTGGCGAGGACTTCGTCTTTGCTCGCGTCTGGTGAGATCTGGATCTTGCCACGTACTTTGCCGTTGATTTGGACGACGATCGTGATGCTGTCCTGCTTGAGCGCTTCTTCGTGATGCACAGGCCATGTACCTGATTCTGCGATCATACCTTTGTGGCCCAGCTCACTCCAAAGCTCTTCGACGATGTGGGGAGCAAAGGGCGCAAGCATCAACAGCAGCGCTTCGCAACCATCGCGGAAGATCGAAGGCATCTCTGGTGCTGCGTCCATCTTCGCGCTGTAGAACGCGTTGACGAGTTTCATCATCGCGGCGATCGCTGTGTTGAGGTGTGTGCGCTTCTCGATGTCATCTGTCACACTCTGAATGGCGACGTGGATCTCACGGACGAGGTCACGTGCTGGACCTTTCAGCGCGTTGATTTTATCCGCTGCGTCTTCTGGGAGCGTGCCATTCGCGAGACCCAAGAAGGGCTCTGCGCTGCGCAGTGTCTCGATGTTCTCGTGGAAGAAGCGCCAGACACGGGTGATGAATCGATAACAACCCTTCACACCTGTCTCGGACCACTCAACATCTTTCTCTGGTGGAGACGCAAAGAGCACGAACAGGCGGAGCGTATCAGCGCCGTACAGCTTGGACATCTCGTCAGGAGAGACACCGTTCTTCTTGGATTTCCCCATCTTCTCGATCTGGACGTTCAGTGGGACACCATCTTTGGGAGAGACAGCCACACCTTTTTTGTCAGAAGGTCCGACGTGAGGTTGATCCGTGATGCTCTCATCCCACACAACCTCTTTGGGGCTGAAGTATTCATAGGTCTCTGGGTGTTGGTAACTCCAATCGACGACCATCCCTTGTGTGATGAGTTTTTTCACGGGTTCATCTGTGTTGACGAGTCCGAGGTCTCTCATCACTTTGTGCCAGAAGCGGAAGTAGAGCAGGTGCATGACCGCGTGCTCAGGACCACCGATGTAGACGTCGACAGGCAGCCAGCTGTTGGCTTTCTCCGAGGAGAAGGGCGCCTCTGTGTTTTTGGGATCCAGGAAGCGCGCGTAGTACCACGCCGAATCCACGAAGGTGTCCATCGTCTCTGTCTCACGTCGGACGGGCTCACCGGTCTCTGGATGTGTGGTGTTGACGAATTCTGGATCGCGACCAAGCGGGGTCATGCCTTCCCCTTCGAGGATCGCTTCTTGTGGGATCTCAACGGGCAGTTGGTCTTCTGGCACAGGGATCAACTCACCATCTTTTCCGTACATCACGGGGATCGGCGTACCCCAGTAACGTTGACGACTGAATCCCCAGTCACGCAGGCGGAAGTTGACAGTTGCCTCACCAAAGCCTTCTTTTTTGGCGTGCTCTGCGAGCGCGTGGCGGGCCTCTTTCGAGGACATACCGCTGAAGTCTCCAGAGTTATAAAGTACACCGTATTCCGTGAAGGCCTCTGTGATCTCTGTATCATTGAACTCTTCACCATCTTCGGGACGGATGACGGAGCGGATCTCCAGACCGTATTGCTTGGCGAACTCAAAGTCGCGCTGATCGTGTGCTGGCACACTCATCACAGCGCCTGTTCCGTACTCAGCGAGGACGAAGTTGGCCAACCAGATGGGCACCTTCTCGCCTGTGTAGGGGTTGATCGCGTAGCTGCCTGTGAAGACACCTTCTTTGACACCACCTTCTGCTGTGCGCTCCATTTTGCTGGTGCGTTTCATGCGGGTGATGAACTCCTCAACTTCTGCCTTGCGAGCATCTTCAGTGAGGGGGAGCGCCATCTTGTGCTCAGGCGCGAGGACCATGTAACTGCAACCAAAGATCGTGTCGACGCGGGTCGTGTAGATCTTAATTTCAGTGTCTTCACCGTCCACTTTGAACGCGACCTCTGCGCCTGTTGAGCGACCGATCCAGTTGCGCTGGGCGGAGGTGATACGATCAGGCCATTCTTGCAGCTCATCGAGTTTGTCGAGCAGCTCTTGTGCGTAATCTGTGATACGGAAAGCCCACTCAGGGATCATCTTTTGCTCGACTGGGACACCTGTACGCCAGCACTTGCCATCGACGACTTGTTCGTTGGCGAGGACAGTCTGAAGACCAGGACTCCAGTTGACCCAAGACTCACGACGGTAGACGAGACCCTTCTCCAACATTTGTAAAAAGAACCATTGGTTCCACTTGTAGTACTCAGGGGTACAGGTGGCGATTTCGCGATCCCAATCGTAGGAGAATCCCATCCGTGTCATCTGCTTTTTGACAGACTCGATGTTGTTTTTTGTACGGATGCGTGGGTGGATACCATCCTGAATTGCAGCTTGTTCAGCCGGAAGGCCTAGAGCATCCCAACCCATTGGGTGTAGGACCTTTGCGCCACGAAGTCGCTTGTAGCGAGCCAACACATCCCCAATGGAGTAGTTGGAGATGTGTCCCATGTGTAGGTTCCCTGAGGGGTAGGGGAACATCTCCAAGATGTAGAATGGCTCACCTTCCTGGTTGTCCGCCGAGAAGACTTTTTTCTCATCCCAACGTTTTTGCCAGCGCGCTTCGATCTCTTCCGGTTGATATCGCTCCTCCATCTTGATCCTTCTCCTTCAAGCCCATGTGTGGGGGATAGTATTGTGACCCAATAGGGGTCGAGATGGCGACAAAACCCGCATTCTCTACCATACCTGACAAGGAAACACAAGGCATGGCGACGCGAGCTTTTCTCCCTTTTGATACGTGAACAAGCCCTTTGAGTTCATGAGCACTCCTTTTTTGTTTCGATACATTTGGGAGGGATGGTGCTCTTTCAAGCGTGGTCGAAAAGAGGTGCGAACTAGATGACGCACTGCCACCCAAACGTTCCGATCTATTTCGTCAAACCTCTTGTCTTTTCGGGTTTTTGTCACACTCCTGTCACACTTGGGGGAGGGGCGTTAGCTTAAGGTTCTGAAATGGAAATGGATTCATTTTCTGGAGAGGCGATGGCATGTATTTGGCTAAGGGGCTTTTTACAAGAAGCAGATCAAACCAAAGACAAACCTCATACAAGAAGAAGAGGTGTCCCATGTTGACAGAATTCATGATCATCGGTGCTGTGATGATTTTGTCCTACGGCCTGTATCGGCTGTGGACACAATATATGGAGCAAAGAACCAAGGGGTTTGAAGACCGGTATATGGCGCTTTACGGCAAGAAAGACTGGGATGGCTCCAATATGAAGTTGCAGTTGACGTACGATCCTGCCCATGATGAGAAGGTCAAAGAGATCTTTCTCTCTCGTTGTCAGGCGTCCCTCGATTGTGAAGAGACGTGTACGGCGTTGTATCAGGAAGAACCTCACTTCGACGGTGACGAGTTGAAGTTTCCATTGCTCGATAAGGTCGATCTGGAGACACTGACGGACAAACGTCAGGGGGTTCGGTTCGAGATCAATGAGCCTGGTAAGATTGACGTGATCTGGAACCACATGCAGGCCGACGGTGTGCGTGTTTGGCGTGGGATTCGTCCTTACTTCGATGACAACCCTCCGATCTTGACATTCAAAGAGCCGAAGGTTCCAGTGCCTGTGTTGCCTGAGCTGCTCGCGTTGCCCAAATCGTTCCAGTCTCTGGGATTCCGCTCAAGCCTCAAACCCAACAAGCAACAGCCTCTGTCATACGGTTTTGACAAGTGGAAGACGGAGCCCATTCGTCAAATCAAAGATTCGATGGATGCGTCCTTTAACCTCGTCTCGACGTCGATGTTGATCGCGGAGATCTTCCGCCGTCACCCTGACACAGATGAGTTAACAGTCGGTTTGACCGTCGCGTTTACCTTCCTTGCGTCCAAAAACCAGTATGGTGTGGCGATGGTCAAGGTCAAGCGTGGGACATTCCAGTCCGTTTACGATCAGGTGTACAAGCAGTTGAAGAACCCTGCGAAAATTTGGGGGAGCTTTTCACTGCAAACGCTCGCGTTGTCAATGTGTTCAGATGACTTCTTCTTGAAACTCGTCGATTACTTCCGGACACAGATCGATGTCTTGATCAGCAACCTACCTGTGGGCCAAAAGATCCCCTCTGTGGGGGATGTTCCTGTCGAGATCTCCTGTTATCCTCAGGAGCTGTCAGTGAATTACTACTTCTTGCTGCTCGGTACACGTGAAGAGATTCACATCTCCTACACGTCCAAATTCGAGGAGAAAGAGTCGTTCTTGGATCAAGAATCACTCTTGCAGCACATCCAACACGAATCTGTACCTGTCCGTCAGCCGCTTCTCGCTCCTATCACTTCGCGCCTCAAGTTTTAGTCGTTTTCCTCTCAAAAACACCCCAACTCCTTCTCTTGAAACACTCTTCGTAATCGATGTGCAGCGACAGTATGTACGTCCGGTGGCATTGTGCTGCAGTGAGCTTTTTTGTGGATATTGTGACGAAAGAGTCAGATAAATCCGATATGATCGTTATTGGGGAAAAGCGTGCTTTTTGGAGCGCAGGCGAGTATAGTATGTGTACTATTTGAACCGATTTGCGTCTGTGCTCATCCTATGCTGGTAAGGTCTTGTTGTTGATGCGAAAGTGAGCGTTTCAAGAGGTTTGGAAAGACGTCACGGTGTTGTCACAGCTCTGTCACAAGTTTTTTTTATGTTGACGACAGCGCAAGAAGACTTGTATCAAGTTTGTGAAGACTCAATGCAAATTGAGATAGGAGTATAGAAGATGGATTCATCAGGTAAGACAAAACGTTCCATGTGGCACCGAGCGTTGTCACTGGACGAGGCAATTTCAACACGTGTAGCTTCTATGCACAAGGAATCTATGACCCATGCGATGGTGACATTCACGCGCTTGGGTGATGCGTCCTCTTGGGTCGCGTTGGCGTTTGTGTTGTTGGCGATTGGTGAGCCTACCCGGCGTTACTTTTCACTGCTCGTCGTGTCCTCAATTCTCGCAACAATCGCGACGCAAGTTGTCAAGCATCTTTGTCGACGGCAGCGTCCACGTTTATCCACAGAAGAGTTTGAAGATCATCGGCCCGATGAGTATTCGTTTCCTTCAGGTCACACCACAACAGCATTTGCTGTGGGGGCTGCGATGCTCGGCGAAGGTGCCTTCCTTGGCTCTTTGTTGCTCACAGCGGCTGGTCTGATTGGTTTCTCTCGTGTGTACCTTCGAGCGCATTATCCTCTTGATGTGATTGCAGGTTCGTTTCTCGGTATTCTCATCGGTTTGCTCACGCGCTTTCTCATCCTCTAGTTCTCGTTCTCCTCTCGATCACTCCAGACAACAAGCAATCAGCAGGTAACAACATGACATGTCGTAGAAACCGTCGAGGTTTACGCGTCGCTGTCTTTATCAATCGTGGCGGCGTCGTCCAAGAAGCCTAACCCCACCTGTTCGCCTCTCCACAACTTTCTCGTGACAAAATGACCTCGACTTGCATCCAAAAGTGTGTGGGACTTTGTCTCATTGCGCGTTGGTTTCGTATGGACCATCCCATTGGGTGCTTGATGTATCCTGCCAGACAAACTATACTCTCGAATTGCAAGTCATTTTTTGAATGATATTGATGTGTAATGTTTCAATCGGAATGTTTGGCTCGTGATGGTACGAGTGTGTGATAGGAGTGGTGGATGAGAACGAGCAAATGGGTCATGTGTTTTGTGTTGTCGTGGTGTGTGTTGGGGGCGCTGCAAGCGTGTTCGATGGACGTCCCTCAACCATCACAAGGTGTGTTACACCAAGCTGCGATTGGTGACTGTAGTGTCTCCTTGCAGACAAGCATCGCTTCTCCACAAGCCGTTGGGACAACCATCACGTTGACAGGTGCAGGCTCATGCATCAATGGGACACCTGAGTTCAAGTTTTACACAAAGGCTCCCAACGGTGGTTGGACGATCTTGCGCGATTGGTCGGCATCTTCTCAGTTTGCGTGGAACACGACAGGGCTGGATGTTGGATTTCATCTGTTGCAGGTATGGATTCGCCGACAGGGCGAGACCATCGTATATGAAGGTGCTTCTCCAACACTCTCTTATGAATTGACAGGAGCGGGCCCCGGTGTCTGTCAGACCTCTTCAATCGCGACAAACCTGTCAAGTCCGCAAGCTGGTGGTGCGATCGTCCAATTTTCCTTTGGCGGGACATGTACAACTGGAGCGTCACCTGAGTTCAAATTGTGGCGAAATGATCCACAGGTCGGGTGGTTAGTCGAGAGAGATTGGAGCGCGAGCGCGACGTACAATTGGAACACTTTGGGAAGCACGACAGGTGTACATGGGTTCCAACTCTGGGTGCGCGCACAAGGAAGCAGCAACGCTTACGACTCCGTGTCCACAAAGAACTTCGAAATTATCGCAGGCGCAGGGGTCTGTGATGGGATCTCCGCCGCGGCGAGTCCAACAGGCTCGCAATTGCTCGGTTCATCTGTGACATGGACCATGCAAGGGACCTGTCAAAACGCTGCTGTCCCTGAGTTCAAGGTTTACAGACGCAAGCCCAACGGCGCTTGGGTCGTCGCGCGGGATTGGTCGACTGACGCGACCTTTGTTTGGGATACAAAGACCGTCGCGCTGGGGACCCACCTGTTCCAAATTTGGGTCCGCGCTGTCGGCAGTAACTCGACATATCAGGCGACAACTCCTGGAATGAGTTACGAAATCAAGCTTCAAACAGTCTGGGCCAACTCCTTCGGTGGTGCCAACAACGAGTACGGTTTTCGCGTTGCGCTCGACAGTGACGGAAATACATACGCAACAGGCTTCTTTGAAGGGAGTATCACCTTTGGGACGACCACCCTCACGTCCGCTGGGGGATTTGATGTCTTTATCCTGAAGTTCGATACTGCCGGTAACATCCTCTGGGCCAAATCTGCGGGGGGCGTCGACACAGAGATCGGTTACGGGATCGCTGTTGACAAGAGCGCAAACGTTTATATCACCGGCTACTACAAAGGGACCGCAACGTTTGGTACAGACGTGCTCTCTTCACAAGGGGGGAGCTTTGACGTCTTCCTCACAAAGCTCGATAAAGACGGAAACTTCCTTTACACCAAGACATATGGTGACGCCAACTCCGACTATGGGATAGGGATCTCACTCGACGGCAATGACAACCCTTACATCGCTGGTTACTTCTATGGAGGCATCACCATCGGGACGACGACGCTCGCTTCCAAGGGTGTCTTTGACATCTATGTCGCGAAACTGGACCCTGCTGGAAATGTCTCTTGGGTCTCCTCTGGTGGTGGAACATCAACGGACATCATCTACGAGTTGACCGTCGATAAATCAGGCAATTGCCACATCGTCGGTGCGTTTGCGGAGACATCGGATTTTGGCACGAGTCAGGTCACCTCTGCTGGAGGGTATGACATCCTCTTTGCCAAACTGGACGCAAATGGGAACTGGTTGTGGGCCAAGTCGGCTGGAGGTACTTCGGACGATGTTGGTAATGGGATCGCGATCGATGGATCTGGCAAGATCTACGCGACTGGTTACTTCGAGTCGACCGCGACGTTTGGGACAAAGCAACTGACCTCTGCAGGTGGGATCGATATCTTCCTAGTCAAACTCGACGGTGATGGAAAATTCAAATGGACACGTTCGGTCGGTTCGAGTGGCTCTGAGAACAGTTACGATATCGCAGTTGATGACAGTGGTAAGCCCTACATCACAGGTTACTTCCAAGGGACAGTCGACTTTGGTGGGATCCAAGCCTCTTCCAAAGGTGATGATGATGCTTTCGCAGCCAAGCTCGACTCCGATGGAAACTTTTTGTGGGTGCGAACGGCAGGTGGGACAGGCGCAGATTCTGGCTTTGGTATCACCGTCGATGCGAGTGGAAATGCCTATATCATCGGCTATTTCCAGGGGACAGGGACATTTGGTCCGACCACTCTCAACACACAGGGTGGCAGTGACGTGTTTGTTTGGAAGCCCGTCGTGCCCACTGAAACCTGGGCAACTTTCGCTGGTGGCTCTCTCTCTGACTCGGGTTACAGTATCACCGTTGACGACAGCGGCAGCGCTTACCTGACAGGTTCCTTCCAGGGCGTTGTCAGCTTTGGCTCGACGATCCTCACCTCAAAAGGCGACTTCGATGTCTTTGTCGTTCGACTTGATAGCAACGGAAACTTCATGTGGGCCAAATCGTTTGGTGGTACAGGGACAGACGTTGGTAACAAAATCAAGATCGACAGCAATGGAAATGTCTACGTCATTGGATACTTTGAGGGGAACGTGACGTTTGGCTCGGATACATTACAGTCGACCGGAAGTAGCGATGTCTTTGTCACCAAGATCGACGCGAATGGCCAGTCGCAATGGGCTGTCAAAGCTGGCGGCACAGGGACCGATATTGGTCGCTCTGTGGTCTTGTCTGCGAGTGACGTGTACATCGTCGGCTCGTTTGCTGGTACATCGTCCTTTGGTAGCACACAGCTCACGTCAACAGGGGGCGGCTTCGATATCTTCGTCGCACGACTCTCCCAAAGCGACGGGAGCTTCTCTTGGGCTGTTCGTGGTGGTGGGAGTGGTGCTGATACAGGTTACGGTGTGGCCTTTTACAACAACAACGTATACATCACTGGTGTGTTTGAGGGAGGGGCTGACTTTGGGACGACCAATTTGACTTCAACAGGCGGTGATGATCTCTTCGTTGCTTCATTGGCCTCAGCATCAGGGAGCTTCTCATGGGCTGTTCGTGGTGGTGGGACGAGTGACGAATTTGGCGCGGATATCGCTGTTGATGCAACAGGTGTATACATCGCAGGGGTCTTCCAAGGAAGCGCGACGTTCGGCTCGATCAATCTGACCGCTGCTGGTGGCAACGATATTCTCGTGACGAAGCTCAACGCCAGCGGGACATTCCAATGGGCAAAGGCGTATGGTGGAGCTGGTCATGACTTTGGTCTTGGTATTGCGCTTTCTGCTGATGGTTCACCACATATCACGGGAGCTTTCTCTGGCACATTGACCCTGGATTCGTTAAATGCTACTTCCAAAGGCGCGAGCGATATTTTTGCCGCGAAGCTGGACGTCAACGGGCAGCCACTGTGGTTACGCACGGCTGGTGGAACCAACAACGATTACGCGATTGGCATCGACGTCGACTCTCAAGGACTCGCCTATACAGTTGGGTACTTCCAAGGGACAGCCGACTTTGGTGCGTTTTCTCTGACTTCCGCTGGTGGTTTCGATATGTTTGCCTGGAAACCACTGTCCCCCCAATAATCTTCTCTCCTCACATTGTAAGGATCTCATGTCACAACGTTATTTTGCTACTGTTGCGCCTGGTTTGGAAACGCAACTTCTCGAAGAGCTACGTCTTTTCCGTATCAAAAAACCCAAAGTCTACACTGGAGGCGTTGAGTTTTCCGCGACACGTCGTGGGTTGTATCAAGTCCTCCAGGGATGTGCGACCGCGACGCGGCTGCTTTTACGTGTCGATCATTTTCAAGCGACGAGTGTACAAGAGCTTTTTCGTAAAACACGTCGTATCAATTTCTCTCGCATTCTACCTGCAGGGACTGTCCTCCATATCAAAGCGACCAATAAACGCTCATTTGCTGGCGGGACAGGCGAGCTGACTCGTTTCGTGCTCGATGGTATTCAGGCCCACTACAAAGAGCGCGCGCTCACCCCGCCGACGTCAACTGATGATGCGAGTGAAGCCGATCAGCGCTTGTTGATTCGTCTGGAAGACAACCAGTGTACACTCAGCCTCGATACGTCCGGAGAGATGATGTTTCGCCGAGGCTGGCGAGAGCACGCTGGAAAGGCACCCCTTCGTGAGAACATCGCCAGGGCGCTCCTCATGGCGATCGGATGGGAGCCTGGCGTCCCGCTCATCGACCCGATGTGTGGAGCGGGTACATTTTTGATCGAGGCTGCTCGTTGGACGCAACAACAACCACCGCGTCTATGGGAACATTATGCCTGTCACAACTGGAATAACTTCGATGAGGCGCTGTGGAAAGAGATCGCTGCGAAGTCCACTGCGCTCCCTCCCCAAAAAGCCGGTCTTCTTCTCGGTCGCGACATGAACGCACACGCAGTCGAGATCGCTGAAAAGAACGCCGCGCTTGCAGGTGTTCAGGAGCTCATTTCTTGGGAAAAAGCCGAAGCGCAGAGCGTGACATTCCCTGAGGAGAGTGGAGTCGTGATCGTGAATCCACCATATGGCAGTCGACTGGAAAGAAAACAGCAGAAGGGGAACGCACCTGATCAGCAATTGTTGCGGCGCTTTGCGAAGGATGGTCAGGGATGGACGTTGGGCTTGTTGTTACCGGGTGAGTTGAAGGTCGTGTACGGAGGACTGCGTTGTGAAGTGATCTCCAGGTTCCGCAATGGCGGTATCCCCGTCGCGTTCTGGCGTATCACACATGAAGGTACAAAAACCTCCTCTCTTCCTACCACAAAGGGCTGATAAACAAGAGGTCTATTTGTCCTTGGTGGGGTCTTGGATGCGGCCCATGAAGAGGATATTGTTGGTCTTACGGTCGTAAATCATGAAGATGAAGGGACGGTCGACGATAAAGCTATTGGGGGCAGCGCTTGTTGCGCCAAAGCTGATCCCCGTCGCGGCGGCTGCCTCTGTGCCTTCTTCGTTGACCTCGACAAAGGCCTTGTGTACGACACTCTGGATGAAGAGGTTTTCGCCTGTATTCTCTCTCTTGGCGATGTTTGTAAAGTCCGCCTTCTCCATATCAAACGCCTGGATAAGTCCCATCTTCTTCAGGATATCTCCCAACGCCCACGATTGTGTCAGCTTGAATTTGGGCAGGCCGACTGTGAATTTGCTTGTGTTCTCAGTGAGGTCAACCCAGGACTGTACTTTCGCGAGAGAGAGTGAATTCTCGGTCTCTTCCATCTTGCCGTGTTGGGGCATGACGATGAGCATAGAGAGTTCTTCGCCTTTGTAGGGGAGTGAGAGGACATCTGGTTTTCCATTCTGCCCAATGATCATCCCCGCTTCGATGTCATCCCCTTTCATCATGTCGACCTGGATGTTTGCCTCTGCGTTCGTGTAGAAGGGCGCTTTTTGCGTGAGGTTCTTCTCGAATTGAGTGGCCCAATTGCCTTTGAAGTAGATCGCGTTGGCGAGAACCATCTTGGTGATGTTTGTGATGCTGCCGGAAGGAAAGAGGTCCTTGATACGGTCTTTTGTGGCCTCTTCGACCCATTTGTTGATCTTTGCGCGAGCGGCCTCTGGCGCGCTCTTGAAGTCGATCTGCGCCATCCCTGCGAGATAATCTGTCTCCATAATATCGAGGAAGGCTTGCTCGAAGGGGTAACCCTTCTGGCCCCACAAGCGGTTGGCTGTGTGGAGCTGGATATTTCCAAAGCGACCTCTGTTGTTGAGATCGATCGCGAGCCAGGAGTTTGCGCGGTGAAGCTCTGCGCCGTCGAGATTGTATCCCAACACCTTTTTGAACTCATCTGCTGTTTCACCATTCGCGCCGGCATACGCCATGGTCAGCGCTGTGGAGATACTGTAGGGAGACAAAAAGACGTTTTGTGCACCCTGCTTCATTTGAGCGTAGAGCTTAAACGCAAACTCGCTCTTGGCTTTCACCGCGAGGTTGAGCTTGGATTGCTCGATCTCTGGGAGTGGATCTTGAGGAGGTGCACAAGCGAGTAAGCTGAGTGAGAAGAGAAACGTGGCCAACATACCAAACCAAGACATACGCGTGCGAGAGAACATCGCAACCTCCTATCGATCATTCTATACAGACAAACAAACTCTGGCAGTCTGGTGTCAACATACAACAGACCGCTCCAAACAATTCTTTCATAAGGTTTTTGAGCAAAAAATGTGCCTTGGCAATATGCGTACGCAAAAAAAGGCGAATGTACAAGAACTTGAAGGCTGAGAGGGGGGAGTTTGATGGTTGTGTTTGTGTAGGAGTGAGGCGAGATGTTGTTCAGAAATCTGAGGATCTTTCAGAATTGTGTGGCGTCGCCTTAGTTATTTTTGGCGCCTTGGCAGATCCAGTTTCTGATCTTGTCGATATCGGTCTGTCCGATTTTACCACTTGGAGGCATAGGGCTGGCTGAGCTCTCCATGCGCTTGATCAGGTTACTCGTGTCGGGATCGCCTGCTGTGATATGTCCCGCAAGGTTGGTGAAGGTCTCCGACACGTTACCAAACTTGAGTCCACCTGTACCACTTTGGTGGCAGCTACAGCTCGCGTTGAGGATGGGGTAGACATCAGTGCTAAAGCTTATCGTTGTGGGACCACACTTGCTGGGCGCTTCACATTTACCTGCGTTACAGCTCTCACCTGACGCACAAGCATTTCCACATGAACCGCAGTTGTTGACGTCGGAGTCCGTCTTCACACATGTGCCGCTACAGTCTGTCTCACCTGTTCCACATGTGACCGCGTTGTCTTCACATTTTCCAGCTTTGCAGGTTTGGTTCGCAGTACAAACGTTCCCACATGAACCACAGTTTTTGTCGTCCGTTTGGGTATCTGTACATGTGCCGCTGCAGTCCGTTTCACCGTTGGAACATGTGTTGCTGCTCTCACACTTACCAGCTTTACAGGTCTCACCTGTCGCGCAAGCTGTACCGCATGAACCGCAGTTTTTGTCGTCTGTTTGGGTGTCTGTGCATGTGCCGCTACAGTCCGTCTCGCCGTTGGAGCATGTGCTGCTGCTCTCGCACTTGCCTGCCTTACAGGTTTCGCCTGTCGCACAAGCTGTTCCACACGAACCGCAGTTTTTGTCGTCAGCGCTTGTGTTGGTACACGTGCCATTGCAGTCGACTTCGCCTGTTGCGCAAGCTTTGGGTTCATCTGCGGGCTCTTTTTCAGTGGGGCCAGCGTCTGCTTCTTTTTTTTCTTCAGTTGCCTTTTCTGCTGCTTTCTCTGTGGCGATCTGTTCGGTGTTGTTTCCTTCACCTTTGTTGTTGTTGTCACCACAGTTGAACAGAAATGCTGAAAACACGATCGAGAGTGCAGACAGCAAGGGGACCCATCGGTTTGAAGTATTCTTCTTCATCATCATCCTCCAAAAAAAACAAAAATCATTCTATGCGTCTTTCAGGTATACACGATATATCCTTGTACGGTACACATTTTTTTCATTTTTTGCGGGGCGTTTGAGTGGGTCCACAAGTGGCGGGGAGAATGTCTATTCTTTTGTTCAGAGCCTTTGGTTGAAAATCTGACATGGGCAGCCGAACTTGGTATGAAAAAGGGAGGAAAGAACAGATTCTCTTTGATGGTAAAGGTGATCAGTATGTCGAAGAAATGGATATATCTACTTGGATCGTTGTCGTTTGTGATGGTTGGAATGACGGGCTGTACGCGCCAAGTCAAGCAGAGTAAACATGACAAGGCGCTTGGGACGTATCGTCTGAGTGTGTATTGGCTCGCACATGAAAATTGGTACAAAGGGCGTCGTCGTGCGCCGTTGTACCAAAAGAGGAGACGGATCGCCTGGGTCTCTGAGAGATTCGCGAGGGCGATCCGGATGCAAGGTTCTGGACGCCTGCGCAACGGTTGGATCGTGCAGTACAAGAGCCGTTGTCGATACAAGAGACGCTTCTGTCTTCGAGTGAAGGTGATCAACGCAAAGCGCTATCCAATGGGGATCGGTGCAGGTCGTGTCGCTCTACAACCCTTTCGCTCTGTTGCGGCAGATCGTCGTCAATTCCCTCATGGAACTTACCTGTACATCCCCGCACTTGGTCGGTTGATCCGAAAGGGTGGATGGGCGCATAACGGCTGCTTTGCGGTCCATGATCGTGGTGGGAAGATCCGCGGCAGACGTCTCGATCTTTTCACCGGAAACCGCGTCTTGTTCAAGCGTCACCTACAAAAACGTCTGCCTAAACGTATCAAGGTCTACGCTGGAGATACTCGCTGCTCCACGAAGATCGCGCGTCGCTGATCTCATTTTGTGTTTGTTTGTGAGGGGAAAGGTGAAGGAGTGGGGGAGGGGAGAGAGGCAAACTTACTTCACGAAGAAGAAGTAAGCGCCACCGAGTGCTGCGAGGATGATGATAGCCCACAACCAGGGGAAGCCGCCTTTTTTGGCTTCTTCTGGCTTGGCTTCTTCGGCTGCTTTGACGGGCTTGTTGGCCTCTTCTTTGGCGCGTGCTTGCTCTGGTGTTTCTTCAGGTGCCCATCGTGAACCACCACTTTCGCTGCTACCACCACCGCTTTTTCTGCGGCGACGACGTCCACCGGAGCGCTCAGAGCTCTCTTCTCTGGAGGAGCGCTGTGGAGGTGCGGAGGCGTTGCTGCGACGGGGGCGCTCACGTCGACGGGGACGACGGCTACGGCCTGTCTCGAAGAACTGACCGATATCGGAGTGCAGCTCATCTTCGATGTCGCGTGGATCGAGATCGGAGTGAATGTTGACGTAGACTTCAAGAAATCCATCATCAAGTGCGATCTCGATTTCGATGTCATCATTTTCGAGGTACGCGATCTCTTCGTCTTCATCCCACTCGATGTCATCAAAGTCATCACGCTCTTCGAACTGATCGAGCAGCTCAAACATTGCGTCAACGGAGTCATCATATCGGAGGCTGTGGTCTATGGTAAATTCAAATTCTCTCATGTTTTTCCTCATCATTTCGTTCGATCTTGTGGATCACCATTGATCCTTCATGACCTTTCTGAAAAGAGAAACAGTCTCCTTCCGAAATTTATTCGTCACTCGAAAATTTTTCTGCTTCTTATCACATCTTTCATCCAAAAAGCAAAGGGAGGCGCTTACTTTTCAGAGGGTTTGGAGGTGGATGTTGGGAGGAATGTCGATGCACGTGCGAGTTCTTTTTGTACTCGCGGGTGTGGTTCGCGTTGTCGCAGCGACAACACAGCTCGTGCGTGTTGTGGAGCGTAGGGGAGCATTTGTATCATCACGCGAGCACAACGATGTCTCCACCACCAACGCCAGCTTTGTTTCCAGGCACGTCGTAGAAAAGGTAGCAGTCTCTTGGCTTCTGTCTTTGGAGAGAGCGCGGCGAGTGTCAACGCCGCTTGTACATGAAGTGGATCTTGGAGGGAGAGCTTTTTGTGCAGGTAAACAAAGGCTGGTTGTGCATGAACACCGAGTCTCTCAAGCGCGTCGATCATCCTCCTCTGTTCGAGGACATTGGGTTCTTTATCGAGCGCGTTGAGCATGAGAGGCAGATAAGGTCGCGTGTGACGCCCCATCCTCGACATCGATGAGAAGGCCGGAAGGCGCAGTGAGGGCTGTGACAAACCCTTGACCAGAAGCGGGAGCGCTTTGTGACCTTTTGGACCCGCTGCGCCAAAGACGTGGAACAACGTCTGTTTGTAGGCGAGTGAGGTCGTACGTGTGTACATCTTCAACAACGTGTCCATCCACGACGCGAGCTGTTCTCGAAACAGCGCGATTTTGGCAAGGATCTGTAAACGTGTCTGCTCATCTTTCTCTCTCTTTAATTGAAAGAACAGACCCTTTAGCGCAAGCTGTGACTCTTTTGGGAAGCGAGCACGCCACAGCTTCGTCGCGTGATGTCCGCAGAGCTGGTGGCGCTTCCACATGGCAGAGAGTAGGGCTTCTTTGTCACGTCGAGCTGGAGCAAACGCTTTGAGGAGTCCTACGGAGAACAAACACGTCTGCTCATCCAACTCCGTGAGCAGGCTCCTACGTATCGACGCGCGGTAAGGGGCTGCTTTTTGGGGTGTCAGAGACAGTCGCTGTGCGGCTTTTCGTCGCAGTGTTGGTGTGGAACCCCAGCGCAGTAACCACGCGTGGAGCCCCGGCGAGTCCAACCAAAAGAGCCCTTCTTGTAAGGCGTTAAAGCCAGCGATACACACCAGCAGCGAGAGCGTGAGAATCAAAAATCCACGCACCCAAAGCAGACCGACAAATCGCCGGGGAGGTTGTGCTCGGAGTGGTCGCGTTGAGGGCGTCCACTCCGAGGGACCAAGGATGTGTTCTTCTTCATGTTCCGAATTGTCTGTGTTTGCTGTGTCTTTCTCTGACATGGTGTCCTTGCTTGCGTGGGATGTCTTGTGTGAGGTGGATATACCAAAAGTTGGGTTGGATGGGTAGTCTCTCGATGTGTTTACGTTTGATGCTCCAAGACCGCTGAGAGGAATTGCTTTGTCGTCATGTCGTTGGCAAGTTATGTTTGCATTCTTCGTAGACTCCGTCGTATGGTCTGGAAGATATCGCAAATCACGCTACGCTCTTTTAGTGAGGATATAAGAAATCGATGACTGAACACGAACACTCCCACGGGCATTCACACTCCCATGGACATTCGCACGCCCACGGACATGGGCACGCCCACGATTATACAGGGATGGCTGAGCAGGCGCTCTGGGTCGCGCTTTGGTTGAATGTTGGATTTCTCGTTATCGAAGTCGTTGCTGGTTTATGGTCCAACTCTCTCGCGCTGCTTTCGGACGCGGGGCATATGGTCTCGGACGTTTTGGCGTTGTTGCTCGCGTTGGTTGCGGAGCGCCTCGCGCGGACCAAACCCTCCGGCTCGTACACATTTGGATTAAAAAGAGTCCCGATCCTCGGTGCATTCGCGAATGCACTCTCTTTGTTGGTGATCGTGACATTCATCTTTTGGGAAGCCTGGCATCGTTTTCAACATCCCCCACCGATCAAAGGCTGGCCCGTTCTCGTCGTCGGTGTTGCAGGTTTGATCGTGAATCTCGTCTCTGCTTGGTGGTTGCATCGTTCGGAGAGTGACAGCCTAAACATTCGGGGCGCGATGCTTCACCTGTTAGCCGATGCACTCGGCTCCGTTGGGGCGATCGTCGCGGCGATCGTGGTGATGACTGTGCAGTGGCAGGCCATCGACGCGCTTGTCTCCGCGCTGATCGGTGCGCTCATCCTCTTGAGCACGTTGCCGTTGCTCAGAGACTCGATCAAAGTGCTGTTACAAGCTGCTCCCGCACATATCGATATCCATCAACTACGTGAGAAGATCGGATCTTTTCAGGAAGTTGAGGAGATCGCTGACTTTCATGTGTGGGAGATCAACAGTGGTGATGTCATCCTCTCCGCGATCTTGTTGACCCAACAAGGCGACCTCGAACACCTTCAAGATATCAGTGATGAAATTCGCCAGTCGATCTGTTCTCTCGCTGGGATCGAGCACGCGACATTTGAGTGGCGGACCAAAAAGAATGACTTCATGGGCTGTAGCGCCACGACTGGTCATGAGGAGCCACCACAGGACATTCGTGAGGGCAAAACCAACGTAGAAGAGGGGTCGCTTCCAGAGTAACAGGGGGTTGGGAAGGGAAAGAGAGAAGGGGTTAGGCAGAAGGGGGAGCGACGAACTCTACATGCTCATCATGTGCTTCAAACTCTTCGAGCTGTTCCCGTATCTTGACGGCAGGATCGACTTCTTCAAGAGTGGGCCAGCGACCTGTCTTCATCCAGTGAACAAAGCAACGAATATCGTCTGTGATCAGATACAAAGAGGGGACAAGCACGAGCGTAATGAACGTCGCGAAGACGATCCCAAAGGCGATCGAGACAGCCATCGGGATCAGGAATTGTGCCTGTGTACTCTTCTCAAGAAGCAGTGGAGCAAGTCCCGCGAAGGTCGTGAGGGTCGTCGAGAGGATCGCTCGTAGACGACTTTGACCTGCCTGCCAAGCGGCCTGGAAGATCGGCAGCTTATCCTTTACGATCAATCTGTTGAGCTTGTCCATTAAGACAAGTGAGTCGTTGACGACCATCCCTGATAGTCCGACGAGCCCGAAAAAGCTCAAGATCGTCAGCGGGATTCCCATAAGCATGTGACCAAAGACCGCGCCGATGATCCCAAAGGGCACGACGCTCAAGATCAAGAAGGCCTGTGAATACGATTGGAAGATCGCCACGAGGATGATAAAGATCCCGAAAATCATGACTGGGAACGCGATCCTCATACCACCAAACACCTTGGCCTGCTCACGTCCCTGTCCTGCTGCGACAAAGCGGACTTCAGGTGCTTGTTTTTTCAGCAGCGCAAAGGCCCCGTCTTTTGGATTGTTGAGGTCTTGGATGATCTCTTGACGGCTGGTCTTCGTGTCGTCCATGTTGGCGTACACTGAGGCCATCCTTTTGCGATCGATGCGGCGGACGACTTCGAGGTCTCGTGTCATCTTCCAGGTCGCGAGCTGTGTCAGCGGGATACGCTTTCCTTGTCGTGTCTGGAACCACATATCCTTTAAGTCGCCAATGCTTTTCCTGTCTGACTCCGGGTAACGTACGTACACACGGACTTCATCACGACCTCGCTGCAGGCGCATGACCTCTTGCCCTGTGATGCGGTAGCGGATCTGAAAGGCCAGCTCCTGGATCGTGATCCCCAAACTCTTGGCGAGCTGTGTCAATTTGAAACGTAGCTCTCTCTTGCTGACCTTCAGGTCGTTCTCGACATCGTAGACGCCGTTAAATTTGCCCAGCTTTTTACCCAAAAAGTTGGCCGCGTAGTGGAGCTGTTTGTCGTTATTACTCAACAACTGGAACTCAAGCGCTCGCCCAAGTGGCGGGCCGCCAAGTGTGTTGAAGTTGACCTGGATGGCGCCAATGATGGGACCGACTTTTTTACGCCATTGGTCGATGACTGGATAACTCGAAAATCCACGGCGTTCGGAGTTGAGCAACTCTAACTGAACCTCTCCGACCTCTTCGCCTGTTGGGGGAGAAAAGCCAGGTGTCCGCTTGGTCGTCTTTCCGATCCACGTGGAGTAGCTCAGGATGATCTCTTTGCCGTGCTTCTTCTTGAGATCATCACCGATCTTCTTGGCAACTCGCTCGATACGATCGAGGATGGCTTTGGTTTTGGTGCGTGGTGTTCCTGGCTTCATCACGATACGCGCGACGATCTGGTCGCTGTCGATACGCGGGAAGAAGACAAAACGCACAAAGCCACCACGCATCATCCCAATAGACACGAGGAAGATCGAGATCGCGACGGCAAGAACGGGCCAACGATGACGGAGCGCGAAGCTTAAAGTCCCTGCATACATCCTGTCGTTGAGAAAGCTAAAGGCACCGTCGAGAAATTGTCGCAGACGGTTGTTCGTGTGTTCTACGTTGTTTTTGGGCTTCAACGAGTGTGCGAGGTGAGGAGGCAAGATCAAGAAGCCCTCGATCAAACTCAACAACAACGCAAGACATACAACGCCTGGGATCGCGAAGATAAACTTTCCGATCAAGCCACCCATAAAGAACAGCGGGGAGAACGCCAGGATCGTGGTAAAGACGGCGGCGGAGACCGCCGGGATGACCTCCACGGTCCCATCGATCGCAGCGCGCATTGGGGATTTACCTGCTTCGAGGTGGGAGTACACGTTCTCTGCGACGACGATCGCGTCATCCACTAAGATCCCAATCACCAGGATCAATCCAAACAGGCTCAACACGTTGATCGTGATGACTGTGGTGTTGAGGAGGATAAAGGTCCCAAGCATCGAGATCGGGAGCCCCACTGCGACCCAGAACGCGAGGCGCAAGTTCATCAACAGTGACAGCGTGATCAAGACGAGGAAGAGACCCTGAATACCGTTCTTCATGAGCAGGGCGATACGATCTCGTAGGGGCGTGTTGTAGTCGCGCTGTAATTTGATCTGGACGTTGGGGGGTAGGTAGGCCTTGGCTTCTTTCAAGAACGCTGTCGCTTGTTCTCCAATGTAGAGGGAGTTTCCGCGAGATGTCCGCATGACATTGATCAACAACGCACGCTTTCCATTGTAAAAGAAAGCCTGTGGTGTGTCTGCGAAGGCCTCACGGGCATTCGCGATATCGCGAATGCGTATAACGGTGCCACCTGAGAGTGTTTTGACGATGATGTTTTCGAGGTCTTTGGCCAAGTATTTTTTGTTGTAAATACGGAGGATAAAGTCCTCTTTTTTGGTCTTCAGCGTCCCGCCAGAGAGGTCGAAGTTTGAACGGCTCAGTGCGCGGCCTATATCGGCGATTTGAAGGTTGTATTTGCGCAGCTTGGCTTCTTGGATCTCGATCGAGATCTCGCGTTCTTTCTTACCGTCGATCACGACGTCGTCGATGCCGGCTTTTTCGAGCAGCTTGTCCTTGATGCGTTCGGCGATCGTCTGAAGAGACGCGCGGGAGACGTCACCGTACAGCGCGATGCTGGTGACGGGGGTTTTTCGGACGACTTCGTAGACTGCGGGCTTCTCTGCGTCTACTGGGAAGGACGAGATCTGGTCAATCTGGTCCTTGACATCGCGCAATACACGCGCTGTCTTTGCGTTACTTGCGACCTCGATGCGGACCGTCGCGATGTTCTCTTTGGCTTCGCTGCTGATCTGAGCGATCCCTGTGATGCTCTGTGTGGCGTCTTCGATCTTGAGGAGGATTCCGTTTTCGATCTCCTTGGGACCGGCACCTCTGTAAGCCATGCGGACGATGATCATGTCGAGCGCTGATTCAGGGAAGACCTCTTTGGGGATAGTGTTAATGGAGACAAGCCCCATTACACAGATTGCGACCATGAGGAGGTTGACGAGTGTGGGGTGTTTGACGACCCAATCGATAATGCCTTTCATGGTTACTTGCTTCCTCCCTCTTCCGCGTATACGGGGGTTCCCTCGATGGGGTCTTCGAGCGGCGTGATGATCACTTTGTCACCATCCTGTAATCCACCTGCGATGTAGACAGTTTGTTCGTCTGTGTAAGAGGTGGAGACTTGGCGACGTGTGAGTTTGCCGTTGACCACAACGTATACGTGGTCTGTGTAAAGCGCACGTTTGGGGATCGTGAAGCTACGGTCCATGTGGCGTGCGGGGATACGGACCTGACAAAAGGTCCCTGGGAGCAAGTTTCCGATCTGGTTTTGCTTGGCGAGATCTACTTTGACGTACAATGTGACTGTCCGTGTGGATAGGTCAACCGTCGCACCTGTGCGTTCGACGTTCCCTTTCCACTTGATCCCCTCTGCTTCGATTTCTACGGGAGGAAGGGATTTGAGGACCTTTGGGATGTCTCCGAGCTTGGCGGGGCGTCCGTCTTTGTAAGTGATTTTTCGCAGCGCATCGACGGGGAACGCGACGGGAATCTCGATCGCGTCGATGCTCTCAATGGTCCCGACAGAACGACCTTGCGAGACAAAGCTCCCACGGGTCAATGTACCTCGCGTGATGCGCGCTGCAAAGGGTGCGCGGACAGAGGTCCTGCGGAGATTGAGCGCAGCTCGTCGCAATTGGATGTCCGTCACTTGCTGTGATTGTAAGAGGGATTCAAGCCGCTGCCCACGGTCGAGCACGGTCTGCTCAAGGCGCTCATACGTGCCTCTGTCAAGGGCGCGTCTACGTACAAGGCGACGGTTTCGTGCGAGGTTGGTGCGGCTGACTTTGTACGCCCGCTTTGCGATGACGATCTGTTTTTTGAGTGAGGCAAGCTGCGCTTTCAGGCGCTCGTATTCGAGGGAGTAGTTGCTGCGCTCAATGCGAAACAGTGTCTGCCTCCTTTTGACGAAGGTGCCTTCTTTGAAGGGCTTGATCGTATAGACGATCTTTCCCGACACTTCGGGGACTAGATCGACGGTCTTGTATGAACGTGCGGTCCCAAAACCTTTGAGGTAGAGCAGACTCTTTTGATAGGAGGCCGTTTTCGTCGTCACCTTGAGAGATAACGCACGGGTCGTGTTTTTCTTTTTGGGCCGCTTGCGCATGCTCGATGCTACACGCAACACCACAAACCCCACGAGTAAAATCAAAATAAATGCGATGGCACCGCGTAATAATGTGCCTTTGGAGGGTGCGTTGTCGTTAAACTCTTCCATTGTCTTTTGTGTGTTCCTCGTCTACAAGCGCTATTTTCAAGGGAGCAGCGATATCTATCTCATCTTTGATACACATTGGAACTGTTTGGGACTCGCTTTCTTTTGAATGTGCTGTGTTTTCGCCCCAAGATCCATGCTGATATAATCATTCTTTGGTCGATGTCAATGGCAGGTCACGTTGTACAAAGGTGCACGTGTGTGGTTCTATCTTCTTGTATTGTAGGCCGTTTATGTCCGTTGTTGAACATGTCAGGAGGGGTTATGGGGCGGGGGTGTCCGCAGAGGTGAGCGCTTTGTACGTGTGACGTGTCCAGATATATGCGGCGAGTCCCACAAGGACGTTCGCGATAGAAGCCGCGAGGAAGACACCTTGCTCTTTGTAAAGGTAACAGCCCAGGTAGGCGAGCGGCACGTACAGCACGAAGGCTCTGAGGAGCGTGAGGACTGTGGAGGGGAGAGGGTGGCCGATCGCGTTGAAGGTCGAGCTGCTGACCAAAAAGATCCCCATCCCCGCGTAGCTGATCGGAACGAGCATCAGGTAGGAGGAGGAGATTCGTATCACCTCTGGATGTTTATCAAAGTGACCCACGAGCCATGGAGCCGTAAAGTAAAGGGCGATGGCGATCACAATGCCATATCCCATGCACCAAAAAAAGCCGATACGCAGGATGTTTGTCACACGGTCGAGCTGTTGAGCTCCCCAATTCTGTCCGACGATAGGAGCGATCCCCGCCGACACCGCAAAAATACCGATCATGGAGATGGACTCAATCCGCGTCGCTACACCGTACGCGGCGAGGGTGTGTGTACCAAAGACGGACAAGATCGCGGTGATGATACCGATCGAGAGAGGGTTGACGATCTGGTTGCCCGCAGAAGGCACCCCCACGTACAAGATCCCCTTCCACGATGTCCAGACCTCATTCCACACTGGGAGTTTCCACTCCAGCAGCTTTTCACGGTACTGAAGTACCCACATGGACGCCAAAAATGTCACCATCCTCGAAATCACCGTCGCGATCGCCGCTCCCCGGATCCCCAGCTTCGGGAACCCATACATACCAAAAATCAAGAGCGGGTCGAGCAGGAAGTTGACCAACCCTGCCACCACCATCACCATCGCTGGAAAGCGCGCATCGCCGATCGCTCGAATGGCACCGTTGCTGACCATCGGGATCACCAAAAACAACACCCCGATGTACCAAATCTCCATGTACTCCTTGACCAACGGCATCGTCTTTGGCTTGGCTCCCAACACCGCAAAGAGCGGCTCGATCGTCAGGATCCCAATGGCCAAAAAGAACGCCACAACGACGAGACACAGCAACAACGCGTGGGTCGTCAACCTGCGCACTTGCTGTCGATCTCCCTGGCCAAAGGCCCGCGCGATGACGGACGAGGCACCGACACCTAACCCCATCGTCAAGCTCCCAAAGCCCATAACCACAGGGAAGGTCAAGCTGATCGCTGCAAGTGGCTCTGTCCCCAATTGCGCGATAAAGTACGTGTCCGCGACATTAAACGCGATCACCGCAAACAAACCGATGACCATCGGCAAGGACATCCCCAGTAAATGACGGGTGAGTGAGCCTTCCGTTAAATTCCTCGATCCCCCTTTGGTTGGGGTCTCTTCGGAGGTCGATGTTGCCATTCCATACTCCAGACATGCGCGTGCTCCATCCTACACGGGGCACAAAGATGAGGCATGGTGTACCACAAACGAGCTATAGCGTCGAATGTTTCTAGAGTGTTCTGTCTTTTTCGAGGGGATATAACGCTAAAGTCTTGATCTTTCGTCATTTGAGAAAATACGGGGCGGGATGTTTCCAAAGCGTGCGGTTTGTGGCATGGTGTTGAGGAGATCATGTCACATGAACGAGGAGAAAGATCGCATGACGAGTGAAAAAAAAGGTTGGTTGCTGCTCAAGGAGTTGTTGACCCAAGAGCCGGGAGAAGATACCTGGCGAGCGATGCTTGCGTTGCTTGGGATGTGGCCTGTTGAGGCAAAGCGAGAGCAGATCATTCGGCGGGTTGTCCAGCACCTCTCGACATGGGATGAGTCCCTGCGACGCGCACACCCTGAGGACTGTTGGGTTGATTTTCCCAACGGCGAACCCAGCCATGTGTGGCCTTTGGTGCGAGGATTTGATCTGAGTGGCCTGGAGATTGGTCTCGAAGAGATTCGCATTCTCAGCCAATCCCCACACGCCAAACAACTTACCGAGCTGCGGTTGTCCAACAACAATATTGGTGACCAGGGCATCGAAATGTTGGCGACTTCGCCATATCTTTCGGCGCTGAAGCGACTCGATATCTCGGGGAACCAACTCGGTGAGAAAGGACTGGAAGCCCTCGCTGGCTCAGAAGTCCTCGGTCGTATCCAGGTCCTGCAGCTCGACACCAACGCGCTCGGTGACAAAGGACTCTCCATCCTGAGCCACGGCCCGCTCGACGCTCTCGAAGAGTTGTACTTATGTGACAACCAAATCGGCGATGAAGGGATCGAAGCTCTTGTCAGCGCGAGAGGTTTGGAGAACCTTCGTGTCCTCGATCTGTGGAACAACAAGCTCACAGCCAAAGGGGTGAAAGCCATCGCTGAGTGCCCAAGTCTGCGTAGCCTCGAAGTGCTTCAGCTTCGCGAAAATCAGATGGGGCAAGAAGGCGCTGCCTTCATCGCACAATCTCCACATCTGTGCACACTCAAAGAGCTCCACTTGTGGGGGAACGCGATTGGACCTGAAGGCGTCACGTCGCTCGTCCAATCCCCTGTCGCTGAAAACCTTCAAGTCCTCGATCTGTCGAGTAACCAGTTGGGCGTCCGTGGTGCAGAAGCCATCGCGGCAGCGCCTTCTCTGTCGTCTCTCTCTCATTTGTATCTCGGAGAAAATGACCTCGGCGCCGAAGGGTTGAAGATCTTGATCGATGCACCTTCTCTCAGCTTCCTTCGTGTGTTGAGTATGTGGAGCAATCACATCGGTGATGAGGGACTTAAGTTTCTCAAGTCCTCACCTGCTTCCGAGATGCTCGAAGTGCTCGACCTTTCTCATAACCAAATCGGCTTGCAAGGTCTCAAGGCCCTCGTCAATTCACCGTTAATGCAAAACCTGAAGGTGCTCAATCTCGCGATGAATGGCCTTGGTGTCTCTGGACGTGCACGTCTACAAGAGGTCTTCCCCCACATCAAGATCGTCGCGTAAATCGTTCCTACCTCTCTTCCCTCTCGCCGCTTATACTCCCAAAACAAAACGCCTGTGTAGCGCATGTCACGACTCTTTGATAGGCGTGATGTGTGAGTATTTGCTTTTCCTGAGGGGTTATTGTAAGCTCTTGTATTGGCCTGTTTTCTTGGTGTGCTTTGGAATACTTGTTACCTGTTTGGTTTTGTGATGTCCCTTCGGCGTAATAGGGATGTCGTGTCGCTGTGTGATTTTGATGGAGGCGCCGGAGGCCTCCACGTTTCGGAGACATTGATGCAATCAAAAAAATCTGATCCAAGTCGTTCGTTTGATACCTCCTTATCGTGGTCTCATCAATTGCTGCTCTCCAGCCGCATCATGACGCGCATGTCGACCCTCCCCACATTGTTCGAAGAGATAGGGCAGCTTGGCCTACAAAACTCCTCTGAGCTAGGGATGATGCTATGTGATGTCCTCGACGTCGCACCCTCAGATTTTTCGCTCTTTATGTTTGGCGCATCCACAGACCACCTCGTCGAAGTCGAGCGTTGGGAGCTTGATGAAGATGGTCAATTTGTCGTCTCGACGTTGCCTATTGAATGGGCCGCCTACGAGGAGATCTTGACCGAACCACTCCGTCAGGACGCACACAACACCCCCTTGAGCGAAGAGGCCAGTGCGTTGCTCTCGACGCTCTTTGGTAGCGGCGCGCTTCATCTTCTCAGCCTACCATTATACGTTGGAGGTCGTGGTATCGGAGCCTTACATCTTCGCTTCGAAGAGGATATGTTCCCTGAGCCCTCTGAGGTGGGTAGCTACATCGTGATTGGTCAGGCGCTCGCGAGTGAGATCGAGCGCGCAAAGTGGCATCGCGCGGCTCTGGCACAAGGCAGTGATGAAGAGCTCATCCAACAGCTCCAGGACGCACAAAAAGAAGCCACACAGAGCAAACAAGAGCTGCAGGTCTTCTACACTGAGCTCGAAGGTCTGCGACAAAAGTTCCAGGACGCACAAACGCGAACGGAAGAGGTCGTCAGTGCGCTTCTCTCCTCCGAAGAGTTGGTTCAATCAATCGAAGCTGAAAAACAATTACTTCAGGAGCAGCTCGAAGAAGCTCGCCACGAGATCCTGCTCCTCTCCGAATCTTTACTTCAACAAAAACAAGCTGAAGAGGCCACCTCAACACCAGCTGCATCTTCCGAGAAAGCACCGGAGTTTGAAGAGACTGTTGCGATTATGGCCAGCGAAGATCCTCGCTTGATGTCTTTGCGTAACGCTGCGGCAGAAGAATCCCAAGAGCCAAGTGAGGCGACCTCCTCTGTTGAGATCTTTCAAGTCCAACAAAACCTTCGGATGACGACAGAGTTTGAAGATGTCCCTATCCGAGATACATCCGAGTTGCTCGAAGAAGTTAAAGATGTGCCAGCTGAAGATGAGGCCGAAGAGGTTCAACAGTCGTTTAACAAAACCGTGTCTCTCTCCGAGTCTCGCGATCTGCTCTTTGATGACAATGAGCTGGCCAAGGTGCGCAAGTCCGTGAGTCATTCGGACGAAGAGCAAGATGCGCTCTCTTCAACACAGGATCTCCCACCAGAGGACGACTCCTTTGAAACACAAGTCGTCGATGATGCGGCGATGCAAGCTCTACAAGAAGTGCAAGAGGAGCCGCCAAACGAAGAGCCACAGCTCTCGTCTGATTTTATCGACGCGTACAACGAGGCGCCTGAAGAACCGGCACAAGAAACAGAGCCCAAGAGCGGAGTGCATGAGTTAATCGATGATATCGATGAGCTGAGTGTAGCGGTAGAAGAGAGCCCATCGTCGGCTTCGGTCTCAACGGAGGACGATGAGATCAGCGAAGTCGGTGATATGGATATCCTCTCTTCCTCGGAGCTGACGGCTGAGGGGTTGGGGATACAAGACCTGATTTACTACACAGAGAAACAACTCGCCTTTACACCTTCCTTTTTGGAGATGTTACGTTCGATGTTGTTTCGGGTGAAAGTGCTCTCGACACCGCAAGAATTGAAAGAGGGGATCATGGATCTCCCGGCAGGTGTCATCTTGATGCCGCCTGAAGAAGAAGGTCTTCGCGCTGAGATTGCCACGCTCGTGCAACGACAGCCCCGTGAATTGTGGCTCCCGCTGCTCAACACAACTGGCGTCCCTGAGGAAGGTGGTGGGGTTGAGTTTGTTTGGGGGAAATATCGCTCCGCCAAGCTCGACGAAGACTTTTGGTACAAGTGGCTCGAAAGTGTTCGCGCACGCAAACACGATTGTATGGTCTTGAGTATTGGGATTGACGCCAAAGAGGAGGCTGGACGCCTGCTCGAATTTTGTTGTGGTGTTGATGTCGATCTACAAGTCTGCGATGAACCTGCCCAGGGGATCCAGTATCTTTACCAGGCACCACCTCACCTGCTTATTTTGCATATCGGTGATTTTCAAGCGCCCTGGGCGTTCTTGTTCTCTGAACTCGGTCGCTCTGTCCGGACGCGAGAAGTCCCTCTTTTGTTGATCAGTGAACAGCCCCTCTCCGAAGACCTCTTGCGCTCGCTCAATGATCTCAATTATCTCTTGCTTATCGACAACGCCAACCTTTAAGGTTTTTTCCGCATCCTTTTTTGCGAAAAGGACATACAATATCGAGGTCGGACACAAGGCCCGACCCTACCGGGGAAATGAAACATCAAGGTCGGACGCAAGGACCAACTCTTTCGGGGTATATAATGTCAAGGTCTGACACAAGGATCGACTCTACCGAGGAAATGCAACACCACATTCATGCGCATCCTTTTTTGTGAAAAAGACATACAACATCGATGTCGGACACAAGGACCGACCCTACGGGGAAAATGCAACATCATGCTCATGCGCTTACTCCGCGGGAGGACCACTTCGGCTATGGCATCTCTTCCTGTAGGCGGCGCAATGTCTCCAGGTTGACGGGGTCCATCTCGATCGACTCGCCGTCATCTGTTTTGCGGCGCTTGGGGGTCTCTAAATGAGCCGGATGTGACGCCCATTGTGGGTCTTGTAAGAAGCAGGCAAAACACGTCTCCCCAATATACCCCTGTCCAATATGTTCGTGACGGTCTTTTCGACTCCCTAAGTCGTGCTTACTGTCGTTGAAGTGAAAACATTTGATTCGCTCTAATCCGACGATGTCATCAAACGCCTTCATCGTCTGGAGGTATCCATCCTCTGTGCGTATATCATAGCCTGCCGAGAAGATATGACAGGTGTCGAGACAAACCGCCAACCTCTCATCGCCACCTGCTTTGTCGAGCATTGTCGCGATGTGTTCAAACTTGTACCCTAGCTGGCTGCCCTGTCCAGGCATCGTCTCGATACAGATGTGTGTGTGAGGGGCTGTCTTTTTGGTCTCCTTGATCAGCTTCTTCAGGCCTTTGGCGATACGTTTGAGGCCAGCTTCTTCATCTCCATCGACGGCATTTCCAGGGTGGAAGGTCAGGTGTGGAATACCCAACAGACCTGCTCGTTCGACTTCAACTTTGAGCGCGGCGTACGACTTGTCAAACAACTCTTTGTCTGGTGACGCGAGATTGATCAGGTAGCTCGCGTGGACGGAGACGGGCGTGATCTGTGTGTGTGTGGATTGTGCGTCTTCGTAGGCTTCGATATCCTTCTGTGTGATCTCTTTGGCCCGCCACTGTCGGTTGCTCTTTGTGAAGATCATGATCGTCTCACAGCCGACCTCTTCGCCTCTTTGGAATGCTTTATGTAAGCCCCCTGATGTGCTCATCTGTGCGCCGATACGCATCGTCTACTCCTTTTTCTTGCTTGTTTTGCCAGCGACCTTATACCGCTCAAAGATCCGGGAGCATATCGTAGAGTGCAGGTGTATAGATGTCCAGTGTGGCTTGTGTGGAGAGTGTCTGGATCCGCTGTAATTCATCGAAGTTTGGCGTGTGTACGTGCGTTGGGATTTTTTGCAGTCGTGGGTCCTCTCGCTGCCACGCGAGTGTCGTCTTCGCATCGTACAGCAGACTCCACAGCTTCGTCGGGCAACTGTAGAGGATGATGTCTGCGTTGTCGACGACATCCCACTCCACGAGTTTATCGTGGATCTCTTCAAAAAATGCCTTTGTGTTGGCCAATCTTATTCGTGAACCAAGCCTCGATTTGCCCTTTTGATTGAGGTGGGTAACCTGGGCTTTTCCCTGCTTTTTGCGCACCATGTACTTCCGAATCACTTTGTGGTGGAGGATGTCGCCATCTTCGATATATCCGAGCGCAGCATTCCCTGCCTGGATCAACAAGATGATGTGAGGGGGGATCCCCTGTGGCAGTCGTTCGACATACTGTGAGAAGGACTCCAGGGTCGGAAGAGGAGAGTACACCGCTTGATTGTCTGTGTAGTGTACAGGAGGAAACACCCAGGGAAGATGGGCCTCTGCGAGTAATTGTTGTTCGGCGTCCAGGAGGCGTAATTGTGGCGTCGTTTGTCGAAGCTCGACTTGAAGCGTTGGATGCTCTTCACAAGCGTACAGCAGCCAGAGGGCGTGTGTATATGTGAGCTTCATGCGCTTGAGTGGGGTGTCCTGGCTCATTTGGGGATGACAGTGTCTTTGCGTTTGAGGAGGTTTTGGATGCGTGTATCACGCTCTGGTGGAGTATCTTGCTGGTCAAAGGGGGTCTTGTTGTACATCGCGAAGAGATATTCGGCGAGGGCGTCTTGCTCACGTCCTGGTGCGGAGAAGGTGGCTTTTCCAGGTTTGTCTTTGAGGACATTGGAGAGCAGGACGGGGTTGAGCTTTTCTTTGTCGTATTTTGGGAAAGGGTAATTGTCCCCACCCTTGAACAAGTATTGAAGTGTGACGACCCGAAAAGTACGCGTAGGTGAACCAACAAGCGCTCCATTTTTGACGATGGTGTCGGCTGGTTGTTTGTCGAAGGCGTCGACACGCAGTGAGCGGACACGTTGCCCGGCAGGTCGCTTGGGATCAAAGCTAAAGGAGAAGCCCGAGATCTGTGGGAAGGAGCCCGGTGTGTATCTTGGGTGCCACTTGGCGATGCCGTGTTCGACGATTTGTTTGAGCTGTGTGGCCGTGAGTGTCAGCAGGATCAGGCGGTTGTTAAACTTGAGCGCGTTTTCGATGTCGAGCTGTGAGATCTGTCCTTCTTTTTTGCCTGTGAGTGGGTTGGCGGGAGGGGGGAGATGTCTGGGCTTGCTCGTGTCGATCGTGTCGCCCTGTACGGCTCCAATGGCGCTACGGATCGCGCCGCCATTCTTGAAGGAGAGGTGGACTGTTGGTTCGGCGAGTCGGGCGACGTAGAGATTGGCGTCTGTTGTGAGATTGCCGAGGTTGGTCTCTTGGTGGCGGACACCGAGTCTCATGCCGTTGAGATAGACATTTGAGCGACCAAATGTATTGCCGTCTTTTTTCACAAACAGCCGGCGGATACCGTCTACGAGCGCCTGTACTTTTTTGTTTGGCGGTGGAGCGCCGATGTCCGTCGCACATTGTGAATCTGTCGGGTACGCGCCACTCTCTTCGGGTTGGTAGGTGTGTTTGAGTAAGACCCCTTTTTCGTCGAAGCCGATCACGAGACGTCCTACATAACGGTACTGTCCATCCGTGCTGAGGACGGCTGTCGGTTGGCCTGATGCGGAGGTCTCCCAGATGGGATAGCTGTCGATGGCTTTGTCGCCCTTGATCAAGCGGTCTGTTTTGTCTGCGAGGATTGAGTCTGAACCGCCACCTACGATGATGTCGACATTCTTGAGCTTTCTGGCGAGTCTACGTTCGACCTGAAGATCCTGCATGTGTGAGAGGAGGACGATCTTGTCGATCCCTTTTTGGGTGAGTCCATCGACTGCGCGTTGGATCAATGTGACCAGCGCGTCTTCGTTATCTGGGCGTTTGGGGAAGATACTTGCGGCGCCGGGCTTGGAGATCTGGGCGAGCGCAGGTGTGATGGCGCCGACAAACCCGATGCGTGTCTTGGGGAGTGTGATGATCGCGCTTTTGGCGATGCGACCTCGTATGTTGGAGGCTTCTTGGAGGTCTTTTGTGACGAACTTCGTGAGGGTTTTCTCCGTCCGAAAGTCGATGTTTGCACACAAATAAGGGAAGGCTGCGCCTGGATAGACTTTGCCACGCTTTGCGTCTTTGCCGAGGAGTGAGGCAAAGAATTTGGGGCCTTCGTCGAACTCGTGGTTGCCAAAGGAGGAGACCTGAAATCCCATTGCGTTGAGCATGGAGATGTCAGCTCGACCGCGCCCTGTACGTCCAAGCAGCGCCTTCATCGAGTTGTGCGCGCTGGCTTGGTAGAAGGGACCAGGGACGTAATTGTCGCCAGCGGAGACAATGACCGTATTCTCAGGCATTCGGCCCTTAAAGCCCGCGAGGAGTTGAGACATGTAGGGGGCGCTCTCAAGCGCACTTAAGTCACTCTCCATGTCGGATGCGTGGAGTAATTGTAGGGTAAAGTGTGTTTTGGGAGGGGTCTTCTGAGGAGGTCTCGCGAAGATGTAGGCGCCTGATGCGATGAGCGCGATCCCTGTGGCTCCCAGGAGCATCTTTTTGAAAGAGGTCATTGATTTCGTCCTGCACGAAAAGGACACCATGCGTTTGTTATAGGATGCTGCAAATAAACGTCATGGATCGACGTTAGCAGAGGCCACGGAAAACAGTCAAGAAATACTCTTGCTCAACAGGCGATTGGAGGCACTCTGAGATGTGTTTGTTTCGTCGTTTGTGGTATGCTTTTGCTGATGTTTGGAGACCAAAGGAGTGCTCATGTCGATCCCACCAGTATCACAAGATCGTTGCCTGTACCCTGTACGCGAAAAGAACGTCGTCCACCCCTGGGTCGATGGTGTTCCTTTTTACGAGCGTCTGCATGAGGCCTTCATGCAAGCCCGCTCACGTGTTTGGTTCCTCATCTCCTTCCTTCACAGGGACTTCACCTTCCCAAATGGACAGACTCTCTGGGACACACTCGACACATTACACGCCAAAGGTATCGATGTGCGCGTATTGTTCTGGCGCAATCCGCACTTCTTTAACACCAGCCATCTGTTTTTGGGAGATGGGGAAGACCTTGCCTTCCTTCGTCGACGCAATGCCCTCTGGAAGGCTCGCTGGGACAGCTCGGCAGAAGACGTCCAACATTGTCATCACCAAAAGTTCTGGTTGGTCGATGCTGGGACCCCCGATGAGATCGGGTTCGTTGGTGGGATGGTGTGGGGGAATACCACCCTCGATACACCTGCACACCTTCATCAAATCAACAGCAAACACGACATCTGTGTCGAGTTACATGGTCCCGTTGTTTCCGATGTGACACATACATTTGTCATGAGATGGAATCAGATTGGTGTGGATCCAACTGCTCCACTGCATTGGCCTGATGCTGACCGCAATGAAGACCTCTCATGGCCACTTCCTCCATCCGAGATGACAGATAGGCCGAAGAAGGCGTCCTCTTTGTGGGTCTATGAAGAGGATGTGATGACGGATTGTCGTGTACAGCTCTCGCAGACACTCAAGCCAGGGCTGTATCAGGCGCTTCAATCATATGATTCGATCGATGTGCGCGAAGGTGAGACGAGTATATGGGCGCAGTATCTTTTGGCGCTCCAACATGCCCAACACAGTATCTATATCGAAAATCAGCATCCCGGTGAACACAAGCTCCTCGAAGCACTTGAGGCAGCGATAGAGAGGGGTGTTCATGTGGTGTATGTTGTGCCTTCTCAGCCTATGGATGCCATTTATGCCGAGCACAAGCGGGTGCTTGCCTACAGAGCCGGATTGGAACGAGGGGAGAATGTGCGGCCACCACGTTATCTCCCGGAGTTTGAAGCGTTAGGACGATTGGCGCAGAGCGAGTTGTTTACTTTTGCGGCGCTGTCGATCTATCGACCTTCCTGGCCTGCGTCACGTCCATATGCCGAGATTTACGTCCACGCCAAGATCTGTATTGTTGATGGTCAGTGGGCGACATGTGGTTCAGCCAATCTCGTCGATATCAGTATGCATGCCAATCACACCGAGATGAATGTCTCGATCTGGAAGCCTCAGCTCTGTCGTCAGTGGCTCAAACGTCTCGTCGAAGAACATACAGATATAGACCTCTCTGAAGATGCGACTGAGGTGGAGTGGTTGTCGAGACTTCGGGAGTGTGCGTCTCAAAATGTAGAGAGGAGGGCGAAGAAGGAGCCTCTGCAAGGGCACATCTACGCACTTGATGCTGGTCTATATCCATCATCCTCTTGAGGCGCGGACATTTTTTGTATGTCGAACTATTTGTTGTGTGCATACGTATAACTCTACTCATCCTCATGATTTGGTGACACAACGTTTGTAGCAAGTGTGTGAAATATCTGGGGGTGCATTGCTCTTTTAGGGGATGATGATTATATTGATGCAGCTCTCATGAAGTTGAGATGCAAGTGTCCGTATCTGGACACTCTTTCCATATAGAGGTTTCCATTGATGAAAAGTACACATAGTGCAAAGTTTAACCACGACCCCTACGCAGCGTCCTATGACCAAAGCGTACAGCATGAGACACACCCCATCAGAGCTGGCTACGAGGCCACATTGCAGTGGGTGATCGACAAGGCTGCTATTCGCGAGACAGATGATGTCCTCGATCTCGGTGTTGGGACCGGGAACTTGTCCTCACGTATTCACACATTCCACACATTGACGTGTGTCGACGTCTCACGGCAGATGATCAAGATTGCCCAACAAAAACTCGACCGTTTCCAATCCGTCGAATACTACGAAGCGGACATCCTGAGTTTTCTCTCCACGACACATAAACGATTCGATGTTATCGTCAGCACCTACACTGTCCATCACCTGACAGAAGACGAGAAGGCGCACCTCTTTGGTTTTGTGGCCAAATGTTTGCGCCCCGGTGGTCGTGCTGTCTTTGGGGATCTGATGTTCCTCAACGAAGAGGCTGAGTTGGATGCGATCCAGACGTATGAAGCGCAAGCCCAACAAGATGTCGCAGCAGATATTCGAGATGAATTCTTCTGGCGTGTCGAAGATGCAGTGGGGCGCTTTGAGGCGCTCTCTTGTCAGGTCGAATCGAAACAAATGTCCGCTCTCTCCTGGGGACTCGCTGTCTTCAAACCACATACCGATTAAAAGCTGATTTGATCCAGGGGCCTGTTTGATCCAGGGGCAGTTGCACTTGTGTCTTCGCAAAGTGCACCCGAACATACGGTTATAATCCCTCATGGCAATACGTATGTCGCAAGCGACATCCTCCTAACGCTCGATTGCTCGGGGAACATGTGCGGTTGTCATTTGCTTCATGCACTTTGCAACCACCCCTTCTACAAACCTCTCCATCCTCTGGAAGAGGAAGGGGGAGTGATTATACCGTATACACGGGGGAAACTCGAATTCTGATCCAGGCGCAGTTGCACTTGTGCTCTCGCAAAATGCACCCGAATGTACGCTACAATCCCTCATGGCAATACGTATGTCGCAAGCGACATCCTCCTAACGCTCGATTGCTCGGGTTACATATGCGGTTGTCATTTGCTTCATGCACTTTGCAACCACCCCTTCTACAAACCTCTCCATCCCCCTGGCCTTTGGCCTTCCCCCTTCCTCTCCGACCTTCGGAGAAGGAAAGGGGAGCATTTATGCCGTATTTGCGGGGGAAACTCGAATTCTGATCCAGGGGCAGTTGCACTTGTGTCTTCGCAAAGTGCACCCGAACATACGGTTACAATCCCTCAGGGCAATACGGATACTGCAAGCAGTATCCTTCAAACGCTCGATTGCTCGGTTAATATATGCGGTTGTCATTTGCTTCATTCACTTTGCAACCACCCCTTCAACAAACCTCTCCATCCCCCTGGCCTCCGGCCTTCC
>MDTC01038041.1_pt1 | contig 54134 bp, 44 predicted proteins | sample 811181 | NCBI WGS metagenome assembly MDTC01 (sample SAMN05326644, study PRJNA326480) | marine metagenome | isolation source: seawater | place: Pacific Ocean: North | collected 2011 | reverse complement strand
GCTCGCCGGGCGCCGCCTGCTGATCTTCGCGGAGGGCTCGCGGAGCCGTACCGGGCACCTCGGCCCCTTTCTCTCCGGTGTCCACCGCTACCTCGGTGTAGACGGCGCATTCGTTGTGCCACTCGCGATCGTCGGCACCCAGCACCTCATGCCCGTGGGACAGGATCGACTCCGCCCGGGTAGGCTAGCGCTGACCTTCGGAACGCCGATTGCGGTCGGCGGGCAACCCAAGGACGCCCTCGAGGCGGCCCATGGAGCGCTCGCGTCCCTGCTCCCGCCCGATCAAAGGCCTCAATGATCGCCACGCTCGAGTCAGGATCCCAGCAGCCCCCCGCGCCGAAGCGCTGTTCGCACCGGTGCGCGGTCACGGCGGAGGCCACCGGTGAGTGAGTCCTGCTGCGAAAACCCGCAGCTGCAGTGGGAGAGCCGGCGCATCGTGGACCGGTTCGCGGACGTCCTGGCCTGCGCCAACTGCCGACGGACCCACAAGGTCGAAGACTGGGCGATCAGCCTGCCCCTGCCCATGCCGGAGCAGTGCGTGAACTGTGGCGGCGACATGCGGGTCGACACCAGCCGCAGCCGCCACGGTCTGCCCGAGCGGGTGAGCGCCTGCGCCTCCTGCGGGCTGTCCGGCAAGGCCACCCGCAAGCTGCACCGCAAGCTCGCCCGGCTGCACCCGTCCGGCGAGTACCTCCAGGCCGCCGAGGCCGCGTCGGACGGAGGGCGCACGGTGCTCGCGTTCAAGCTCGCCACGGCGCACCTGGCCTACGTCGAGGACCACCCCCGGGCGCGGATCCTGCGCATTCGAGGCCTGGAAGCGCTGGGTCTGGTCGACGGGGCCCTGGCCGAGGCGTGGCAGTGGTTCGACGAGGGCGCGCCCAGCGACGTGCTCGGTATCATCGCCGGGCTCGAGGCCGCCCGGGGCAACCTGGAAGGCACGGTCGAGGCGCTCGAGCGCGGCCTGCAGATCGACCCGCAGAACATCGACATGTGGACCGACTACGCGGAGATCCAGGCCCACCTGGACGACCGCGAGGGGGCGCTCGTGTCCGCCGGCTACGGCCTCGGCGACCCGGACCTGAAGCAGCGCTGCCTGGAGGTGGTCGCCACCATCGGCGAGCGATTCTACGCGGAGGACCGCCTGGAAGCGGCGCTGGAAGCCGTGAATCGTGCGGGCAAGGCCAAGCAGGAGAGCGTGTCCGTGTCCTGGCTGACCGCCCGGATCGCCGCGCGTCTCAAGCAGTGGGAGGAGTCCCAGGCCTGGCTCGAGGTGACGCTCAAGCTGGACCCGCAGCACGTGTACGCACGACAGGCGCTCGAGCGCATCAAGCCGCGGGAGTCGAAGCGCGGCGGAGGCTGGTTCGGCTGGCTGGGCGGCACCGGGCGCGACGGTGAGGACTGAGCTCCGCCTCTTCCGCGCCCACGGGCTCGGCAACGACTACCTGGTGCTGGAGGCCGGCGGGCCGCTGAACGCGGAGCTCGTGCGGCAGATCTGCGATCGCCACACCGGTGTCGGCAGCGACGGCATCCTGGAGCCGCGAGACCTGCCCGAGGCGCACTTCGGGGTCACGATCTGGAACCCCGACGGCTCCATCGCGGAGAAGTCGGGGAACGGACTGCGGATTTTCGCCTGGTGGCTCCACCATGAGCAGGGCGCGCCGATGGCGTTCACCGTGTCGACCGGCACCGACGTGGTCGCTTGCGAGGTCGACGGGGATCAGGTGCGCATCGAGATGGGCACCGCGACCCAGGAGCCCGGCGCGCTGCCGCTGGACTCGCCGACCCCCTGGACCCAGCACCCGTTGACCCTGGGCGAGCACACGGTCCGGGTGACCGCGGTCAGCATGGGCAACCCCCACGCGGTGGTCTTCGTCGACGAGCCTGACCTGGACACGGTCCCCTGGCGCGCGTGGGGCGAGGCGCTGGAGACCCACCCGAGCTTTCCGAACCGCACCAACGTGCAGGTTGCCCACGTGGACGGGGAGGGGCGCCTGGAGCTGCGGATCTGGGAGCGCGGCGCGGGCCCCACCCTGGCGTCTGGGAGCAGCTCCTGCGCCACCGTCGTCGCCGCGGTCATCACCGGCCGGCTGGACCCGGGTCGCCACGTGGCCCACATGCCCGGCGGCACCCTGGTGGTCACGGTCGGCCCCAGCCTGGACGTGGTGCTGGAGGGCCCGGTCGAACCCATCTGCCGGGCGACCGTCGCACCGTCCTGGCTCGCCGCGAGGTAGCCTCCCAGGGTGACCCTCCTCCTGCTCTCGCTACTCGCCCAGGCCGATCCGGCGCGCCCCCTCGCGCGCACGGACGAGGCGCTGACCGAGCGCACCTGGTGGACGGTGGAGGACGTCGACACCGGCCCGGCCCGCCCCCAGTGGCGCAACCGCCGCGGCGCCTGGCAGTGCTGGACCTTTCCCGACGGCGTGGCCGCCAGGTGCATCCAGCGAGAAGGCAAGCAGATCCTGATGGATCGACGCTTCGACGCCGCGGGTGTGCCGCTCACCACCCTGGTCTGGGAGGGCGGCGAGCCTCACCACGTCACGGTCCATGGGCCGACCCCGCTTCTGGTCCCGCTGCAGGACAGCACCACGTCCGTGCTGGGCAGCCTGCAGCTTCGCGGACCGGGTGCGGTCACGGTCGATCCCAACGGCCGCGCCTCCTGGACCACCGAGCACGGCACCCTCTCCGCCGAGCTCGCCGCCAAGGGCGATCCCTTCGCCTCGGGCTTCATCGACCTCCTCCGCGCCGAGTGCGCCTGCGTCATCGAGGATCGCGCCTCCACCTGGCTGCAGGACCGGCCGGCCGTGCGCTACCGGGTGCGGGTGCCCGATCCCGACGCCCCGTCCCTCACCGAGCTGTGGCTCGTGCCCGACGGGGAACGGACCGTGGTGATCCGCTTCGCAACCGACGCGGCCGGCCCCCTCGCCGAGCTGCAGGCTCGTCTGGACCACGGCCGCGCCTGGGTCTCCCTCGCCGAGCCGGCGCCGCCCCAGGAGGCCCCGTGATCATCCACGACGCGCGCAACCCCATCGCGGTCCAGAACCGGGAGCGCCTCGAGGACCAGCTGAAGGGCTTCGTGCCTGAGGGCGTCGTGGTCGTGATCGGCGGGGACGGCTTCCTGCTCCACACGATGAACGAGCTGGGCTACGCGCACACCTTCCTCGGCCTCAACGCCGGCCGCGTCGGCTTCCTGCTCAATGACGTCGAGGACTGGGCCCGCGCTGCCGACCGCCTGCGTCGCGCCGACTGGAGCGAGCACCGCTTCCCGCTCCTGCGCGCGGACTGTGTCGACGTCGACGGCAACCACTTCAGCACCAAGGCGGTCAACGACGTCTACCTGGAGCGCGCCAGCGGCCAGACCGCCCGCCTGGAGCTGGTGGTCGACGGGAGCCAGGTGGTCGAGACCCTCGTCAGCGACGGGATCATCATCAGCACCGCCCTGGGCAGCACCGCCTACAACTTCTCCGCCGGTGGACCCGCGTGCCACCCCAGCCTGCGCGTGCTGGCCGTGACCCCGATCTGTCCGCATCTACCCCGACTCTCGCCGTTCGCGCTCCCCGAGCGCTCCCGCATCGACGTCCGGGTCCAGCACCCCGATCGCCGCCCCGTGCGCGCGGTCGCAGACGGCCGCTACGTCGCCCGCGTCGAGATCGTCAGCATCGGCGTCGACCGCGACGAGCTCCGCCTGGCCTACCTGGACGGCCACGACTTCACGACGCGGATGGTGCGGAAGATCCTGCACCCGTAGGGGGGTCACCCCTCCTCGTCCGCCTCTCCCTCCCCCTGCCCCGGCGCCCGCCCTGTGATCCGCCAGCCCGCGGCCCAGGCGAGGGGCAGCAGGAGCGCGCCGACGATCGTGATGGTCGACAGGCCGACCACGACCAGCATGCCCAGGGAGCGGATCCCGCGCGAGCTGGCCAGGAGCAGGGCGGCGAAGCTGGCGACGGTGGTGCCGGTGCTGACGATGGCCGCCACGCCGGTGGTGCGCCAGGCGCGCCGCACGCCGCCCGGGCCCTCCTCCCGCAGTCGATGGAGCAGGTGGATGACCACGTCCACGCCGATGCCGAGCAGGATGGGCACGCCGATCACGTTGACGATCGAGAGCTTCACGCCCAGCGCCTGCAGCGCCACGCCGGCCCACACGATGCCCGCCAGCAGGGTGCCGATCGCACCGAGGGTGAACAGCGGCTTCTTCAGGTCGATCGCCGTCAACAGCGCGACCAGGAGCAGCGCCAGCGCCCCGACGATGGGCATGTCCCGGCTGGTCGTCTTGTAGGCGAGGCCCTGGATGGCCATCGGCCCCGCGACCGGGTGGTCCCCCGCCGCAGCCTGCAGGTCCTGGTAGAACGCGAGCGCGTTGCGCATGTCCCAGACGTTGCCCTTGGGGAACACCAGCAGGCGGGACTCGTCCGTGCCGCCGCCCGCCAGCTCCAGCAGGCCGGGAGGCAGATCGCCCGCCGCGATCGGCCCCAGCTCGATCTCCCGCAGGGGCATGAGCGCCTCCACGATGGGCCGCGCCGGGCTCGCGTGCACGTAGCGGATGTTCGGGCTCCTCACGACCTGGGCGAGCTTGCGCAGGGCGTCCAGTCGCGCCTGGGAGTCCGACGGAATGAGGTTCTCGACCGACACGATCTGGCCGGCAAAGGGCATGTCCCCGGCATCGCGCCTGGCGATCAGGTCCTGCTGCCCCTGCTTGAGGGACTTCACGTCCGGGTAGGTGACGACCAGCGGCGAGAAGCTGGACTCGGCCAGCTCGCGCTCGACCTGGGTCAGCTCCTCGTAGCCGGCGCCCTCGGCCCGCATGCTGGACAGGTCGTAGTCGAAGGACAGCCGCGGCAGGGCGACCGCTCCGGCGATCCCGGTGGCGATGACCGCGATCATCAGGCCGGTCGGGGCGAGGCGGTAGGTGCTCGACGAGGTGGCATCGTCGGGGATCTGGGCGCCGGGCAGGGGCTTGCCGCCGCGCTTGGGCTCGACGATGGCGATGAGGGCAGGCAGCAGGACCAGCATGACGCCGAGGCAGGCGAGCAGGCCGAAGGCGAGCATGACGCCGATCTGCGAGAAGCCCTGGAAGGTGGCGGCGACCAGCGCGAGGAAGCCCGCCGCGGAGGTGAGGCCCGCGGTCACGCACGGCGGTCCGGACAGCTCCCAGGCCCGGGCCAGGGCGTCCTCCAGCGACGCCCCCCGGGCGCGGATCTCCCGGTAGCGACCGAACAGGTGCACCGCGAAGTCGATGCCCAGGCCGATGAGGATGGGCACGCCGGCGCCGGTGAACGTGTTGAGGTGTCCGACCAGCAGGGCCATGAGGCCGAGCGTCCAGACGTTCGCGAGCACGATGGGCAGGAAGACGATCAGGGTGGCGCGCACGTCGCGAAACGCGATGGCCACGATGCCGAGCACGAAGATGGCCGACAGGGCGCTGGTCCAGCCCAGGTCCTGGGTGATGATCCGCGCGTCCTCGACCGAGTGACGGTGGGCACCGCCGATCCAGGCGATTCGGATCGAGGGGTCCGGCGGCGGATGTTGGGCGATCACCGCCTGGAAGTCGTCGTAGAACTGCTTGGCGAACTCGCGGTCGTGAGACGTCTTGACCGGTCGCAGCACCAGGCGCGCGGTGCGGCCGCTGTCGTCGACCAGGGAGACGTCGCGGGCGCGGGCCAGGCGCTCGGTGGTCTCGCCCATGTCGAGCAGGCGCTGAGCGACGACCGGGTTGAGCGCCGGTCCCAGGGCGACCGCACCCCGCATGCGGGTGGTCAGCTCCTGGACGTCCCTGGGCTCCAGCTGGAACAGGCCGATCCGGTAGGCCAGGTTCGGGTCCACCTCGTGGAAGACGAACTGCACGTCGTCCATCGCCTCGAGCGCCGTCGCCAGCTCGGTCGCGTAGGCGGTCAGGGCGTCCGGACCCTCTTCTTCGGGGGCGGCGTCGGCAGGCGCGCCACCCGGCTTGGCCTCCTCCGCCTTCGGGTCTGGCGCGTCGTCGTCGACCAGGCCGATGGTGAGGAACTCGACGCCACCTTCCTCGGCGATCTTGCGGGTCGCGTCGACCACCGGCTCGTCCGCCGGCATCATCGAGAGCAGATCGTTGTCGACCGCGGGCGGCAGGCCGATGATCCCGGCCACGACGGTGATCAGCAGGATCCCCGCGACGACCGGCCACTTGTGGCGGGCGCTGAAGAGGGCGATCCAGGCGTACGGGCCGATGGACTTCTTGCGGTCTGTGGGAGCGCTCATGGCGCCCCGGTGTAGCCAGGGCGGCGCCGGTCGTCCGCCTTGCCCCACAACGGGCCGAACGCCACCTGGATGCCCGCCGCCCCGCGCACGCCCACCCCGGACGAACCCAGCGGGGTCCCCGGGTACTGCAGGCTGGCGTCACCGCTGGTCTCGCGCACGAGGCCGGACCCGGCGATGGGCACGCCCAGCTCCAGGCGGGCGAAGAGGCTGATCTCCTTGCTCGCCTCGAGCTCGACGCCCGGACCGGCGTGCACGACCAGCACCTGCGCCGGATCGGGGAAGTTCGCCTGGGGCACCGAGGCGGGGTCGACGACGCGGAACAGGCCCGGCCCGAACCACAGGGCGACGCCGCCGCCGACGGTCGGGTGCACCTCCAGGTCGGGGAAGAGCGCCACGGTGGCCCGCCCGCCGACCGCCACCGCGCCGACCGGCTGCACGACGGGCTCGTCGGGCACACGCGGGTCCTGCACGGTCTCCGGGTGCAGCACCCACCGGATCGAGCCGACCTCGGTGGTGGCGAAGACGGACACGTCCAGCCACGGGAGCACGCCCAGGCCGGCCTCTCCCATGGCGCCGAAGGACCAGCCGCCGACGACCTCCTGGAAGACCTCGGTCCGCACCACCTGGCCGTTGGACGCGTCGATGGCCCAGCGCAGGTCGGTGTTGACCTGGTTGGGGCCGCCGCCCGCCATCAGCGAGCCGCGCACCAGCACCTTGCCCTGCCGCCCCTTCAGCCGGGCCCGGAAGCTCTGCACGTCCATGCCCCGGTTGCGCATGCGCTTGTACTGGGCCGCGGTCATGCCCAGCGACTCCCACGGGGTCACCGAGTCCCGGTCGCGGTAGCGCTGCAGGTCGGCGTCGGTCAGGCGCGGCGCATCCAGATCGAAGCCCTCCTCGCTGATGTCGAGCGCGCCCAGCTCCTCCTCCAGCGCGGCCAGCCCCTGGGCGATCGCCTCCTTCTCCAGCCGCCGTTTCTGCGCCTCCAACGCCGGGTCCACCTCGGCGGACTCGGGCGTGCGCTCCCCGGCAGACAGGCGGTCGATGAAGCTGGCGACGGCCTCGGCGTAGGACTCCTGGTCGTCGTCGGGCACGGTCACGGCAAACTGAACGACCGTGCGCGAGCCCTTCACGTCGATGATGCTGGTCTGCACCATCAGGCCGGTCTCGACCTCACGGGTGACCACCCCGGACACCGCCCAGTCGGCCCGGCCGCGATCCCCGATGACGTACGCGCAGCCGTCCCAGCGGTCCTGGGGGCAGGCCAGCAGGTAGGTCTCGGCGGAGTAGTCGTCGAAGCCGGCCACCCGCTCCAGCGGCACGACCAGGTGGCGCTCCTGGAGCTTGTCCACGAGGCCGCGCTCGATGGCCCGGGCGCGCTCGGACAGGGCCTCGTCCGGGGTGCGGAACACCGACACGAACACGGCGTCGAGGCGGAAGACCTCGGGCTCGAGGGGATCGGCCGCCGCCGCGGGGATCGCCAGCAGCAGCGCGCCCAACGCTCCAATCCATGGCACGGTGCGCGTCATCGCCGGAGACTACCGCAGCGCCGTCCGCCTCGCGCCACCTACGAGCGCCGCACGACCTTGCGCCGCGGGGCCCGGGGCTCGCGCTGGTCGGTCGCCTTGCCCTCCAGCACCACCAGCACCTCGACGTGCGGCGTGTTGGGGAACATGTCGAAGAGCTCGAGCTGGCCGATGGTGAAGCCCTTGTCACGCAGCAGGGCCAGGTCGCGGGCCAGGGCGCGCGGGTTGCACGAGATGTAGCCGATCCGCCGGGGCTCCAGCTTGACGATCTCGTCGATGACCCCGTCCTCGAGGCCGCGACGGGCGGGGTTGACCACCACGACCGGGCGGCGACCGCCCAGGCGCTTGTGCACGTCGGGCATGGCGTGGAACACGTCCTCGCACAGGAACTCGGCGGTGAGCCCGTTGCGGCGGGCGCTCTCCCGGGCGTGCACGACCGCACCCTCGATGGTCTCGACCCCCAGCGCCCAGCCGCTGCGCCTGGACGCCTGCAGGGCCATGCCCCCGACGCCGGCATACAGATCGACCACCGGCGTGCCGTGCTGGACCTGCAGCGCGTCGAGCGCGCGGGTGTACAGCACCTCGGCCACCGCGGGGTTGGTCTGGAAGAAGTCGCCCGGCCCCATGCGGTAGGAGACCCCGCCGACCTCCTCTTCGATCCAGGCCTTTCCGATGAGCGGGCGCACGTGGATCGCGCCCCACTCGTCCCGGGTCCAGATGGCGTTCCCCGGGTCGGTGTTGGTGTGCATCCAGACGCCCGCCACCTCGCTGACGTCGTTGGCGATGGCCTCGGCGAGGTCGGTGAGCTGACGGATCCGCCGCCCCACCACCAGGGTGACCAGCACCTCTCCGGTGGTCCGGCTCTGGCGCAGCACCACCGAGCGGAGCACGCCGCTGTCGGCTTCGGGATCGTACGGGCGGATGTTCAGCTCGATGACGTGGTGGGCGACCGCGGACATGCAGCGGCGCAGGGTCTCGGTCGTCACCGGGCAGTTGGGAATGGGCACGATGGTGCGGGTCCGCCGACCCCACGCGCCGACCCGCAGGCTGCCCTGGTCCGAGTAGCCGGTGCCCAGCTTGACCACGTGGCGGTAGCCGTCGAGCCCGTCGGGGGAGGCGTGGCGCGCGCCGATGGTCACGTCATCGAGGCCGTGCTCGGCGAGCGCTTCCCGGACCAGCGCCTCCCGCGCCATCCACTGCCCCTCGACGTCGAGGTGCATCAGCGGACAGCCGCCGCAGGCGGTGTAGCGGTCGCACGGGGGCTCGACGCGGTGGGGATCGGGCGTGTCGGAGTGGCGCCACAGGCCGAGCGACTGGTTGCGCCCCTTGTGCTGCACCCACACGGTGGCTTCCTCACCGGGAATGCCTCCGAAGACCATCAGAGGCTTGCCGTGGCTGCCCACGATCACGGCCTCGCCGCGGGGATTCCAGGCCTGGGGGGTGACCCTCACGTCGTCCGACATCCGATCCTTCCATCCATGTTCGAGTGCAGACCACTCTTGTCAGTCGGGTACGATGGACCCGCCCCGGATCTGGCGGACTCCGGGGAGGGGGGGTTATCACGCCGCCGCCCTCTGGCCCGCTGGTATGGAAGAAGCATGTTTGGTGCTCGACTCTTCGGAAGTTCTGTCCTGGTCCTCCTCGCCGCCGTCTCGGTCGGCTGCGCCCGCGAGCGTGCCCCCGCACCCGATGACGTCGACGGTCTGTCGCGCTTCCTGTTCACCCACTGGGAGGACGACCGCGCGATGGCGGACGGCATGTCCAACATCGCCATCTACCTGGACGGCGACGGCCGCAGCGAAGAGGCCCAGGAGGACGGCTTCCGCCTGTCGGCGCTGACCGAGGAGGAGATCGGCGAGGGCATCACCTACCCGAGCCGCACCCCCATCGAGGATCTCGTCGGTGTCGCAGTCTCCTACGAGAGCCCCTTCCCGGTGGAGGCGCACGCGGCGCTGCTGCCCCTGCAGGATCAGACCTGGAACGCCAAGCAGTACGAGCGCTTCGATCGCACCCTCATCGAGGGCGACGCAGACGCGTTCCTGGCCGCCGAGGCCCCGGACGTGCCCGAGCTGATCCGCACCGACAACGACATCGTGCAGGAGCGCCTGGGCGTGCGGATCCCCTACACCCTGCGCAAGGACTACCGCTGGGTGGAGCTGGATGATGGCCGGGTCGCCGTCGCCGGGCGCACCTGGGCACCGAACTTCGGCTGCAGCGGGGACGACGGCGAGTCCGGCAACTGCCTGGAGCTGTCCTTCTCGATCGACATCTTCATCGAGGACGGCCCCGAGGACACCCTGCGCCTCACCTCCAGCTGGTCGAAGCTCTCGCTGGTGGTGGAGCTCGGCGAGGATCTGCAGGTGGCGACGCTCGCCAACGGAATCATCGGCATCTTCGAGAAGACCGACGCCTTCATCGAGGAGCGACGCGGTCAGTAGCGGGATCCGACGCGACTTTCGTCGCATACGACCGCATGTGGGGGGTTGCTCGCCGATCCCTCTGTGGTATACGTCGCTTGGAGTCTCCCCGACTCCAGCTTGCACGCTTCTGGTGTGCATCTCCCCCCGGTGACCCGCCGGTCTCCCCCCGAGACCTTCCCCGGGTCGGCCAACCCACACGCTCCCTCCCCTGTTTCCCCCCGGGCCTTCCCCCCGACCTTCCTGGTCCACGGTCAGCCCAAACCTGCTCCGGTGACGCCATGCACGGTGAGACCGTCCGCTTCGACGAGTCGTCGCGAAGCTCCCTGTCCGATCAGCCCGTTGGTCCCGGCGGCGTGGCCGTCGCGCTGCGTCAGGCCGCGGAGGCCGCTGGTCTCGACGCCCCCAGCGAGCTGTACAACGAGGCCCTGCGCTTCGCGGGAGACGGCGAGCACGGGCGTGCGCTCGATCGCCTGGCGATGCTCCTGTGCCTGGACCCCAACGACGGCGAGGCGCACCTGTTGACGGCGAAGATCCGCGTCGCCCGCCAGGACTGGGTCTCCGCGCTCGAGAGCCTCGACCGGGCCCGCGCCTCGGGCGCCAACGTGCCGATGACCCTGCGCTCCGCCGTGGAGGAGCACCTGCGCTCCGAGCGCGCCGGGGCGGATGAGCGCCGCACGGCCCTGAACGGCCGGGACGACGGGGAGATCCAGGCGCTCCGCCAGGAGGCCCGCCGCCTGCGCAGCGACAACGCGCGCCTGGTCGGCCGGGTGCACGACCTGGGCATGGAAGTCCGCCGCTGGGCCTGGTTCACCACCGGCTTCGCCGCGGTCGCCGGCGTGTTCATCATGGGCAACATCCTGTTTGCCGGACTGGGACTGTTTTCCGCTTCCGACGCCGAGATCGACGCGCCCGTCCCCGCGGTCGCCTCGGCCGCCACCGACCCCACCCCGGCTCCCGAGGGCGTCTCGACCCCCGCCGATCCGGGTGGCGCCGCCGCCGCATCCGCCGCCGGATCCGCCGCGACCGGCACCGACGCCGGTGGCACCTCCGCCGTGGTCACCCCGCCCCCCTCGCAGACCCTCGCGACCGCCGCCGCCACCGCCCTGCAGGACGCCCCCGGCCTGGACGGCGCCGCCCTCGAGGTGGCCGTCGCCAGCGGCAAGGCCAGCCTGTCCGGCACCGTGCAGACCCACACCCAGCGCAAGCGCGCCGAGGACCTCATCGCTGCGGTTCCGGGCGTGAGCGAGGTCGACGGCAGCGCCATCAAGGTGCTGTCCCGCACCAAGGGCACGACCCACACCGTCGTGTCCGGCGACAGCCTCTCCTCGATCGCCTACCGCTACTACGGCGACGCGAGCCTGGCGAAGACCATCCTCAAGGCCAACCCGAAGACCCTGAAGGGCCGGCCGAACCTCGCGATCGGCATGGAGCTGAAGGTTCCCGCCGTCGACTGACGCGCGCTTCCCCCCCGACCACGGCGCCGGCACCCACCTCGGGTGACCGGCGCCGTCTCGTGTGGGGACGGTCGGATCAGTAGTCGATCCGACCCTGCTTGCGGAGGTCCTGCATGCGGTCGATGGCACGCTTGCTGGCCTTGTGTCCGGTCTCCTTGACCGCCAGCTTGTAGTGGTACTCCGCCGACTTGTACGCCTTCAGGCGGTAGTGGGCCTGGCCCAGGCGGTAGTGACCCGAGGCCTTCTGCCAGCCCTCCAGGTGGTCGCTGGCGAGGTAGCGCTCGAGGTGCTGGATGGCCTGGCGCGCGTCGCCCTTCCGCAGGGTCGCCAGCCCCAGGTAGTAGTGCACGCGGTTGTTCTCGGGAGAGATCGCCTGGATCTTCTTGAACACCGCGATCGAGTCGTCGTACTGGCGCTGGTAGAGCAGGGCCTGGCCCAGCAGCAGGTTGTTGATCACGTTGTCCGGGTAGCGGGCGGCGTTCCGGCGGCAGGCCGTCACCGCCTGGCTGTACTTGCGCTCCTCGAGCCAGGTGAACGCGAGCGCCAGGGTCGCGGGATCGGACAGGAAGATCCCGTTCTCCTGCACGTTCTGGATCTGGCGGATGCCCAGCGCGCGGTTGTCGCCGAAGTCGGGCAGGTACTTCGTCGACATGGTCACGACGGTGCGCCAGTAGTTGTACATGCCGTCGGCGATGTCGAGATCGGTGAACCCCGGGGCGGCCTCGCGGGCGGACTGTACGTGATCCATGGCCTCGAACGCCCGGTTCAGTGCGGGCAGGTACGTGCCGTGGCGCACCATGTGGATCGCCTCGACCCCCATCAGGCCGGCCATCTGGAAGTGCTCCCAGCCCTGGTGCTCCGGCGACTGCAGGGCGACCTTGAGGTCGTCCAGGGCCTTCTTGTTGGCGACCTCGTACTGGCGGTCGTAGCGGAAGTCGAAGTTCTCGAGCATCAGCGCCTGCCACACCAGGGCGTCGACGCTGCCCGAGATCCCGGTGCCCGGGTGGTCCTGGTCCAGCTTCACGAAGTGCTGGCGGGCGCCCTTGTAGTCACGCTCGAAGACCTTGCCGAAGCCGACCCGGGTGCGCCGGACGTAGTCCTCGGGCAGACCCAGGGCCTCGGCGCCGCGCTTGACCAGCGCGGCCTCGGCCTGCTTCGCCGCAGCTGCCCCCTGCACGCCGTCGAGCTCGGGCAGTCGCTTGCCAGCGACACCCTCGATGTCCATGTCCTCCGGCTCCGCCGTGTCCTTGGGCCCGGCGACGGCGGGAGCCGCGACCAGGGGGACCGTGAGTGCGAGTGCGCGGACGATGCGGATCATGCAGTGTTCCTCCGCCGAGCGACATGCCGGGCCACCCGATCAACGAGCTCGTCCTCGAGTGACTTCCCAGTCAAGCGTCGGATCTCCTGGAATCCCGTGGGCGACGTGATGTTGATCTCGGTCAGCCAGTCGCCGATGACGTCGATGCCCACCCAGATCTGGCCGTGCTCACGCAGGGCCGGTCCCAGGGTGTCACAGATCTCCTTGTCTCGCGCGGTCAGCTCGGTCGCCTGCACCGACGCCCCCACGTGCATGTTGCCGCGGAAGTCGTCCTGGGCGGGCACACGGAGGAGTGCCCCGACCGGCTCGCCGTCGAAGAGCATGATGCGCTTGTCGCCCTGGCGGATCTCCGGGATGAACGGCTGGGCGATGACCGCCTGCTTGCCGTCGAGGGTGAGCACCTCGATGATCGAGTTGAGGTTCACGTCGCCCTTCTGGGTCTGCAGGATCCCGCGGCCACCGTTGCCGTCCCAGGGCTTGAGCACGGCCTTGCCCGGCAGGGCCTCGACGAACGCGCGGATCTGCTTGGCGTCGCGGGAGAGCAGGGTGGGCGGGTGCAGCTCGCGGAAGTGCATGGCCCACAGCTTCTCGTTGAAGACCTTGAGCCCGACGGGATCGTTCACCACCACCGTCGTCGGCGGCACCATGTCCAGCAGGTAGGTGGCGAAGATGTAGTCCATGTCGAAGGGCGGGTCCTTGCGCATCCAGACCACGTCGAAGTCGGCCAGGTTCACCGGGATCGCGGCATCGGTCTGGAAGTGCGGCGGGATGGCGCTCACGACGGTGGGCTGGGCCATGGCGCCCGCGCGACCTTCCCTGGCGAACAGGTGCCTGGGCTCGCACATCAGCACCTCGTGGCCGCGCTCACAGCAGGTGCGCATGACGACGTAGGTGCTGTCGCCCTGGACGTGGATGCGCTCCAGGGGGTCCATGACGAACAGGTGCCGCATTCGAGCCTCCAACGCGGCCACGCCGCCTGCTCGCCTACCTCGCCGACCGGGACGCGGCACCACGGCCCGCCCTGCTACCCTCCCGCGCTGGAGGGCTCGTGAAGCTGCACACCCGCATCCTGATCGGCATGGCCGTGGGCGTCATCCTGGGACTGCTCTTCGGTCCGACGGGCTTCGTCCTGCCCAAGGACGGCGTCGAGCTGGTCACCGACGACGTGCAGATCATGGCCAGCGCCGACCTGCAGGGCGCGCCCGCACCGCTGTCGAAGGGCGTCAGCCAGGCGGTCATCGTGCAGGACCTGGGCGAGGTGCTGGAGGTCCGCTGGACCCTGTCCCAGACCGACGTGCTCAAGCTGCAGAAAGACAAGGTCGAAGGCGCCAAAGAAGCCAGGCCCGGCCAGCAGCTCACCGGGTACGTGCCCGACTCCGACGACGCCGTCGAGCGCTACAGCACCTGGGGCACCTGGCTGGTCGCCCTGACCGAGTGGGTGGGCCGCCTGTTCCTGGCCCTCATCAAGATGGTCGTCGTGCCGCTGGTGTTCCTCTCGCTCGTCGTGGGCGTCGCCTCCCTGGGTGACCTGCGCGCCCTGGGCCGGCTCGGCAGCCGCACGCTGGGCTTCTTCTTCGTGTCGACGATCTGCGCCCTGACCATCGGCGTGACCCTCGCCAACGTGGTGCAGCCGGGCAAACTGCTGACCGCCGACGACAAGGCCCGGCTGCTGCGCAACTTCGCCAAGGAAGCGGGCGACAAGCTCTCGGACGCGGCCGACGCCCCGGGCTTCGTCGACACCCTGGTCGGCATGATCCCGACCAACCCGATCGAGGCGCTCGCCAGTGGCGACATGCTGCAGATCATCGTGTTCGCCGCACTCCTTGGCGTGGCGCTCACCTTCCTCAAGGGCGACCGCGCCGCCCCGGTGGTCGACGTGTTCGATCGGCTCAACGACGCGATGGTCATGCTGGTGCACCTGGCGATGAGCCTGGCGCCCTACGGCGTCGCCGCCCTGCTGTTCAAGGTCGCCGGCACCACCGGACCCACCGTGCTCCTGGCGCTGCTCGGCTACGCCCTGGTCGTGCTGGCGGGCCTCGCGCTGCACATGGGCCTCACCTACGGGCTCGTCCTGTGGTTCGGGGCGAAGCTCAACCCCATCCGCTTCCTCGGCGCCATGCGCGAGGCCCTGCTGGTCGCGTTCTCGACCTCGTCGTCCTCGGCGACCCTGCCGGTCACGAAGGAGTGCGTCGAGCAGAACATCCACGTCAGCCCGAAGATCAGCAGCTTCGTCCTGCCTCTTGGAGCGACGGTCAACATGGACGGCACCGCGCTCTACCAGGGCGTCGCCGCCATCTTCATCGCCCAGATCTACACCGGCGGCCTCGACCTGATGCAGCAGCTCACCATCGTCGGCTCCGCCACGCTGGCCAGCGTCGGCGCGGCCGGCGTGCCCGGTGCTGGCATGATCACCCTGGTCATGGTCCTCACCGCCATCGGCGTGCCCGCGGAGGGACTCGCCCTGGTGCTCGGCATCGACCGGCTGCTGGACATGTTCCGCACCGCGGTCAACGTCACCGGCGACGCCACGGCCACGGTGTTGATCGCCCGCCTGGAAGGCGAGAACCTCCAGTTCCTGGACCCGAGCGCGGACGCGGCGAGCCCGGACGTGGGATTCGAGCACCGCCTGGACCGCGGGCCGCATCCGGTGGAGGTGGATGAGGAGTAGGCGCGCGGTAGCGGAGCTTCGAGCGGGGGAGTGGCGGAAGCGGCGTCGCGTGGGTTCGAGCGGGGGAGTGGCGAGGCGGTCTCTGGTCGCTGGTCTCTGGTCTCTGGGCCCACGGCAGCAGCGGTCGCCCCGTCTTCGTGGTGCGCCCGAGAGATCATCCTCGCCGTGAGAGGGAACAAACCGGTCTTCGGCCACGCGTTCCCGTGGGAATCGCGGTGCGTCGAAGTCCCGGGATGCCGGGCCAGCAGCCCCCGTTCGCAGAGGGCCCCAGAGACCAGCGACCAGAGACCGGGCCGCCCCTCCCTCGCCTACGACCCACGCGACGCCGCTCTCTCCGCTCCCTGGCCCAGGACCCACGCGACGTCGCTCTCTCCACTCCCCCGCCCACGACCCACGCGACGCCGCTCTCGACGCCTCACTTCCCAATACAGAACCGCGCGAAGATCGCGTCCAGGACGTCTTCTCGCGTGTCTGCGCCCGTCAGGGCGTCCACCTGCTCGATCGCGGCGAGGGTCAGCTCGGCGGCGACGGCCACGCCTGCGTCGGGCAGGGCGAGGGTGGCTTCGTGGGCGAGGGACGCGAGCTCGGCGAGGCGGTCACGCTGGCGGGCGGAGGCGATGAGGAGGTCGCCGTCGGCCGGATCGTCCTGCAGCAGCGCCCGGCGGATGGCCCCGACCAGCTCGGGGAGCCCCTGACCGGTGGGGGCCACCGTAGGCAGGGCGTCTGGCACGGAGGCATGGGGGCGATCGACCCCGTTCAGCACCAGCAGCCTGGCGCGGTGGCGGGTGCGGTCCAGGATCTGCCGCTCGGCGTCCGACGGGCCGGATGGACGGGCGCGAAGCACGACCAGCAGGAGATCCGCCTCGTCGACCAGCTCCCGGGCCAGCGCGAGCCCCGCGGCCTCGACCGGATCGGTCGTCACGCGCTCCCCTGCGGTGTCGAGCAGGGTCAGGGCGAGGCCGCCCAGCTGGGTCTGCACCTCCACCACGTCGCGGGTGGTGCCCGGCTGGTCGTGCACCAGGGCGCGCGGCCGGCCGAGCAGGGCGTTGAACAGGGACGACTTCCCGGCGTTCACCGCACCGACCAGCGCGACCCGGGCGCCGTGCACCAGCACCCGGCCCGCCGCATACGTGCCGGCCAGATCCCGGGCGCGCTCGGCGGCGGCCAGCAGTCGGGCGACCAGCTCCGCGTCCGACTCCAGGGCCAGCTCGTCGTCGGGGTGATCCAGGCGGGCCTCGAGCTCGGCCGCGACCGTGACGAGGTCGTCGCGGATGCCCACCATTTCCGACGAGAGCGTGCCTTCGAGGCCTTGTCTGGCCAGTCGGGCGCCCGCCGCGGTCGGGGCATGGATCACCTGGGAGACGGCCTCGGCCTGGAGCAGGTCGAGCTTGCCGTGCAGCACCGCTCGGCGGGTGAACTCACCGGGTCGGGCCAGGCGCGCGCCGGCGTCCCGGGCGGCGTCCAGCACCGCCTCCAGCAGCGCCGGGTTGCCGTGCACGGTCAGCTCGGCGGTCGGCTCCCCAGTGGCCGTACGCTCGTGATCGAGCCAGACCAGCACGCCGTCATCAACGACGTGTCCCCGCCCGTCGACCACGTCGACCCGGCGGGGACGTCCCGGGGAGAGTGCGGTGCCTCCCCGGGGGCGCAGCCACCGACCCAGCACGGGGGCCAGATCGGCGCCGCTCATGCGCACGATCGCCAGCGCCGACCGCCCCCACGGGGTGGCCACGGCGACGATGGCGTCGCGCCCGGACATCAGTCCGGAATGACCTGCACGACCTTCTTGTCGCCCTTCTCGACGGAGCGGGTGCCCACGCCGTCGATCTCGGAGACCTCCATGTGCACGATCCGCCGGTCGTAGCTGTTCAGCTCGAGGTTGATCGTGATGGTCTTGCCGGTGTCCCGGGCCTTCTCGGCCGCACGACGGGCGAGCGCCTTCAGCTTGTCCTCGGGGAAGCTGCCGCCACCCCCGTCGCGGTCGCCACGGTCGCGATCGCGGCCACGGCCCTTGCCACCACGGCGCTTGTCGCGGCCACCCTTGCGGTCGTCGCGGTCGCCACGGTCTCCGCGGTCACGGCCGCGAGACTTGCGGTCGTCGCGGTCACGGCCACGGCCACCACGGTCGTCGCGGGAGTCGTCGACGTCGACGTCGACGGTGAACTCGCCGTACTTCTCGAGGGCCAGGCCCAGGAGGTGACGCACGGCGGCGAGGGTCGAGCCGCGGCGGCCGATGAGCCGACCGGCCTTGGCCTCGGGCTGGATGCGGACGTGCACGCGATCGTCGGTGCCGGAGCCGCTGACCTTGCCGTCGACGCCGAGCGCCTCGAGCACACCCTCGAACCAGGTGACGGCGAACTTGGACGCGTCGGTCTCCTCGCCGGCGGGGGCCTCCTCGCGGGACCTGCGGTCGCCGCGGTCGCCGCGGTCGCCGCGGTCGCTGCGCTCACGCCGGGGGGCAGCCTCGGCCTCGGGGGGCGCCTCTTCGGGGGCGTCCGGGTTCACCCAGGCGATGATCTTCACGGTGTCGCGCGGCACGGAGGTGCCCGACGCGCTCCGGAAGTGGGACATGTCGATCGTGTGCTTGATCTGGTGGCGCTTCACGCCCAGTTCTTCCGCCGCGCCCTGGATGGCGGACGTCAGGTCGCGACCCTCGATGGTCGCGGTCTTCACACCCTCAGGTACCTTTCCCATTCTTGCTCCCTTGATGTGGCCGCGCGTCCTGCCTTGCTGACGCCCCGGCCGTGATGCAGGTCAGGCCGCGACGGCGCCTTCCGGGGGCTTCGGACCGTTGTTGCCGAACCTGCGCTTGATCACCCACTGCTGAACGATGGTCAGCGAGGTGTTGACGAAGATGTAGAGGACGAGGCCGCTGGGGAAGCTGAAGAACAGCAGTCCGATGAACAGCGGCATGAACTTCATGATGCGGGCCTGGTTGGGATCCATGTTGGGCGACATGGGCATCAGCTGCTGCTGGCCCCACATCAGTCCCATCACGATGAGGGGCAGGACCGCGTACGGATCCGCCACCGACAGGTCCCGCAGGTACAGGAAGTCGGTGTGGTAGAGGTCGACCGAGGTCAGCAGGACCCGGTACAGCGAGATCCAGATCGGGGCCTGCAGCAGCATGGGCAGGCAGCCACCGAGGGGGTTGACCTTGTTCTCGCGGAACAGCGCCATGGTGCGCTTGTTCAGTTCTTCCTGGTTGTCCGCGAACTTCTCGCGGATCTCCTTCAGCTGCGGCTGGAGCGCGCTCATGCGCTGGCTGGAGACGTACGCCATCTGCGTGAGCGGGAAGAACAGCAGCTTGATGGTGAACGTCAGCGCGATGATCGACAGGCCCCAGTTGCCGATGAAGCCGTAGTAGAAGCCGAGCAACCACAGCAACGGCCGACCGAAGAACGCGAACCAGCCGAGGTCGACCAGGTAGTAGAGCGTGTCGTCGATCTTGTTGAGGGTGTCGGTGTCGTTGGGGCCCATGTAGACCGTGAACGACTCGGTCACCGTGGCCCCAGCGGCAAGGCCGTCCACGACGTAGTGATGGCCGTAGAGCACCAGCTCCTTGGACTCCCCGCCCTCCTCCTCCGCGGGGATCAGCTCGCCCGTCTTGATGGGGGAGAGCACGAGGCGGCCGGCGGCGTCACCGCGAGGCACGGCCACCACGGAGAAGTAGCCGTCCGACAGGCCGAACCAGTCCACCTCGCCGTCGTAGCGGGTCGGGGCTTCGAGGGCCTTGTACAGGCCGAGGTACCCGCCGGTCTGCGGGTAGGTGTACGAGTTCCAGCTGCCGTTGTCGACGGACCAGTAGGGCTTGGCCGCGTGGTCGTACGCCGTGGCCTGGGGCGGCAGGTCGTCATGGAGCTGCAGCCAGACCGGGCCCTCGAACGGGGTGGACCGGGGGTTGGTCCAGGAGGCCTCGATCTCGATGGTGCAGACGCCGTCGATCTCGCGCAGGCGCAGGGTGCGGCTGACCTCGATGCCACCAGCGGTGGTGCCGCGCAATACGATGGTGCCGTCGGCCTGCTCCTCGACGAGGACGTCCGCCGACTCCTTGTCGAGGCCACCGGAGCCCATGCCGAAGAAGCGGGCGTGCTCGGTGGCGAGCGGCTGGGCGCCGGGCGGGTCGCCGTAGGGCTTCCAGGTGGTGTCGCCGCCGGTGACCAGCCCCAGGAGGTAGCTGTAGATCGGCGTGACTTCGTAGTGGCCCTCGTAGTCGCGAAGCGTGGTGCTGCGCAGGTAGCCGCCGTGAGAGACCACCGTCGCGTCGGCTCCGCACGCCGCCCAGCTGACCGAGCGCTCGGGTACGGTGACTGCGGGCTTCACCGGTTCGGTCGTCCCCGCAGAAGCCGGGTCGGCTCCGGCGGTGTCCGAGTCCGTGCCGACGTCACTGCCAGCGTCGGTGACCGCGTCGCTGTCGAGCGCGGCGGTGTCCTCGGGCAGGGGCTCCGGGGGCCAGATCAGCGGACGGGCCACGAAGTAGGCCATCCAGACGCCCACGAACAGGACGATCGCGAGCATGGTGCGACGGTCCATCTAGAGGACCTCCGTCGTGCCGGGGTGACGCCCACCCCGAACCGCGGGCGAGGACTTGGGCCCATCCATGCGCGCGATGCGCCGAATGGCCAGGGTCACCTGCTGGTCGATCTCGGAATAGCCGGCGTCTGCCGCGGAAGACTTCGCAATGAAAACGATGTCCGTCCCAGCGGGGCGCAGCGGCTGTTGCCGCACCGCCTCCCGGAGCCAACGCTTGACGCGGTTGCGGACCACTGCGTTCCCCACCTTGCGGCTGACCGTGAAGCCGAAGCGAGGGCTCTCGCCTTCCGCCTCGGACCAGCAGATCACCAGGTCCCGGGTCTTGGTCCGGCGGCCTCCGCGCTGGACACGCACGAAGTCGAGCCGCTTCCGCAGGCGGAGCGCTCGGGGGAACCGCTGGTCGATCAAGACCCCGAGGCCTAGTTCTTCTTGCTCGCCGTGCTGACCGAAAGGCGCTTGCGGCCCTTGAGCCGGCGGGCGGCCAGGACCTTGCGGCCACCGGGGGTCTTCATGCGGGCACGGAAGCCGTGGGTGCGCTTCCGCTTGATGTTGGACGGCTGGTAGGTACGCTTCATGGAATTCCTCCCAGGCAGAGCCTCCGTCGGTCATCCACCGCATCTGCGGGGAACTCCGCCGACTGTGGCGGAGACCTGACCGGCTCTCCCTGACTTCGGGAGCGGGGCCTCGTGGGGCACCGCGGGATCGGACGGGCCCCGCTATCGCATCCCCCTGGGCAGGGCAAGGCCTGTGGTGAACCTTGCACGGCCCTCCACAGGCGGGCTCGGCGTGGGTCGGGGGGAACAGGCCGCCAGGAACGATACCGCAGATCGGCGACCTCGTCGCTGGGCCCCGAGCCAAGGGGAGGATCGATGTCCTGTGCTCACAGGCTTGTGGAAAACTTGATGCGCATCGCCCCAGCTTGATAGCGTCTTCCGACCTCGGCCCCCCGGCCTTCCTCGCCCGCCTCGCTCACCGCCAGCCACCGCCCACGACGTTCCTCCCCCCAGAGCGTTCGGCGGTACGGCCTCGCCTTGCCGGAACACCCCATGAATCTGCACGCACGCTGGGATGCGATGCTCGACGCCCTCTCCCCACGCATCGGGGCGCAGAACGTCGAAATCTGGCTTCGGCCGGCCAAACTCGCAGAGATCCGGGAGGGATGCCTGCACGTCGAGGTCGCCAATCCCTACTACCGGGACTGGATCGCGGAGCACTACCAGAGCCACCTCGAGGACGTCGCCGGACGGGAGCTCGGGCGGCCGACCCGGGTCGAGTACACCTTCCCCAACGAGACCCCACCCCCCCGCGCCTCGCGGCCGGCCCCAGCGCCCGCCCCCATGGACGGCGTGCCTCGCGCGGTGGGTCTCAACCCCAACCAGACCTTCGAGTCCTTCGTGGTCGGCGAGTGCAACAAGTTCGCCCACGCCGGCGCCGCCGCCGTCGCCGACTACCCGTCGAAGCAGTACAACCCGCTGTTCATCTACGGCTCGACCGGCCTGGGCAAGACCCACCTGATGCACGCCATCGGCAACCGGGTGCTCCAGCGCGATCCCACGGCCCGCATCGTCTACGTGACCTCCGAGGAGTTCACCAACGACATGATCAAGGGGCTCCGCTACAAGCGCATGGAGGAGTTCCGGAACAAGTACCGGAAGTCCTGCACTGTCCTGCTGGTCGACGACATCCAGTTCCTCTCCGGGCGCGACCGCACCCAGGAGGAGTTCTTCCACACGTTCAACGCGCTGCAGGGCTCGGGCAAGCAGATCGTGCTCACGTCGGACGTCGAGCCGCGGCACATCGACAAGCTCGAGGATCGCCTCCGCACCCGCTTCGAGGGCGGGCTGCTGGCCGACATGCAGGCGCCCGACCGCGAGACCCTGCTGGCCATCCTGTGGCAGAAGGCGGACGAGTCCGGCGTGCGCATCCCGACGGATCTGGCTGACGCCATCGCCAACAAGACCGCCGGCAACATCCGCGAGCTGGAGGGCATCCTCAAGCGCCTGGCCGCGCTGCAGACGTTCTACCAGGAGCCCCTGACCCTGGCCTTTGCCCGGAAGAAGCTCCCGAACATGTTCGCGAGCGCCCCGGCCACGGTCACGGTCCCCGGCATCATCGAGGCGGTCGCCCGGTTCCACAGCATCCGCAGTGCCGACATCACCGGCAAGAAGCGCACCCGCACCCTGACCGACCCGCGCCACATCGCGATGTTCCTGGCGCGCAAGCACACGAGCCTCTCCTTCCCCGAGCTCGGCCGCGAGTTCGGCGGCCGCGACCACTCGACGGTGCAGCACGGCTGTCGCAAGATCGAGCGCGCCGTGAAGGAGAACCCGGACCTCGCCTACAAGATCCGCCTGATCGAGCAGAGCCTGAACATCCGGACGTCTTGAGACCGTCGCGTAGCTGCGAGCAGGCCGCAGGCGGGCCGGTCTCCAGTCTCCAGTCTCCAGTCTCCAGTCCCACGGCAGCAACGTCGGTCCGCGTCGCCTTGGTGCGGGCGGAGCAGAGCGCTGCTGCGTGCGCGGAGGGCGCGACGTCTCAACGCTGTCGCGGCGGGCGATGTCCCGGCGCCGGAACTGCGACCGATCCGCTCGCAGCGCCGCTCCGTGGCCGGCCGAAGCTGGAGGCTGGAGACTGGAGACCACCCCGCCACCGATCTGGTCGCAGCAACCCGACCGGCTCTCGCCCCCGCCGCCCCCCCTGTGACCTTCCTGTGCAAAGCCCTGTGGACGCATGAAGGAAACCCTGTGACACGTTCTGGGGATGAGCCGACGCGCCGCGGAGCGCTCGCCGTCCCCCCCACAGCCCGCCCTTCCTCCCCAGCTGTCTCCCACAGGTTGGACCCCGTGCAGGGGCGGGTTACCGGCGATTTCCACAACCTCAGGGCACCCTACTACTACGACGATCAAGATCCATACTCTGACTCGATCAGCAGGATCCGTAGGGGCGCAGGAGAACACATGGAGCTGTACATCGACCGCAACGCACTGGGGCGGACGCTCGCCGGCATCCAGGGGATCGTGGAGCGTCGGAGCACCACGCCGGTGCTGTCGCACACCCTGATCCACGCGAGGCCGCAGGGTCTTCGCATGACCGCTACCGACACCGAGGTCGCGTTCATCGGCGAGCTTCCCGCCAACGTGGAGGCACCGGGCGAGATCGCGGTCGACGCGAACAACCTCTTCCAGGTGGTGCGCAACCTGTCGGATCCGACGGTGCACCTCAAGGTGGGCAGCGGCAGCCGGCTCGAGGTCCGCTGCGGCCCGTCGCACTACCGGCTGCCCGGCATCCCCGCCGAGGACTACCCCCCCCTGCCGGCGTTCGACGCCAAGGGCTCGGCGACCATGAAGTCGTCCGACCTGCGCCGCCTGGTCGATCAGGTGGTCTTCTCGGTCGCCACCGATGACGCCCGCTACGGGCTGAACGGCGCGCACCTCGAGGACCAGGGCGACGGTCGGGTCCGCATGGTCGCCACGGACGGTCACCGCCTCTCCGCCGCGGATGCCCCCTACGAGGGCACCCTCGCCATGACCCCGCGCATGCTCGTGCCCCGCAAGGCGCTTGGCGTGCTGCGCAAGCTGCTCGACGGCCCGGAGGAGGACCTCGAGGTCGGCTTCGGCGACGGTGCGATCCGCCTCGTGCGCCCCGGCCAGACCCTGTGGTTCCGCCTGCTCGACGGTGAGTTCCCCGACTACAAGGCCGTGCTGCCCCAGGAGTGCAAGCATCGGGTGCGCATCGATCGCAACCGCCTGGGCGCCTCCCTCAAGCGGGTCGGCATCCTGGTCCAGGAGCGCTCCCGCGCCGTCCGCTTCGCCTTCGAGGACGGCGAGGGCACCATCCAGGTGCACAACGTCGACCGCGGCGAGGTGACGGAGAAGCTCCCGGTGGAGCTCGAGGGCGACGCGATCACCGTCGGCTTCAACGTGCGCTACCTGCAGGAGATCCTCTCCGTGATCGACGCGGATCACGTGGAGCTCGAGCTCTCCCATGCCCTCGGCCCGTGCCTGGTCAAGGGGCAGGGCGACGAGGACGCGTTCTTCGTCGTGATGCCCATGCGTCTGGACTGATGGCAGCCTCGCAGTGAGGCTGCTCGGGCTGCAGGCGGTCGGGTTCCGCAACCTGGCGCCGCTGGATCTCCAGACGGATGCGTCCTTCGTCGTCGTGCACGGCAAGAACGCCCAGGGGAAGACCAACCTCCTCGAGGGGGTCTTCCTGCTGGCGACGCTCAAGCCCCTCCGCGCCCGGCGCACCCAGGAGCTCATCGCCTGGGGCCAGGAAGGGGCCGTGGTGGCCGCGACGGTTCGCGCGGGGGGTCTGGCCCGGCGCTACAAGCTGCAGCTCGGTGCAGGGGGCCGCACGCTCTCCCTGGACGGCCAGCGGGCCGAGCAGGCGGACTGGTTCGAGGGCGTGCGCGCGATCGCGTTCACACCATCCGATGGCGAGATCGTGCTCGGCGGGCCCTCCGAGCGCCGGGCCTGGATCGACCGCGCGGCGTTCACCAAGGCCCCTCGCCACCTGGACCTGGTGCGCACCTACCGCCGCTGTCTCGAGCAGAAGAGCACCGCACTCAAGGCCGGTCGGCCCGATCCCATCCTGCTCGACGCCCTGGACGAGCAGCTCGCCGCGGCGGGGGCGGCCGTGGTCCGTCGGCGCCTGGACATCCTCGCCGAGCTCCGCCCCCGGGTCGCCGAGCTCCACCGCCGCATCGCCGGCGACGACGGGCGCGAGGTGAGCCTGCGCTACTCCCCGTCCATCGCCGACGGAGGCCCCGAGGAGGTCCAGCAGCGGCTCACCGACAAGCTCGCCCGCGCCCGCAAGGAGGAGCTGCGCCGCCGCTCCACCCTGGTCGGTCCCCAGCGAGACGAGGTCCACATCCTGCTCGATGGCCAGCCCGCCCGCGCCTTCGGCTCCCGGGGACAGGTGCGCTCCCTGGTGCTGTCCCTGAAGCTCGCCGAGCTCGTTGCCGCACGGGATCGAGGCGAGGTGCCGCTCTTCCTGCTCGACGATCTCTCGAGCGAGCTGGACCGCGCGCGCACCGCGCGCCTCGTGCAGACCCTGTCCGACCTGCGGGCCCAGGTGTTCATCACCACGACCGACCCGTCGCACCTCGACGCGCTCCCCTCCGATGACACGCTCTACGTCGAGCTCTCCGAGGGGCGGGTCTCCGCGGAGGGCGATGCTGGCGGCGCGGGCTGATCTGCGGCCCCGAAGCGCTGGCTTTCCGCTCGGGAACGCGATAGTCTCCAAAGAGCACCAGGGAAGCGACCCACTCCATCGGGGAGCCTCCCAGAGAGCCCCCCGGGGCAGACGCCCCACCCCCTCGGCCGCACCTCGGCCCCTCCTGCTCCCCCTCCGTCAGCTTCCCGCATAGTCCCCGTAGAACGCAACGCATCAGCCAGACCCGCCGAGCGGGCGGGCGCGCGTCCGGGACCCCCTCCTCCCAGTCCAGGAGACCTCGATGGCGACCGAGGCCGATTATCAAGCGTCGAGCATCCAGATCCTCGAGGGCCTCGAGGCCGTCCGCAAGCGCCCCGGCATGTACATCGGCTCGACCGGTCCCCGCGGCTTGCACCACCTGGTCTACGAGGTCGTGGACAACTCGATCGACGAGGCGATGGCCGGGCATGCGGACACCATCGCGGTGGTCATCCACGAGGACGGCTCGCTCTCGGTCAGCGACAACGGACGCGGCATCCCGACGGACATCCACCCCGACACCGGCCGCCCCGCTGCCGAGGTCGTCATGACGGTGCTGCACGCGGGCGGCAAGTTCGACGACTCGTCGTACAAGGTCTCCGGCGGCCTGCACGGCGTCGGCGTCTCCTGTGTGAACTTCCTCTCCGAGTGGCTGCAGCTCGAGATCTGGCGGGACGGCCTGCACTACCAGCAGCGCTACGCCCGCGGCGTGCCGGCGACGGACCTCGAGCAGGACGGGGAGGCCCCGGTCAAGGAGGACGGCCGCAAGCGCCGCGGCACCCGGGTGCACTTCCAGCCCGACCCGGTGATCTTCACCGAGACCGTCGAGTTCAGCTACGACAAGCTGGTCGAGCGCCTGCGCGAGCTCGCCTTCCTCAACCCCGGCGTGTCCATCACCATCAAGGACGAGCGGGACGATCTGCGGGACGAGTTCCGCTACGACGGCGGCCTGGTCAGCTTCGTGCAGTACCTCAACAACTCGCGCACCGCGCTGCACGACGAGCCGGTGCGGGTGCAGGGGGAGCGGGACGGCGTGCAGGTGGACCTCGCCCTGCAGTGGACCACCGCGTACAACGAGTCGCTGTCGAGCTTCGTGAACAACATCAACACGATCGAGGGCGGCACCCACGTCTCGGGCCTCAAGGCCGCACTCACCCGCTCCATCAACGGCTACGCCCAGGCGAACGGCCTGCTCAAGGGCAACAAGAACGAGAACCTCGGCGGGGACGACATCCGCGAGGGACTCACCGCCGTCCTGTCGGTCCGTATACCCGAGCCGCAGTTCGAGGGGCAGACCAAGACCAAGCTCGGCAACTCCGAGGTGAAGGGGCTCGTCGAGGGCATCACCGCCGAGGTGCTCGGCTACTTCCTGGAGGAGAACCCCCAGGTCGGCAAGATGATCGTGACCAAGGCGGTCGAGGCGAACCGCGCCCGCGAGGCCGCCCGCAAGGCCCGCGATCTGGCCCGTCGCAAGTCGCCCCTGGAGGGCGGTGATCTGCCCGGCAAGCTGGCCGACTGTCAGGAGAAGGACCCCGACAAGTGCGAGCTGTACCTGGTCGAGGGTGACTCCGCCGGCGGCTCCGCCAAGGGCGGTCGCGATCGGAAGTACCAGGCGATCCTGCCGCTGCGGGGCAAGATCCTCAACGTCGAGAAGGCCCGCTTCGACAAGATGCTGGCCAACAACGAGGTCCGCGCCATCATCAGCGCGCTCGGGTGCGGCATCGGTCCGGAGTTCAATCCGGAGAAGCTGCGTTATGGCCGGATCATCATCATGACGGATGCCGATGTCGACGGCAGCCACATCCGCACGCTGCTGCTCACGTTCTTCTACCGGCAGATGCCGGAGCTGGTGCAGAACGGCCACCTCTTCATCGCTCAGCCTCCGCTCTACCGGGTCAAGCGCGGCCGCTCCGCGCAGTACCTCAAGGACGAGGCGGCCATGCGGGAGTTCTTCTTCGAGCAGGCCGTGCGCAACGTCACCGTGGTCACGGGCGACGGGCAGGACCTCAGCGACGAGGTCGAGAGTCAGCTGGTCGCAACCCTCGAGAAGTACCGCGAGAAGGTGCTCCGCCTGGAGCGGCGCTTCCCGCCGGACGTGCTCGACGCGTGGCTGGAGGTCACCGGCGGCGGCACCGTCGACGGCGAGCTCATGGAGGCCGGTCAGGCGCTCAAGGCGCACCTGGCGAACACGCGGCCGGACTACCGGATCACGTCCATGGACGTCGATGACGACGAAGACGAGCTGGTCATGACCCTGATCTTCCAGGGTGACGAGAAGCTGGTCCGGTTCAAGCGCCACCAGGGTGTGCAGGACAACCGCACCCTCGGCGACGCGTGGCGAACCATGTCCGCGATCGCCCCCCTGCCCATCAGCCTGCGCGTGGGCAGCCAGGAGCGCGAGGTCGCGACCTGGCTCGACCTGCACGCGGCGCTGCTACACCTCGGCCAGCGCGGCTGGGACGTGCAGCGCTACAAGGGCCTGGGCGAGATGAACAAGGACCAGCTCTGGGAGACCACGATGGACCCGGAGAACCGGACGCTCCAGGTGGTCGAGGTCGACGATCTGCTGGCCGCGGACACCATGTTCACCGTCCTGATGGGCGACGCCGTGGAGCCGCGCCGCGACTTCATCCAGCAGAACGCGCTGGCAGTGCGGAACCTGGACGTCTAGCTGGCCTTCGGGCCGCGCAGCGAGACCGGAGGACTGCTAGAACGCCGAGATCGTCCCGCGAAGCGGGGCGACCGAAGGGGCCGTAGCAAGACAAGCCGCGCGAATGACACCGCCATGAGACACGCCGAAGGCGGATCGAGTGGGAGAAGGTGTCATTCGCGATGGTTTGGCGCAGCGTCTTCCCGCCGCCAGTCGCGGCCCGGAGGCCCCTTAGACATCGGTCGAACCGGTGTTCTCGTCGGCGGACGCGTTCGGGTTCGGCTGCGCGATGGCGTAGTTGTGGGCTTCGAAGTCGACCAGGGACGGGCGGCCGCGACCGGACAGCTCGTAGCGGTGGCCGGTGCTGGACGTGAGCCCGTCCCCGTCGGCGAGGAAGTCGTTCATGTGCACCGCCTGCTCCCCGCTCGGCGCCAGCTCGGAGGCGTCGTTGGTGGTCGCGTCCGCGACGGCCTGCGGACCGCCCGCAGCACCCTCGCCGACGTAGGCGATCCCGGACGCGTTGCCCTCGACCGTCACGATCTCGACGGCCTCGCCGAACACGGTGTGGACCATGGCGATGTGGGTGGGGTTGTCGGCGGTGGGGCCGGCCAGGACGGCATCGCCGGTGCGGACGTTCGAGCCGTTCAGCTGGGATGCATCCACCCACGAGCGCTCGCTGCCGCGGGCGGCGTGGTAGTCGGCCAGGTGCATCCACTGCCGGCCGTCCTGGTCGGTCTCGGCGGCGGCCGTGTCGACCGCGCTGTCTCCGGTGACCTCGATCCACAGGGGCACCCGGGCCGAGTTGCGCGGCGCGCCGGAGCGGCCGACGTCGAAGAAGTCCTGCACGTTGCGGGTCTCCCAGAAGCCGCTGCGGAGCTGTCCGTCCAGCCCGGTGAAGCTGTACTGGCTCACGGTGAACATGCCGCACCAGTCGAAGTTGCCGCTCGTACCGGCGGCTTCACGGAACTCGCCCGCATCGCGATCGCCTTGCTCCCACAGCTCCTCCGCGCCCTCGGCGGCGTTGCGCTGGAGCTCGGCCAGGATCTCGTCCGGCTCGAAGCGGGCCTGCAGGGCGACCACCATGTCGCTCTGGATCCCGGCGATGCGGGTGATGCCGGCGGACTGCACGGCGTCGGAGAAGGACCACGGGTTGGGGTGGCTGCCCTCGGGGTTCGCCGGGCCCAGGTCGTGGAGCAGCAGGCGGACGTCCTGGGGGAAGGCGATGGCAGTGGTGAGATCGACCGAGTCGTCGCCGACCATCGCCTCGGCGCGGCGGGCCAGGCTGTCGATGACCGCGCTGTCCGCGGCGACGATGTCGTCCTTCAGCGCGTCCCGCTGGTTGATGACGTCCGGGTCGCCCCACGCGCTCATCAGCTCTTCCTTCGCCTGGCGCAGCTTGCTGCTGACGAAGGGCACGCCGATGCTGCCGGACTCGGCCAGGTGGGTCGCCATGCGCAGCCACATGGCGATGTCGCCGGCGGTGCCGCGCGGGGCCTCCTCCGGCTGACCCATCTGGTCCTGCATGAACTGGTTGCTGCCGGGATCGACCGCCTGTGCGACCGGGTCCAGCGTGGTGGTGGTGGTGTCGCTCGTCCCGGACTGGGAACGGTGCTGGTGCGACGACATGGGGACCTCCGAGGAGAGAGGGAAAGCGTCGGTGAAAAGAGGCGTATGAGCTACTCGGCCGGCGGCGTGTCCTCCGAGGGCAGGTTGGCGCGGCCATCGTCGAGGATCCGCATGTACGCGGGATCCTCCGCGCTCTCGGTCCACGCGGTGCTGCCGGGCGCGCGCTCGTAGAGCTGCCCATCGGCGTAGCGCCACTGGTGCTCGCGGGGACCGCGGCCGGCGAGGATGGCGGCGGAGGGATCCTCGCCCGCCCGCGGGGTCCAGCTCGACTCGGCGGTGATGAACTCGCGGCCGCCGTCGACCGTCTCCGCGGAGATGACGATCCGGACGTGGCGGGGCTCCGCGGCCGAGTCGTCGGTGGGGGTGCCCAGGTACATGATGTCGAGCGGCTGGATGTCCATGGGGTCGACGTCGTAGCCCTGGAGCACGTTGTAGTACTGGTCCGGGCCGATGCCGGTCAGGGTGCCGATGAAGTTGGTCTCTACGCCCAGCTCGGTCAGCGCCTGGGTCACGAAGCCAGAGCAGTCGATGCCGACGCCGTTGGTCTGCATCCACGACTCGATGATGCCCTCCCACTCCCCGGCGGTCATGGGGCTGTCCGGCCCGGGAAGCGGCGGTGGAGGTGCGATCTCGCGGGAGTCGAGACCCGCCTGCACGACGGTCTCCATCTCCTCGGGCGAGCCCCGTCCGCGGCCTGCGGGCTGGCCGTCGAGCAGGGCCGCGGTGACGCCCTCGCGCACCGTCGGGAAGTCGCTGTCGGCGGCCCCCCAGCGGTCGGTCCAGTAGGGGGACTGGAAGGTCACCGGGATCGGGTCCGGCAGGACGATCTCGGGCGTGTCGTCGGTGCTCTGGTCGTCGGTGCCGCTGCCCTGGGTCGCGTTGGTGCCGGCGCTCGGATCGACCTCGGGCTCGGCCTCGTCGACCTCGGGGAGGTAGGCGGCGGGCGCGTTCACCTGCAGGGAGAGGTATTCCTCGAGCAGCTCGGCGACGCGGGCGCCTGCCGCCTCGAGGGTCTCGGCGTCCAGCTCGCCCGCCTGTTCGAGCTGGTCCTGGTTGGACGAGAGGACCGGATTGCCACCGGTACTCTGTGTGGACACGTCAGTGCTTGCCGCAGTGCGGCTCTGGGCCAGGCCCATGGGTACCTCCGAGGAGTGGGGCAGGAGGAGCGTATCATCCGACCGGCGTCGGAAAAAACCGGTCGAAACGCCGACCTGCTCAGGCACCCGATCGGGGGGTCGGTTCCGAAAGGCGGTTGTCAGACGAGCGTTCGGTTCAGCGCGGGGCGCTCGACAGGGGGTGGACTCGGAGACCACCGCCCGGCGGTACTCACGCGAACGCGCTCTCCTGGCCCGAGTCGGACAGGAACAGGCACGACGAGCGCGTCCCCCGGACCAGCGCGCGCACCCGCTCCAGGTCCGGCTCGGCGCCCAGGCCGAAGAGGTCGAGATCGGACTGGGGCACCTCGTTCACCACCGCGTCGATCGGACCGACCAACACCAGGATCCGCGCCTCCGGGATCCGTGCCCGCTCTCGGATCGCGGTGAGGTAGGCGGTGTTCCCGGCCACCCGATCGGGGTGGTCCACCGCGCTCACCAGGTTGAGGTGCGCGTTCCAGCGCCGGGCCAGGCGGACCGCGGTGAGCAGTGCAAGATCCAGGTTGGACCGCGCAAACGCCTGCTCGACGTCCTCGTCGGCGCGCTGGGGATGCAGCCACACGTTGACCACCTGCTGGCGCCCCAGGCCGGCCGACGGGTGCATCGCGACCAGCACGATCCCGATGTGCAGCCGCTTCGCCTCGCGCAGGACGTCGTGCAGATCCTGGTCGTGCTCCTCGGACATCGGCGCCCGCAGGACCACCGCGTTGGGCCGGAAGAACGCGCTGCCCAGCGCCTGGATGCTGCTGACCACTCCCGCGGTGAAGCCCACCGCGTCCACCACCGACCAGGTCGTGAACAGCCCCGCGCTGTGCGACAGGCTCCCCGCCAGCTCCTTCACCCGCCGCCGGTAGCCCTCGTCCCCGGAGTCCGGCGCGATGCCGAGCACCTTCACCGAGCCCTCCGGCGCGGCCAGGGCGGAGAGCAGCCCGAACAGGCCCTGGAGCTCGGTCGGGTCGCGGACGGGGACCAGCAGGTTGGGCTTCCACGCGCGCAGGTTGACCACGTCCAGGGCGGTGACCCGGCGGGCGGCCCACTCCGCCATCGCGACCAGCACGCCGCTGCGCACATCCTCGGTGTGCCGCTCGATGCCCCGCCGCAGGATCCACAGATACAGCGCGCCGATCACCGCCCAGGCGACCAGGCTGAACAGCGGATTGACGACGAACATCGCGATGATGCAGCCGATGAGCCCGATCGCGGGGACGGCCAGGTGCAGGCGCAGGGTGGGCCGGTAGCTGATCAGCCCGAGCCCCTGCTCGACCAGGACGACCCCGTTGAGCACGGCGTAGGAGATGAGCATGAACAGGGTCACCAGCGGGGCGACCAGGTTGATGTCGCGCAGAGCCAGGGTCACGAGCACGATGGCGGCGGTGACGGCCAGGGCGCGGCGCGGCTCCCCGTTGGCGCCGGGATCGGCGAGGGATCGGCCGCCGGGCAGCACCTCGTCGCGGGCCAGGGCCGCGAGGATCCGCGGGGCGCCGACCAGGGTCGCGAGGGCGGAGCTGAAGGTGGCGCCCATCAGGCCCAGGAGCACGGCGGGGCCCCACAGCGCCTTGTCGACCAGGATCGTGTAGTTGGACGCCAGCTCCTCGACGCTGCCGAGCCGGGTCACCAGCCAGGCCATGCCCAGGTAGATCACGGTGCTCACCGCCATCGCGCCCAGGGTGCCCCACGGGATCGCCCGGCGGGGGTCGCGGAGCTCCCCCGACATGTTCGCGCCGACGGTGATGCCGGTGACCGCGGGGAAGAACACGGCAAAGACGCCGACGAAGCTGGTCGGCTCTCCCTCCGGCGTGCCCGGATAGCTGCCGAACAGCGGCGCGGGATCGGCCGGCGGCACGGCGATCAGCGCGCCGGCCACGATGACGACGAAGGAGATCCCCATCACGGCCATGACCGCGTACTGCAGCCGGAAGGCCAGGCCGGCGCTGATCCAGGAGACGCCGACGATGACGGTGTAGGCGATGAGGTCGACCAGCAGGGGCGGGTGGCTGGGGAAGAGCCAGTTCCACCCCTCGCGCAGGCCGATGATGTAGATGGCGACGGCTACAGCCTGGGCCATGTACAGCGGGAGCCCGATGCTGCCGCCCACCTCGAGCCCCAGCGACCGCCGGATGATGGCGTAGGGACCGCCGGCCTCCAGGCGGGTGTTGGTCGCCAGGCTCGACATCGACAGGGCGGTACAGGCCGTGATGCAGGTCGCGAGGCCGATGATCACCCACGCACCGACCAGCCCGGCGTTGCCGACGACCCAGCCGAGGCGCAGGTAGAGGATGACGCCGAGGATCGTCAGCAGGGTCGGCGTGAAGACGCCGGCGAAGGTGCCGAAGCGCTGGGCGGGCGAAGGAGCGGGCCGCTCGGTCATGCGACACCCCGAGGGTCGAGCGAGGTCACGGGGTCGTTGTACCTCGGCTCGACCCTCGGGCGGCGGCTAGAGCGATCGGAGGTAGGCCACCAGGTCGGCCTTCTCCGCCGCGGTCAGGTGGTTGGTGCGGCCCATGCCGCCGTCCTCGGAGATCTCGACCAGCACGGAGAGGTCTGCGGCGCGGCCGTCGTGCAGGTACGGGGCGGTCGCCCGCAGGCCGTGGAGCGTGGGCGTGTCCACGCCAGTCAGGTCGAACATGTCGTGGGCGTTCTTGTCGGTGAGCAGGTCGCCGAGGTGGCAGGTCGCGCACTCGGCCGAGCCCTCGAAGATCTGCTTGCCCCGCGCGACCGCGTCCGGGTCGAGGTCGGTGGTGAACGAGGTCGCCATCGACGGCGGATGCGGCAGGGTGTCCACGTACGCGGCGATCGCCTCGGCGTGCTCGATGCCGCCCTCGCTCGCCATGCGGCCCTGGGACGTCAGCACGATCTCGTGCTCCAGGGTCGGGACCTCGCCGGTCCAGGTGAACGGCTCGGTGAAGCTGACCGTGCCGCCGAGGCTGGGGGTCTGGCGCGGCCCGGCGTCGACATTCCAGGTCTGGCCGTCCCCGACGCCGTCCACGTGGCAGCCGTTGCACGACACGCCGCTGCCGGGCAGACCCACGCGCGTGTCGCGTGAGCTGTGGAAGAGCCGGCGTCCGAGCTCCACTTCAGGGCTTCCCTCCTTCCGCGTCAGCCCCAGCTGGGGGCCGATGGGGGTGGCCGTGCGGACGTCCATCGCGCCGAAGTACCCGGGGCCCATCACCGACATCGTGCCGCTGACGAAGCTGTGGAGCCAGGTCGCCGAGCCGACCGAGTACACGCGGTGCGGACCCGCCGGGGTGGTGGCGATCGCCACGCTGGGTACGTCGACGCCGTGCCGGGACGACACCCGGTCGCCGAGGTGCCAGGACGCCAGGGTGGACTCGCTCTCCGACAGCGCGACGACGAACGCTCCGCGGGCATCCAGGCTGGTGATCGGACCGCCGAAGACGACCGCTGCTCCCTGCTGATCGCCGGTGAGCGCCACCGCCGCCTCCCGGTCGAGCTGCTGGCCGGTCTCCGCATCGAGGGTGACGACCACGGGCACGACGCGGCCGAAGTCGGACGGCCCGGTGGGGACGTTGACGTAGTAGGCGGGCGGCAGCTCCTCCGGCACGGTCGGCGTGGTCACGCTCACGGACAGCGACGTGTCCGTGTAGAGCACCGGCACGAGGATGACGCCGCGCCCGTTCCACAGGGTCGACGTGACGGCACCGGTGACCCGCAGGTCCTGCTGGATGCCGTCGCGAACGAGGCTCGGCAGCGAGAAGTCGGTGAGCTCGCCGGTGGGCAGGTCGATGAGGGTGACCGTGTCCGAGCGGTGCCCGGTGACGGCGAGGGTGTCCGCGTCGACCTGGTGCAGCCAGCGGGGCTGGCCCGGGACGGGGATCCGCCGCAGGACGGCCATGTTCGCCAGGTCGAGCTCGACGATCTCGTCCTGCAGGCTCACCGCGACATAGGCGCGGGATCCGTCGGCGACGATGGCGCTGGGCCCGAGACCGACCGGAACGACGTCGCCAGGCTCGCCGTCGAGGCTGACCCGCTGGACCGCGCCACGGTCGTAGAGCACGGCCAACGCCGCATCTCCAGCGAAGGTCGCATCGATCACCCGACCGTCCAGGGCGACCGCGACCTGGGACTCGACCTGCAGCTCGTTCGCCGCGATGAGGGTCAGGTGGGGACCATCCACCTCGGGAATGGCCAGCCGCACGGTCGACGGTGCGACCAGCTCTGGCTGGGCGGGCGAAGTCTCGGGCGGCAGGGGCGTGCACGCGGCCAGCAGCAGCAGCACGGACGACAGACGGATCATGGAACCTCCCCGGGGACGCTCCGGACGGCCCCCCACCGAGCAGTGCGGGCGTCGCGGCCGATCGTTCACCCCGTACCTGGGGATTGATCACTTCGGAGCGAAGGTCCCGTCCTGGGCGATCACCGGGCCGGTCTCCGGGAAGTCCTCGCTGGTCAGCTGGCGCACCAGGGCGATGCTCTTGCCGTCAGGGTCGGGCTCGGGCACGCCGTGACCGGTCTGGATCACCGGAATGAGCTTGCCCCGGATGAGCTTGCCCTCGTGGTCGAGCTCGACCTCCAGCACGGCGGTCACGCCCAGGTTGCCCGACAGGTTGAAGCGGCCATAGGTCGCGAAGTTGCCCAGGGAGTACGCGGCCAATCGGCCATCGATCACCTCCATGCCCCGCAGCACGTGGGGGCCGTGGCCGACCACCAGGTCCGCGCCGGCGGCGATGACGTCGCGGCTGAACCGGCGCAGGTGACCGCGCTTCTCGCCATAGAAGAGCTCCATCTTGTCGGGCACGTGCAGGGCCCGGCTGCCCTCGGCCCCGCCGTGGAAGCTCACGATGACCAGGTCGTGGGTGGCGTCGGCGATCTTGACCAGCCGCACGGCGTTGTCGTGGTCGTTGATGTAGTTGCTGTGCCGGGCGGTGTGGAAGGCGACCATCGCGATCTTCACCCCGCCGACCTCGACCGTGGCGATGCTGCCCGGCGGTCCCGACCAGGCGAGGCCCTCCTTGTCGAGCGCCGCGATGGTCTGCTGGCGGCAGTCGCCGTCGAAGTCCAGCATGTGGTTGTTGGCGATGCTGATCAGGTCGAAGCCGGCGGCGGTCAGGTGCTTCGCGTAGCGGGTCGGCTGCTTGAACGCGTAGCAGGGGTTGTCCCCGGTGCACTTCTGGGCCTGGCGGGTGACGTCGCACAGGGGCCCCTCGAGGTTGCCGAAGGTGACGTCAGCATCGGCGAGCAGGGGCTTCACGGCGTCGAAGAAGTGGGCGCCGTCGTCGGGGGGCAGGTGCATGGTCGGGTGGGGCGAGGTGGTGCCGATCATGACGTCGCCGACGAGGCGCAGGCGCACGGTCGTGCCCGCGGGGAGCGGCGGGCGGGCCGACTCGGGCGCGTTGAGCAGGGCCTCTGCCATCTTGCGCTCGTTGGCCAGGTTCTCCTCCGCCTGGGGCAGCCACTGGTCGACCTCGGGGTGGTCCGGCTGCAGGCGCTTCACGGTGCGCCACTGCTCCACCACGCCCGCCCAGTCGTTGCGGGTCCAGTAGGCCCAGCCGAGCTCCCAGTGGCAGGGCACGAACTCCGGGTCCTTGGACAGGCAGCTGCTGTAGCGGTCGACCGCGGCCTCGACCCGACCCTCCTTCTGGGCCTCCATTCCCGCAGCAAGCAGGGACTGCACGGCATCATCGGCGAGAGCCGGGGGACTGGCCAGGGCAGCGGCGAGGGTCAGCAGCACGGGCGTGCGCATGACAGCTCCAGGCGGAGGGAGGGAGGGGACCACAAAGGTGTGGCCGAAGGGGGCAGGAGGGGTCGATCAGGTTACCCGATCGGGGTATAATGCGCTTCTCCACGCGATCGGACCGAGATCGCGACGCTACGGGCCAAACCCTCCTACCCGGCCCCCTCTTCCACCCCACCCCCTCCTCCGGCGCACCGACTGACCCCGCCCACGCGGCACTTCCGCCGTGCAGGCCCAGCCCGCGCCCGACTCCCCAACGACGAGGACCGCCGTGGATCGCATCGCCAAGAACCTCGTGCCCATCCGCATCCAGGACGAGATGCGGAACTCGTACATGGACTACTCCATGTCCGTGATCATCGGGCGCGCGCTGCCGGATGTGCGGGACGGCCTCAAGCCCGTCCACCGCCGCATCCTCTACGCCATGAACCAGATGGGCCTGGCGGCGAACAAGAAGTACGTCAAGTGCGCCGGTGTCGTCGGAGAGGTGCTGAAGCTCTACCACCCCCACGGCGATAGTGCCGTCTACGACGCGCTCGTCCGCATGGCCCAGGAGTGGAACCTCCGCTACATGCTGGTCGACGGCCAGGGCAACTTCGGCAGCGTCGACGGTGACTCTGCGGCTGCCTACCGGTACACCGAGTGCCGGATGACCAAGCTCGCGCAGGAGCTCCTGGTCGACATCGACAAGGAGACCGTCGGCTTCCAGGACAACTTCGACGGCTCGGTCCAGGAGCCCCTGGTCCTGCCCGCGCGCTTCCCGAACCTGCTGGTCAACGGTGCGGACGGCATCGCGGTCGGCATGGCGACCAAGATCCCGCCCCACAACCTCGGTGAGATCGTCGACGCGTGCATCGCGCTCATCGACAACCCCGACCTCGAGATCCACGACCTGATGCAGATCGTGCCGGGCCCGGACTTCCCGACCGGCGGCACCATCTACGGCATGAAGGGGGTCAAGGACGCCTACGAGACCGGCCGTGGACGCATCATCGTGCGTGGCAACGCCCAGATCGAAGAGATGGCCGGCGGGCGGCAGGCGCTGATCATCGACGAGCTGCCCTACCAGGTGAACAAGGCCCGACTCATCGAGCAGATCGCCGATCTGGTCAAGTCGCGCCAGCTGGAGGGGATCTCCGCGCTCCGCGACGAGTCCGACCGCGACGGCATGCGCGTGGTGATGGAGCTCAAGCGCGACGCCTACGCCGAGGTGGTGCTGAACAACCTGTACAAGCGTACCGCGCTGCAGACCACGTTCGGCGTCATCATGCTGGCCATCGTCAACCAGCGCCCCCGCGTCCTCACCCTCAAGGAGATGATGCAGTACTACATCGCGCACCGCCGCGATGTCATCCAGCGCCGCACCCGCTACGAGCTGCGCAAGGCCCTGGAGCGGCTCCACATCGTCGAGGGCTACCTCAAGGCCCTCGACTTCATCGACGAGGTCATCGCCATCATCCGCGGCAGCGCCAACGTGGGCGAGGCCCGGGAGCGGCTGATCGCGCGCTTCGAGTTCACGACGGTGCAGGCCGACGCCATCCTCGAGATGCGCCTGCAGCGCCTGACCGGCATGGAGCGACAGAAGCTGCTGGACGAGCAGGGCGAGCTGAACGTGCGCATCGAGCGCTACCGGGAGATCCTCGGCGACGAGATCGTCCTGATGGGCGTCGTCAAGACCGAGCTCCTGGAGATCCGGGAGAGCTACAGCGACGAGCGCCGCACCCGCTTCGTCGCCGCCTCGGCCGACCTCGACAAGCGCGACCTGGTCGCCTCCGAGGACCAGGTCGTGACCGTCAGCCACCTCGGCTACATCAAGCGCACCAACCCCGACGAGTGGCGGATGCAGCGCCGCGGCGGCTCGGGCAAGCGCGGCATGTCGACCCGGGACGAGGACTTCGTCACCAGCCTCTTTGTCGCCAACACCCACGACCTGCTGCTGGTGTTCTCCAACGAGGGCCGGGTGTTCCCGCTGCACGTCTATGACGTCCCCGAGGCGGGCGGCTCTGCCCGCGGCAGGCCGATCGTCAACCTGGTGCAGCTCGGCGAGAACGAGCGGATCGCCTCGATCCTGGCCGTGCCCGAGTTCGAGGACGCCGTGGCGGCGGGCGATGACGGCGAGGCGCCCGAGGGCATCGCCGACCTGCTCTTCGTGACCCGCCAGGGTCGGGTCAAGCGCACCAGCCTGTGGGACTACCGCAACCTGCGCCAGTCCGGCCTCATCGCTACCGGCATCCGCGACGGCGACGAGCTGGTCACGGTCAAGCTGGTCGAGAACCCCGACGACACCGACGTGCTCATCGTCTCCCAGCACGGTCAGGCCATCCGCTTCCACCTGGACGAGGATCAGCTCCGCCGCATGGGGCGCCCAGCCAGTGGAAACCGCGGGATCAAGCTCGGCAACAACGACGTGGTCGTCGACGCGATGCTGCTCGCGAAGGGGCTCGACGCCTCCGACGACGACGTCGAGGACGCCGACACCGGCGATGACGAGCCCGAGGGCATCGAGGACGGCCGCCAGCGCCTGCTCACCGTCACCGAGGGCGGCTACGGCAAGCGCACCGACTCGGACGAGTTCAAGGTCCAGAACCGCAACGGCAAGGGCATCCGCGCCCACCGCCTCGACAGCCGCTCCGGCGTGCTCACCGGCGGTGTGCTCGTGACTCCCGAGGACCAGGTCATGGTCGTCACCGACACCGGGCGGGTCATCCGCTTCGGGGCCGACACGGTCAGCATCTATGGTCGGGCCGCCCGCGGGGTGCGCATCATGCGCCTCGAGGACGGCGAGCGGATCGTCGACGTTGCCCAGCTGGTCGACACCGAGGACGGCGACGCCGACGAGGACGAGCTCGACGCGGTCGACGGCACGCCCGAGGACGGGGCGCCGGAGGACGGCACGCCGGACGACGATGCGCCGGACGACGATGCGCCGGACGACGACGCGTAGGACTCGTGTAGGGACTGCGACTTCAGCGAGCCTGACAGGCGACCGACCACTCGTGACAGCGGATGTCATGGTCCTGCGGGGTAGGTCGCCTTACACTCGCGGGTGCTTCGTGGAGGACGGGTGACCGACCCTGTGCACAACCAGGCCCTGGACGGAACGAGCGTCCGGGGGATGCGCCCCGAGGATCGCTTCTGGCTGTCCTCGGCCGCGGCCGTCGTCTCGGTCGCCGCGCTGGGCTCCCTGCTGTGGCTCCTCCCTGGCTCCCCGGTCACCCTGTGGCGCGCGGATGCGGCCCTGGGAACCCAGGATGCCGGACAGGCGGTCGCCCTGTACGACGACGTCGGCAACAACGGCTGGTGGACCGGCCTGCGCACGACGGCCCTGCGCCGCGCCGCTGCCGTGTACGCCACCGAGCTCGCCCAGCCCGAGGAGGCCCGCGAGCGCCTGGAGCACCTGCTCGCCCTGACCCGTGACAGCGCGGACCGCGCGGTGCTCCGCGAGCGAATCGCCAGCTTGTACCTGGATGAGCGCGACCTTGACTCCGCGGTTCGCAGCTACGTGTCCGCGGTCGCTGCCGACCCCTCCGCGCCGGACGCCGGTCGCCGGCTGGTCCAGGCTGCGCGCCTCGCCAGCGAGGCTGGTCAGGTCGAGCTCTCCACCGAGCTGTGGGAGCGGGTCATCGCCGAGTACCCCCAGCACACCGTGACCGCGCGGCTCGCCCAGGCTCGCCGTGCCCTGCGCGACGGCCGCCCCCAGAAGGCCCACGCGCTGTTCGCCATGGCGCTCGACGGGGACGGCACCGCCGACCAGCATGCCGCCGCCAGGCTCGGCGTCGCCACCTGCCTGGAGCGCCTGGGCAGCCTGGACGAGGCGATCGCCGAGATCGACCTGGTCGATCTCCCCGACGAGATCCGCGAGACCCGCCTCGACGCCCTGCGCAACCGCCGCGAGCAGGTGGAACGCTAGGACCGCCGCCACCCTCGTGCGATCGCTCGGGGTTGCCTCGGGCACTGGACCGCTGCCGAATACCCGATACGCGGGCGGTCCAGGAGGTTGCATGTCCAGGTCGTCCCGCTGGCTCGAGCGTGGAGAGAAGGTCATCCCCGGTGGCGTGAACTCGCCGGTCCGCGCGTTCAAGGCGGTCGGCGGGAGCCCGCCCTTCATCGCCCGCGGTGAGGGGATCGAGATCGTCGATGAGGACGGCCACCGCTACGTCGACTGCATCTGCAGCTGGGGTGCCTTGATGCTCGGCCACGCGCCCATCGAGGTCGTCGGTGCCATCACCAAGGCCGCCGCCCAGGGCTCCACGTTCGGCGCGCCGACGTCCGCCGAGGTCGAGCTGGCCGAGCTCATCGTGCAGCGGGTGCCGTCCATCGAGAAGGTGCGCCTGTGCAGCAGCGGCACCGAGTCGACCATGCACGCCATCCGGCTGGCCCGTGGCGCGACCGGCCGGGACGTCATCGTCAAGTTCGACGGCTGCTACCACGGTGCCCACGACGCCGTGCTCGTGGGCGCGGGCTCCGGCGTCGCGACGTTCGGCATCCCCGGATCCCCCGGCGTGCCCGCGGACACCGCCCGCAACACCCTGGTCGTGCCGTACAACGACATCGAGGCCATCGAGACCCTGTTCGCCGCGCGCGGGGCCGAGATCGCCTGCGTCATCGTCGAGCCCGTCGCCGGCAACATGGGCTGCATCCCGCCGCGGGAGGGCTTCCTCGAGACCCTGCGTCGCGTCACCTCCGAGCACGGCAGCGTGCTCATCTTCGACGAGGTCATGTGCGGGCTGCGGGTGGCTCGCGGCGGCGCCCAGGAGCGCTACGGCGTCACGCCGGATCTGACCTGCCTGGGCAAGATCGTGGGCGGTGGCCTGCCGATGGCCGCCTTCGGCGGCAAGGCCGAGCTGATGGATCACCTCTCCCCGGTGGGGCCGGTCTACCAGGCCGGCACGCTGTCGGGGAACCCGGTGGCGGTCGCGGCGGCTCGGGCGACCCTGGAGGCGCTCACCCCAGAGCTGTACGAGGAGCTCGAGCAGATCAGCGCCGAGGTCGGCCGCGGCATCGCCGAGGCGGTCGCGTACCACGGCTGCAGCATGCACCGCGTCGGATCCATGTTCACGATCTTCTTCCGCAAGGACGCCCCGTGGTCCTTCGAGGAGGTCCGTGAGTGCGACTTCGACGCCTTCGGGCGCTTCTTCCGCGGGGCGCTGGCCGGCGGGGTCTACCTGCCGCCCAGTCAGTACGAGGCGGCCTTCCTGTCCGCCCGCTTGTCCGAGCGGGATGTGCAGACCATCATCACGGGCATCGAGGCGGCGCTGGTGGCGGCCAGCGTCGGCTAGGATCGACCCCGCTGAACCAACGGATCAAGCGCCACTTCGACGCCGTCCACCACGGACCCGCACCCGCAACGATCCGCGGCGAGTCGTGCACGTTGCCGCCCCTGAGGGCCTGTGCTACCAAGGCCCCCTCTTTGACACCGCGATCGGCTGGGAGGGTTCTTCGTGAGCTCTTTCCACGCCGCCCTTAGAGCCGCCGCGCTCGTCACCCAGATGGCCGTCCAGACGGTCGTGGGTGCCTACCTCGGCAGCTGGCTCGACGGGTGGCTCGGTTCCACCCCAGTCGCGGTGCTCGTCCTCGGAGGCGCTGGGTTTGCCAGCGGGCTGCTCGTCACCTGGCGGGCGTTCGTTCAGGCCAGCCCGGATCCCGCGGACGGAGACGACCCCCCGGACCCCCACAACGACGACCCAGGCGACCCGACTTGATCATCCAGCCCGAGACCGTCCTCCGTGACACTGCGATCGCCCTGCTGCCCATGCTGGTGGCCGGCTTCGTCGTGGGCGGGTGGTTCGGTGCCCTCGGCACGCTGGCGACTGGCGCGTTCGTCCTGCTGAACCTGTGGGTCCTCGGCAAGCTCATCCGCCGCGTCACCGGCTACCTCGCGGGCGAAGACCCGCAGGGCTCGCTCGCGGTCGCGTTCCTGGTCGTGAAGTTCCCCCTGGCGCTCGGCCTCATCACCCTGCTCGCCTGGGTGTTCGATGGCCTCTCGGTCGCCTTCGGCATGGGAGCCATGGTCTTTGCCGTGTTCGTCCGCGGCTTCGTGAACCTGCTCCGCACGCCCGATACCACCGCGAACGACGCCCCCCAGAGGTCTTGAGATGGTCTTCGCAGCTGGCTTCACCTGGTGGCACCTGATCGGCATCGGTCAGGACTTCGAGTACACCTCCCTCGGAGAGCAGCTCCTCGGCCCCGGCGCCGCGTCCCACGGCTTCATGCAGGCCCTGGCGGCGTCCTGGATGCTGACGCTCGTCGTGATCCTCTTCTCGGTGCTCGCCCGCCTCGGGCTCGAGTCCGCCAAGAAGCGGCAGGGCGTGGCCAAGTGGTACGCGCTCCCCGGCCTGGGCTTCCTCACCATCGCCGAGCTGGTGGTGGACTTCTGGAAGTCCATGATGGGCGGCTCGCTCGAGAACAGGGACGTCACGGTGTTCCTGCCCATCATCGCGGGCATGTTCACCTACATCTTCGCCGGCAACATCCTGGGCATGGTCCCCGGCTTCCTGCCGCCGACGGAGAACGTGCACCACAACTGGGCGATGTCCATCTGCGTGTTCCTGCTGTTCGTCGGCGTCGGCCTCATCCGCGACCCGGTGAACTTCATCAAGCACCTGATCGGGCCGGTCCTGGCCATGGCCCCGCTCATCTTCATCATCGAGGTCATCGGACTCGTCGTCCGGCCGGCCACGCTGACCATTCGTCTCACCGGCAACATGTTCGGTGACCACACCGTGTTCTCGATCATGAGTGACCTGGTGCCGTGGGGCGTCCCCGTCCCGTTCCTGGGGCTGGCCCTCATCGTCAGCTTCATCCAGGCCTTCGTGTTCTCGCTGCTCACCGTCATCTACATCGCCTTGTCCGTGCCCCATCACGACGAGGCCCACTGAACCAACCCCGTACGTCTCGACCCCGGCGGCTCCGGGGCTGGAGGAGACTTTCATGAAGACTGTCACCAAGTGGATCCCCGCCGCGACCCTCGCCGCCGTGGCGCTGCTCGTCCCCAGCGTGGCCTTCGCCGCGGATGCCGACCCCAACATGTGGCGCGGCTACGTCGGCATCGGCTTCGGCCTTGCCATGGGCCTCGCCGTCGTCGGCGGTACCCTCGGCCAGGGCATGGCGGCCAGCTCGGCCTTCCAGGCGATCTCGCGCAACCCCGCCGCCGCCGGCAAGCTGAACGCTCCGTTCTTCGTCGGCATGGCGCTCATCGAGTCCCTCGTGCTGTTCGGTTGGGTCATGGTCTTCCTGGTCCAGAACAGCGTCTTCGCGGTCGGCAACTGATCGTCGCCTGACCCCGATGCTCGCGCACCCGCGCGGGCGTCGGACGACAACGAGACCCGCCCTCCTTCGGAACACCGACGGAGTGGCGGGTGTCGTGCGTGGAGGCGGTGGGGACACGCCTCACCGCGTTGCTGACGATCTCATGGCGCGTCTGGTGCCCGCTGCGCGTGCTACAACGCACCTCGGCGAACGCCCGTCCCCCTGGAGGAGCCCATGCGGAACACCACCATCCTGACCCTTGCCGCCACCGGCGTGCTCGTGACCGGCGCGCTCGTCGCGGGCTGCAAGAAGAAGGGGCCCGAGGGTCCGGTCGTCATGGAGGGCTGGCAGCAGCTCGAGGGGTGGAAGGGCAGCTGCTACTTCCCGCCCGACTACAAGGACAGCGACCGCATGGCGGCCAACGAGGTCCGCAACGCGATGATGAGCCAGTGGAAGGGCGAGCGCGGGGACGGCGTGGAGTTCTCCACCGGCGTCATCGAGTCGGTCGAGACCGTGCTCCTGGGCAAGCCGGACGCGGTCAAGTCGGTCGCGCGCACCAACCTGGAGCAGTGCAAGAAGTACATGGCCGGCGGCTCGCTCGATCCGTGGAAGAGCTGGTTCGCCGGGCTCGAGTCCGGACTGACCACCGGCGACTGCAAGTGGGCCCCGCTCCGCTACCAGCAGCACGACTACCTCGACCTCGGCAAGGGCTGGCAGTTCGAGGGCCGCGTCTGCGCGGGCGACGTCGTGACCATCGAGGTCAGCAGCAACGACTACTACCGCCTCGGCGACGGCGAGCCCTGGATCAACGGTGAGGGCGACACCTCCCGCCGCGCGGTCGGCGACGAGTACCCCTGCACCCTCGAGGACTGCTTCCACGGCACCGTCATCTACCGGTTCACCGGTGAGGACGGCACCATCGACATCGGCGCGGTGGGCCTGGAGAAGGAGTTCGTCGCGCGGCAGCACGGCATCCTGGAGCTCCGGGTGAACGCCGATGACTCCTGGTACGACAACGTCTGGCGCAAGAAGGGCTCCCTCATCGACCACGCCGGCATCAGCTACGTCGGGCGGGAGTAGGGTGCGGCTCGGGCTCGCCATGCGCGCGGTCGCGCAGTGCGGGGCCGGGCTGATCCTGTCGGTCGCGCTCGTCTCGCCGGCCCACGCGGACTGTGACGACCCCATCGATGGGCCCTGGGACACCGGGGTGGACGCCGAGGCCGACTGCGACGGCGACGGGTTCACGCCCGGCACCGGCGACTGTGACGACCGCGACGCGGAGGTCCACCCCGGCCAGGACGAGACCTGCGGGGATGAGATCGACAACGACTGCGACGGCTTCGTCGACGGGGGCTGCGGCAGCGCTGCGACCGGCAGCCTCCAGGGCGGCGCGTCCTGCGTGCAGTCCTCCGGCTCGGGTGCGCTCGCCGTGTTCCTGCTTCCCGGGCTCGCTCTCGGGCTGCGTCGACGCAAGGTTCGCTGATGCTCGTGCTGCTCGCTCTGCTCGGCGCTTCGGCCCTGGCCCAGGAGGCGCCCGAGACCTTCAGCGTCGACGTCGAGCGCTTCCGTCCGCACATGGACACCTACGGCTACGGCGTGACCGAGGGCGCCACCACCCTTGGGCACCTGGAGGTCGGGGTCGGCCTGTGGGGCACGTATGAGGAGGACAGCGTTACCCTGGTCGACGACGGGCGGCGCACCCTCGGCAGCGATGAGGACGGCGACGCAATCATCGACCTGCGCGCCAACGCGGACCTCCAGGTGGGCGTGGGCTTCGGCAACCGCTTCTCGGTCGCCTTCGACGTGCCGGTCGTGCTGTGGCAGAAGGGAACCTCGCTCGAGTACCTGCTCGATCCGACCGCGGACGACGACCTCATCGGCGCGTCGGTCGGCGATCCCCGGGGCCAGCTCAAGCTGACCCTGGTGGACATGGAGCTCGACGACAGCCCCGTCGGGCTCGCCATCCTTGCCCGGGGATCGGCTCCGCTCGGACCCACCGGCTCGCTGATCGGCGAGGGCGCGCCCACAGCACTGACGATGATGATCCTGGAGTTCGCGGACAAGCCGGTTCGAAGCGGAGAATACGTCTTCCGGCTCTCGCTGAACGGCGGCATGCGCTTCCGTGAGCAGGACCGCTACCGCGAGCTCGTGGTCGACGACGAGGTCGTGTTCGCCGCGGGCCTTGGGCTGCGTCCGGCGAAGATGCTGGAGCTCGGCGTCGAGGCCCACGGCGCGTATGGCGGGCAGCTCTACGCCAACCAGCCCCTGGAGATCGCCCCCTTCTTCACCCTGCGTCCCAGCCGTGACATCACGCTCACCGCGGGCGGCAGCATCGGCCTGCTCCCCGGACTCGGCACCCCTGACGCCCGCGCCTTCGTCGGCGGCACCATCTCGCCCTCGTTCGATCCCCGGGTGCGCGACCGCGACCACGACGGCATCGTCGACCGGCGGGACGCCTGCCTCTACGTGCCCGAGGACCTCGACGGGGTCGAGGACTACGATGGCTGTCCGGAGGAGGACGTCGACAACGACGGCATCCTCGACCAGGACGACCAGTGCCCGACGGTGCCCGAGGACCTCGACCGCTGGGAGGACGAGGACGGCTGCCCCGAGCTCGACAACGACGACGACGGCTTCCTCGACCCCGACGACGCCTGCCCGAACCAGCCCGAGACCGTCAACGGGTACAAGGACGACGACGGCTGCCCGGACGACGGAACGGACACCGATGGCGACGGGATCATCGACCCCGAGGACAGCTGCCCGACCAAGCCCGAGGACTTCGACGGCTTCCGAGACGAGGACGGCTGCCCCGAGGCCGACAACGATCGCGACGGCTACCTGGACCGGGAGGACGCCTGCCCCGACCACGCCGAGATCTTCAACGGCTACAAGGATGAGGACGGCTGCCCCGACTCGGCCGACGACAGCGATGGCGACGGCATCCTGGACGATGTCGATCGCTGCCCGGACCAGCCCGAGGACTTCGACGACTGGGAGGACGACGACGGCTGTCCCGACCCGGACAACGACCGCGACACCATCCTCGACGTGGACGACGCCTGCCCTGATCGGCCCGAGGTCTTCAACGACTTCATGGACGACGACGGCTGCCCCGACGAGGCGCCGAAGCGGGTCAAGGTCGAGCGGACCCGGATCGTCATCGACGAGTCCATCTACTTCGACGTCGACAAGGCCACGATCAAGCCCGAGAGCTTCGGCCTGCTCGACGAGATCGCCGAGACCCTGAACGCTCACCCGGAGCTGCTGCAGATCCGCATCGAGGGTCACACCGACAGCGACGGCGACGCGCTGTACAACCTCAAGCTGTCCCAGGCGCGGGCGGAGTCGGTCGTGGACGCGCTGGTGGAGCGCGGGGTCGACGAGGATCGCCTGGAGCCGGTCGGCTTCGGCGAGGCCCAGCCCCTGGCCAGCAACTCGGATGCGGCGGGCAAGGCCCGGAATCGACGGGTCGAGTTCCACATCGAGGTGCGCGAGGGCGAGAGCCCGGTGCGCAGCGGCGAGGAGTAGTCCCTACTCGCCGACGGTGATCGTGATGGTCTTGGACAGGGCCCGGCCGTAGCTGCGGTGCATGCCGTCGGCGAACTGCAGGGTCAGGGTGTGCTCGCCCGGGGCCAGCTCCAGCTCGGTCTCGGTGGAGCCATCGCCGAAGTGGATGTGGGTGTCGTCCTTGGGCACGACCTCGCCCTGCTCGACGGGCTGGCCGTCGACGATGACGTGGTGGTGGCCGGTGCCGGCGACCAGCGCTCCGGCGGGCTTCACCTCGGCGCCCTCGACGCCCATGACCACCTTGACCGGGCTGGTGACGGTCGCGCCGTCGGCGGGCTCGGTGAACATGACCTTGGCGCCCTCGAGGGGCTTGAAGGCGGCGGCGTCGGCCATGTCGCCGTGACCGGCCATGTCGTGGCCGCCGGCTGCGGTGGTGGGCTGGCTGGCGGAGCCGCCCCCGGCGGTGTTCGTGGTGGCGGGAGCGCCGCCGGTGCAGGCGACGAGCAGGACGGCGGCGAGGGGGAAGAGCGTACGCATGGGTCCTCCGTGGGCAGTTGCCAGGGGCCTATGCCATCGTGCCCGGCGCGTCGCGCGCGGGTGTCCCGGTCTCGTCTGCGCGCCTACTCTCCGTCGCGCTGGCGCGCCTGCTCCCGTGCGGACTCGCTCGCCTTGCGCAGGCCGGTGAACGGCACGCTGGGCATGTCGCCGCCGGGCTCGTCCAGGGTGCGCCGCTTGTCGCGGAGATCGGCCAGGGACGCCGGATCTCCCGGATCGAGCGGGTCGTACGCCGGGACCGTGGGGTTGTAGCGCCACAGCCGGGGATCATCCGGCCACATCTTGGCGACCTCCTGGGCCAGCTCCGCCGCGAGGTCGCGCCCGACCCGGGTCGCCTTGCGCTCGGGGGAGAGCAGGGAGTCGGCGTGGTCGGCGTAGCGGAGGACGACCAGGCCGTCCGAGCGGACCAGCGCCATGCCGATCTCCGCCCGCACCCGGTAGGGCTCCTCGAAGATGTTGAGCACGACCGGTCCGGCGGCGGTGTCGATGCGGTCGCCGGGGAAGCCCTCGGCGGTGAGCGGGTCCGCCGCGAGGTGGGTGATCCAGGTGAACAGGGTGGCCTGGCCGCCCACGCCGCGGGCTGCGTCGCCGAGCGCGAGCTCGAGGTCATCCAGATCCCCGCGACGCAGGGCGTTCTCCAGCCGGCCGCGGGCGCCCAGCGGCAGGTGGCCGACCTTGAAGTGGCCGTCCCAGTCCTCGTTCAGGCGGGCGTGGATGGCGCCGGGCAGCGACACCCCGACCTCGTCCGGGACCAGGGAGAGCTCGCGCATGCGCTGCTCGCGGAGCAGCACCCGGGAGTCGACGATGCCTTCGGTGACGTAGCCGTCGGTCCGCAGGGCGGGCATGTCGAACGCGTGCAGGGTGGGCACGACGCGGATCTCGCCCAGGGCGGGGTCACCCTCGAAGCGCCAGGGGCCGGCGTGCCCGTCGGGTCCGGCGGTGTGCCTCGTGTGTCCGGCGCATGCGGCGAGCAGGAGCATTCCAGCCATCAGCGCGGGATGTACGGACACGAGGACTCCGGGAGGCGGAGGATGGACAGCAGCGCGCTGTCACGGTTCCACCATGCCCGCAATTCCGACCGATTGCAGGAGAGATTGCCGGCTGGTGACACGCCGCAACACGGGCTTGACCGGCCCCAGCCCGTCCGCGTTAGTCCCCGCGCTCGGAGACTCCATGGGCCCGTTCGACGTCATCGTCGTGGGGGCGGGGCACGCGGGCTGTGAGGCTGCCGCGGCCGCCGCCCGCCTGGGGCGACGCACCCTGTGCGTCACCCTGCGGCTCGATCACGTCGGACGCCTGTCGTGCAACCCGGCGGTGGGTGGGCTCGCCAAGGGGCACCTGGTGCGGGAGCTGGACGCGCTGGGCGGCCTGATGGCCCGGGTGACCGACCAGACGAGCATCCAGTTTCGACGCCTGAACACGCGCAAGGGCCTCGCGGTGCAGTCCAGCCGCGCCCAGGTCGACATCCACCGCTATCCGCAGGCCATGCGCCGGGCGCTCGACGCGATCGACGGCCTGGTGCTCCTTCAAGCGGAGGTCGCGGGTGTCCTGACCCGGGGCGGCCGGGTCGCCGGCATCCAGCTCGGCGACGGCGTGGTCGTCGAGGCCCCCGCGGTGGTGCTCACCACCGGCACCTTCCTCGGCGGGGTCATGCACTGCGGCAGCGAGCAGGTCGTCGGCGGTCGGGCCGGCGACGCGGCGGCCCACCGGCTCTCCGCCTCCCTCGCCGATCTCGGCCTGCGCCTCGGCCGGCTCAAGACGGGCACCACCCCTCGCCTGGACGCCCGCACGATCGCGTGGGACCGCCTGCGTCGCCAGGAGGACACGCTGCCCGACGGACGCTTCAGCTTCTCCGCCGACCGCCCGCACAAGCTCCCCCAGGTCGACTGCCACCTCGCCTCCACCAACCCCGCCACCCACGACACCATTCGGGAAGCACTCGCGGACAGTCCAGTTTTCAACGGACAGATCGAGGGCCGGGGTCCGCGCTACTGTCCGAGCATCGAGGACAAGGTGGTGCGCTTTGCCGACAAGGACAGCCACCTCATCTTCCTCGAGCCCGAGGGTCTGGACACCGACCGGGTCTACCCGAACGGTCTGTCGACCTCGCTCCCGCTGTCCGTGCAGCAGGCCATGCTCCGGACCATCGAGGGCCTCCAGGCCGTCGAGATCCTCCAGCCCGGCTACGCGGTCGAGTACGACTTCGCCGACCCCCGCGACCTGGGTCCAGACCTGCAGCACCGCGAGGTCGAGGGCCTGTTCCTCGCCGGTCAGGTGAACGGCACGTCGGGCTACGAGGAGGCCGCGGTGCAGGGCTTCGTCGCTGGCGTCAGCGCGGCGACCGGCCAGACGTTCCACGTGGAACGCGACGAGGGCTACCTGGGTGTGCTCATCGATGACCTCGTCAGCAAGGGCGTCGGTGGGGAGCCGTACCGCATGTTCACCAGCCGCGCCGAGCACCGCCTCATCCTGCGTGAGGACAACGCCGACCGGCGGCTCATGCCCCGCGGCCGTGCGCTCGGCCTGGTCGACGACGCCACCTGGGCCGCGTTCGAGGCCCGGCAGGAGGCCATCGCCCGGGGCAAGGCCCGGGCGGCGGAGACGTTCGCGCGGACGGACGCCGGCACCCTCGAGCGGCTGGCTGCGGCGGGGGTCGGCGGGCTCAAGCGTCCGGCCAGCGCGGAGGAGCTGCTGCGGCGGCCGGGGGTGACCTGGAGCGCGGTCGCCGACGTGCTCGACCTGCCGGCCCTGGACGCCGCCGTCGCCGAGCAGATCGAGATCGACATCCGCTACGCCGGATACGTCGAGCGGGCCCGGCGCAAGGCGGACAAGACCCGGCAGCTCGACCGCATCCGCCTGCCCGAGGACGCCGACTGGCACGCCGTCACTGCCCTGTCCTTCGAGGCCCGGGAGCGCCTGTGCGCGGCGCGCCCCCGCACGGTCGGCCAGGCGGCGCGGCTGCCCGGGATCACCCCCGCGGCGGTCGATGCGCTCGTGACCTGGGCCGGCCAGCAGCGCCGCGCCGGAGCCAGCGCATGAGCCTGGGCGGGGTGCATCGCGAGGCGCTCGCCCGATTCCGGGGCAGCATGAACCTCATCGGGCCCGGCGATCTGGAGGTGCACTTCCAGGACTGCGTGCGGGCCCTGCGCGGCCTGCAGCCCACCGGTCGCTGGGCCGACCTGGGCTCGGGTGCGGGCTTCCCCGGTCTCGTGCTCGCCGAGCTCCACCCCGAGCTGGACCTGGTGCTGGTCGACAGCCGCCGCAAGCGCTGCTGGTTCCTCGAGCACGTGCTCGCCGAGGCCGGGCGCTCTGACGTCACCGTGCTGTGCCAGCGGGTCGAGGACCTTCCCGACCACGGCTTCGACGGCCTCGTGTCCCGGGCCTTCGCCCCGCCGGTCCGGGTGTTCGAGCATGCGCGCCGCCTGCTCCGTCCGGGAGGCTCGCTCGTGCTCTTCCTCCAGGATGACGCCCGCCTCGAGCCCGAGTCCGGCTTCGAGCACGTCGGCACCGTGCACTACACCGCCGATGGCAAGTCGCGGCGCAGCGAGACCTGGCGTCGGATCGGCTGAGCCGGCCCCCGCCGGGGCGATCGACCCTGGCATGGCCGCCGCTGCGACGCTACAATCGGGTATCCCCGCGCGTCGTGTTCCCCGCGACCGCCCTGCGCTCCCAGCGCACCCTCCGCGTCCGCCCGCCCCCGCGCTTCCTGGCGCTCCTTCCCGGGCTTCTGCCCACCAGCCCCTCGAGCTCGCCATGGCCCGAATCATCGCCCTGTCCAACCAGAAGGGTGGCGTCGGCAAGACGACCACCGCGGTCAACCTCGCGGCCTCCCTCGCCGCGGCCGGTCAGCGCGTGCTGCTGGTGGACGTCGATCCCCAGGGCAACGCCACCTCCGGTCTGGGCTTCGCCCGCACCCAGCTGGGTCGGGGGGTCTACGACGTCCTGCTCGGCTTCGAGGACATCGAGCAGGTCATCGTGCCGACCGAGTTCGACAACCTGAGCCTGCTGGCCGCCACCCCGGGCCTCGTCGGCGCCGAGGTGGAGCTGGTCGACCAGAAGGACCGCGAGTCCCGGCTGCGCGACGCGCTGGACGATGTGCGCGCGGAGTTCGACTACGTGCTCATCGACTGCCCGCCGAGCCTCAGCCTGCTCACACTGAACGCGCTGGTGGCCTCGGATCGGGTGCTCATTCCTCTACAGGCCGAGTACTATGCCATGGAGGGGCTGTCCCAGCTCCTGCGCACCATCACCGCGGTGCGGCGCAGCCTGAACCCGGACCTGCGTCGGGAAGGCATCGTCGTCACGATGTACGACGGCCGGAACAACCTGTGCCGCGAGGTCGCCCTGCAGGCGGAGGAGCTCTTCGGCGACGAGGTCTTCCGCACGGTCATTCCCCGCAACGTGCGGCTGGGAGAGGCGCCGTCCTTCGGCTGCCCCGTGCTGCACTACGACGCCCGCTCGACCGGTTCCCAGGCCTACCTGAAGCTGGCCCGGGAGCTCTTGAAGCGCCACGGCGTCTCCGCCCCGATGATCGCCGAGGAGGTCGCATGAGCCCGTCCGCAAAGCCCCAGCGTCGCGGCCTGGGCCGTGGACTCGCCTCGCTGATCCCCGACTCCGCCTTCGAGGCCGAGGAGGCGGTCACCCGCAAGCACGAGCTGCGCCGCATCCCCCTGGAGCAGATCCGGCCCAACCCGGAGCAGCCGCGCACGGCGTTCGAGCCCGAGGCCCTGCAGAGCCTGGCCGACAGCCTGAAGATCCACGGCGTGCTGACCCCGCTGGTTGTGCGTCGGGAGGATGGTCGCTACGTGCTGATCGCGGGCGAACGCCGACTCCGGGCCGCTGGCATGGCTGGCCTGCACGAGGTCCCCTGCGTCGTGCGCGACGTGCAGAGCCCCCAGGAGCAGCTCGAGCTGGCCCTGGTCGAGAACCTGCAGCGCGACGATCTCGACCCCATCGAGGCCGCCCTGGGCTACCGCCGGCTGGTCGAGGAGTTCGGCCTGACCCAGGTCCAGGTGGCGGAGCGGGTCGGCAAGCAGCGCTCGACCGTGACCAACGCCGTGCGCCTGCTCGGCCTGCCTGACTACGCGCTCGACGCCATCCGCGGCGGCACCCTCTCCGCCGGCCACGGTCGCGCGGTCCTGCCGCTGGTGGAGCAGCCCGACGTGCTGCGCGCCCTGCTCGACCGGGTCGTGGACAAGGGGCTCTCGGTCCGTGAGGTCGAGCGCGAGGTCGCTCGCCTGGTGGCTGGAGGCGGACCCAAGCCGGTCGCCCAGACCCGCCGCGATCGCACCCTCGACTACGCGACGAACCTGCTGCAGAAGGCCCTGCACACCTCGGTCGCCATCAAGCCGCGGAAGAACGGCAGCGGTCGGATCGTGCTCGACTACGCCGATGCCGAGGACCTCGAGCGGCTCATCGAGCACCTGCGCGGCGGCCAGGCCTAGGGCACGCGGGCGCGGTCGGCGCGCAAGCGGTACAAGGCGGTCCGCGGAGGACAGCAGTGCCGCACGTTCTGGCCATCGCCGGGGGGTCTGCCTCGGGCAAGAGCACCCTCGCCCAGGAGGTCGTGCGCACCCTCGGGGACGCTGCGCAGCACCTGCTGCACGACCGCTACTACCTGGCGCCGCCGGACGGGGTCGATCCGAACGGGTGGAACTTCGACCACCCGGACTCGCTCGACACCGCGCGCATGGTCCAGCACCTCGCCGAGCTGCGCGCCGGTCGGCCGGTCGACGTGCCCCGCTACGACTTCACCGTGCACGCGCCGGAGCCCGCCTTGGAGCGCCTCGAGGCCCGGCCGGTCGTGATCGTCGAGGGGATCCTGGTGCTCACCGACCCCGCCCTGCGCGCCCTCGCGGACATGACGGTCTTCGTCGATGCCCCGGCGGACATCCGCCTCGCACGCCGACTTCGCCGTGATGTGGCCGAGCGCGGGCGGGCGCCCATGCAGGTGCTCGATCGCTACCTGGCCATGGTGCGGCCGATGCATCAGGAGTGGGTCGAGCCCTGCCGCGACCACGCCGATCTGGTCGTGGACGGCACCCGGCCCATCGAGGCACTCCTGGCCGAGGTGCTGGCGGTCATGCAGGCGCGGGGCCTCTCGATCCGCTGACGGGCGTGCTCAGCTCTCGTCGCCCTGGACCGCACGATCGGCGAAGACGGCGTCGGCGAGCTTGTCCCAGCGGGCGTCCTTGCCGAAGAGCACCTCGTCGAGGCGACCGGCCAGGTACAGCTGACGGAAGCGGCGCACCTTCTCGGCACGGGGATCGCGGGACGGGACGGGGGTCTCGGTGTGCATGGCCGCTCCAGGGAGTGACGCACGATGGCGTCGCTCCCTGGTTCGGTGCGCCCGATCCCGGCTTGAG
>MDTC01238124.1_pt1 | contig 54145 bp, 41 predicted proteins | sample 811181 | NCBI WGS metagenome assembly MDTC01 (sample SAMN05326644, study PRJNA326480) | marine metagenome | isolation source: seawater | place: Pacific Ocean: North | collected 2011 | reverse complement strand
GGTACTGGGTAGCCTGATGCTTCTTGGTTGGACCAGTGAGATGATGTCTTTCGTGCAGAGGTGGTTGGACAGGTACCAGACAGAGGAGTCCGATGAGGTTTTCACACCACGGAGAAACATGTTCCTGTGGGGAATAGGCTACTCGGCCGCGTCTGTGGATTGTACGGCCGCTGCGGTTTTCCCGTTTGTGGCATGGTTGGCGGTTGTCGGAGAGGGGGCCTTCGTGGCTGGCCTCGGCGGATTGATCCTCTCTGTGACCTTGCTGATGGTAATGGTGACGGTACTTGTCGGAATGGGACGGCAGGCGATGATTAGCTTCCTGAGGAGATCCACCGGGGTGGTCAAGGCGACTGGCTCTTGGATGATGATCTTCGCTGGTTTGGGACTCTTGGTCTACCTGACGCAGACCGAGGTCGTTTCCGGAATAATCGGATGACCTAGCTGGTGTGAACACGCGAAATGATTTCAACGGGCGCCCCTCAGGACTGTCGTGGAAGTCGAGCTGGTGCCCATCTCATGGCTGAAGCCCCACGAGGAGGTCAAGCCTGGCAACGTGGACTCCTTGCACGACATAACACTGCGTTGGAACGCATACACCAAGCCCCTGCTGGTGGACGGGCACACCGGAACCATCCTCGATGGCCACCACAGGTACCACGTGGGGCTTAGGATCGGCTTGCTCCGCCTTCCAGTCATCAAGGTCGACTACCTGGATGACGAAGGAATCGAGCTGGACATATGGCCGGGGAGTAACTTGGAGGCATTAACGAAGCGGGAGGTGGTAGAAATGGCCCTATCGGGAAAATTGTATCCACCCAAGACCAGCAGGCATCGATACAGTGATTATCTCCCTGCTATCGCTGTCCCCCTCGATAGTATGAGATCCGAGTAGTGGTCGCATCATTTGGGATTCCAACGGAAGCTGTCACTGGCTTGTTGTCCCTGTAGGCTTAAACTGTACCCGCTGTACATTCACTCTGTAATTTCTATAGAATCCCTATGTGACTGTATGTTGAGAAGCTCTTCACCCATATTTATTGAATAAGCACACATCCTCCTAAGAGATTCAGAGATACGATAAAAAAACAATGCTTCGGAAGAATCCAAATCAGACGTAATCAAGGCGATTTCGAAATTCTCTAGATCTTTCAAGGTACCAAGAAGTTGTCCTTTCGCGGAATGGATTTCTGAAATTTTTCGTCTCCTAAGGTTTGAAATCAATAGCTTAATTGAGGATTGCCAGACTTGTGTTGATGACATCGGCATGGAGTCTATAGAGAGGGGAGAATCGCTAGATCTATCCAAGGTCAGTTTGCAAAGTGCATATGAGTGATCCCCCATCCTTTCCAATGTCCTGACGACCTTCCCAATCCCGGAGGCTTCCCACCTCGAGGTTCCCAGTGAGTCTTCGATGCTGGCAGATTCCAGTATCTGGCCGACTTGCCGCTCGAGTAGTAGCCTGATGGCATCAACTTCTTGTTCTCTGTCGTGACAGTCCTCCAGGATTTCTTTGTCCCCTCCTGACAGCACATCTATTACATCTCTAATCTGACTGGATATCAGGAGATACATCCTATTCAAACTGGAATAAAGTGGCATTTCTGAGGGATTGAGAAGATTGATCATCTCTATGCTGGATTCCGACTCGGCAGAAATCTCCACCCCCCTAGTGGAATTGATGAATTTTCTGAATGTTTTCCTATGATTCCTTTCGAAACCTTTCTGCGATTTGATTTTGATAACTTGTGAGCCTGCTAGATATGAGCCAACTAAGTGGTCATGGACCATTTCATCTGGAATCTTGCTGAGGTCTAACTCCACCACTCTCTTTCTGACTAATGACGTTGCCTCTGGTACAATTCGGAGAGTCCCTGAAGGTCGCCATTCAATTCTGACTTGGTCCTTTGCAACAAGACCGTGTTCATTGACCCATTTTTTGGGCAGGCTAACTATGTACGTCGAGCCACCTGTCAGTTGAACTTTTCTTATTTCGGACTTCGGGGGCTTTCCTTGGCTCACGTTAAATCCGTCATAGGCATTAACTAAATAGTTTTTTATTTTGAGCAGTATAACGAAAATTAACAAAACTATATATTCAATATATTTTTTAATCAATATACTAGATATATTTCGCCACAGGCTATATGGAACCGATAATGACCCTAGTCCTGATTGTGTCTTTGGTGGTTTGTGCCTACATGTCATGGAACATAGGGGCTAATGATGTAGCCAATGCAATGGGCACTTCTGTCGGCTCTAGAGCACTTACGCTCAGGCAAGCGGTGATCATAGCCGCTATATTCGAGTTCGCTGGAGCGTTCTTCGCTGGTGACGCGGTTACCGACACCGTCCGAAAGGGAATTCTGTCAGTCGATTTCGAGACTGTCACGGATGACTTCGCCAACGATCTCATGTACGCTTTCATAGCCGCGATGATGGCGGCGGCCGTCTGGTTGACCATCGCCACTAGGTTCGGCCTGCCTGTTTCTACGACCCACAGTATCATCGGCGGGATCGTTGGGGTCGGTCTGGTGCTGGAGGTACAGCATGACACCTCCCTGATTGACTGGGAGGTCATCAGGAAGGTTGTGATGTCGTGGGTCGCAAGCCCTCTAATGGGAGGATTGCTGGCGTTCTTCACGTTCTTCATAATTAAAGAGGCTATTCTGGAGGCGAAGGACCCCATTGCTAGATCTAGGTGGCTAGCACCGGTATTAGCCATCCCGACATTCTTCGTTCTAGGACTCGCCCTCCAGTTCAAGGCCCTGAAGGGCTTCTTCGGCAAGGCAGAGTCAGAGGGATGGATAACAAGCAAGTACGACTGGCTTCCAGTCAAGGAGAACGGGTCATGGAATCCTATGGATCCAAATGCCTGGTTCCCGATTAACAGCCTCATACTTGCTGGAATGATATCGGTCATCGCCGCAGGAATGCTGGGCTATGTCCTCAGGAACTACGATTTCAAGGGAGAGAAAGACGGTTTTCACGGAGTCGAGAAGATCTTCGTTTGGCTGCAGGTGATTACAGCCGCGTACGTCGCTTTCGCCCATGGGGCCAACGACAGATCCAATGCTATCGGGCCAATGGCGGCAGTCTATCAGATACTATCCAGTGGGGGCGAGCTCACGGCCAAGGCTGACGTGCCTACTTGGTTGGTACTTCTTGGGAGTGTTGGAATTGCAATTGGTGTCATGACATGGGGATGGAGGGTCATGGATACTATCGGTAAGAAGATCACTGACATCACCCCCACCAGAGGATTCGCGGCTGAGTTCGGGGCTGCTACGACCATCCTGATATTCTCAATGCCCTTCCTGGCAGTGCCTGTCTCGACAACACACACACTGGTTGGTGCAGTGGTCGGGGTTGGACTTGCGGGAGGTGCGAAGGCGGTCGACTTCAGGGTCTTCGGCAAGATATTCGCTTCTTGGGTGGCTAGCCTCCCAGCCGCTGGCTTCGGTTCCATCGTGATCTTCGTCGCTGTGGCTTCGGACCCGATCAAGCTACTAGTCGTGATTCCAATAGCACTGGCGGGTGTTGGATACGTCATCTGGAAGACCAGTGGGGACGAGATCTACGTAGAGGAAGCACTTGCCGAGGCGAGTGTGAAGGAGACTGGCGCGCCGACTTACTTCGAGTTGTTCCACACTCATGCAGAGGCAGTCAACAAAACCGTTGGGCACATGCTAACTGCCGTCAATGCGGCGGCTGATGGGAAAAATCCAGGTAAGGAGATAGAGGCAACGGTCGAAGCGGAGCTTCATGCTGACAATATCAAGAACGACCTAAGGAAGGCGATTGGTTCGGGACAGTGGAGCCTGCTTCTAAGGTCAGAGGATTTCATGGAGATGCTGAGCAAGCAGGACAGGATTGCCGACTATGCTCAGAATGTGGCTGAGCAACTTTCATTCAGGCCCCTGTACGATAACGCTGAGGCTAGAGCCGCCCTGAAGGATATGGGCGAGTCAGTGGCGAAGACTGCATCCCTGTATGAGGAGTCAGTAACTGCCCTTCGTGACCTAACACTATCTGGGTACACCAGAGCTGGCAGGGAGAGACTTGGTGACCTGATCGATCTGGTCAACCTGGCTGAGCACGAAGCCGATCTAGTCGAGGGAAGAGCCGCGTCACTCGTGTTCACAGAAGGTGATGACGACGCTCTGGCGGCTATGCACATGTACAGGGTCCTGCAAAGGATGGATGATGTAGCGAACGCATGCGAGACAGCTGCAAATTCCTTCCTTCCACTGGTGTACAACAACTAGTGGCTCCAGCCTGACTCGGATGCGAGTTTGTCGGGACCTCTATCTTCGACCATGTCGATGACCTTGGTGAACATCCTCCAGAATACGAAAGCGACAACCAACCCTGTGACAAGATCGAACAGATAGTGTTGCTTCGTGGCCATGATGCTGACACAGAGCAGTGCCCACTCGACCCAGAGAAGTACCAAGAAGGGCTTGGAGAAACGACTCTCGTGATAGTCTCTCTGGACCCAGTGAGTGATGAGCCTGGCCAGTAGGGAAGAGTGGACGATGTGCAGGCTGGGCCATGCGTTCCAGGGGTTGTCGGAGACGTGTATGAACGTGAACAGCGCCTCCTCCAGCCAGTTAGGGGGATTGGTTTCCCAGTGCGTATCCAACTGGTCCCTTAGGTCTATCTCAGCGGGCAGAAGGAGGAAGAACAGCACACAGAACATCGTGGCCATGAAGAGACCCTGTACTCCCAGTGCCAGCTCCATCCTTCCCCTGTCATCCCTAGGAGCTAGGGCCAGTGTCGCGGGATAGAACAGGTATAGGGCGACATAGGGGATAATCATCCAGTTAATCACAGGCAGACTCCTATCCAGGGCGATCTCAGGGTCCCATACCGTGCCCAGGTATTGTGCCGCGATGTTGTTTGAGATGAAGTAGGGTGCACCAATGGAGAACATGCCAACGAAGAAGATAGAGATGAGAAATGAGAAGCCTCCCAGCGACTCCCTGCGTGACCAGATTGGCCTCCAGACGCCCTTCCAAGGTCTCAATATCTTCAATGGGGCGTTGTCGTCCATGCCTTTCCTAGATATATCTAGGTCATGAATTAAGCGATTCTCAATTTTCATCGGGAAGTGCTTTCGACCCTAGAACTGTAACCAGAATAGACCCGACGATGGCATAGACGAATGGCCAGAGATTGGTCAGACCTCCTTCTAAAGCTGGAGTTGCACCTATAGTCGGATGGATAAGATACATGTAGAACTCAGAATCTACAGGAGGTTCGACTAGTCCATATATGGCTACAGACGCTAATCCGGCTAGGCACCCCAGCAAGGCCCCTCTGGAGGAGACGCCGTTCCAAAGTGTGAGTAGGACTGGTGCGACTGTGGCAGCTGCCAGTATGTCTGCAAAGAGAAAGATTCCGAAAACGCTCAATGCATCGAATTTGAAGCCTAGGAGGGTTGGGCCTGTTGCTAGATAGATTGCCACAGGCAACATTGACAACGTAATTGCACGTGAGATTTGTAGATCTGCCTCTCCGTCTGATAAATCCCTAGAAACAGAAGCCACTATGGCATTCTGTAGCGTATCCGTACTAGAGCAGACCAGGGATATCACGAGAATGACAAATGCCCCTACTATCAGAGTGTTCCCCTTGTCGACCAAGTGGAAGAATGCCAGAGATGGTTCTGAGACTCCTCCTTGGCCAGCGGCTACAGTTCCCAAGACCCCCATGACGAAAACCAGCGGGAAGACCATTCCTGCGGCTAGGAGCGCCCCTTTCTTCAGTGCTTCATCGTCCTTGGAGGCATAGGCCCTCTGCCAGTTTCCTTGGGAGAACATCTCCGCGGCGGTTATGGCGACGACTAGTGCCAGTCCTGACTCGAATGAACCCATGTAGTCCATGCTCCCAAGCAACGACCAGTCATCATCAGTGTTGTAAGCTAGGGCATCATCCACTAACTGCCCCATATCAAAACCAAAGAGTAGGACTACCAGGGTAGTGACAAAAAGTACGATCGTCCATGCCTGTATCCTATCAGTTGCCAGTGATGCTGGGAGTCCTCCGTAAGCGGTGTAGGCAGCAGTTACCAGACCGACGAAAATCATGGGCATCAGGGGATCCATTCCAGCTAGGTGTTCCATGGCCTTCCCGATTGCTGTGAATTCGGCGAAGAGGAAAGTGAACATGTAGAGTATTGATATCACACCCACATATACCTGCATTGGACGACCGAGTCTGTGTTTAGCATAATCAGCCAGGGTGACGCCTTGTGGCAGTCTTTCCCTAATCATCGGCCCCACGAATGCCAGAAGTAGGAAGGGGGTTGCAGCCGATGCCGCATAACCCATAACATCCCAAAATCCCCCGTAGTAGGCCACTTCAGATGGAGTGAGTAGTACCCAAACCCCCATACCAGAAGCGAACAGGCTCAGCCCTATTCTGAGCCAATCCTGGGATCCTCTCGCTGAGAGGTACTCATCGACCCCTATTTCCTCATCGTTCGTTGCTTGGTATGCAATGTAGCCAAAGATACCAAGCGTTGCAATCATTAATCCATATGCGACGTTCGTGTCCATTTCTCTTCCTCCGCTGGCATTACCCAGATCAGGTCCATGGGTCGCCACACGAGGTGGCCTCTCAGCAAATGCTCCCCAGTAGTCTCTACTGACTGGTAGGGTAAATTAACTTTGACTCAGTCATTCTTGTTGCATGAATGGGTAGGTCCAATCTTGAGGGGGCTCGATGGTTCTCTTGACAGACCTCGGGCTGATCCATCTAAGTAAGTTCAGGGGGCCACCTGCTTTGTCATTGGTCCCTGATGCTCTTGCGCCTCCGAAGGGTTGCTGTGCCACCACCGCACCAGTAGGCTTGTCATTGATGTAGAAGTTTCCAGCAGTGAAACGAAGTGCCTCGAATGCCTTCTGTATATTGTCCTCATTAGTCGAGAAGATTGAGCCAGTGAGAGCATATGGGGATGCCTGGTCACAGATTTTCAGAATCGTATCGAAATCGTCGTCGTCATATAGGTAAACTGTTAGAACTGGGCCGAATATTTCCTCGATCATGGACTCTGAATTGGGATCTTCGGTCAGGATAATTGTTGGCTCGATGAAGTAGCCCACGGTATCGTCATATCCTCCGCCACAGAAGACCTCGCAGGAATTCCTTTTCGAGGCTCTTTGGATGTAGCCGGATATCTTATCGAACGCCCTCTTGTCTATCACAGCGGTCATGAAGTTAGTCAAGTCTCTAGCGTCCCCCATTGTAATCTTGCCAATCTCATCGGATAGTTCGTCAGATATCCCTTCCCATACTGATCTAGGGATGTAAGCACGGCTAGCGGCTGAGCACTTCTGGCCCTGGTATTCGAACGCCCCCCTGAGCAAGGCGACGACAAGCCCCCTCCTGTCGCAGTCTGGATGTGCGACGATGAAGTCCTTGCCCCCTGTTTCGCCGACAATCCGAGGATATGAATTGAGCTTTGGCAGAGCTAGCCCGATTTCCTGCCATAGGCCTTGGAAGGTAGCTGTCGACCCAGTGAAGTGTAATCCCGCGAAATTAGGATTTGATAGCGATGCTTCGGTTATCTCTGCACCCGAACCGGGAAGGAAGTTGATTACACCCGGAGGGAGTCCCGCTTCCATCATCAGCCTCATCAGATAGTAATTTGAGTAGTATGAATTCCTACTAGGCTTCCAGACACTGGTGCAACCCACTATTGCAGGCGCGCTTGGCAGGTTTCCCGCGATGCTCGTGAAGTTGAATGGGGTGATCGAGAGAACAAATCCCTCTAGAGGCCTGATCTCTGTCGAGTTCACAACTCCCTCTGGGGAGACTAATGGCTGGAAGTCATCATGAAATCCCCTTGCATAGTGGCAGTTGAACCTCCAGAAGTCTATGAGCTCACAGGCGGAATCAATCTCTGCTTGGAATGCGGTCTTGGACTGGTTGAGCATGGTTGAAGCATTGACCCTCATCCTCCACTCTCCTGCTAGGAGGTCGGCGCACTTCTCGAAGATTTTGCATCTTTCCTCCAGTCCGATTTCAATCCAGGATTTCTGAGCGTTAACTGCAGCTGAGCAAGCTGATTCCATCTCCCTCCTACCAGCCAGATGGACATTCGCAAGAATGTGCCCGTGGCTGTGTGGGATGACCTGCGGTATCGTGTCACCGGTGAAAACCTCCTCTCCGTTGATTATGCAGGGTATCTCGATAACCTCGGACATCTGCCTGTCAATCTCTTGGATTATGGAGTTCCTTTCAGGGCTTCCCGGGGCATATCCCAGTATAGGCTCATTCAGTGGTTGCACAGTCATGGTGTTCGCTGATGACGCCCATCTAACATTGTTACTGTTTGGGAGCCCGGGTTGTTTTATCCTATTGCCACCATTTCTTATCGTCTTCAGTCGGCTCTAATTCCTCAATTGAAACCCACTGTCCATCATCAACATTCCACTGCTTCCGGCCAATAGGGAGTTCAAATCCCTCGTAGGGAAACCATCCTCCGTCGAACCAGTCCCTTCTACCGGAGTCATCTCGGTCATCGAGACTCCAGCCGGCCGCCCCTCCCTCGTTCTGAGCGTAGTAGTAGAGTCGATGGAGGGTTTCCTCTTTCCTATACCAATCCCTGCCGTTTATTGCTTCTGACTGCCTGAAAAACGCTCCGATGTATGATTGATCTGGGTGCTCAGTGATTGATATCGCATCTGGCCCGGGAGGTAGTTCTCTGGGAATTGAAGTTGGATCCTTGGGGCCTATGATTCCCGTCCTTATCATACTCAGGCCCATGAATTGAACGAAGAGCCCTGCCATCAAGAATGGAATTACGAAAGCGATCATGAACAGAGCAGCAAATGGGTATGAAGGGTCAATGGCGCCATCCAAGAAAATCATGAATGGTACTAATGTGAATGGCAATCCAAAAAAGAATAAGAATATGCCCATGAATACCGGCGCTATTCTATTTGTAAGTAAATCATCCATATTTACACAGCTCTAGGGCGGTCATGACCATTCAGTGGGCTCATCCTTCTTCGCCTTCTTCCAAGTACGGTAGCATGACTTGCATATTTTGACCCTCCTAGAGTCGCTACTCAGGCCGGATTCGCCCCATACATCGGCCGCTCTGTCGAAGGCGAGCTTTCTGCCGCCCACTTTCTTGTCGGCCCAGTTTTTGCAACCAGAGACATCGCACTTCACTTGGCCGATGAATTCCTCTGAGGACTTCTTCGAGGAGCTGTCGCTCCCGGATTGTTGCCTCTTCTTGCGGGCGTTGGACTTGAAACCCATAGGCACGCGTCCAAGCGTGGCAATTAGAAGGTTGTCACTTCAGGCTCGGTGTCAAAAGGCCCGCCACGGCTAGCGATTGATGCCCTTCTGTCGGGACCTACCCCTATGCTCACGATTGGAATACCAGATAATTGCTCAATTCTCCTGACATACGACAATGCTTCTTCAGGAAGGGCCTCGAACCCTTGTCCCTCACTTCTGGATAGTTCGGCCATCGCTATCCACTCCTCCTCGGATAGTGCGGGAAATCCTGGATGTCGCTCATATACAGGCTTACATCTCGCCAGTTCTTCGCAACTAGTAGGCATGTAGTCGACAGTCTGTCCATCTAGTTCGTAACCAGTGCATAACATCAACTCATCTAAGCCACCCAATACGTCTAGTTTGGTGAGTACGATGCCAGTATATCCATTCACTCTATGGCTATCGGAGAGAGATACCATGTCCAGCCAACCTGTCCTTCTTGGCCTTCCCGTGGTAGTGCCGAACTCGTGGCCGACCATTGCCATGTGATTGCCTGGGCCTTCTTCGTAAGGTAGCTCAGTAGGAAACGGACCATTTCCTACTCTAGTTGTGTAGGCCTTGGAAATACCGAAGCAATTCTCGACGTGCCCTGGGTGTATTCCAGCTCCATGAGTGGCGTTCGCCCTACTGGTTACTGAGGACGTGACGAAAGGATAGGTTCCTTGGTCGATATCTAGCATCGCTCCCTGAGCGCCTTCCAGAAGTACGTTCTCACCGTCCTCCAGAGCCCTGTGAATCATTCTCCCAGTTTGCCTGATGGCATTCCCATACCTCTCCAATATCCATCTCAAATGAGATACTAGATCTTGTTTTTCCACTCTTTGCGATACGCCTACTGAATCTAGTTGCTTATTCATTCTGGAGATGGTTTCTTCCACTTTTGCCTCGTCATCGAGGAAGTAGGGGATATCGACGAATCTGATACCTACTCTCTCGATGCGGTCCCTGTAGGCCGGCCCTATCCCCCTTCCTGTCGTGCCTACTATCTTATCAGCACTGTCGTACAACCTATGGAAAGGAAGTATCACCGACGCCCTTTCGCTGATGAAAAGCCTCTCTCCCTCTGGCCTCTCTTTTGTCAGGGCGAACCATCTATCGAGCTCTTCTTCCAAAACCCATGGATCGATGACCATTCCATCTCCGAGAATAAGGTTACAGTTAGGGGAAGTGACTCCTGAAGGTATCTGATGGAGCTTCAGCGTCGTATCTCCGAGTACAATAGTATGGCCTGCGTTGTTCCCCCCTTGGAATCTGACAGCCCAAGTTGAGTCGGCGGCGAGTTGGTCTATGGCCTTGCCCTTACCCTCATCCCCCCACTGGGCTCCGAGTACTACGCTGGCTGGCACCGGACGGGCTCCAATGCAGGGGGTGTTTGAATGCTTTGGAAGCAATGGGCGGTTACAGATACTGAAATTTATCACGAAGCGGTTATGTAGGGCTGGTAGGTCGGCGGGTTGATGGCACAGCGGCACCCGGTAGCTGAAGCGCGTCTACTAAAGAAGTGGATATGCATGAAGTGCTCCGCCACCCACCGTGGGACAAAGGCTCCGCGTGCATGTAGAAAGTGTGGCTACAAGAACTTCAGACAGAAGGCTTCTGAGAGAAGAAAGACTTGAGTCTTACTTGGTCCTCTTGTACTCCGCCATTAAAGTCTCTAGGGCAGTCTGAATCTGCAGACATAGCGGGCCATAGTGGATTGGAAGGTTTGTATCATTGAATATCTCATCTAGCTTTGAGGCGGTCATGCCAAGCCTCACATCCATATCCTTGCCCTTATTCAGGAGCCATTGATCTACAGCATCCTTAGCAGAGGCCCTGATATTTCTCGGGACCTGAGTATCGTCTAGCTGACCCAATACTTGGGCTATCTGCTGAATTCTGGTCTCGACGTCTGACAAGTTACCACCAGCTCTACGAGCAAAGGGCCCTCCTTAAGCACATCCCCCTAGAGTTAGTCCTCAATCCATGAAGCCCATGGCATCACAGTATTCGACAGACCAACTCCTGGCCCCTCATTTCCCAGTGCTATCAAGCCCACGGAAGCGCCGTTCGGAATAAGCTCGTCCAGTCCCCAACGCATCGCCTCCATCAGCGAGTCGCACTGCGATGAGGATACCCTATTACTCACTCTGTAACTCAGTAGAGCCTTCGTAATCTCTTCTCCCTCTCCGGTGGCGGCAACAGATCTAGAATTCTCAACCCAGAAACCGGATCCCGGCAGGGGGACGTCACCTACTCTTCCGGGGGGCCTATGGCTACATCCGCCAGTACTGGTTGCGCATGCCATCTCCCCCGATGAGTCCCTGACGATGACCCCTACGGTATCTCCGTCTCCCTCAATCGGCTCCCTGCCCTCTACGGCCCTATTGACATGCCCTCTCTCGTCTGCCCACGCCATTGCTCCTGAGCCAGTGAGGCCATTGATTGGCTCATCCAAAAGGCTCGCTGCCACTCGTATTGGGTTTGGCGTATCTGACATAGCTATGACAAATCCTATCCTTCCATCGCTAGTTTGTATTGAGGCGTCGAGTAGCACCGAGCCGTCATTCCTGAAGACCCCCCCGGTGCCAGCGTTGAATACCGGATCATCCTCCAAGATAACACATGCTTCGACTGCTGCCTCTATGGCGGACGATCCTGATAGGAGGAGCTCCGAGGCCACATCCACCGCTCTCTGCAGATTTGTTTGTCTTTCAGGCCCTGGACCGGCCCCTCCATGTGCCACGACCGCCATCTTCACCATTGCTGTGCCCCGCTGTGCGTGGCGTAGGAGGGCCTTAGTTAGAACGGTCAGGCCGATGGTTGATTACCGTGCGGGGATGAGAAAGTATCGATGACATTCGCCAGTCTTTCGACGAGGCTGACCTTTTCTTCAGCACCCACCAAAGCGTACTGCAGTACTTCATCCAAGGAGTCGACAGGCCTTATGGTGACCATGGATTCATACTTCTCGTCTATTAGGACGTCCTGAAGGTTTGACCTAGGGATTATTATTGTCTCGATTCCTGCCTTGGCGGCGGCTTCGATCTTTGCTGTTACTCCTCCGATCGGCAATACTTCGCCCCTAACAGAGAGTGATCCGGTCATAGCTAGATTCTGCTCTATCGGGACACCTTCAAACGCGCTTATGATGGCAGTAGCCATTGTTATAGATGCACTGTCGCCATCTACATTGTGAGTACCTGGGAATTGAACGTGCAAATCGAAATCCTTGATGTCCTTGCCGGTTAGTTTCTTCACTACTGCACTGATATTGGTAACGCTCTCCTTGGCCAAATCAGACAGTCCTCCAGTGGCGATTACCTGTCCTGACCTACCTTGAGAAGGAGTAACCATGGCCTCAACTGGAAGGACTACTCCAGAGAAGTCGGAAAGGCCACTGTCGGCACCCAGAACTGCTAGTCCGTTCACCCTGCCAACCCTAGTTCCGCGATTCACTAGCATGGCATACTCTGACTGCCTCTCGAGATATCTATCAGCTATTTGCTGCTCTAGGGGTTTTGCAATGGCCCTTGCCCTTGAGATATGTTCGGCCCTCACTAGCTCGGCGCCTTCTTCCGAAGCTAGATCGCCTGCGATTCTAACCAATCCACCAAGCTCTCTGAGTCTCAGTGAAAGCCTACCTCTCCTGCCACTTCTTCTCTGGGCTTCCTTTAGGATGAGTCCTATCGACTCCCTATTGAAATGAGGTATCGCCCTTCCAGAATCCTTCTTTTTCTCGTTCTTGACTTCTTGGGCGATGAATCTTACTAGCCTTCTTCTGTTCCTCTCAGTATCCCTCATGTCTGTATTAACATAGACTTCGTAACCATATCCCCTAATCCTACTCCTGAGGGCTGGATGCATCTGCTGGATACTGTCGAGGTTTCCTGCGGCTACTAAAATGAAGTTTGTGGGAACTGGCTCTGACTTGGTTAGTGCCCCGGAAGATCTCTCGGAGCGTCCACTGATTGATAGCTCGCTTTCCTGCATTGCCACCAGCAGTGCTTGTTGCTCCTCCATCCTCAGCATTCTAATTTCATCGATGTAGAGGACTCCTTTGTTCGCCCTGTGGACGGCCCCTGGCTCGACCCTCTCATGCGCGGGAGTTGCTAGGTCGGCACCGGACTGGAATGGGTCGTGCCTTACATCTCCGAGTAGGGCTCCGGCGAGAGTTCCAGTGGCATCAATGAAAGGCGGATCATCATTTCTACCTCTCTTGATGAGTAGTTTTGGTATGTTAGACTCGTCTCCTGCTGTGAGTCTGGTTCTGAGGAAGAAGTACCCAAAAATTAGAAGGAAAGCCCCGAAAATGAGTGTCATTATGTCCCCTGTCTGCAACACCGCTAGGAGAAGGGCGGCACCGATTACCATTACCACGAATAGCAGGGTCCTGTTGGTCCTCTCTCTCTGAATCCTAATCTGAGCCTTTCTCTCAGATATAATGGCTGACCCCCTTCCAGCGGGAACGGTACGAACCCTGGGCTCGTTCTCGTCTTCGGTATTCCTGTAGACCAGAACATCTTCCATACTATCCTTAGGTAGAAACTCTGTCATTGACCTAGCTAGCATTGATTTACCGGTACCTGGTTCACCGACCATAATCATGTGCCTTCTCTGCTCGGCGGCCTTTCTGACCACAATTGAGGCGGCTTCTTGCCCGATAACTTGATCCACTAGGTTTTCTGGGATGGGGACCTCTTCTGTTGAAGATATTTTTAGCTCAGATACCCATGCTTCGACAGGGGTTTCACAAATGGGGTCCTTGTCTTCACCTACACCGAAAGCAGGCCCTTCTTCCCATGTATCAAGATACTCATCGACATCTGACTCGATAGCGGAGTCGGTCTGATCTTCATCTCCCATGGGCACGCCTCATGATTACCTGATGACAGCACCTTCTTGAAGGTGTGTTAACCGTGACGATGGAAGAAAGAGCGTCATCTGTCTCTAAAATTGGCACCACTGTAGAACTTGTCCAGATACTCTTCACCATAGTAATGCCACTGTTCCATGGTCCATCCGGGAGGGAGCCCCCCAGGAGGAAGAGGAGGGGTCATTGGAGGAGGAGGCGGAGGAGCGGTATTGTAAACGGGTTTTGGGAGAATTTCCACAGGAGGTGGAAGATTAATCGCAGAGAGGGCTTCTTGATGATAAATGGGGTTTCTCTTTGAGCTTCTCCTTGCGATAGAGTTGATGCCCCCTACCACGGCCACTAAAGCAATCAGAGCCACAACAGAAGCACTTGCTAGGAAAATTGTGTCAGGAGATTCCTCGCCACTGTTATGCTGGTCATCGGGAGGCTGGCTTGAATCCACTCCTTGAGGAGCTACAGCATCGTACTTCATTTGCTCGGGCGTCCTTCTGTCGAAGCCGTTTTCATCCACTCCCCGGATGCTCAATGTGAAGTAATCCCCAGTACTGAGACCGCTTCCAGTGACTGGGAGAATGATGAAAGGACCCAGGTTGAATGAGGATCCAGCACTGTGGCAGATTCCTGTAATCTTGTTACAAACCGTCCAAGTCACCCTGATATCAGTCAGTGACTCATCGCCAATGTTTGAGATTAACACGGTAGGAGTGTCCCCGATATCGAATGAGTCTATCTCTACCTCGAAGTTTTCATCCCAATCAAGCGGAATATCGTCGACAATCGTGTAACTCAGAGAGATGGTGGAAGATTCCCCATGGCGGTCTTCGGCAGTTATCTTAATACTGTCAGAACCTTCCTCTGGCCAGTTAGCAGTCATGATTCCGGTTATTGGGTCGTAAAACACTGCGCCTGGATAGTAGCTAGTTGCTGTTATCCAAATTTCTTCGTCTGGATCATCAATATCTGTAATCCTACTGATTAGATCTACTTCAGTTGTGACACCCATCTTCAAGGTGACATCTTCTATACCAGAAGTATCGATAATAGGGGCATCGTTGACATTCAAGACGTGGAAAGTTACTGTGGTGTCTGACGACTTATCGCCATCACTAGCCCTCAGAGAAATCTCCACGAGACCGTTTGAGTCGTCATCTAGTGAGTTGACGTTGATGGTTTGACCAAAAATACTGGCTTCAACTAGGTTTTCATCGGATATCGACAATATTTCCACTGACACCCCTGAGACTGGGACCACTTGGCCATTATTGTTAGTATCAGATAGATAGTCAGTGAGGCCGAGACTAGCGGATCCTCCCTCGTGGAATGACTTGATGGGTATGGGTGACCACCTAGGTGCACCATTTTCTACGACATTGAACATCATCAAGCCAGTATTGGACTCATCCCCGTCATGGACACTGATTAGCATACCTTGTGGAATTGGTGAGCCTTGGCTATCGAGTAGTAGACTATCGAATCTTACCTCTATCTCTAATGAAGATGGGTTCCATCCTATGAACTCAGGCTCAGTGCTTGAGATTTCTAAATTGAAAAGAGAGGTTTCCGCGTCTGATACCAGTCCAACTACTGAAACCATCTCACTGGTCTGCACCTTAACAGTAGGAACTCCGGCATAGGTCATGTCGCTATTGCCGAGTACTCTTGGCAGGGAGTTCTGTAGATAGAAGGCATTCTCGGAAGTTAGCCATTCACTTGTCTGCCCAGATGAGTCAGTCCATTTGATCCTTAGGTCATAGTACCCCATCGCTGCGTCTAGAGGAGTGTCGATGTCTAATGAATGCCTTGCATTATCACCTGATCCTATGATGGCGTGATTGGCAATCCAATCATTGCTCCACATGGAGGATGATGAGGGAGAGTATTCCAAAGATGGTTGCATAGTATATATGTCATCAACTAGATCATTGGAAATCGCTGAAACCTCGAAGCCAACTGCTGATCCCCTATCGACTGAAGTTGAGCCACTAGAAGAAGGCTGGCTGGCGGTCGGTGGCATGTCATGCAAAGCGACCGCGTCTGAGATGTCGTTGGAAGGTCCCCGATCTCCGTCATTTCCTGAAATCTTTGCCCTAATTGTCGTTGATCCGAGAGCCGTTATATCGATATCAGTGGTATCCAAGAAAGCATTGTATGTGTGGAAACCGCCTACGGCGAAATCCCCTATTGTGAAGGTGGATATCTCAATCTCGGATAGGCCGTCCATCCAGTTGATAGATAGTTGCCCACCCCCCTCATATTCCTCTACTCCATTGTTGGAAACTCTGCAAGAAATATCTAGAACATCTCCCGAAACGAATCCAGAGTTGCCATTTCTGTTTGAGATGATTATCTCTTCCACGCCTATGTCGACTAGAGGAATCATGCCCAAGTCTACAGCAGATAGGAAGTTGTTGTAGGTGGTGTGAGGACCATCCATCAATGCGAAAACGGGCCAGAAATTTTCGAACTGGGAGTACCCCCCACCAGCCCTTACTGCGCTCAGTGGGACTTGCCATGAGCTCTCTACGGGAGAATTAGGAGTTAGTGTGAGTTGTTCGAAGCCATTGTTGTGACTGGCCAGCATCCATTCCCTGAAACTGTGGTGGGGCTTTACGCCGTTGTCGTAAGCGTCGGGGCTGACCTTCTCAGTAATCGCCGCATACAGGAAAACTGATACTGAACTGAGGGAGCCCGTGTACATAGAATTTACAGTTACTGTTACTTGATTTGTGGATTGATCATATTGGACCTCCAACTGCATGGCGTAGTTTGACGTATCTGAATCCATACAACCTCCATTTGAATAGTCAGAGTCGTAATAATTTGTCCCCCCTGCGCCAATTTTGTAACATGTGCCTGATTGCTGGTCTGCAAAGGAAAATTTGGGAATTCCACCACCACCAGCTGAGACGTGGCTTCGGCGATTGATTGGACTATCATCAGGATAGCCGCTAGAGCTAGATTCGAAAAACGAAACAAAAGTGAAATCCTCGGGATTAGAGGACTTGAGGTTATCCAAAGATGGAGAGGCGCTACTCATGCATGGCCCACACCAGTGTGCGCCGACATATTCGCCAAATACGGGGTGTCCGGGGCTTGTTGCGAACATCTTTGCTTCAATCTGCTCTAATTCTTGCCTCTCTTGTATGGATTCTTCTACTGCACAAAAAGAGACAAATGAGGATAGCAACATCAGTGAAACTAGAGTAAAGGAAGAAACGACCGCATAGGGAGTAGTATGCCTCATCGTCTTTAGCGGCTTGAATTATGGTATAATCATGTTCCTTAATCGTGCAGTCTGAGGTTGTCAAACTGTGGTTTACTTGATAGCTTAAGTTGTATTCCGTGAGATATGGAGAATAGCGAACCGGCTGAATGGCTGGCCCTCAGAGAGGATGATGGCAGGGCGTACCTTCTTTGTAGGGCCCCCGGAGAAGTCAAAGTGAAGGGACTAGGGAGATTCGATGCCGAGGAACTCCTAAGGGGATATTCAGTAGGTGACAGAATTACAGTGGGCCAGAAGTCGCTAACGATTGTTGCGCCTTCACTTCCCGAAGCTAGGAGGAATATGGCAAGAAGGGCCCAGGTCATCGGGGCTAAGGACTCGGGATTCCTGATTTCGTGGATGGGGATTGGGGTTGGTTCCAGAGTACTTGAAGGAGGCCATGGCTCCGGTGGACTGGCGATGCATTTAGCCAATGTGATGGGAGCGGGAGGGACCTTGATATCTGTGGAGTCTAGATCCGAGCATGCAGAGGTAGGGAGGAAAAATATGGAAAGGCTGTCTGAAGTCCTTCCTGAGTTTCCCGAGTGGCATCTGGTAGAAGGAGATATCTCGAGTGTTGGAGAATTAGTGGTCGATAAGTGCGGCATGTTAGATGCGGCGATTATCGATATTGCAGAGCCTTGGGGCGTGATTCCCGACATAGAGCCTCTACTTAGAGCAGGCGGAAGGCTGGCTTGTTACTGCCCTACCACAATCCAATTAGAAAAGTGCTGGGAAGCCGCTGAGGACAGGGGCTTGGTAGTAGAATGGGCTGGAGAGATGATAGAAAGAAGATGGGTGAAGGCCAGTAGAGGTGGAGTCAGGCCTGGCAATACCCCAATAGGGCATACTGCGTTCCTGCTGATTTCAGCCAAGGTAGCTAGTATTGAAGAGGAATGAGCATCGTTGATAACTCTGACCCTTTCCGAGAGAACATGCGTGATAGTAAAGAGTGGATGCCGACCTCCTACAGGAGCCATACAATTGGGCAGGTTGTCGAACTTGGAGATTCTCTGATTGGTACCGAAGTAACCATTTGCGGATATGCAGAGACAGTCAGGGGCAGGGGGGCAATTTGCTTTCTAATGCTAAGGGACGGTACCGGGAAAATACAGGCATTTCTGAAGAAGGACAATATGGATGGCAGTTTGTTCGACTCGATTCAGTCTGCCTCTAGAGAGTCCACTATCCGAGTTTCTGGAATAGTAGCCCAGAAGAGGCCCCCGAAGCTCAAGGAGGGAGAACCCGCCCCTCCTGCTGAATTTGAGGTAAATGTCTCATCGGGAGAAGTCCTTGCACAGGCTTCCACGCCCCTTCCTGTTGGAGTCATCGATGATGTCCAAGTTGGACTGGACATAAGGTTGGATAATAGGCACCTGGACCTCAGGAGAGAACATGTTAATGCTATGTTCCAACTCAGATCCAGAGTTCTCCAGTATGGCAGGGAGCATCTAATTTCAGAGGGTTTCCAAGAAATTAATAGCCCTAAAATAATAGCCGCGGCCGCAGAGGGAGGGACGAATCTTTTTCCTATGAAATACTTCGATACAGATGCTTACCTATCTCAGAGTCCACAGTTGTACAAGCAATTAGCTATCCTAGGAGGTCTTGAGAGGGTTTTCGAGATCGGACCTGCATTTAGGGCCGAGAAGCATGACACATACAGGCATCTGAATGAATTCATTTCATTCGATATTGAAGGTGCTTGGATGGATGATGAGGACGTCATGGGCGTGCAGGAGAGAATGATTTTTCACATCTGGTCGCAGGTCAAGAAAAATGACCAGCACCTTATTGATGCAGTAAATAGGTATAGAATATCCCAGGAAAAGGAAGAAGTGACAGTGGATGTTCCAACATTGCCGTTTCCCAGAATTCCATACTGTGAGGCAGTTGAAATCGTGAAAGAGGGTGGTGGCGACATTGAATGGGGTGATGATATTGAGAGTCATCATTGTGATCTGATAGCGGCTAAATTCCCTGGTTTCCACTTCATCCCCAGATGGCCAATGGCCATGAAGCCGTTCTACATACACCATAAAGAAGGTGAGCAAGGGGCCTCTGGAGGACAACTAAGCAGGGGATTTGATCTAAACTATGGAAGAGATGAGATGACCAGCGGAGGAGCTAGGGAGCATAGAGTTGATGTTTTGGAGCAGAATCTAATAGACATGGGGCTGAATCCTGACGACTTTTCATTCTACACCGATGGATTTCGCTATGGGGCCCCACCTCATGCGGGATGGGGCTTAGGCGTTGCTAGATTATTGATGGTCCTTACTGGAGCGGGCAATGTCAGAGAAGTAGTGCTATTCCCCCGGGACAGAAGTAGAGTTACCCCCTAACTGGTGATTCAATGAGCCATATATTCATACAGTCCGAGGAAATCATGGGCTGGGAAGGTAGGAAGAGGGCCAGATTCGTGAATAGCCTAAGCGGATTCAAGAGTGCCACATTGATAGGCACATCCCATCCCGAATTTGGAGATAATCTGTCAATAGTCTCCTCCGTTGTTCACCTAGGATCCACTCCCCCTATGATGGGATTCGTGCTGAGACCTCCAGGCGAGGATGCACATACTTACAAAAATATCAAGTCGACAGGAGTTTGTACATTTAGTCATGTAAATGTAGATATTATTGAGAAAGCCCATCAGACCAGCGCGAGGTATCCGAGAGAGAGTAGCGAGTTTGATGAAGTAGGGCTCACTCCCAGGAGAGTAGAAAATTGGCTGGCTCCTTCTGTTGAAGAGGCCCATGTGAGGATGGGGTTGACCCTACTAAATGATACAGAGCTGGTAAATGGATGCAGGTTCATGACTTGCTCTGTAGAATGGTTTGAGTTAGAGTCGGATGGAATGTGCGGGGATGGTTATGTGGATCTGAGCAGTATGGGCGGAGTTACAATTTCAGGTCTTGATGGATATCATAAGACACCGGGGATTAGCAGGCTTTCATATGCAAAAATTAATCGTGAAATAGATAAAATAACTGATTTTAGAGCTGGATGGCCAGAATAGGCATGTGTTGGCTATTTTTTAGTCACTCGGCAGAGGACCGAAAATAACGGGTATGTGTGCCCCCTCCGGAATATGAGCGCCATGGCCAAGCCGAGGTTTGTATTTCTGCTATTGAAGGAACATCCGTATGGGCGTGAGATGCTCAAGCAGCTACTCTCCGAAGGTCATTCTCCCGTACTGATAATAGAGGAAGATTCACCAGTTGCCGACGAAGAAAGAGAGAAATTTATGGAGAGGATTGCAGGTAATGAAATAGCTCCTACTATTGAAGATCAAACACTTAGAAATGGGATTCCGGTAGTGACGGTCCCCATACACAATTCATCTAAAGTCATGCCCCATATAGAAGAAATGGACCTAGACCTAATTGTATTTGGCGGCACCAGGATAATTAGAGGGGATATTCTTGATTTCCCTAAGGACGGGGTTGTTAACTCACACCCGGGCCTTCTACCAGAGTGCAGAGGGTCTGCGTCCCCAGCATGGTCGGTCTACCATGACATTCGGGTAGGGTCAACCTGTCATTTCTGTGACAATGGAATTGATACTGGCGAGATTCTACTCAGGAGAGAGTTCCCCGTGGAGCGTGGAATGACATATGAGGACCTCTGTTATGGGACACTAGTTCTCTCAGGAGTGTTGATGAAGGAGGCACTGATTGCATACGATAATGGAGAGTGGGCAGCGATGCGCAGACCACAGGGAGCCAGTGAGTTCCCAACATTCAGGAATGCCCCGGAAGAAGTACTTGATGCAGTCAGAGAAAAGCTCAGTGAAGAAGAGTACGCACATTACGTTGACTAGGTGAAAAAATGGGAAAAAATCTCTTAGAAAGTGATTTCCCCTTTGCCGAGGGGATTCTTAATGGAAAGACGGCACTAGTATGTGGGGCCTCCAAGGGAATCGGAAGAGCCACGGCATTGGTTCTTGCTAGAGCGGGATGTAGGATAATTGCGTGTGCTAGATCGGTAGAAGATCTTGAGTCACTTATGATAGAAATGCATGGATCGGGGCATGAATATCTGGCATTAGATATGGAGAGCCTGGAGTCAATTTCTTCTTCAGTGTCAGATTTAGGCACTGTGGACATACTTGTGAATAATTCTGGAGGCCCCCCCGGAGGGCCATTACTCGGCAATACAGTTCAGGATTTTGAGGGCCCGTTCACGAGGCATCTGCACGCCTCACACATCCTGACAAAAGAACTGGTACCTGGGATGGAAAAATCAGGAAGCGGCAGAATTGTGAATATTATCTCCACATCAGTTAGGGAGCCTATCGACAACATAGGACTTTCAAACACCTTGAGAGGTGCCATGGCATCATGGTCAAAGTCGCTCTCTCGGGAATTGCCAGCTTGTATAACAATTAACAATATTCTTCCGGGATTCACAGACACCGATAGGCTAGGCTCTCTCGCTAATTCTATCTCATCGAAGACTGGCATTGGGATCGAAGAAGTTCAGAAAAACTGGATTAATAGTGTTCCAATTGAGAGGTTGATTGACCCTCTAGAAACTGCAATTGCGGTTGCATGGCTGTGCCTTCCATCTAGTGGGGCCGTGAGAGGCGTAAGTCTTGCTGTAGATGGCGGCAGAATGCGTTCCATATGAGGGATAAAATGGAGCTCGATATTTTCTTCTCCATTTCACAGACGCCAGACACCTCTGGCTTTATCCCCAGTGAGAGTGAGATGTTCTCCAACTTCCTAAATCAGGCCGAACATGCCGATAAGCTTGGATTTGGAATTGGCTGGATAGCTCAGGCTCACCTATCAACAGAGATACAGAAAAGAAATACAAATCCAGTAGTTCCACATTACCCGGGAGAGGTGGGACTTTGTACTGACTTCTTCCAGATCGCTCAGAAGGTTCTCTCTCGGACGGAAACGATGGAAGTCGGTAGCGCGGTAATGAGTATCCTAGCTTCTGGCGGCCCTATTGCTCAAGCAGAGAGAGTTGGGTCATTCCTATCCTTACACGGACTTGATTCCGATGAGTCAAGGAGATTGCATATTGGATTCAGCGCAGGGAGATTTGAGTTCATGGCCAGGCCGTACGGAATAGTTCCTCGAGACCCCGTGGAGGAAGCGGCGTGGCCCGCCCTTAGAGGAAGAGTTTTCGCAGAGGCATCTGAGATATTCCTCCGATTACTCAGAGGTGATGTTTTATCTAGCGATATGATAGGGAAGACCGTATTGACCAGAGCCAACTTCAGGAGCGATGAAGATTGGTCCAGAGTCCAACAGGAGGCCGCATCATACCATAGTTTGAGTGATTTGCCCGATTCAATTGAAATCAGAAATAGATATAATTTCGAGGAAATAAAGATAATTCCTCAAGATTGGAACAGAGATCTTCTGAATTTAGTTCTTGGAAGTCACGACCCTATTTTACAGAAAGAGGTAAATCAGTGGATTCCTGTTCAGGTATTCAACCTCTCAATAACCCCACCAAGAATAATAGAGGAGACGCATGAGAGAATGAGGGAGTCTTACCACAGGGATGGCGGCCCATGGGAGCGGTCAATGATGCCTCGTACTATCATGATTTTCATTAACGAAGAGGATGGCTTGAGTTCAGAAGAGAGGAGCTCTGAGGCTAAAATTGAGGCTAAATCTGCTCTTTCTACATATTGGAGCGCCTTGGAAGGGACTATTGACCCTTCAAAAGTTGACAGGGCCGTAGACAACGCAGTAATAGGTAACGCTGAGGAAGTGGCACAACAAATTATTGAGAGGTTTGATTCCAATGATCGTTTGATGTGCTGGTTTGATTTCTTCAACCATGACAGTGAGAGAGTGATTAGGAACATGACTGCATTCATGACCAAGGTAGTACCCCGAATCAATGGAGGGACGTAGATGGGAGGCCGGGATAACGTTCCTTCTTCAGTATCTCCTGGAAGGCCTGGATCGTCTCTTTATCCCTCTAATCCACTGGGCGAAAGGCACGAGGGAATAGCCACAGGAAGAGATGTTGAATGGGAGCCTTTGGTAGATTTTCGAAGGATGGACATCTCGGAGAATACAATACATGGCGCAATAGCTTGGGCCCATGGGAATGAAATTATACATTCATTCGGAGGAAACGTTCTGGTGTACGGCAGATCAATGATGAAGCCATTCACAATGAAAGTCTTCAGCGAGGCCCTCTCTGATGCTGGCCTAAGTACGGAACAAATGGCGATTTCATGCTCATCTCATAATGGGGATACTGAACACGTTGCTGCGGCTCAGTCCATGCTGAGTGAATCAGAATGGGGGCTGATGCAATGCCCATTAGATGTCCCATTAATCCAGTTTGGAAGGCAGGTAAGGAGACCTAGGAGATGGTTTCATACATGCTCTGGAGAACATGCCGCGATGCTCAAAGGAATGAGACTGATGGGAATTAGTAGAGCTGGTTACACTCTCCCTAGCTCCGGCTGGTTTCCATTGTACCTAGATGTACTCAGAAGGATGATGGGCAAACCTGATTGGGAGCCTTTGAGAGTAGCAAAGGATGGGTGTGGCCTTCCTACAGTATCGAATACTGTAGATGAGTTGGCAGTAATGATGGCAGGACTGGCTTTTGAGAAAGACGATGACTGGATTTGGAATGCGATGACTGAGCACCCAGATCTGGTAGGGGGCTTCAACAGACTGGATTCAACCTGCCTGAAGGCGGGCGGGGGTAAAATCTTGGCTAAGGAGGGAGCGGATGGTTTACTAGGCCTTTCCGTGGATCATCCCGACTGGCCAAATGGCCTGGGGATAGTAATCAAAATAGCCCATGGTTGGAATAGTCAGGCTACTTGGTATGTCGCTAGGGCCGTCTTGGGAGTATTGGGCGTCGAACTAAGAAACCCATATCCTTTGCATCGTCAGAAGGCGTTTATTGTTCCAGGAATTGTTCCCGATAGTATGAGAGAAGCTCTTGAAGAGGTTGTCACTTGGGACGAATGGGACCCCGATAGAGACAGATTCTCGATGGACTGGAGAGATTATTCTGACGGAGCGACTCGAGAAAGCCCCTTTGCTAATGAGGGGTCCTGATGAAAATACTGAACTATATCAAGGGTAAATTTAACGAGCCGATATCCTCAGAATGGATGGATAATTTTTCACCTTCTACTGGGAAGGTTATCGGAAGTATTCCTCTATCGGGGGATGCTGATGTCATATCTGCAATCGCCGCCGCTAAGGGTGCTCTTCCGGAATGGAGTAGTCTTGACCCGTCTGATAGGGCTCTTTGGCTGGATAAGATAGCTGACTGCCTGGAGGAGAAATTCGAGGAGATCGCACACTTAGAGAGCATGGATACTGGGAAGCCCATATCTCTGGCCCGTTCGGTTGATGCAAGGAGATCGGTCTCAAACTTCAGATTCTTCTCAGAAATGATCAGAGATAGGGAAGAGGAGGTATTTGAGATGGAAGACGCCACTAATATAGTGAAGCTTAGAGCTGTCGGAGTTGGTGCTCTAATCACTCCTTGGAATCTCCCTCTGTACCTCCTTTCATGGAAGGTTGCTCCGGCCATTGGCATGGGCAACACCGTAGTCTGTAAACCGAGTGAGCTGACCCCACTAACTGCTGACCTCCTGATGAGGGTAATAGACGAGGTGGGCCTACCGCCTGGCGTGGTCAATCTCGTTCATGGAAATGGTAATGCAGGGTCAGTACTTACTGGGAATCCAGATGTAGACCTTGTCTCATTCACCGGAGGGACATCTACTGGTTCAAAGGTAGCAATGTCTGCATCTCCTCAATTCAAGAAGTTGAGTTTGGAACTGGGTGGCAAGAATTCGAGTATAGTATTCTCAGATTGTAATCTGGAAGAAACAGTCAAAGGAGTTACTAGAGCCGCATTTCTGAATCAGGGGCAGGTTTGTTTGTGCGGCTCTAGGATACTCGTGGAAGAATCGATCTATGATCAATTCATGGATATGTTCGTAGAGTCCGTAGAGTCGATGGTAATTGGCGACCCGATGGATGAGGATACCGACCTAGGGGCCTTGATTTCCAAGCAACACTTGGAGAAGGTTGAGAGTTATGTATCACTAGCTCTGGAGGAGGGTGGACAAATAGTAACCGGAGGTAAGCCGTGCTTACCGAAAGAATTGGAAGGTGGAAATTGGATGTCTCCCACAGTAGTGACTGGCCTGGGAACCGAATCGAGATGCTCGACTGAGGAGGTCTTCGGTCCATTTGTTACCGTGCATAGGTTCAATTCCGAAGAAGACGCAATAAAAATTGCAAATAATACGAGATACGGGCTAGCTGGCAGTATTTGGACTGGCGATTTGGAACGGGGCAGAAGGGTGGCCGAGAGTATCCATACTGGGATGATTTGGGTAAATACTTGGCTACACAGGGATCTTCGGGTGCCTTTTGGGGGAATTAAAGATAGCGGAGTTGGAAGAGAAGGCGGCAAATGGAGCTTGGGATTCTTCTCAGAGCCCCTTAATGTATGCCTAAAGCACGATTGATGCACAAGACTGTAAGAATGAGAGTGGGCGGGCCATTGATTAGAATGGCACCTGTTGGAATCATCGGAGTTGGCTCATACGTCCCGCCGCATGAAATGAGTAATGATGATTGGTCGGAAATCGTGGATACTAGTGACGAGTGGATTACTACCAAGACCGGTATGAAAAAAAGGAGGATTGCCGACCCCAGTACATGTACGTCTGACTTAGCCGTTGAGGCCTGCAGAGTGGCATTAGAAAACTCTGGACTAACGGCCTCCGATATCGATTTGATAATACTGGCAACTTCTTCGCCAGATGTCCCTATGTCTTCGACGGCCGGGATAGTCCAGGATAAGCTAGGTTGCTCCGATTGTGTTGCTTTTGACATCAATGCGGTATGTGCTGGTTGGGTTCACGCACTGGATATAGGTTCTAGATTTGCAGGGACAGCAGGTTATGAAAATGTACTGGTTGTCGGATCCGAGGTATATTCGAGGATCCTGAATTGGAAAGATCGTTCGACTTGTGTACTGTTTGGGGATGGCGCGGGAGCTGTGGTACTTTCCCAAGTACCAGAGGGGAAGGGAATTATTGGATCGTGGATGATGAGCGATGGTTCTGGATCTAGTGTTATTGAGATTCCAGCAGGAGGGGTCAGAACTCCGATCCCCAGTGAGGGTTTCAAAGAGGGGATGCAATACTTTCACATGGATGGGAGGGCTGTTTGGGACTTTGCGATCGAAGCGTTTCCTCAAGCCGTGTTATCAGTTCTCGAAAGATATGGCAAAACTATAGATGAGGTTGACCTTATTCTACCTCATCAGGCTAACATAAATATCATTGAGAAGGGAATGGAAAAGCTAGGACTTCCCATGGACAGGGCGTTCACGAATCTCCATAAGTATGGAAATACAGCTGGAGCGAGTGTCCCTATTGCTATGCACGAGGCATTCGAAGAAATGAAGATAGTAGAAGGGGATCTAGTCGTCACCGTTGCATTTGGTGGTGGCTTGGCATGGGGCGCTAATCTCATTCAGTTCTAGTTGACAGGGCCCCAAGACCCAGTGGACTGGTTGAATGAGAGGATTGATCCATCTGGATTCTGACAGTACACATTACCCGTATTGTCAACCCAAACAAGTTGCCCGTTTTCGTTCATCTTAGCGTCACTGGGAGGCTTTGGTTCGGTTCTTCCTCCATCTGAAGGGAGAGATGTAGAGCTGGGGACGGAGACATTTGAGTATATTTTGGACTCATTAGTTACCTCGCCGGAATCATTGGATTGAGAGAATAATGACTGCTCTTTTTCTCCTCTTCTCCTGACAAAGAGTAAACCTCCGAGAGAACCGATCACTACCACAGAAATCAGTGCTACTAAGATTAGCATTGTTGTTGATTCCTCGGCTACCTGCCTATCAGGGTCGTTTGGGAATGCATCTCCATTGTCTCCTACGCCATCTAGGTCTGAGTCCAACCACTCAAATGGATTCAGGGGGAAGTCATCTACGCCATCCATGAATCCGTCATCATCAGAATCCGGATCGGTAGCACTGGTATTTCTCGCATCTTCCTCCATATCAGATGAGCCGTCATTGTCATCATCAGAATCTGAGTTGTCCCCTACGCCATCCAAATCATTATCATTCCACTCAGTAGAATCTAGTGGGAGGGCATCTAGTAAATCAGGGAATCCATCATTGTCATCGTCATCATCCTCTTCAGAATCCTTACAGCCGTCTGAATCGTTGTCGGTATCCACTGTGCTGGTCCACCCTACTAGACCCAGTGTACACCCGTCGAAGATATCGTTAATTCCATCACCGTCATCATCCAAATCCACTTCATCATGGAGTCTATCTCCATCTGAGTCTAGAAGGCAATCATCGACCGATGTAGAGGATTCTTGCAGGGTAATCATATCCTCTGGACAAGATTCTGTAGCTATACTTCGTGCCGATGTTACAAACTGATCGAATGGGGCGGGGGCCTGTTGGGCCTGCCCCTTTTCGGATACGAAGAATCCTGGGTCTGCATCTATGCATGTAGATTGGCCCGAGGATGGCTGGTAAGTTCCCTGCAGACATTCTTCTTGTGACACTGATGCTTCAGACGAAGTGAAGAACCCTGGGTTCGTATCTAGGCAAGTGGTTTGTCCAGGGGATGGCTGATAAGTTCCAGACAAACATGGATTCTGCTCATTGGAGCCTTCAGAGAGTACGTAGTGACCTGGTTCGGATGAAATACAGGAAATCTGCCTAGTCTGATTCTGATAGCTCCCCGGTGAACACGGAGTCTGCCCGGAAGAACCGGGAGAGGAGACATAGTGTCCCTCATCTGATTCTAGGCAATCTGACTGGCTTGTTGCTGATTCGTCGGGATTGTAAGTTCCCACGGGACATGGATTTTGAGAAGTGGACATTTCGGAGTCTACATAGAAGCCCGGATCAGCATTGATACAATTTTGCTGGCCCATTGAAGGTTGATACTCTCCTGCCTGACATTCTTGTTGGCCATCTTCTCCTGATAATTCGACAAAATGCCCAGGATCTGCCTGCAAGCATGATACTTGCCCGGCATAAGGCTGATACTCGCCCGGAGAACATAGATTCTGGTAAGACGCTCCGAGAATTGCTGAGTAGTTGCCCGGATCAGCTTCGAGACAAGCCGCGGAGCTATTTGCCCTGGATACTGGATTATAGGTCCCAAGGGAGCAGGGAATCTGGGTAGAAGATGCGTTGCTATCTGTGTAGTACCCGGGACTGGCCTCTAGACATTCAGAGAGTCCGACCTGATTGGCCCAATAACCAGGAGGGCAGGGAGAAGCGAATATGGCCCCCCCTGAGCCGACAAAGTAGCCTGGAGGAGCCGGAGTGCAAGAAACCTGTCCAGACATAGATTGGTAGAACCCAGGAGTGCAGGGGATCTGGTAAGATGAGGCATTGGCGGGGACCGCATGCCCCGGGTCCGCATCAAGGCAAGATTGGGAACTATTGGCCGCGCCCGCTGGATTGTATGTGCCAGCGAGGCAGGGAGTCTGTGTGGTGGACCCTGCCTGTTCTACGTAGTGTCCAGGATCTGCGTCTATACAATCTGTTGCCGCGAAAGAAGGCTGGAAAGATCCGGGCTGGCAAGGTGTTTGCGAGGAAGACGCATTCGATGGGACATGGTTTCCAGGGGTCGCCAGCAGGCACAGTGTCTGATTCGAAGACGGCTGATAGAAACCGGGATCACAGGCTATTTGTGAGGTGCTTGCAGTCCCAGGCACGACATACCCCGGAGATGAAGATAGGCAGGATTGCTGAGCAGACAGTGGCTGATAATATCCAGGATCGCAGGGGATTTGGGATGTCGAGCTATAGTTAGGGACGTAATATCCGGAAGAGGCATCAATACACGAGGTGGAGCCATTAGAAGGCTGATACTCCCCGGGCGAGCAGGCGGCCTGACTGACGGACCCGGATGAGAATACATAGAATCCAGGATCTGCTACCAGACAGCTAATTTGGGCAAATGAGGGCTGATAGTTCCCAGGGGAACATTGAGTCTGTGAAGTAGCTCCTGGATTGGCGACAAAATTACCCGGTAAAGCAGGAGTCTGGGATGTGGCGCCGGATTGAGATACATAGTATCCTTGTTGAGCGCTTAAACACGACGATTGTCCTGTTAGAGGTTGATAATTGCCAGGAGTGCATAGCTCCTCAGATGTCGCGCCGACACTAGAGACATATCTGCCAGTAGAAGCAGAATCGCATGAACCGCTACCAGTTTTTGCCTGATACGTTCCTAGCTGACACTGGAAGAATCCGACTTGAATCTCTGCGTCTATTGACTCTGATTGATTACCTATAGTGGAGTCGTCGATGATTGACTTCAGAGTAAGTGTAAATGTATAATCCCCGGAGCTTGAATTATTGGGAGTAACTGAAATCAGTAATATCGAAGAACTATTGAAGGGCGTTCCAATCGTACTTACGCTTGCTACATCCCCTCCTAGTGTCGAGTTATTTGACGTAGAAATAAAGGACATGGCCAACGAAGAATTGTAGTAGTACAAGCTAACACTAAAGTCCCCATTGAGATTTGAATTGGTGAGATTGACTGAAACAGTAGTATCTCTTGGGACGAATATAGAGAATAAATCACCGGAGTCATTGGACCATGAATAGTTCCCAATTTCCCCGTCATAAGTAGCACTTCTAGACTGAAGTGGAGTGGGATGTGAATCATCCGCATCCCCATATTGATTGTTCGTATAATTTCCCACTGGAGAGGGAGTACAAGATGACTGTGCGAGATCATTCTGGTAGAACCCTGGATCGCAATGTTGCTGAACAGAAGATGATTCTTCATCGACGAAATACCCGCTCGATGCCTCATAGCACAGAGATTGCCCCTCCTCAGGTTGATAATTTCCTGTTGTGCAACTTTCATGGAAAAGGGAGCCTTGCAAAGAGAAATGGCCAGTGGATGAGTTCTGACAGGATAATCGTCCCCATTGGCCGTCTGGACAGCTTACCCATCTGGCTGGATTATCTGGAAAATCATCCATTGATGAATTGAACCCATCACCATCGGTATCGTCACCGATATCCAAATCCAGAACGTTACGGGTTCCATCTCCATCGAGGTCCTGCTCAGAGTATCCAATTGATTCTCCAAGAGTGGAGTTATTGAAGTCCATCAGATATGGTACGAGGATATCATTTGAGGTTCCATCAAATTCTCCAGATTGACCGCCCCAACAGAACAGAGAGTAGCTCTGATTTATCGCACATGTGGATTCGATACCAGTTACTAATGCTATGGCCGGAGATGGCATAAGGACGTACGAGGGAACGTTTCCATCCGTTCCTGAGCAATTGCTGGAACTGGAGCTACAAGTCCCATCTCCCCACTGCCCATGGGTATTAACTCCCCAGCAATTGATCGACCCATTGTCCATCAATGCACATGTGTGCCAGTTAGTACCATCAATATCGGATGCTGTCCTGCCAGTTGGTAACTGAATATCGGTTGATGAACCTGTTACAGAGCCACCCTGAGTTGAGACTGTGTAGGCCTTGCCCCAACAACTGATCGACCCATTATCAAAAATAGCACATACGCTATATCCGGGAGTTGCCAATGAGGAAGCCCTAAGGCCCGTTGAGTGATTGGCCAAGACTGGTGAGTTCCTACTAGTGGTGGTGCCATCACCTAGATTTCCAAAACCATTGAATCCCCAGCACTTGATTTCACCGGTATCTAGAATTGCACAGGTGAAATCATTTCCCGCTGAAACAGAAATCGCCGTTCTGTTTACCCCTAGGTCAACTGGAACGGGGGAGTTTCTGTTAACGTTTGAGCTATCCCCTAGTTGGCCGTGATTATTCCTTCCCCAGCAATTTAGAGATGCATCGTCCAGAATTGCGCAATTGTGATAGTTTCCGTTTGAAATAGCAACTGGCACACGAGTTCCGAAGTCCACCGTCCCATTGCTTAGGGAATTAGAGCCGACTCCGAGTTGTCCGTAGGTATTTGACCCACTGCACCTAAGTGTCCTATTGTACAGTATTGCACAGTCCCCTGCAATTGAAATCACTTCATCGTTGATGACTTCTGAACCTCCAGTACTGTTGAAACTAACTGTGCTCCCATTGGATAGGACTAGTGTAGGAGATCCAGTATCTAAGTCCAGAACTGAGTGGCTGAAGACTGATCCCCTATCTGTGCCTGGTTGATTGAAACCAAGATTGTTTATCTGAGCTGGCGAGGGGGATGATGACGCTTCGCTAAGTGTCCATGAGTCTGTCCCCCATGAGTCTCCAGAAGTGCCCCCATTTCCATTAACTAGGTTTACGGCCAGATAGAATACCACATCTCCAGAACCCGTTATGGGGGCTGTCCAGTCAACCGACCATGCCCTAGAATTGGAGTTTGAATGAGTGACCTCGCCTGAGGATAACCGAGCATTCGGACCTGGATTAGAGAATACTCCCAGATTAGAATCCAGATTGAATCCACCGCTGGTACCACTCGGTCCACCAGAGGCGCTTACTGAAAGAGAATATGTAATTCCCGGAGTATATCCTGATGAAGGAGTTCCTGAAAGTGCAGGGGTGACTGTTGGAGAGGTTGAGGAATGGCAAAATCCAGCTCCACATCCATCGGTAGAACCGGTTCTCCCGGAGCTGTTGGCAAATGCTGTTTCTGGCACAGCCATAAGCAAAAGCATCAGAAAGGTTCCCACAATAATTACTCTAGTTTTCATTCCACTCTCTCCTGCCATATGCCGTCAATTCCTGTATTGGCCATATCAAAGATATTTGTCGGACTTGTCCGATGGCCTCTGTAACAATTTGCATAGCGCTTCTATTGGCAATATGACTATTCCTACCACACGAGCTTTACTGCATCGTTACGAATACCTCAGAGGCCAGCGGAGGCATTGTAACTCCAGCTTCTGAGAATGCCTCTTCCACAGATACAAAGCTTCCTCGGTTCTTATTCGCTCTTCTGGCTCTATTGCTGATGATTTTCCAAGATGCCTTGTCGCCTATCCCCGGTAGTGCCTGAAGTTGGCTCTTGGTGGCGAAATTGATATCGAGATCACACTCAATTCCTGAGATACTCCTCATCCCATGTCCAGTAACTAAGATATTCGAGCCTGTTTCGAGAGGGATTGCATATGGGACCCCCACTAGTATGGGGTAGGCCCCTATCTGCCTTCCAAATGTAATTCCGGGCTCTCCATGTTTGGAAGAGTCTCTGTATTTTTCATCTGATACGTGCTCAGGGAGTCTTATTCTACCACCTCTAGACTCCCACCACAAGTCCTTCAATTTGGTCCCGATGGGAAATATCTCTTCGAGCATTGGGCGGTCGATTTCTTCTCTGACCGTGGTTTTGAATTTCCTGAATTCATTTTCAGGGATATCTTGAAATCCTTTTCCCTCGACTTGTCGGATATTTATTCTTCTCAGCCATAGTCTCTCCGATTTCAATTCGTTAAGAAGATCGAGATTCATTGCATACGTTCTCTCAGTCTCGCCGTTTAGTCCTGCTATAAAGTTCAGACCGGGAAGTAGTCTTGGAAGCCCTCTAGGCCCCCTTTCCCTTCCGTATTCATTTATGTGCCTAATGGCTGTCTTCAGCTGATTTGCGTCACAATTTAGCCAATTTGTCTCATGTACCATCGGATCAGCTGATTCCAAGCCGAAAGAAAGTACTGCTCCATCAGATAGATTCTCTACCAGAGATTTAGTTATCTCCGTGGACGGCTCAATATTTTGTGCAACTATCGACGGATTGGCATTGTCCACATGCAGAATTTGTAGACCCTCATTGCTTCTTGCTCCTTGCAGTACCTTGGAGATTGGCTCTGGATCAGGAATGGGATATTCCAGTTCCTGAACCCCTTCCGCCCTGTAGGTATAGATATCCGTAGCTCCCCCTATTCTGACGTTGACGACACCAGATTCTACTGCAGTATTGATTTCCTTGATAATATCATCTTCTTTTCTCCACAGAGGAAGGCCTTTCTTGGGCTCAATACAGAATTTACAACCTCTCTTGAATCGGACGCAACCCTGATACAGCTCCACCTCATAAGTAAGAGGACCATTGGACCCATCTGGAGATAATAAATCGGGGTGCCTCACTACCGCCTTTGATGAGGCCCCTCTAAGTGCCCATCTTGACCATTCATCCGGACTCCTTTTCTTATGGTTCATGTTTCCCGTAGAAAGGAAATGATTGAGGGTTGCGTCTACATCCTTCAAGCTACAAAAAAGGTTTGTCCTAGGGGAGACCCATCCCGATTGCCTCCAGTGTCGAATTGCCCAACCGCCGCATATAACTGGGATTCTATTTGGAATAGAGGATAGGAACGAGTCCGTCTCTCGTATACTGATTGGAGTCCCCCTGATGTACTTCCCTGGAACCACTGCTCCAGCTAGAAGGATCGCACCGTCCAGTTCACTCATTCGCTCCCTTACAGATTTGCGCCCACCATAGGTCGAGAGTTCTGATTTGAATGACCTTCTCCATTGATCGACGGTCATGTAGGTGTATTGTATTCCCCTCTCCTCTAGAACACCGCAGATGTATCTGATGTGGAATCCAACATAATTTGGAACACCAAAAGCCGCGGGTTCATCCTCATACCCATCAAGGACGAGCCATCCCTCGAGCTTTTCCATGAGCTAGCGGCCAGGGTAGTCAGCCTTCACCGCTTCGACTGTTTCCTTCGTCCGCCTCTATCTCTACTAGAGCCACTAGGGGATGACTCCTCGACTACTATCTTCCGACCTTTAATTTCTGAACCATTCATGGCCTTGATAGCTGCCTTTGCATCATCTTTAGAGGGGAAAGTGACAAATGCGAATCCCTTAGACTTTCCAGAGTCTCTATCCTTGGCGATGTGTATGGAGTCGATTTTTCCATGCTCCGAGAATGCTTTGGATAGTTCTTCCTCCGATATTTCGTATGGGAGCCTACCAACAAATAGCTTGGATCCCATTTTCTCCTCGAGCTTCCCCCTCATGGCAGATATTGTCTCCCTCTCTTTGGATAGCTCTTCTTTAGTGGCATTTCCACCCTTGACCTTGTCCATACAGTCTCTACATCTTATTGGCTTGCCGGGAGTTGGTTTGAATGGCACCTTTGTTTTAACCCCGCACATCGTACAAACTGCTTCGTGCATGTCCCTTCTAGGCCTACTCTGGCCCCCTCTTCCACCACCGCGGCTAGAAGACCTCATGGATGCCACCCTAGGCGGGATATCGTGATTTGCACCTCTTCGGAAGTCAGCTAGAGGAGAAAGGTATGGCCGGGCTCCATCATGACCTAGTTTCGCTTCTGCCTCGGGAGACCATCTTTCTCCGGATCTGTTCAGTTTGTGTAGACCGAAGCCAGTTTCGTGGCCATGGCCAAAACCATCTGAGAGAACTCGATAGGCTGTATAGTCACATCTTGAGCATTCTACATTGAAATCGATTTTCTTATCCGATACGTCCAGCATTACTCCACAGGCGGGGCAAGATGCAGATAATACTCCTAAGGATATGTCGCCCTTTGTTGAGGCTTTAAGGATAGGATCATCCTTGACTATTCTAGCTCTGACAATATCTCGCATCCTCATAGCATCACCAGGGGACGGAATGAATCTGTCAACGACTTCAGAGACATGTATATCAGCAAATAATTGAAGGGCCGGGAGGCTCCTGTGCCCTCCTTGCTTGCTCTCGACGTGTAGGATTCTAATCTCGGCGACGTTCTCGTTCAGTCTCGTTACCTGTCCGATCACTACATCATCAACAGAAGGAGAGTTTATGGGTGGCCTAGATGACTCTACGGAGATATTTCCATCCTTCTCTACAAGAGTTCCGGGGAGCGTGGCTATGCATCTTCCGTTCTTCTCAAAAATACCTTCTCCAACAGAGGATTCTAATGGAATAGTTACTGTGGAACCGGGTGTAACTTGATCACCAACTACGGCAGACATTGACCGGGCGACCAGCCGTTCCCCTATCAACGGTACGGAGGAACTAGGGGGGAACTAGTCTCCAGAATCCTGCCCTGGTGACTCCTCTGGTCATCTTATGATGAGAATATGAAGCAGGAAGCGGAAAGTCTGCTTCGCCATACATCTCCACGTCCCAATTCATATCTTCGAATCTTTTTTCTAGATGTTTGGCGTTGGCACTGTGCATTATGTGAGTGATGGTTTTTGAGGCTAAAATGTGTTCAATAAATTCAGAATCAGCTCCCTCTTTCTGCCTGCCCCAAGGGGGGTTAGAAATGATTAGGTCGTATCCTTCTAGATGGAAATTGTCCTTCCCTATTCGCTTATTGGAGACTTCATATTTGCCGCTCATTAGCATGCCTTCTGCATTGGCATTAGCCAGATCGCATAATTTTTGATCCGCCTCTACTAATTTTACAAAACTGGCCCCCATCATAACGGCACCAATTCCTAATATTCCGTTTCCAGCTCCCAAATCGGCGACTCTGCATCCGGGGGATAAATCTCCGAAGGCCTGGATATCAAAAAGCCATCTCGATGCTAAATCCCCCGGTGTGACATACTGCTCCATGGATGCATCTAAGTCTTCTTTTACACCTAGTTTGGACAAGGACATCGCGAGTTTTCGTAGCCTCATCAAATGAGGGAGAGCCCTCAAATAGTTATGCCTACCGGATACGTTGGTTGGATTTTAGAATATTTCTTGAATCGTGAATAATGCCTTGAGCAAGCAACATTTCTGCGAGAAGTATACTATTTCCTGCGGCTCCTCTAACAGTATTATCTGAAGCTACCTTGTAGCACAATTTACTTCCTAAAATTCTGATATCTCCAACGAGAACATCCATTGATTTCTGTAGGTTATTATCTAATTTAGTAGATTTTTCATAGTTCGGTAAAGAGGCTGAAGGACCTGTTTCTGAGACAAATATTAGTGGTTTTTTAGTACCCGAAGGCAAATCTAGTTGCTGAACCAATGACTGGAAATTAGACCACGCCTCGATTACCTCGTGTGCACTAACATCTTTCCCGAGGTCTACTGTAACAGTGGCAGAGTGTCCGAACTCCCGGGGAAATCTCCTACATTGGGCATTAATTTTAATGTCGGTAATACGAGATTCCGAGGAATCATTCTCACCGAGAATCCTCCTTAGTTCAGATTCAATACTCTGGGATTCGCCGATAATCTCTGGCTTAGATGTAACTCCCTCCCTGTATCTTTCCAGTGCCTCCCTCCCGGCCCCAGAAATAGATTGCTCTGTGGATATATCGATACTATTTACAGGAAATTTCCTTACAATTGGTGCCAAAGAAATAGCAAGAGGAACTACCATACAATTGGAGCATGCAACTAGGGCACCTGGCCCATATCCATCTTGTATTTCCAGTAAGTCGAGATGCCCAGGATTAACTTCCGGAACAATCAGAGGTACCATTTCTGAATGTCTATGAATCGTCGAATGACTCAACACTACCAGTCCAGATCTCGCCAAATCCTCCTCGATCATAGATGCCGGTGAGTCAGGAAGAGCCGAGAATACAATTCTGACCCCTTGCGCGAGAAGTTCTGAGGCTAATTCATTGCTTTCGCCCATCACTCTAACAGTGATATCCGGGAAATCCGGCCTTGGTTCGTTAAAGCTCCATGGGAGTTCATTCACAGAAATTCCATCTGATTCCTTTGATCCAAACACGTGTGTTGGGATTAACCAGTGATGATTTACTAGTCTCTGAAGAAGTCTTTGAGCTACAAGTCCCCTTGCTCCCAGAACAGCACAGTTTACTCTACCTATAGCCCCCATATTGCCTTCTGATCGTATCTGGTCTATGAAGAAGTGTTTTGAACGTGGTGAATAGTTAAAGTACTCCCGCTATTACTTTTATTTTCATGGAGACGGAGATGGCAATGGTATTGGCTGGAATTGTCATCATAATCATCCTGATGTTCGCGAACATGATGATGCTTAGAGAACAGAAGGATCCGCCCACTGCTACAGATATTGGGCAAGCATTAACATTTCCATCTACTACAGATATCGTTACAGCCCTGAACATTCCTAGTACACGGGATATGCAGAATGCCCTAGGTGCTAGTTTTACTGGAGAAGGTGGTTTTTCTGAAAGGATAGGTGCCTTCACTGACTTATCCAAAGACATGACTGAAGCTACGAGGAAGTTTAACCAGATGGTAGCGACCAAGAGTAAGCGAGCGAAATGGGGCGAATGGCATCTTGAGGAAGAGCTCAAAGAAGCATTTCCAGATGTGAAAATCCGCGTCGCCGTAAAGGGATTAGGGAATATCCCCGATGCGCATTTGAAGACTCCCGATGGAAAAATTTTGATTGTAGATTCGAAGTTCGTATATGACACCTACGATAAAATTCAGAATACTCCTGCGTCTCAAGAAGTAACGAAGAAGAATCTCCAAACTACATTCAGAGGGGACGTCAAAAATCATGTAGAGAAAATAAAGATGGATTATGTTCAACCTGGCAAGGGCACGCAGGAAGTAGCTTACATGTATATTCCATCGATGGCAGTTTATGAATATCTAATTGAGCATGAATCGGCCATGGTACGCTGGGCCGCTTCACAGGGAGTCGTTATTTGCTCCCCCGTGAATCTGATGGCTAACATGCACATGATGGAGATAGTCAGGATGGCCCAGAATATGACGAGTTTGCATACTGAGATTCTTGATGCTCATCTAAGGATAAAGAAGAGTTTTGAGGATTTTGACGAAGAATACAATAAACTCAGCGAACATCTCAGAAAAGCAGTCAACAAAAGGGATGAGGTCACTTCACTTAAGAGTAAGTTGAGTGATGAGATTGAGGGCCTCTCATCTATTGATAGGTCGATTGAAGAAGATAGTGATTGAGGCAGAAACAGTAGTGATAAAATCATCGTACCTCTTGGACAAGATATGATTGACTGGCGGACGGAGGATTACCACCCAGTAGTTCAGCTCCCAGATGAGTACGAGGTTAGGGATTTCACTACTGGGGATTACTCTCCTTCCAAATATGAATTTGATATCGGGAGATATGATGAATTACGTCCAGGGATGTACTCAACGGACCTTTTCTCTGATGGCAGATTTCTGCATGTAGGGATCGATATAGGGGCCCCGGTTGGAACTCCTTGTATGGCATTTGATGACGGCGAGATTTCTCATTTTGGCTACAATCCAGATGATGGCGATTATGGGCATGTGGTAATCACGAAGCATATTATAGATGGGATATCAGTATGGGCTCTATATGGCCATCTAAACTCTAAATCAATAGAAAATAAGGAAACCGGGCAGAAGATTTCCAAGGGAGAGGTGATATGTTGGATGGGAGATAAGCATGAGAACGGAGGATGGGAGTCGCACCTCCACTTCCAGCTGTCCTTGAAGGAGCCAGAAACACATGATATGCCAGGGGTAGTCTCCCCCAATAATCGAGAACAGGCACTGGAGGACTACCCTGACCCAAGATTAGTATTAGGCGCGATCTACTGAATATCAGAGAGGTATTCCTTTAGTTGAGGAATTGGCTCCATGGATGTAGGATTTACCCCTCTTAGGAGGGCTAGTGCTATGGAAGTCCAATCAGAAAGGTGAGCGGCATAAATTAATCGCTCAAGGAGAGATTCGCCTTCGCATTCTATTCTCCAGACATTCTTGGTACTCAAATTCTGCTCGATCCAGCTAATCCTTGATTCGTTCCTCTCATGAATGCCCTCAGAACTCATAATCAGGAGCGCCCTGCTTCCGGGGGACTCTGAGAACCATGCCACTATCTCGTTATGGTTCATCTCAGGTACCTCGGAGTGCTTGGCGAATGCTTCAGAGTTCTCATTAATCTGACAAGTGAATCTGTATGCAGCGGCGTTAAATTCCCTGGGGCAAATTATACCAATCTCAGAATCTACGAGATTTCTAGCCAGAGCCTCTGACATTCCATCTCCTGAGATAATGTCAAGCTTCCTCGAAGAATCTCGAATTCTATTGATCATCGATTGAAGTTCTTGCTCCTCGGGACGAGCTAGAATTCCCATTGACCAGCAGACTGCTAGTTGGGCCCCTAGTATGTGGCCAAATGCAGACCTAGGCATTTGCCCCTTGGGAATAGTAATCGACACAGATTCATCATGATCTTCCAAGATTCTGGTCAGTTCTCCTCCAGAGGATATTCCTACCACTGTTCCCCCAGAATCTATGGCCTTCATTACACCATCAATGGTCTCCTCCGTATTTCCAGAGTATGAAGTAGCAACAACCAGCCAGTCCGGCCCCCACCACTGAGGGAGTCCGTAGTCCCCCCAGACCACGAATGGTAGACCGCCCTCTTCATCTGAAATGGTTTTGAGAAACCTGCCAGCTGAACCTGAGCCGCCCATTCCAAGGAATATCACTCCTGTCCAGTCTAAGTCTGATCCCAATCCTGTCTCCGAAGAAATAGCATTCTCTAAATCATCCACGAAACTCCTAGTAAGTCCACACATATCTTCAGTATCTAGGGACTCAGCTAACTCTTCTATTCTTTGGCCGGGCATTGACTTACTTCCTCCCTGAGGGCACTGCTAGCCATACCCCTTGTATGAAACCAATGCGTATTGACTTCGATTCGAGGTCATCATCGTATGGTAACGCTACAGTGACTACCTTGTAGTCTGTAGGGTCAAGGATCTCCACTGCCGAACTATCCCTGTTCAATATGTCAACAACGAACTGTTCGGTCTTGGGGCAGATTACTACAGAACCTTCCATATCCCTCCAGGTAGCGCCCGATCTCTCGAATCTGTCCATTTTCTTTAGAATCGGCCCGTCCTTCTGCCAACTTTCGACTATCCAAAGATTCTTTCTGAATCTAATGACATCTCCGAGGCCATATGCAGGTTTTCTGTAGCTTAGTGTCAGCCTTGAGACCTCGATTCCGTCGTTGGCACCAACTACCGTGGAGGTTTCTTTGACGGTACCTCCGAACTTCTTGACTAAATTTCTGGACCATCTCCTTGCCATGGCCTTGGACCCTAATTTCAGATCCCATCCACCGGTGACCTGTCCCTCCTCTGAGATGAAGAACATAGGGTCCGCCTCCATCTCAGACAACATCTCATCAAGAGTCTCTCGTAATGACTTGAGCTCTGTTTCGGACAGTCTCCTGCCAGCAGATCTAAGTTGCATTACCGCCTCAAAATATGAGCCTGCCTTGCGTGTGCATGTTGGACAGACTGCATTACTGGTCTGTAGAAGTACCTCATGAGAATCTGAGAATTCATATCCTTCAATAATACCAGAGATATCCACATGTAATCTACTGGTTCTATCGTCTATTTCCTCGACTGCGAAATCTACTGAAACTTGCTTTGCCCTGTCCTCGACACCGAGGCTCCCCCTAATCCTCAAGTCTGCTAAATCATTAGAGTCGATTACTGACCATCGTCCACGAATTTCATGAAAACCACATTTGGAGCATCTATCTTGTTGGATTCTCTCAGGCATGACAGATAGCCTAGTCCTATCTCTCAAGCAAGATTCGCACATTCTATCTGTGGTCAAGGGCGGCGATGCGCCACAGACTATGCAGAATTCGCCGTCAGACATGCCTCTCCCATCAAATGCGCCCATACTCCCAGTTAGAAGGGTTCCCAATGACTGAATGCTTGTAATTAGTTTTCATTCTTCGGAATCGGAGGAAAAAATCTTCAGTTGGATACTTAATTCCGCTATTCTTGACCGTAAGTGGTTTACGTAGTATGCGAGTATGAAAGATAGTATTGTGTAGGCGACTATCATTTCAGAGGTTCCTGTCAAATTCATGCCCTCCCATCTAGTTCCACCTTGCTCTGTTCTAGTCTCTCTTCCATTCTGATAACCTCATTACTTAGTATTGCTAGGCCAATAAATAGAATCAGGAATGAAAGGAAACCCATCATTAGTACTGTCCTGATGGCAGGATCTAAGCCCGTCTCTTCTCCGTTGACTAAAACTATCCCGGGGTGCCTCTTCTGATACCATGTTGTGGCCAGTGCAGTTATTGGGACTAGTGCAAATCCGAATAGTCCCACAGCGGCGAGAGTATCTCTGGTTTCTTGGCCATCTGGTTGAGACCTTCTAGATAAGACCAGGAATAGTGCCACGCCCGTCAGTAGAGCGAATGTATTGAGGCGGAGATCTCCCCAGTCCCACGGGACGCCCCATTCTGCAGACCCCCAAATCGGCCCTGATGTGATTACTCCGAGGCCGAAAAGTAATCCGAGGTCTGAGCCGGTAGAAAACCACCTCCACCCCCAATCTGACCTGTCCTTATACCATGCCACTGCTCCGATGAACAACATACAGAATGCTAGGAATGAAGACCATGCGAAGGGTACGTGCCAGTACAATATCCTGTATGCCTCAGGAGCGTTGAATGCTGTTGAGTCAACCATGGGAGCGTAGTATACTCCCATCAAAGCTGTGAAGGCCGCCCCCGTAATCCCCAGTGCCGTCAGGCCAATACCCACTCCCATTGATGAAGAAGGATTGGTGTCGGGCATGAGCCTTCGAGGCGCTACCTAGTCAAGAATGCTATTCCCTATGCATCAGGAATAATAACAGCCACTGCCCATACCATAGCAGAGATAATACTCGCAATAATTATTGATGCCAGAGGACTTCCTATAGAAATCTCTGATGACATGCCGACTTCCATGATTACAGATAGTGCGTCGACTAGTTCCATGAATGGCCAAATTAAGACTATCAGAAGGAGAGAGGCCACCGCGGCGCCGGACCTTCGTAGATCGGAAACCAAAAGATGCAGAGCAGTGGCCGCACAAGAAATGTCAATTATTACGAGCGAAGGTAGCCAGAGCCACCTCAAAACCTCCTCAGAACTGTCAACTGGTAAAGAGCCACTCAATACGAACCATGAGAGGTAGGTAAGAGGAAGCGGCAGAAGAATGGATGATGCCATAATCGATGTTGCTGGACGGAATTGTGGACCACAAACCGCTGACCACCATTTCCCACATTCTTCCTCTGAGAGCCTACGAATCATAGCAGGAGAAATAACAGCGGATATGAACGCTGGAGTAAGAATTAGAGCTGCGGCCAGATGGTTTCCGATATTGGTATTCGACAGAGTCGCTTGCGAAGTATCCATTCCAATCATCACTGAATAAGATAGGAGAAGTGCCAGTATGGAGGGAGTCGCCCTTCCAATGGCATCTACTGGGTTTCTCTTCTCGATTGAGTAGCTCCATGAGAATAGTGATGAGATAGTCCTGCTATCCCTTACATTGAGGAGTTGTCTTTCCTGGATAATATCTTCTTTGATGGTGTTATTCGACTCGGAAATTCTCCCAGACTCAATAGTTAAAATCCTCCTTGATATCGAAATTATTTCTTGGTCATGTGAAGCTATCACTATGGCATTTCCGTGTTGTGATAGCTCACTTATCCATTTCTTTAGAACTCCTTTGGAGAATGAGTCTAGCCCTTCGGATGGCTCGTCTAAAAAAACTATCCTAGGAGTCCTACACATCATCGCCGGAGCCATTCCAGAGATTACCGCCAGGCGTCTCCTCAGTCCGGCTGACAGTTGCGAAACCCTGTCCTCTGCTCTGTGGGACATGCCCCACTCCTCTAGGATCTGTTTGGCCTCTATTTGGCTACAATCCATTCCTGATACTTTCAGTGCGGTTATGAGCCTCTCCATGACCTTCTCCTCTCCACAAACGCCGTCTGATTGCAGGGTCAGTCCGAATGGATAGGGCTTTTCCCTTGTTCCAGAGTAATTTCTAATTGTGAGTGATTCGCCTTTCTCTGAAAACCAATCAACTTGGCCAGTCGTAAGAGGAAGGATTCCCACGAGAGATTCTATCAGAGTAGTCTTTCCAGAGCCATTTTCCCCTACGAAGCATACGATATCACCTTGTATTATTTCGAGATTCAATTTCTTGATTACGGTTCGTGTCCCCCTGGTAACGCTAAGGCCTCTAGCCTTGAGGACCGGTGACTGCACCATGCACCTCGGAGTAGTATCAGTCGTTTGAGTCGTTCCATTCTGAAAATCACTATTTGTAAGTCCCCTGTGTCAGGGGTATGAGTGCGTTAGGAGAGCTTGGAGCTTCCGAGCAAATTTTTGTTATCGTACTATTATTTTCCTGTATTTCGCCCTACATTTCTGCTTATCGTGGGAACACAAGTATTGCCCTTGCGACTATTCTTTCACTTATGTTGGCGTCTTTCGTACAATTTGCTATTTCTATTATTCAAGGAGTCCCAGTCGAGATGGGATGGGTAGTTTCTGTTTTTGGAGTCAGGCCGTCAATAGCTACATCTCCTGAAGAGTCATACAGATTCATTACAAGTGCATGGATTCATGCTGGATGGATACATGTGCTAGGGAATATCTTGGTGATTGGACTGGTGGGCGTCCCTCTAGAGCAGAGGATGGGCGGCAAGAGATGGATGGCTGTTTACTTGCTCGGGCTATTGGGCGGGAATATTGCGTGGGTTTTTACACATCCTGATTCAATGATACCTACTATTGGAGCGAGTGGGGCGGCTTTCGGGATACTGGGAGCTTACATGGCATGCTGGCCCAGTGATGAAGTGGAGTTTCCCCTACTATTCCTGATCAGAGCATGGCCAATTTGGTTGATTGTATTCATCAGATTGGGGATAGAGGTTTGGCAAATATACTCGATTCAGATAGGAACCTCAGGCGATAGTAATATTGCACACATGGCTCATGTTGGGGGATTCTTTCTGTCTTACTCGCTAGCAAGGAGAGTAGCCTCCGGAGGACCTCAACCTCTGGAGAAAGATGCAATTGATGGAGTCCCTCAATCCACTAGAAATATGCCGAGCCTTAAGGAAAATCCCTGGGAATCTTCTGGATTCCCTCTCGAAGGCAGAGCCCTGAGAGTACTAGGAAAACTTCTCGAAGAAGGAGATGAAATAGAAACTAGAAGGGCATGGTTGGAAGAGCTTTCCGAACATACAATCTGTCCGATATGCGGAGGAGAGATTCTAGCAGAGACCAAAAATGGCCGAACTTGGATAAAGTGTGGCGTGTCAGAGAGTCACCTAATGTGGCCATAGAGCGAAAAAAACGGTCATGGACAGGTTGGGATTATACAGGGCCGACATTTGGCTCTCTAAGAGAGCCATGGGAAAGAGAGCATCCCCAGTGAATCCAATCATTGTAGCCTTGATGGTTCTGATGCTTGACGTTTCCCTAGGAGTGAGTGGTTCTGAATGGGAAATTAATAATTCTGATGCACAAATAGAAAATGTAGATTCACATGCAATCGCAGATATTCCCCCCCTCATGTGCGAGTCAGGCGAGTGCTCCCTCAAAGACCGGAGCCCTCATCTTCCGCCGAATGGAGTGGATTGGCCAGTTCAAGAACCCGGTTGGTGGTTTAATTTCTGGAATGATAAAGATACCAATGGGATGGACGATAGGTTGCAATGGATAATTTCTGGAGAACGTGAGTCTGTTTCCACCAGTGCGATTATGGGGGATGATGGCAGGATGACTGTGGCGATTTTCGTTTGCTACTCTTGGCACCCAGGAGATGATGATATCTCTGATTTGAAGGATGTTCTATCCAAGTATGGGTGGGAGGAGTATGGTACTTACTTCAGATCGGTAGACATTCTTGACACTTTGATTGTCGAGCATGTTCCAGTGAGTGCATTGATTGAAATCTTGATGCTTGATGGAGTTGTACTGGTTGAACAGCAGGATGTTCTGGTCCCATACCTCAATACCGCGACCAAGGGATCTAAAGTCAGGACCTCAGATGTTTTCAGCGAGACTATGATGGACTATGGTTACGATGGCACAGGAGTAGTTATCGCCATTGCAGATACTGGTGTTGACAATGAGCATTTCTCACTTGATGACTTCTCAGACCAAAATTCTGACAATGGGGCGGAGCCCGATGAATTACCAGATCCTAAGTGGGTAGCCGGATGTGATTCGACCTCTTGGAACCAGCAAGATTGTGATGATGGCGGTGATGATCCTGATGATGGAGACGGGCATGGCACGCACGTTGCGGGCATAGCTCTCGGAACCGGTGGCGATGATAGGGAGAATCAGGGATATGCCCCCGGTGCGTATCTTGTTGATATCAAGGTCATGACGGACGCTGGGGCGTCCAACTCCGGATATACTGTGGCAGGCATTAACTGGGCGGTGCAGAATGCAGACACTGATTGGGGCAACAATGATTCCAGTAGAGGCATAGATATTCTATCAATGTCATTCGGTAGTGGATCAAGCCCTGCTGGAGAGGATCCTGGAGATAACGGAACCAGTCAAGATTCTCTAGCAGTTAATGCGGCATCTGAAGCGGGCATCGTTTGTGTGGCCGCGATTGGAAATGACGGTTATCGAAGGGTAACCTCTGTGGGGGCGGCAGACTCCGCCATAACCGTAGGTGCGATTGATGACAAAGCCAGTATAGAAAGGGGGGACGATTCTATCGCATCTTACTCTAACTCTGGACCCAGGGAAGACGATGGGGATGACAATCAGTGGGAGGAGCTGAAACCAGATGTTGTTGGTCCGGGCTCTAATATTATGTCTGCACAGCATGCCGCATCTAGCTCACAGTTGCCCGGTTCTGCCAAACCTCTAGCCAGTGACAATTATGTCCAAAAATCAGGAACTAGCATGTCTACTCCGGCAGTAGCCGGATTCATAGCAGCGATGCTTCAGATGGACGAGGATTTAACCCCTCAAGAGGTAAAAGACATACTCAGGAACAATTCGGAGACAAGAGGGGGCTCGTCAGCCCCCGATATTTCTGAGAGGTGGAACGATCAATATGGATTTGGGATAATTGATGGAGAAATGGTCATGCAGGCCATTTTAGGAGATACCGGCGGAGGAGGTGGTGACGGAAATGGCACTGGTCCGCCCCCCACGGGAACAGAGGAATGGGTGGTAATAGAAACTCCCGAGGAAGATGCTTGGCTTGTAGAGGGAGAGACCTACAGTGTCAGGGGATACATAGATGAGGATACTGAGACTAATGGAACAATTGAAGAGGTAAATGTAAGCATTTCATACAGGTACAAGCCTGATGAAGGGCCGCGGCAGACTGAGGTTTTAGTTGATTGGCACATAGTTCAGGGAACCATGAATTGGTCTACTCCTTTCTCCATTCCGGAATTCACAGAAGACGAAATAGATGTTGAGGAGATAATAATCAGGGCAAAGGCCAGAAATGAATTCAATGTCTGGAGTGAGATGGAGCAAAGCGAGCATCCTGTTGGGCTACTTGAGGTTACATTGGGAGGCCCTAGTGGACAAAGTCCTGTATCTGGGAATACAAATATTTTTGGAGGCTGGGAGTCGGTCAATGGGGCAGATATTCAATGGAGATTAGGTACTGAAAGCTGGGAAACATCACAGCAGTTTGGAGGGACGGGGAGTGACTCGGGAGATTGGTCTGTAAACTGGGACACGACATCAGTAAATGATGGATTTTATAGAATCTCAGTAAGGGTAGTGAGCGGAGATGGTATTTTCTCAGATGAAGTTAGGAGAACTGTAGAGGTAGACAATGATCCTCCTGCTCCTGATTTGATATTCCGAAGCGGAATTAGTGTAAGCGAATACGGATTACCTATATCTGAGACATTCATCAATACATTTCTAGAAGTTAGCTGTGAGGTTAGGAATGATGGCGATTTAGATGCTTCTGAGGTCACCATATATCTAAAGGAAAATGGTGCAAGGAAGGATGAGCTTACAATTCCCAGTATTGGCAGTGGCGATATTGTAGAGGTCATACTTTATTGGAATCCATTGACTTTGGGAGATAGGACTCTATCTATTTCATTGGACCCTTCTAACGAAATCGAGGAGATAGATGAAGAAGATAACGAGCAGTCGGTTGAGTTTCCTGTATTGCAGCGCCCACAGGGTGTCGATCTTGCATTCAGAGATGGAGCAGTTAGAACTGAACCCCCCGTTCCCAGACCTAATGAGCAGTTCCTAATAACTGCCAGAGTTGATAATCTTGGATCCAGTGATGCGACAAATCTTAAGGCGACTTTGGAGATTAGAAATGATGTTGGATGGGAGGCTATTTCCTCTTCTCCCGTACCTCTAGTAATGGGGCAAGGGGCATCCCAGATTTCATTCGCCCACGTGGAGGGCTCCACTGGCCCGGTTCATATCAGAGTGAGTCTTTCAGGCGAGTCCGTGTCCGATCTAGACTGGAGTAACAATATTGTTGAGACTACAATTCTAGTCGATGAGACCACATTAACTGGCCCTAGGACTACTAATTTCCCTACCGGGGAGGAGCCAGTGGAGATTATCCATTTGAGCGAAGAAGGAGGAGTAGTGATAACTAGCAGAGGTGATGAATTAGGACTTTACCGGCTTGGCAGTAACAGGGCCATAACCGCCTGCTCTAATATTTTGGAGGAAAAATGGTCTGGCGACATTGTTGCAGAAGCGTCAAATGATGGCCTTGCCCATGTAGCTTGGACTCGTAGATACCTAGACAATGATGGCTTCTTTAAACAGACTGTAAGCTATACCACAATTGACCCCAGTTGTCTAATGTCACCAATTCAAGACCTTATGGAACCAATCTCTCTTTCTGAAGGAAAATATTGGGGAATTGGGATGGATATGAAGGGACCGGAAATCCTAGTGGCTGGTTATCATCACGAGTTGGCGACAGGCTCTACCAACCAAAATAATGCTATCTTCTTGGTTACCTCCGAGTCTCCGACTAAATCGTCTGATTGGTCCGTTAACCCCCAGCTAGTAGGTGACCTAGATGTCACCCCGGGAAAGACTGACCCAGTTGCCGTGGCCATTGGAGATGAAGACGGACACATTCTCTATCAAGATACGCGAAATGACACCACTGGGGCCGACAGGCTGGGACTCTGGTATGCTCATGGACTTCCTGATCAGACCTCTTGGTCGTTCAGAAAAGCCGTGGGGGATTACTCATTCATGCCCTCAATTTCGATTTCTGATATAGAAGGGGAGGATGTGATCGTAGCGGCTTGGGGAGAGGGCTCCGATCAGACATCAGAATTAGTCGTCACAATAGTTGATTCATCGTTCTCCCAGATAGGCGATGGAGAAGTTAGGACTTCTGCAAGAGGGCTTAGTTATATTGGACTTCTGGATACAGATAGAGGAATACAGATTCTCTTCGACTTCATTGGCCCGAGTGGCCCCCAGATACAATATGGAATGGTTGATTCTGAAGATGGATGGATTGGAATTTCAGATAGGCTGGGCATTGGAAGAATCGTGGTAGCTAGCAGATCCCCAATAGACAGTGATGCGACCATTCTACAGACATCTCCTACTGGATGGCAAATTAGGGCTTTAGTCGATGATTCTTCCCCTATCAAATCTGAGGAAAATATTCTAGAGCAAGTTAGGTCTTACCTTGGCCTGGATGAAAGGAATTTCAATGTAATTCTAGTGGGCATCTCAGGAGTAACAATAGTACTCTGCTTAGTAATTATTTTGACAATGTCTACTAGGGCAATTAGATGGGCGAGTGGCAGGACGGGAAAGAAAATTTCTGGAGTTGTGATTCTTGAGGAAGATGTAGTCGATGTTATTGTAGAGACAGACATCTCAGTTAGTTCTTCTGAGGTCGAATTAGTCGAAGAATCTGGAACGGATTCGCAAAGTACCTCTGAAAGGAGGAGAAGGAGGGAGTATAGGTCTAATAACTCAGCTCAATCACTTCCAGAACTGCATAGCTCTGACAAATTTATCATTCCAGTCCCAAAACATTCCGCCCCTTTGCCGCTCCCAGTCCCACTTAACGGTGCAAATGTTAGAGTGAGTTGTCACTCTTGTAGCTCTATTTTCGAGATAGAATTAGGATTGAAGAAATTCATTTGCCCTGTCTGTGGTGAGAAAATTAAGCTTGGATAATATGAGAAGAGTACTCCTTGCATCACAGTCCGAAAGGAGATTTTCTTGGTTAAAAGAAAATCTAGGAGAGGACATAGAGTTTTATTCGTCCGCCCTCATATCTCCCGAATCTAAGCCCCCCCAAGGATTTGAAGTGAGTGAGCAGGTAGAGAGAGTATGCCAATCTAAGGCCGAGAATGCCATAATTGAGCATAAGCTTTCCGAGTACCAGAGAAAGGCCCATTATGACGCTATTTTGGTTGCGGATACAATGATTGAGGACCCTGATGATCATAAATCATCTTTTGGCAAGCCAATTGATGGCCTTTCGGCCGCGGGCATGCTGATTAGACTCGCTGGGAGGAAACATAAGGTTTGGTCGTCGACCTCGATACTACTTCCCCCTGATTCAAACGAGAGAGGGGGAGACAATGCAAAATGGAATATCTCAAATTATACCAGTTTTGCAACTGTGGAATTCTCGGACTTGGGAGCGGATGAGATTTTCGAGCTGATTTCATCAGAATCATGGAAGGGGAAGGCAGGGGGATATGATTTGGCTGGCTTAGCAGGAAAATTCTGTCGAGTAGTGGAAGGGGAAGAAGTCACTGTACTTGGATTATCAGATCTAGCAATAGATAGACTGGTACAGATTATTCCTAGATGAAAGTGACTCCGCCGAACTTCAGTACAAACTCCTTCTGAATTTCATCGAACCATTCCAACATTGATGAAGAGAACCTAATCCTCTCAACTTCCTCATCCATCAGTAGATCATCCTGTATTCCCTTCAATGTCCCTGGCGCCGCCCCACAGGACACACATGCTCCGTCTAAGTCAATAACTAGGGACAGTGACTTCCCAGTTCCATCATAGAATTCCCAACTTGAAAGAATTAGGCCCCCTCCATGACCATCTAGAGCGGCCCTGACAGGACCTAATCTTGCCATTAATGCGGGGATGGAATCTGGATGGTCTGCTTCAATCAATGGAATTAGAGAGAGGCCCCTAAGTCTTCCCAACTCTTCTTCATCATGATTTTCACTGATTCTTCTTTGTGCCTCAATTCTCATTTGCTCTTCTATCTGAGAACCATATGTTTTTGCCAACTCATCGTCGTCTGTCTTGGCCGGATCCATGTTGTAGGATTAGGGGTGCTCTTTAGAAATGTACTAATTTGTGATGAAGTTGTGCCACACACATTCAAAAGGATGGAAGCACAGCACATTACGAGGAGTAGTATGGCATCGAACGAAAACCCCATCCTAGAAGTCAAAGGACTGAAAGTGGGCATAGAGGGTACATCGATACTGAAAGGTATAGATTTGATGATTCCAAAAGGTGAAATTCACGCAATAATGGGCAGGAATGGCAGTGGAAAAACAACCACTGCGAATGTCATAATGGGGCATCCGGCGTATGAAATTGAAGATGGCGAGATGTATTTGGATGGCGAGAGCCTTCAAGACATGGAACCATGGGAGAGATCCAGAGAAGGGGTTTTCCTGTCTTTCCAATACCCACAATCAATACCTGGCTTACAAGTAGGAAATTTTCTCCGGAAGTCAGTGTCCAGTGTCAGAGGAGAAGAAGCGGCTAGAGGCTCCGAATTTAGAGAGAAGTTAACAAATGCCATGGAGGAGCTAGATATTCCTAAATCATTCCTCTCTAGATACGTCAATGATGGATTCAGCGGAGGGGAGAAAAAGAGGTTCGAAATTTTACAGTTGATGTTACTGCAGCCCAGGTTAGCAGTCCTAGATGAGACAGATAGTGGATTGGATATTGATGGAATAAGAACTGTTTCTAAGGGCATAAACTCTGCAGTCAGGGGGACTGAAAATGGTGCATTGATAATTACTCACTACTCTAGAATATTAGAGCATGTCAATCCGGATCGTGTCCATATCATGATTGGAGGCAAGATTGTAGCTAGTGGAGGCCCCTCTCTAGCGATTTTGTTGGAAGATAATGGATATGATTGGCTTGAAGAGCAGGTTGAGAGTGGAGTTGAATTCGAATGACTGGAGATATTGAAGCCCGAGAAGCAGTGGGAGACTACAAAGCAGGATGGCATGATCCTGAAAATGCCACTATAAGATTTGATTTTGGACTTTCAGAAAAGGTAGTCAGAGATATTTCTGAGCTCAAGAATGAGCCCGAATGGATGACCGAAATACGAGTAAAGGCATACAGACACTTCATTGAAAGGCCGATGCCTACTTGGGGCAACACGGAAGAATTGATGGAAATTGATTTCGAAAAAGTATGCTACTTTTTGAGGTCGTCTGATCAAACTGGTAATTCGTGGGACGACGTGCCGGAAGATATCAGAAATACCTTCGATAGGCTGGGCATTCCTGAAGCTGAGCAGAAGTGGCTATCGGGAGTTACTGCGCAATATGAATCAGAGACCGTGTACCATAGCATAAGGGAAGACCTCGAGAAGCAAGGAGTGATTTTCTTAGATATGGATTCTGGACTTAGGGAACATGAGGAGATTGTGAAAAAATACTTCGGAAGTGTGATCCCCTACAGTGATAACAAATTCTCTGCACTCAATACAGCAGTATGGTCTGGAGGCTCTTTCATCTATGTTCCCAAAGGCGTACATGTCGAAATGCCAGTTCAGGCTTATTTTAGGATAAATGCCAAGAATATGGGTCAGTTTGAGAGGACTCTTATCATTGCTGATGAAGGAAGTAGTATCCATTATGTCGAAGGTTGCACGGCACCTACCTATTCCACCGACTCTCTACACTCGGCTGTTGTCGAGCTCTTGGCCCTCCCGGGAGCCCACATCAGATACACCACTGTACAGAACTGGAGTAACAATGTGTACAACTTGGTGACCAAGAGAGGTGTCGCTTATGAGAATGCGAAGATCGAGTGGGTGGATGGAAATATAGGAAGTAAATTGACCATGAAATATCCCGCTGTTATCCTCAAAGGCGAGGGAGCACATGCAGAGGTCATTTCTGTAGCCTATGCAGGAAATGGGCAACATCAGGATGCGGGGGCCAAAGTACATCATATGGCGTCAAATACCACTAGTAATATTCTTTCAAAAAGCATCAGTAAAGATGGAGGGAGGGGCTCTTACAGAGGGATGGCGAAGATAATGCCTAAAGCAGAGAATTGTAGATTGAATATTGTTTGTGACGCCCTGATTCTAGATGAGAAGAGTAGGCAGGATACTTATCCCACAATGGAGGTTGGAAACCCTACCGCTCATTGCGAGCATGAAGCTAGTGTCTCAAAGGTAGGAGATGAGCAACTTTTCTACTTAATGAGCAGAGGACATACTGAGGCAGAGGCACTCGGAATGATCGTTAATGGTTTCTTTGAGCCGTTCACTAGGGAGCTTCCAATGGAATATGCTGTAGAGCTGAATAAGCTTATGTCACTTGAAATGGAAGGAAGCATAGGTTGAGTTCTCCATGGATGCATCTTCACAATACTTGTCCACTGATCGTCCCGATAGGGCTGACCATCTGTGGAGATATACCCCTTGGAAAAAGATTCACCCTACAGGAAAAATTTCGGATATTCCCAGTGATTTTTCAACTCCACATATAAGTCTGAAGACAATAGATGGAAGTGCTTTACCCCCTGGAATATCCCTAACAAGTGGCAATACTATTTCCGAGGGACTTCCAGTAGATGAAAAAATTACGAGGTGCTTTCTGGAGGCAGTTACCGAGGAGTCTAAATTCACTCTTACGGTTGCCCCTAGGTTCAAGTCAAGTGTACCGATAGTCATTGAGATTTCCACGGGCGGGATTTTCTGTTCGGCCCACATCTGCCTAGACATTGGTAAGCTTGCGGAACTAGAATTAGTTACGGTTGTACGGGGAGCTTGTGATTGGTTTGGAATGTTGAGAACAGGCTCTACCGGAGAAGGCGCAATAACCAGTGATGTCGTTGTCAATAGACTTGAACATGGAAATCTATTGAGAGTCGAATCTATTTCAATTCCACGAGATTCACAATTCAAGGCTGGAACTGTCTCATCTGGATCAACAATAACAAAGGCAGATCTAAGGTATCGGATGTTTCAACCCGGAGGAAATCTAAATGTCCTAGGATCAATTCTTTCAGCGAGAGAAATGAGTCTCGACCATCATATCGAGATATACCATGACTCCCCAGAGACTTTCAGTCGTTTGAACTGGAACTCAGCATGCGGCGGTAGCAGTAGAACTGTGGGTACTGGAATGCTTCGAGTTTCTAAAGGCTCGAACGGTGCTGATGCGGCTCAGCTTTTTCAGAATCTTCTGTTATCCAGAGACGCGCAAGCTGATTCGATTCCTGAATTGGAGGTGTCTGAACATGATGTAGTTGGGTGCGGGCATGGAACTGCAAGCGGACCCGTTGACCAAGAACAGATGTTCTACCTTGAGTCAAGGGGAATGTCGCCCAATGAGTCCAAAAGTACTCTGATTGCAGCTTTTCTAAATTCGACACTCTCGGAAATGGGAGGGGACAAGATGCACAGTTGGCTTGTATCTGAGTTGGATTCCGATCTTAATGAATTAGGCGATTAGGAAGTCCTGTCCCTGAATGATGCCGCTACAATTCCAGACCTAATGCAGAGTGCGATATCTGGATCCTCTAGACCTGTGGCGAAGATAGGGATGAAGGAGGCCGGGGCCCCAACCATGGCCCCTGCAACTAAAGAAATAGAGATGGCATCCATAGTGGCGATATTGGTCGCGGCCTCCGTAAGTAGTATCAGGTCAAGAGTTTGAGGGCAAGAGATACATTGATTTGTCATGAATAATTGGCCGTGACATGTGTATCTTTTGCAGTCATAGAGAGATTGCTAGCATTCAAGTTGAGGACTCTC
>MDTC01150236.1_pt1 | contig 54181 bp, 56 predicted proteins | sample 811181 | NCBI WGS metagenome assembly MDTC01 (sample SAMN05326644, study PRJNA326480) | marine metagenome | isolation source: seawater | place: Pacific Ocean: North | collected 2011 | reverse complement strand
TTTTTGGTCCTTTCCTCGGGCAGGTACCAGATACGGTTCTCCAGATCGAATTCCGACCAAGGCGCGGCCAAAAGCTCCATCTTTCTCGTACAAGTCGCTATCAGCAACGCGCAGGCCAAGTAGTTCTCTCGACTGAACTGCGCCGGAATCACCCGGAGTTTGGTGAAGAACTCGGTGACTTCGTCTTCATTCATTGGGTAGTTGGCGGCCTTCTCCTCCCCGCCGGCGTCCCTGGGACGGAATGGCGAGGCTGGATTGAACCTGGTGACGTCCAATTTGATGCCATGATCAAACAGGTTCCTCAACAGACGCATCAAGTCATTTGAGAGGGTCGGGCGGGGCTTATTGCCGTCATAGCCATTGGCCACGTCGCGCAGGATCTCACTGATGTCCACTGGCCGGATCTTTTCTAGTTCCACCTTTCCGATGCGCCAGGCGACCTCACGCTCGTACAGGCTCTTCTCTTTATGGTGGGACGCGATTTCTCGTTTGCGAAGCTCGTAGTAGTCCGCGTACAGGTCATTGAGCGTTTTGAAGGGGTTTTGGTTGACCTTCTGCCGCTCCTGAACCGGGTCAGCACCCTCACGCTTGATCGCCAACCTCAGCTTCGCCGCCTCATCACGGGCGTCGGCCAATGACCAGTCGTCCACCTTGCCGATGGTGTATTCGCGCCGGAGCTTGGTAGCTGGGGTGGTATAGCGCAGCATCCAGTAGGCATCGCCGCGCTTCGGGGTCATGAGGTAGAGACCATTGCCATCGGCATGCCGCACGGATGGCTTCTCTTTGATCAGTTTCTTGACGGTCTTGTCGTGTAGCTTGCCCACTTTCCTGCCTTAAAAAAATTGGGGAGTACAATCTCGCCGATACAATATAGCGAGAAAATACTCCCCAATCTACTACCCGTCACTACCCAAACTTGGCAGAACTTACACGAACACCATGAGCGTCAAAATCACATAACTCTTTGATTTATAATGCTATCAAGAACAACGTCGAATACCCAAGAACATCATTCAATATTCTGCACCTGCTCGCGCATCTGTTCGATCAGCACTTTCAGATCCACCGCGGCCTGAGTAATACCTGTGGTCAGGGATTTGGATGACAGAGTATTGGCCTCACGGTTCAGCTCCTGCATCATAAAATCCAGACGCCGGCCAATGGGTTCGTCCATGGTCAGGATGCGTTTTACTTCATTGACGTGGGTATTTAAGCGGTCGAGTTCTTCGGCAACGTCAGCTTTCTGCGCCAGCATAACCATCTCGGTTTCCAGACGATCTTCATCAACGCTTACTGCCAGTTCTTTGAAGCGCTCAAGCAGTTGCTGACGCTGGGCTTCCAACGCAGCCGGCAGCTGTTGCTGTACATCACTGACGATCTCCGCAATACGCTCAATGCGCTGAGAGATGAGTTTGCCCAGTTCTTCGCCTTCACGCTGGCGGATGTCTTTCAGCGATGACACGCAATCAGCGAAGGCGCTGACAGCCTGCTGACTGATGACTTTGCTGTCGGTTTCTTCGGCGCTGATAACCCCGGGCCATTTCAGCACTTCGAGCACATTCATGGTATTGCCCGGACCGATGATGGCGTGCACCGCATCGGCAGCCGCATTCAGTTCGTGCACCAGATCTTCGTTGATTTTCATCTGCCCCTGGCTGGTAGTCGGGTGATAGCGCAGGAAGCATTCGACTTTGCCGCGGTTGAGGTGCTTTTTCAGCTGTTCGCGCAGAGCAGGTTCAATATCACGCAGGGCATCAGGCAGGCGGAAATGTGGTTCCAGATAGCGGCTGTTTACCGAGCGTATTTCCCAGGTGAAGCGGCCGTTGGTGGATTCTGCCGTGGTCCGGGCAAACGCGGTCATACTGAAAACCATAGTCATTATTCCTCTGCTCAACAGTCCGTTATTGTAAGGCCTGAGGTATTTTGCTGCCATGCCGCTATAATGCCGCTGCTGAAACATTCAATCCGATGACAACAGGGATCCGATTATGAGACCAAGTGGCCGCGCCAACGATCAACTGCGCGACGTACGCATCACCCGTAACTTCACCAAACACGCAGAGGGTTCTGTGCTGGTGGAATTCGGTGATACCAAAGTCATCTGCACCGCTTCTGTAGATACCAGTGTGCCACCTTTCCTGCGCGGTAAAGGTCAGGGCTGGGTGACCGCTGAATATGGCATGCTGCCACGCTCCACCGGATCACGCATGATCCGCGAAGCAGCCAAAGGTAAACAGCAGGGCCGTACTGTAGAAATTTCCCGCCTGATCGGTCGCAGCCTGCGTGCCGCGGTAGACCTGAAGGCGCTGGGTGAAAACACCATCACCATCGACTGTGACGTTATCCAGGCTGATGGCGGTACCCGTACTGCATCCATTACCGGTGCCTGCGTGGCTCTGGCCGATGCCATTAACTGGCTGAAAGCCAATGGTAAAGTAAAAGGCGAACCACTGAAGCAGAAGATTGCTGCGGTATCCGTCGGCATTTACAAAGGCGAAGCGGTACTGGATCTGGATTATGCTGAAGACTCCAGCGCGGAAACCGATCTGAACGTGGTAATGACCGAGAAAGGCGGCTTTGTGGAAATTCAGGGCACCGCAGAAGGCGAAGCTTTCACGCCGGATGAACTGAACGCCATGCTGGCGCTGGCACAGAAAGCTATCGCAGAATTATCTGAGGTACAGAAAAGCTCCCTATCTGCATATACCACTGATAGTATCTAAAGAGTTAACTAATAGTTCTTTGTGTAAGCTCTTTCGTTAGGGATTAGATGGTTTTGGGTGATGGAATATTCTGAGCGAAGAAAGTACTACCACATAATACGGCAGAGGTGTTATGCCGAGGTTATTGGTTCCTCTGTATGGATTGAAAAGCTGGCTACTCTCAAGGGAAGGATATGCTTGGAAATTGCACATCCTTCTAACGTCAGGGAAGCGCATGAATGGAAGACCGAGCCTAAGCTAAATTGGAATGGAATTCTTGAAACAGCTAATGATAAAGAACCAAGGCATTTTGATGTTGCTGTGTTCGTTGATGGCAAACTAGGGGCTCTCGCTCATGGGAGAGTGTCTAAAGGAAAAAGAATTGTCAGGATAGACAGGATTGCTCGTAACCCTTCATGTGATGAGCTTAAACGTCTTGTTGTTCCATTAGTTGTCGATATAGCCATGACTTATGCTCAGAAATTGGGAGCAAAGTCACTTAAAATAACTGAACCAATGGACAAATTAGTGTCTACTCTGATAGATGTATACAACGGAAGTCATGAACTGGGGTGGAATTCGTTTCCTTATGAACACGTTAGCATCCCAGTTGTATCATAGTAATGGAAGATGTTTGACAGAATGGGCCCTTGGCTATAGCCTTCTCGGCCCGAAATAGAGGTGAGTGACATGAATACAGCACTAAAAATGGACTCTACACAGCATAAGACTGTCTGTTCCAGCAGCTCTGTGTGCACAGCCAAAGTCACCCAAGAAGAATTTGATGCCGCGATCATTGCTGTGCGTGGTAAAAAAAGTTCAAAAAGGTCAGCTAAATGGGAAGCCATGGTGGAAAAAAGCCTGGCTGAGACCGTTGAGTGGCCTGAAGCATTGTAAATTTGAATAGATCAAAAAAGCCCGCGAAAGCGGGCTTTTTTGATCTGGCCATTCAGACCTATTCTTCGTCAAACTCGTATTCCACCATCACCGCAGCGTGATCGCCGAACTTCAGGTTGGTATCCAGTTTGGCTTCCACCACGTACTGGCGGATGTTCGGTGTGCAGATCTGGAAGTCTTTGCGCCAGCCATTGATGTTGCGGCGAGCGCTGTCGGCGTCCGGCCACCAGGTGTACTGATTTTCCCCGAAGTTGGCTTCACGGAAAGCATCGACATAACCCGCCGGGCCAAACATCTGATCGAAGAAGGCACGCTCTTCCGGCAGGAAGCCCGGTACGTTCTGGTTGTTCTGCCAATCAGACAGATCCACTGTTTTGTGGGTGGCTTCGAAGTTACCGCAGAAAATAAATTCGCGACGCTTGCGACGGGTCTTGATAAGGTGCTCAAGAAACTCCTGCTGGAACGCGAGTTTGTCTTCCAGTGTGTTGTACTGGTCAACCGGGGGAAACAGAATGGAACCGACACTGACGTGGTCGAAGTCCGCCTGAATAAAACGACCCTGCATATCACACTGCGGAAATGCCAGGCCGGTCATAATGGCTTTCGGCATATCTTTGGTGAGGATGGCTACGCCTGAGTAACCGTCAGCTTCTGCATCAAAAAAATAGGCGTTGAACCCTTCCGGATAGAGCACGGAATCGGGCAGCTGATATTCCTTTGCCTTCAGATTCTGAATTGCGACTACGTCTGCACCGGCTGTCTGCAGCCAGGTATACAGCCCGTTCTCCACTGCTTGCTGAAGGCCGTCGACGTGTAAACTGATTATCCTCATACATGGTTCCCAACTGGTGAAGCGTGTATCATACCGCATCCTCAGGAAAGCGGGTAAAACTGTCTGGTGCAATATCCGGCCTTCCCGGATGCTCCAGTATAGACCGCCTGACTGACCGCCCGGCCATATCATCAGGTGCAGTATGCAAAGTTATCAGAAAGAATTTATTGAGTTTGCCATCGAACAGGGTGTTCTGAAATTCGGCGAATTTACCCTCAAATCCGGGCGCATCAGCCCCTACTTTTTTAATGCTGGCCTGTTCAATACCGGCATGGCTTTGGCAAAACTTGGTCGCTTCTACGCAGCCGCCATTGAAGACGCTGGTGTTGCCTATGATGTGGTGTTTGGCCCGGCTTACAAAGGCATTCCTCTGGCCGCGTCGCTTTCTGTCGCACTGGCTGACCACTATGGCAAAGATATGCCTTATGTCTTTAACCGTAAAGAAGCCAAAACCCATGGTGAAGGTGGTAATCTTGTAGGGGCTGAACTGACAGGTAATGTACTGATCGTTGATGACGTTATTACTGCCGGTACAGCAATCCGCGAAGTAATGGCTATGATTGAAGCTGCACCGGGTGCTGTTCCTGCGGCGGCGCTGATTGCGCTGGACCGTCAGGAAAAAGGCCAGGGTGAGCTGTCAGCCATTCAGGAAGTGGAACGCGATTTTGGAATGAAAGTGATCAGCATCGTCGGTCTGAACCAGGTGCTGGATTATGTGTCAGAAAAGCCAGAGCTGAAGCAATATGCCGAAGCGATCAGCGCTTATAGGGATCAGTACGGAGTTTCCTGAGTATGAAAGCAGTAGTTGGGGTGTTGGCGTTTGTGTTGGCGATTGCAGCCACCCCCAGCTATGCCGCGAAAAAGATGTACCGCTTTAATGTGAACGGTGACGTGATCATTAAAGACTATGTCCCTGCAGAATATTCCCACCTGGCTTACGACATTCTCAACAGCCGCGGTATGGTGATTGGCCATGTCGACCGCGCCCCCACTGATGAAGAACTACAGGCAAAGCGTGCGGCAGAAGCCCGCGAACAGGCCCGCCAGCAGGCGACGGCTGAACGCAAGGAAGAAGATATGCGTCTGCTGCGTCTGTATGCCTCGCCCAACGATGTTGAGCGTGCCCGTCAGCGTCGTGCTGATGAAGTGAGTTCTTATATTGGCCTGCAGCGCCGGCGTATTACTGAGCTGGAAGAAAAACTGAGCCGGGCGGAAACTCAGGCGGCAAACATTGAACGTAAAGGTCAGGAAGTACCGGCAGATCTGCGCGAAGAAATCGCTGTGCTGCAGGGTGCTATCCGTGATTCGCAGAATACGATCAAAGACCGTCAGCAGGAGATGATCCGCATTACTCAGGAGTATGCGTCAGAGTTTGAGCGCCTGCGGGTTCTGCAGATTTATCCGCCGGGTACGCTGGAGCGGGATGTGGATTACGACCGGGTAGATAAAGCCCTGGCCGGGGACTGACGTTCTGTATTACCGATTAAGAATACGAAAAAGCCGGACATTGTCCGGCTTTTTCGTATGCGTCTGATATCAGGATCAGGCGAGGGAGGTCAGATTCTTCTCGCGCAGCAGAGTCTGATTCAGCATCGGCCACTGCTCGTCCCAGTAACGGGTTGGCGGCGCGGCAAATTCACTGCGCACATACTGGCGGATGCGGCCTTCGAGTACGGCGGTCAGCAGATTGGCTGCCGCACTGGCGGTTTGCTGTGGCACTTTGCCTTCACGCATTTCCGCTTCACGCAGGAATTTTTTCAGCTCGGTTTCGATGCGATCAAAGAACTGCTGAATACGCTGACGCAGGCGCTCGGTTTCACCCGATAACGCGTCGCCGGACAACAGGCGGCACATGCCCGGGTTCTTCTCAGCAAAGGTCAGTACCAGGGTCAGGGTCTTTTCGCAGCGGTCGCTGGCGGTTTCAAAATCCGCCTGAATACGATTGATACGGGAGAAAACCGCCTCTTCGATAAAAGCGATCAGGCCTTCGAACATCTTCGCCTTAGACGGAAAATGACGATAAAGCGCTGCCTCTGACACCCCGACGGTTTTCGCCAGGCTGGCGGTGGTGATGCGGGCACCAGGATTGGTTTCCAGCATATGCACCAGCGCCTGCAGAATCTGATCGCGGCGTGAGATGTTCTCACTCTGTTCGGTCATGGTGTCTCCGTTCAGTTGCGACGATTGGTAATCAGGGTACCCACACCTTCATCGGTGAAGAGTTCCAGCAACGTCGAGTGTGCAACCCGGCCATCAATGATGTGGGCGCTGACTACACCGGAGTGCACGGCGTCCAGAGCGCACTGAATCTTCGGCAGCATACCGCCGTAAATCGTGCCGTCGGCAATCAGCTCGTCGACCTGCTTGGTGGTCAGGCCGGTCAGTACTTCACCATTCTTATCCATCAGACCCGGAATATTGGTCAGCAGGATCAGTTTTTCCGCCTGCAGAACTTCAGCCACTTTACCGGCGACCAGATCAGCGTTGATGTTGTAAGACGAGCCGTCTTCGCCAACACCAATCGGCGCAATCACAGGAATAAAGTCACTGTTGGTAAGCATGTCCAACACCTGCGTGTTGATGCGCGATACTTCGCCGACGTGGCCGATGTCGATGATTTCCGGCTTTTCCAGCTCCGGTGATTTCTTGGTGACGTGCAGCTTACGTGCATGCAGCAGCTGGCCGTCTTTACCGGTCAGGCCGATAGCTTTGCCGCCGTTCTGGTTGATCAGGTTAACGATGTCTTTGTTCACCAGACCGCCGAGCACCATTTCCACGACGTCCATGGTTTCTGACGTGGTCACGCGCATGCCGTTAACGAAGCGGCTTTCGATTTTCAGCTTTTCCAGCAGCTCGCCGATCTGCGGGCCACCACCGTGTACCACGATCGGATTAATGCCAACCAGCTTGAGCATTACCATGTCACGCGCAAAGCTGTTCTTGAGTTCTTCGTCGATCATGGCGTTACCGCCGTATTTTACGACGATGGTTTTGCCGACAAAACGCTGCAGATAAGGCAGTGCTTCACTGAGAACCTGAGTGGCATTGATGGCGCGGTCACGCGTCAGAGGCATGGGCTGGCTCCTTGCTGGGAAGGGGTGGATTCTGTTCGGTGAGGAACCTCACCAGCCGCACATTATAGCGTGACCGGTGAGGCAGGGGCTATTCAATTTAGCCGTTTATCAGAATGGAACCTTGAGTTCCGGTGCGTGACGGGTAAGTGCCTGCTTCATCTTCTGCTGGATCAGGGCGATGGTCTGTTCGTCCTGGGCAGCGAATCTCAGGGTCAGCGTTGGCGTGGTGTTGGACGGGCGGATCAGCCCCCAGCCTGTGCTGAATTCAATACGCAGGCCATCGGTGGTAAACACCCGGGCGCCTTCCGTCAGTTCAGAATCCTGCTTCAGCAGCTCGGGAATGGCGAATTTACGCTTATCATCGGTTTCAATGATCAGCTCTGGTGTGCTGACGTCTTCCGGCAGGGCGGCAAAGACTTCACTGACCGGCTCGCTTCTCATACTGAGAATTTCCAGCACCCGGGCGGCGGTGTAGAGACCGTCATCGAAACCGTACCAGCGCTCGGCAATGTAGATGTGGCCGCTGAATTCACCGCCGACCACAGCTTTGGTTTCTGCCATTTGGCGCTTCATCAGTGAATGGCCGGTGGCGGTCATGGTCGGACGTCCGCCATGGCGGCTGATGAAGCCCGTCAGATGGCGTGAGGACTTCACGTCAAAGATCACGTCACGGCCCGGATTGCGCGGCAGAATATCCTGCACCAGCAGCATCAGCAGGCGATCCGGCCAGATAATCTTACCTGTGTTATCGATCACCATCAGGCGGTCGCCGTCACCGTCGAAGGCCAGACCCAGGTCGGCACCGCTGGCGGTAACTCTGGCCTGCAGAGTTGCCAGGTTTTCCGGTTTGCCCGGATCCGGGTGGTGATTCGGGAAGTGACCATCCACATCGCAGTAGAGGTATTCAGCTTCAATATTCAGGTCGGCAAACAGGCGCTGCGCCAGTGGGCCGGCGATACCGTTGCCGGCATCGATCACGACTTTCAGATCACGGCCGATCTGAACGTCGCCTTCAATGCGTTCCAGATAGTGATCTTCCAGCTGGCGGCTCTCTGCCATGCCGGTCCCGCGCGGCAGATCATTGCGTTTGATTCTGTGATACAGCGCCATCAGTTCATCGCCGGCCAGCGGCTGGTGGTTGACGACGATTTTCAGACCATTGAATTCAGCCGGATTGTGGCTGCCGGTGATCACGACACCGGAACTGGCATCGGTTTCGTGGGTGGCGAAATACATCAGGCCGGTTGGCTGGGCCCCCAGTACTATGACGTTACAACCTGCTTCCTGCAGACCTTTTTGCACAGCCTGCGCCAGAGCCGGGCTGGATAAACGGCCATCCCAGGCGATACAGGCTTTTTTCAGGCCGCGTTCTGCCAGTTCTGCACCGAGGGCGCGACCAATCCAGTAAACGGTGTCGTCGGTCAGATCTTTTCCGGCGATACCACGGATGTCATAGGCGCGGAAGATATCCGGATTGAGATCCACGGACTCCTCTTCGACCTCTTCAACCATCATCCCCATCGTTGGGGCGGCAGACGCGGTTTTAGCCGGTGCCCGGCGCTGCTGTGGCTGTGCCGGTAAATCTACGCGCTGACGTGTAGTCGACATTTGTGAAGCATCTTCCGTCGTCGGTCTCATGGTGGAGAACAGGTGATGCATGGAGTCCGCCAGATCATGGAACAGCTGCAGGGTAAATTTGGGAGCTGGCGTCTCGTTATCACGGCGCAGTCCGCGCACGTATGTGAGCAGTTTCAGCTGGTTCTGCAGGATGCCGCGTTTTTGCATCCCTATAACCAGGAACAGACCAAGCAGGGTGGCGACCAGAGAAACAATCCATGGGGTAATCAGTGGCACCAGTTCCAGCTGCGGACGCTTGTTGGATGGAATATAGGTCAGGTACCAGTAGTCATTGATCGGATAAGTAACCACGGTACCGCGTAAATCCGGCTCCTGCCCGGCGCGGAAAATTTCCAGACCATTTTTACGGTCGCCATCGACGAACTGATTCACTACCACCTGGCCCAGGGTGTCAGTAGCACCGGACTGGAACTGGTTCAGCCATTGCGGGCCGTACTCTGCCAGCAGCACACCAACAATCTGTTTCTGCCGGTCGTGGATAGGGGAGGCCCAGTAAAAGGCCGCGCTGTCATCGCGGGTTACTGCTTCAAAGCGCATGGCTGCGCCGTCCAGAGTGCGGCTGACCAGATCCTGTACGGCATAACCATGAGTGCGTTGCAGGCCCATGGCTTCATTGCGTTTGATCAGCGACAGCGAGCGTACGCCGGGCATGAACTGGCGCAGGGTGAGTTTCCAGCGGGCATCACCATTTTCCAGAGCATTCAGTGTGTCAGGATGATTACTGGCGGCCTGCTGCAGACGGATGGTGTCCTGCAGGCGCAGGCTGAGGGAATGGGCCATCTGTTCGGCCATGGCATTGGCGAACACTTTGTCGACGTCCGATTGAGTAAACAGGTTGATCTGAATACTCTGCACCGCCATTCCGCCAGTGATAAAAAGCAGAGCAAGCCAGATTGAAATCCGGCTGTAATAGATAATGGTTCTTGCCGGCTTTTTACCAAGGCTGCTCATGCTGATTACTTTCCTATGTAATTGTTATGAATACCGCTGGGCACTAATTAGTGCCGGTGTGGCCGAATCCTCCGCTGCCACGTTCTGTGCTTTCGAATTCGTCGACCAACTCAAACTCAGCCTGCACAACCGGGACCAGAACCAGCTGAGCGATGCGTTCGCCCACTTCAATAGTAAAGGGCGTGTTACCACGATTCCAGCAACTGACCATCAGTTGGCCCTGATAGTCTGAGTCGATAAGACCGACCAGATTGCCCAGTACAATGCCATGCTTATGACCCAGTCCGGAACGCGGAAGAATCATCGCCGCCAGACCAGGATCTTCAATGTAGATCGCCATGCCGGTAGGAATCAGCTGGGTTTCGCCCGGATGCAGAGTCAGGGCGGCGTCCAGACAGGCGCGCAGATCCAGACCGGCAGAGCCTGTGGTGGCATACTCCGGCAGCGGAATATCTTTTCCGAGACGATCGTCCAGTAACTTTACCTGTAATTTCTGCATGTTCAGCCTTTTTCCTGAGTTAATGTGGCGTCTTTGTCGGTCTGCTTGGCGGCATATTGATGAGCAATCAGATCAATAAGCTCAGCGGCCAGTGCACTTTTACTGCGCGGCTCGAAGGATTGCTGGTTCTGATTCCAGAAAACGGTGACCGCATTCTCATCACTGTTGAAGCCGATATCGCTGCGTGACACATCGTTGGCAACGATCATATCCAGATTTTTGCTGACCAGTTTGCCACGTGCGTACGTGTCGATGTCCTGGGTTTCAGCTGCAAAACCAATGGTGAACGGCCGCAACTCGTGGTTGGCTACGGTGGCCACCACATCGGGGTTTTTCACCAGTGTCAGTTCGACGGTTTCTGACGACTTTTTGATCTTCTCCGCCTCTGGTGCGATCGGACGGTAATCAGCGACAGCCGCGGCGGCGATGAAAATATCGCATTGCCCCAGCTGCGCCAGGGAGGTCTCCAGCATTTCCCGCGCGCTGTACGCAGGGATCACTGTGATGTGATCCGGGGCCGGGATAGTGACTGGTCCGCTGATGATGGTTACCCGGGCGCCGGCATCGCGGGCGGCAACAGCCAGGGCATAACCCATTTTGCCGGAGCTGTGATTGGAGATGTAACGCACCGGGTCAATGGCTTCGCGGGTCGGACCTGCGGTAATGACCACATGCTTACCGCTTAACAGACCGGTTTCAAACAGGTCGGCGGCCATAAGTGCGATGGTTTCCGGCTCCAGCATGCGGCCGGGGCCAATGTCGCCACAGGCCTGACTGCCTTCCGCCGGACCGAATATGTACAGTTTGCTGCCTTTCAGGTCGATCAGGTGACCAATGTTGTTCTGCGTGACCGGGTCACGCCACATTGCCTGATTCATGGCCGGGGCCAGTGCGACCGGGGCATCGGTTGCCAGGCATATAGTGGTCAGCAGATCATCGCCCATGCCGTTGGTCAGGCGCGCTATGAAGTTAGCGGAAGCCGGGGTGACCAGAACCAGATCGGCCCAACGGGCCAGTTCGATATGCCCCATGCCGGCTTCGGCGGCGGAGTCCAGCAGTTCATGGTGAACCGGGTTGCCGGACAGGGCCTGCAGTGTCAGTGGGGTGATAAATTCCATGGCCCCAATGGTCATGACGACACGGACTTCGGCTCCGGCTTTCTTCAGAATACGCACCAGTTCAGCAGCTTTGTAAGCTGCAATTCCACCAGTGATTCCCAGCAGGACACGCTTGTTGGAGAGTTGTTGCATAGTGATCTTCAGGCTGACTAGAATGGCCCGAGTATAAAGGGAAGTAATTAATAATTCAGCATGGCATTGGGGCCGTTCCAGCCGCCTTGCCCTGCCGCTTTTACAGGGATTGGTAATGGCGATCAGCGACTGGCCTGCACTGGAGCGGCCGCGGGAAAAACTCCTTATTCACGGGGCTCATGTACTATCGGATGCCGAACTTCTGGCTATCTTCCTGCGCACTGGCGTGAAAGGTAAAAGCGCGGTGGATCTCGCCCGTGAGCTGTTATCCGATTTTGGCAGCCTGCGTGCATTGCTGACCGCAGACCAGCAGCGCTTCTGTGAGCCGCTGGGACTGGGCAGTGCCAAATTTGCTCAGTTGCAGGCGGTACTGGAAATGGCACGTCGTCATCTGGCTGAAGAGCTGCAACACGGTGATGCCCTGACCAGCCCGGAACTGACGCGTCAGTATCTGCAGGCGCAGCTGCGGGATCTCAGTTATGAGGTGTTCGCCTGTCTGTTTCTGGATAACCAGCACAGAGTGCTCAGGTATCAGGAATTATTTCGTGGTACTATAGACGGCGCTGCGGTTTATCCGCGTGAAGTGGTCAAACAGGCACTGGAACAGGGTGCCGCTGCTGTCATACTCGCGCATAACCACCCCTCAGGCATTGCTGAACCCAGTCAGGCGGACCGGGCCATCACCGACAGGCTGCAACAGGCGCTCGGGCTGGTCGATATCCGTGTGCTGGATCATCTGGTTGTCGGGGACGGTTACGCTGTGTCGTTTGCCGAACGGGGCTGGCTTTGATGCCGGTTGTGACCTTCAATCGTGATTCCGTCACGAATATTCACCGATAACCCTGTCTTTCGTACAAAAAACATCCTTTTGCTTGCGAGTGATCTGGTGTTTTGGTATAAAGCGCAGCTCATTTCAGCCAGGGTCGTCCAAGGTCTTCCGGAATCGGAGACTAACGCCCACGGTTGGTAACGAATTTACAGATTTCGATACAGTTAAGAATCGGGGCGAAGATCAAATGTCTAAGGTTTGCCAAGTTACAGGCAAAAGTCCTGTAGTAGGGAACAACGTTTCCCACTCCAACATTAAAACCAAGCGCCGCTTCCTGCCTAACCTGCAATATCACCGCTTTTGGGTAGAAAGCGAAAAACGTTTCGTACGTCTGCGTGTTTCCACTAAAGGTATGCGTATCATCGATAAGAAAGGTATCGATGCTGTGCTGACCGCAATCCGCGCTCGCGGCGAAAAAGTTTAAGGAGCATTTTATGCCACGCGATAAGATTCGTCTGGTTTCAAGTGCCGGTACCGGTCACTTCTATACCACTGACAAAAACAAGCGCACCATGCCTGAGAAATTCGAGATCAAAAAATTTGATCCCGTTGTTCGTCAGCACGTTGTATACAAAGAAGCTAAAATCAAATAAGTTTCTTTGTGCTTGAAAAGAACCCGGCTTGCCGGGTTTTTTTATGCCTGTCATTTACCCTTCACGATGTTTGTTATTGATGGTCTGTGCTGGTCACAACCCATAAGGAGCCTCAGAGCGGATGCCGGAATTACCCGAAGTCGAAACGACCAAACGCGGAATAGCCCCCTGGCTTACCGGGCAGCGGATTGAAAAAGTAATCGTGCGTCAGCCGAAACTGCGCTGGCCGGTGGTCGCTGAGATTCATCAGCTCGAAGGGCAGACCATTACCGGCCTGACGCGGCGCGCCAAATACATTCTGGTGGAGACTGCCAAAGGCACCGCGATCTGGCATCTGGGGATGTCCGGGTCACTTCGCCTGGTCGAACCGCAGGAAGATCCCGGGGTTCATGATCACATCGACTGGCAACTGAGTAACGGCAAAGTGCTGCGCTACCATGATCCGCGCCGGTTTGGCGCTTTATTGTGGGTGGCGCCGGGTGAGGACTGTGAGCATCTGACCCATCTCGGCCCGGAACCTCTGTCAGAGGCATTCACCGCCGACTATCTCTGGCAGTGCTCGCGCGGAAAAAGCCAGGCCATCAAGACCTTTATTATGGATGGCAAAGTGGTAGTCGGTGTCGGCAATATCTATGCGAATGAAAGCCTGTTCAAGGCGGGTATCCGTCCACAGACCGCCGCCGGGAAAATCAGCAAAGCAAAATACGAGCGTCTGGTCAGTGAAATCAAAACCGTGCTGGCGGCGGCCATCGAACAGGGTGGTACGACATTGCGGGATTTTGTTGGCGGTGATGGTAAACCCGGCTATTTTGCCCAGCAGCTGTTCGTTTATGGTCGTGGCGGCAAACTGTGCAAAGTATGTGATGCTACCCTGAAAGAGATACGTCAGGGCCAGCGGGCGACGGTATATTGCCCAAAATGCCAGCACTGAAATCAAAAAAGCGTGATTTACCGCCCGTGCGGGACGCAGAGCACATTCGGTGGTCGTGACGGAGCCTGAAGGTGCTGATATAGTCGGCTTATTCGCATTCGTATAAAAGAGGAAGGACAATGCAACCTATGGTGGCATTACGGAAGCCCGTAAACATTGTTGTAGCAAGTGCGCTGATCGGACTGAGCTCTATGTCAGCCGCGGAAACGATTGAGGAAACGCCGGGAGCTGGCGCAATGGTCGCGGACGCTCTGTTTGCCCGTCCGTTGTATTTTGTTCTGTCACAGGCCGGAGCACTGATTTACGGTGCGACGCTGCCTTTCACCCTGCTGGGTGGCAACGCAGATGAAGCCGCAGAAACCTTCGTGGTTACACCTCTGCAGGCCGCTTTTGTGCGCTGTCTGGGTTGTGGCAAGATTCCTAACGAAGTCAGCGAAGTCAAAGAAGGTGAAGGCAAAAGCATCCGTCATTTTGTTATGCTGAATGGCGGCCTGAGCATGATGGACGCCGAAGGCGAAAACAGTGACGGCGCCGGTTATGGCCTGTACATGGGTACGCATTTTGAGCTGGCTGATCACAGCCGCTTTGATGTCATGCTGGGTGCTAAGAAGTTGGCCGCGGATCTTGATTATGATATCGACGACACCACGACCTACACTGACGACGTTCTGTCTTACCAGATCGTTACCCGCTTCGGTAAAGAGATCTTCACCAACACCGATCTGATGTTCAAACTGGGTCTGCACCGCTGGAGCGTGGATCGTGATGTTGAAGTCTCAGGTGTCACTGCTTCCGGCAGCACAGACGGTATCGACTTCCTCTGGGGTGTTGGTCTGGACACCGACCTGGGAGACTCTTTCCGTCTCGGTCTGGATTACACCTCTTACAGCATGGATAACTCAGACGACGACTACGACGCAGATATTGCGACGGTCGATCTCAGCCTGAGCTATCTGTTCTGATCTGCTGATATTGTTATATCAGTAAAAAAACGGGAGCCTGGCTCCCGTTTTTTATGTCCGCTCGTCTGTCTCAGACCGGTTTCTCTCAGATCATTGCCTTCAGGCTTTGCCACAGCTGGCCAATCCACTCGTAAAAAGCCCGTTCACTTTTGTGGGCGGCGTTAGCATCAATACGCCAGTCGGAATCTTCACTGCTGAGCACCACCGCCGGTGCGGCTATGGGTTCAAGCTGTTGCTGCTGAAAAAAGACCATGGCTCGCGGCAGATGAGAGGCCTCACTGATCAGGGCGAATCTTTTACCGGTCAGATCGGCAGCCATCTGCTGCGCTTCTTCTTCTGTATCCCTGGCCTGCGGGAAGATACGGATGCGCTGTTCAGCCACGCCCATGCTGATGGCAACTTCACGCATGACTTCCGCGTGGGAGCGGCGGTCGACACCGGCATACCCTGAGACGAACAACTCCGCCTGCGGGTTAGCGGCCAGAATCCGCAGGCCCTCGGTGAGGCGGAAAAGGGCGGGTGAACAAAGCTGCGCAGCGGGCGGAACGTCCAGGTCGGTTTTATGGCAGGAGCCAAGCACCACCACAGTATCCACCGGCTGATCCAGATCGAATTTCGGGTACTGCTTTTCAAACGGTGCCAGCAGGGAATCGGCAACCGGGTTCCAGCTGGTCAGCGCCAGAAACAGCGTTGACAGCAGAATCAGGCTTTTGCCGGTAAAAGGACGCTTCTTTAACAGCAGCAGTCCCAGCAGTAGACCCATCACGGTCAACGGAATCGGCATCAGCAGCATGCCGATGACTTTCTTTAAATAGAAAAACAGCAAATTATTTTGCTCCAGATATACGTACGCCGCCGACCGCAGCTTCACCGATACCGCGTGGATCGGCAGCGGCCGTCACACGTCCGGATTTTTTATCCCACCGAATGGCCTGCATGTTGCCATAGTTATAACCCACTTCGCGCAGGGTGTGCCCCAGGCTTTGCAGGGCTTCTTTTTCTTCATCACTGAAGGCGCCGGGTTCGTATTGCAGCACATCCGGCAGGTACTGATGGTGGAAGCGCTGACGGCTGACCCAGTCGGTGACAGGCTTCTTCTGCAGATGCTCAAGCACGCCGAGGAACACCATGCTGATAATCCGGCTGCCGCCCGGCGTGCCTATGATGGCGGTGCTGTCCGGGCTGTTGACTATGGTTGGTGTCATGCTCGACAGTGGACGTTTGCCCGGTGCGATGGCGTTGGCTTCATTGCCGGTCAGGCCATAAGCATTGGGTGCTGACGGTTTGGCGGAGAAGTCGTCCATTTCATTATTGAGTACCACGCCAGTGCCGTCGGCCACGAAGGCAGAACCAAATGGCAGGTTAATGCTGAGCGTGGCAGATACCATATTGCCGTCTTTATCGAGCACGGAAAAATGCGTGGTATGGAAGCCTTCTTTAATATTCTTCGGGCCGTTGAGCGACAGGCTCGGTGTCGCCTGGTTCATATTGATGCTGCTGATCCAGTGTTCCGCACGTTGTTCTGCCATCAGTTCCGTCAGTGGCACATCGACAAAATCCGGATCGCCCAGATACTCAGCCCGGTCTTTGTAGGCACGGCGCATCACTTCGGTAAACAGATGCGTCTGACGGACGTTATCCAGCGGCCGCCAGTTGAAGTAATTGATCATGTTGAGCATTTCGACCAGAGCAACACCACCGGAAGATGGCGGCGGCGCGCTGATGATTTCGGTACGGCCATACTGCACATGAATCGGCTGGCGCTCGACAACCTGATATTCCGCCAGATCCTGCAGGCTCCAGTTACCGCCATGGCTCCTGACCGAGTTCACCAGCTGTTGTGCTGTTGCACCATGGTAGAAACCGTTAAATCCCTGCTCAGCAATGCGCTGCAGTGTGGTTGCCAGCTGTGGCTGGCGGATCACATAGCCGGCGGCGGGAATATTGCCGTTATCAAGGAAGATGCCGGCGCTGCCCGGATAACGCTGCAGCGTCTGTAAACGCCAGCCCGCCAGTTCACGATAAACCTCGTCCACCGGGAAGCCCTGCTGTGCCTGTTTTATGGCCGCTGCCAGCGTGCGGCTTAACGGCAGTTTGCCGTAGTTCTTTGCGATATGGGCGAAGGCTGCAGGCTGGCCAGGAATAGCGGCGGCGGTGGGGCCATTAATGGCCTTATCCCTGTCGACCTTGCCGTCTTCATCAAGAAAGTAATCCCGGTGCGCGGCCAATGGCGCTTTTTCGCGGGCATCAATAAAGCGGTACTGATCTTTTTTGGCGTTGTAGATCAGCCAGAAGCCGCCACCGCCCAGACCGGCACTGTAGGGCTCAACCACACCAAGGGAAGCGGCTACTGCGATGGCGGCATCAAAGGCATTGCCGCCATTGGCAAGAATATCCATACCGGCCCGGGTCGCCAGTGGATGGGCGCTGGCAATAGCGCCGCTGAGGCGGGTGTTTTTGGCGGGGGCACTTGTCTGCGCTGCGCGCTCTGGAGCAATCGCATCTGTTTTTGTTGATTTCTGCGGGACAGATTGCGTACTGCAGGCGGTAAAAGCGAGTATTACCGGAACAAATAGCATCCGGCGGCAGATTGCGCGCATAAAAAAGGCCTCCGTTGTCGGGAGGCCTTAGTGTGTGGCAGCTTACTTTAGGGTGCAACTGCCACAGCGATCAGGCGATCTTTTTACCGGTCAGCTTTTCGTATTTTGCTTCCAGCTCTTCCTGAGTTTCCATGTTGTCCTCATCCTGAGGGATGCAGTCTACCGGGCATACCAGCTGGCACTGAGGCTCATCGTAGTGACCTACGCACTCGGTGCATTTCTTTGGATCGATAACGTAAATTTCGTCACCAGCGGAAATCGCTTCATTCGGACATTCCGGTTCACATACATCACAGTTGATGCATTCGTCGGTAATAATCAGAGCCATGTTGTTACCTCTCAGTCTCGGGCAATTACTTCACGAGCCGCTTCAGGGCGCGGGCAACTTCAGGATGGACAAAGTTGCTGACATCGCCGCCAAGGGACGCGATTTCTCTCACAAGGGTAGATGATATATAGGAGTATTGTTCTGCAGGTGTCAGGAAAATACTTTCTACGTTCGGTGCCAACACTCGGTTCATGTTGGCCAGCTGGAATTCGTATTCAAAGTCTGACACCGCCCGCAGGCCGCGCAGAATGATATTGGCATTTTTTTCTTTGACGAAGTCCGCCAGCAGATTGCTGAAACCGGTCACTTCCACATTGGCCAGGTGGCCCAGTGTGTTCTGTGCCAGATCAACCCGGGCTTCCAGGTCCAGCATCGGCTTTTTCTTAGGGTTATCGGCTACCGCCACAATAATGTGGTCGAACATGCGTGCCGCCCGCTCAACCAGATCGGTATGGCCGTTGGTAATCGGGTCGAAGGTACCGGGATAAACAGCTGTGTTCATATCAAAACCTTAAAAGGACGGTAGTGAGTGCGGCGCATAGTAAACAAAAGTACGAAGTCTGCCAATAACAGTGGCGATATCCTCGTATATCTCTGCAGTTATATTGCCGTGCATCAACGGCCGACGACCGGGCTTTTATCTGCAGGTTGCAGGCGTAAGTTGAAAGCCACTGAAATACGCGGCTCTTCTTCACGGTGCGGTGCCACCATGTGCAGCTGGTAGCCGGGAAACAGGAACAGGCGGCCATTAGCCGGGTGGTAAGAGACGCTGGTAGGGCGGCCATACTGTTCGCCGCGGGCATCGCCATCAATAAAGATAATATCACCGTCCTGCATGCTGCGCCCTTCGACGCGCTTCAGAGCACCGACTGAGATGTACACACAGCCGGACCATTCGCACGGCAGGTGATGGTGTACGGAATTCCAGTCACCGGCTTCATTGATATTGGCCCACATCTGAGTCAGCAGAATCTTCTGGTTTGCGGCTTTGGGATTCTGATGGCGGATACAGGCTGAGGCTGTGCTGTAAACCGCCTGGGTCAGCCAGCGGATAGCCGGATGTTTGTCGGCGTGCAGTTTGTCGTCACTGTGCCAGCCACCCATATTGCTGCGTTCAACGCCACCGGCCTGGGCGCGCATGGACAACAGGTAATCTGCCAGCTCAGCCTGATGATCATTGAAATCCGCCAGCGTTGCTTCAAAAACGGGTACGCCAAAGTGCTGGTGGCTGTCGATATTGGTGCTCATGGTTCAGACTCTTTTTATGCTTGTTGCTGACGGAAAGATAATGCGCTGCAGTCTGCCGCAGAATGGCAGTAAGGTACAGACGCAGGTCAGGATTTGCACAGATTCAGCCTGTCGGAATGACGTGTTTGGATGGATTAATTTGAACAGCAGGCAGAGCCCGCAGGCTCCGCCAACGGTTAAACGGCTCCGGCACGAATTGTTTCCAACAGTTCCGTCGCCTGTTTGCAGGCAAGACCGTAAATGGAAAGCTGCGGATTGGCACCGATACTGGATGGAAATACCGAGCCGTCAAACACATACAGATTATCCAGATAATGGTATTTGCCCTGGCTGTTGACCAGGCAGCGGCTTTTATCTTCGCCCATGGCCAGTCCGCCCATGCAATGTGCCGAACCGGCGGTAAACGCATTAGAGCGGAATGCCAGCTGCGGGATAGCCGCCTGCGCTTCTTCCCAGCTCTGATACCAGGGCGCATCAACATGAGATGGACGCACCGCTTTGGCACCGGCGGCGAACTGAATTTCCGCCATGGTCAGCCAGGAACGCAGCACACCATCCCACAGGTAATCGTTAATTTCGTGATCGATAATGGGCGAGCCATCATCGCTCAGCTCAATGCTGGCGCCCTGACTGTGCGGATGAAAACCATCACGCAGCAGGGCAATGGTGGCCTGCAGATTGGGTAATTTCTGAATGTCGGTGAAATGCTGGTGACCATGACCGAGCAGCAGTACCGAAGTTAAACCGGGCTGCAGTGGTGGCACTTCAAGTTTGTAACCGACGCGGCCATTCACTTCCTGCCATTGGAAATGATCCACATACACCGACTGTGGGGCGCCGTAATACGGATCGATCTGCTCCTCAAATTCGGCGAAGCAGAAGGTGGTCGGATGGAAAAAGGTCCGTTTACCAATGCGTTGCTGCGGATCAGGTGCATCCGAGCGCAGCAGCAGCGCAGGGCCGTTGATCGCACCACAGGCCATAATAATGTGAGATGCCTTAACAACCAGACGCTTGCCGCTCGGCTGATAATGCCGGTCGAGCGCGGTAACATCGACGCCCAGTACTTTATTGCCTTCGATAATCAGGCGTTCGGCGCGGGCGCTGTAAATTAATTGTGACTGGTTATCCAGCGCTGCCGGAATGGTGCTGACCAGCATGGATTGTTTGGCGTTGGTCGGGCACCCGGTACCGCAGTAACCCAGATTCCAGCAACCGGCGACATTACGTGGAATTAAATGCCAGTCGATACCCAGCTGAGTGCAGCCTTTAGCCAGTACGGAATTATTTTCATTGGGTGGCACCTGCCATGGCGCAACGTTAAGGCGTTGTTCCATCTTCTCAAACCAGGGCGCCATATCGTCAGCAGAAAAACCTTCGACCTTAAATTCCCGCGCCCAGTAATCCAGCGTCGGCTCTGGTGTGCGGAAACAGGAAGTCCAGTTAATTACCGTGGTGCCGCCCACGCAGCGTCCCTGCAGGATCGACATGCTGCCGTCTTTGCTCATGCGTCCGGCGGATTCCTGGTACAGGTCGTGGTAAGCCTCACGTTCATCCATTCGGAAATCATTGGTGCTTTTCAGTGGGCCTTCTTCCAGCATTAACACTTTCAGGCCGGCGTTACTGAGAATTTCTGCACTGGTGCCACCCCCGGCACCGGTACCGATAATCACCACATCGGCTTCGATAATGGTGTCGTTATCAAAGTCAGTCGCGGCACTGACATCCCAGCCATTGGCGATGCCTTCCAGAATCGGATCGGGAATACCGGCAACCACTGGAATATCCGGCTGACGTTTTGCTGAATCCTGCATACCTGTCTCTCTGCCTTTGTCTTTATTCGCTGGCTCACTCTCAGCGCCGTATCGTGATGGCGGCATGACTGTGAACCCTGGTTTTAGTTATTGTTATTTACAAGCGCCTTTCCTTGCTGCACATCGGTCAGGCAGGAATTTTCTTTGGTGGTCCGGGGTAACCGGAGACTGCAAAGGTTTCCGGCTGCATATACCAGCACATGGTCAGCAGCTTACACAAAGAGCCATAGCCCATACGTTTTAATTGCAGGCTGCTGTTTTTCCAGTCATTCAAAAAGTCGTTAATGTCTTCTTCTGAAGCGGCAGTCCAGCTGCGCCATTGGGCGCCCATGACAGATCGGATTGGCGCGACCTGCAGTACGTCCAGCAACAGCATCAGCTGACTTCGCGAATATTCCTGCAGGGTGCCGATCAGATTATCGAGGGCCTGCATCAGGCGTGTCTCAGCCTGCGCCCCCAGTTGACCGGGATAGCCGTCCGCCAGAATCACAGGTGCCAGCGCCGAGAGCAATTCAATATCTCCCTGACGCAGCAGACGGTAGCCTTCTGCGGCAGGCTGTTTGCTGCAGCCACTGAGACCAGCCGCTGTTCCAGCCAGTGTTAACAGCGCAGCTGAAGCGGTGCTCAGCTGCATAAAACCGCGTCGTGTTGTTGTTTTCAGCATGGTTTTTTCTGTATGTTTTTCCGGATGCAGGTGAATTTATTCAGTCAGCCGTTAACGGATAAAGAATTTTTTAATCAGTTTCTGTATGCCGTTGCCATAAGGCGGATAAATAAACTGACCACTGTTGAATTTACCTTTGCGGTGAACCGCTTTGGCTTTCGATAATGCAATAAAACCTTCTTTACCGTGATAGTGTCCCATGCCGGAAGGTCCGACACCGCCAAAAGGCATATCATCCTGAGCAATGTGCATTAACGTATCATTGATGCTTACACCACCGGCGTGAGTACGCTGCAGCACGGTATTCTGTATGGCTTTGTCGTAACTGAATAAATACAGTGCCAGCGGACGGTCGCGGTCGTTGATGTAATCAATGGCGCTATCCAGTGTTTTATATGGCACTACAGGCAGTACCGGCCCAAACAGCTCTTCCTGCAGAACTTTCATATCGGCGTTGCCGTTTTCAATAATATGCAGCGGCATTTTGCGAGTGCCGGAAAAATCTTCTGCTGCCGGATTCACCACGGTGATTTTTGCACCTTTCTGGCGGGCATCTTCCACCCAGCTTTGCAGGCGTCCGAACTGACGCTGATTGACGATGGCGGTGTAATCACTGTTGTCGCGCAGTGATGGGTACATGCGGGCGAAGGTTTTCTGGTAGGTATCAATAAACGTCTGCTCCTGACCCTCAGGCAGCAGAATATAATCCGGCGCGATACAGGTCTGCCCGGCATTCAGTGATTTACCAAAACAGATGCGTTCAACGGCATCTTCCATGCTGGCCCCGGGAGCAATAATAGCCGGCGATTTACCGCCCAGCTCCAGCGTTACCGGGGTGAGATTTTTCGCCGCAGCGGACATAACGATTTTGCCGACCGCCGTTGAACCGGTAAAAATCAGATGATCCCAGGGCAGTTCAGCAAAGGCAGAGGACACTTCGACTTCCCCTTCGATCAGCGCTACCTGACTTTCATTAAACACATCGGACAGCATTTTCTGCAGCACTTTATTGGTCGCCGGAGTGAATTCCGACATTTTGATCATTGCGCGGTTACCGGCACTCAGCGCGGTGGCTAATGGCAGTATTGCCAGCTGAATCGGATAGTTCCACGGCACCATGATGCCGACGACTCCTAATGGCTGGTACATCACATGGTTGTGCGATGGCGCAAACAGCATGCTGACGTGACGGCGCGAGGGCTTCATCCAGCGCTTCAGATGCTTTACTGAATAATCGATACCCTGGGCACAGGTCATGATTTCAGCGATTTCGGTTTCATCAATGGAGCGGCAGCTGAAATCCTCGTTCACCGCCGTGGCCAGTTCTGTGCGGTATTTCAGCAGGGCCTGCTTAAGGCGCTTAAGATCGCTGATACGTTCAGCTGCGGTTGGCAGAGGGTGCTGGCGGTAAGCAAGTTGCTGCTGGTTAAACAGCTGCTGCATGCGCTGCAGTTCCTGATCCGCGGCAACAAGGCTGGTGGCAGTCGCGACCATAGCGTATTTCTCCTGAGTAATATCCGGGGCGCTGCGGGGCTGCCGGCGCCGTGGGGCGGATATCCGAAGCTCTACCGAAGCAGTTTGTTGTTATTAGTAGTTTGCGCTTTAAAGGTTTAGAGTGTTTACTCTAATTATTCTGAAGTCAAGAATCAGCAGGTAACAATCCATGGACAACAACTTATGGGCAAGAACTATGGATAACAATCTGCAGACAACAGGCGAAAGGACATAGCGATGGACCACAGAGGCCAATGTGGGGTGAAGGTACTGCACTGATACTGGTTATTGTAGATTTTGCACAAAGGCCAGCTGAGACAGAAACAAATGTTGGCCGAATACAGATTGTTGTGGTCGCAAATCTGGTCATCGGACGCTAAATGGCGATAATGGCTGTTATGAAACCGAGCTCAACGAAAGATACCAACAGTAAGGCAGTCAGTACCCGGGAGCGTATCCTCTGCGCCAGCCTGCAGCTGTTTAATGAGCAGGGTGAGCGTAATGTCAGCACCAATCATATCGCCGCGCACCTGGATATATCGCCGGGTAATCTTTATTACCATTTTAAAAACAAGCAGGCGATTATTTATGCCCTGTTTGGTCAATATCAGAAGCGCGTTCTGAATATTCTGCAGGTGCCGGAAGACCGTCAGCTGCAACCCATGGATAAACTGAATTACCTGCAGGGTGTTTTTAAAGGTTTATGGGATTTTCGTTTTCTGCACCGTGATATGGAACACCTGCTGTTGTCCGATCCGCAACTGCATGGCCATTATCGTGCATTTTTCCGTACCTGTGAAAGCCGCGTACGGGAGATTTTTCGTGGCCTTGGACGGGCAGGAATTCTCGATGTAACTGAAGAAGATATTATCGACCTGGCATTAAATACCTGGATTATCGTGACCTCCTGGTTTTCATTTCTGCGCTGTAATCTGCTCAGTGATGAATCACAGACAATCTCGCCGGAACTGCTGCAGGGCGGAATTTATCAGGTGTTTACGCTGGAACGTCCTTATCTGACGGAAGAATATCGCGATGTGATGTGTGAGTTGCAGCAACGCTATATGCCACGGCCTTCCTGGCTGGCCAATCCGCCGGCCGCAGAATAATGCCCGCGCTGCGCCTGCTGGCTGGTGTGTTGCCGTCGCTGTTAATGACGTTAACGCTGGCCGGCTGCAGTGACACAGCTGAAGATCATCTGCGCGACTATCATCAACGGGTTGCCCGGGTTCTTAACGAAGAACTTCCTCCTGAAACCAGAACACCGCGTATAGCGCGGGTTGCTGTCACACACTTTGCACTGGCTCTGCCGGATTACCGCATCAATCTGTTGGAATTACTCAGCCTCAACGATTGCCGCATCAGTCAGGCGATCGCACAGAAAAATTCCACCCTGGGGCGTCTGGCGGCAGCCAGTCAGTCGCTGATTCAGGAAATGGCCATTCTGCGTGACGGAGATGAGTGTGTGCTGCAGTTACAGCAGGATGATCCGCAACTGGCGCAGCAATTACAGACGGCGCTGCAGCAGAAGTACGACGCCCGTCTGCATTATTGGTGGAACGCCTGGGTAACGGCGGATGAATGGCAGAAATTGATCGCCTCAGCTGCACAGCCGTTGGACTGGCCTGAAACGGCTTATGAAAAGCCTGCGCATATTTCCCTCACTCTCAATGCTCTGGATTATGCTATTGCACAGGGTGAGGCTGTGGCTGGCGGAGATTTTACCGCTCCGGATAATATGGAAAGTCAGCTGCAGCAATTAATGCTTGGCGAAACGTTTGGTCGCTGGCTGGCCAGTGCCTATCTGTTGATCTCAGAACTCAATCGCAGCGCTGCCATTATTGAAAACCGCCTGGCGCGCAAACCATTGTGTCCGACCGGGCAGGAAACCCCGGATGCAAAAATTCTGCACAATGTGTTTATGAAATATTACGCTGCGCAGGTGCAGCCTTATATCAGTCTTACGGATCAGACCGGAAAGTCTTTGTTAGCCAGAACAGATGCCATGACCGCGTTGTTAGCAGAACAGCCACCACAGGCGTTTAATCACTGGTACCAGCAGGTGGTTACGGTGAATGAGACATTTAATCAGGCGAATAAACGCCACGTTCAGGCATGGCAGACGATTCTGCGGCAGTGCGGATTAATGCCGGGCAGCTGAAGCACGGCATTTACAGGGATGAAAATCAGCTGAAAGGTATTTTATTTTAATACCTTTAATGCCTGTTTGATTTGTATTCCTTTTTAATACCTTTCGAAATCAGACAGGCTGAATTTCGAAAAGCGAAAAAACAAACTCTTTGGTTTTCTTTGATTTTATTTCACGCCAGTTGGCCGGATAAACAGGCTTTAACGTGGCTTCGTGTTCCACATACACCAGGGCGCCGGGTAACAGCTGTAACTGTTCGATGGCTGGCTTCAGCAGGTTTTTATGGAACGGTGGGTCAAGGAATACCAGATCAAACGGTTCCGGGTTTTCTTCCATCCACACCAGCGCATCACCGGCCCAGACCTGAGCGTTTCTGGCTTCCAGTAATTGCAGATTTTCTTTCAGCTGAATCGCGGCGTTGGGATGCTTTTCCAGAAAGATAACTTCTTTAGCACCACGGGAAAGCGCTTCAAAACCTAAGGCGCCGCTGCCGGCAAATGCGTCCAGTACCCGCGCACCTTCAATATCAAACTGCAGCCAGTTGAACAGGGTTTCACGTACCCGGTCCATGGTCGGGCGCAGGCCATCCAGTGCCGGAAATTTCAGCCGCCGCGAACGCCATTCGCCACCGATGATCCGTAATTGCTGAGACTGGGCTTTACTCATGTTCTTTGTTCACTTACTGCTGACTGGCTGTTTGGTTGCTTTCTGCCGGGGTAGTTGCCACTGGAATGGTTCGCAGGCAATCGACCGCCTGAGTGACATCCTGTGGGTACGCGTCGGCCAATGACGTATAAAGATCGGCATAGGTCCCGGCGGGCAGGCGATGGTAGGCAAGATCAGCCTGAATGTCGATGCGCGTTTGCTCGTCCTGCCAGTTACGGCGCAGCTCGCGGCTCTGCTGCAGACGCCACACCGCCCATTCCTGTAATTCCGGTGCCTGTAGCGGGCGGCCACTCAGCTGCTGTGGTAACTGGCCAAGCTGCTGCCATTCCATGCCCTGCTGCTGTGCCAGCCATAATGCGCCGGGCAGATGCTGGCGGATACAGGTTTGCCAGGATTCCGTGGTGGTGGGCATAGGCTGCAACTTCTGTTCGCGGATAATCAGCGCCGCCATGGCCTGCTTTTCAATATCGGACCAGGGGCCATTGATCAGAATCACCGCGGGCTCTTCTGACGGTGCGGTTGCCAGTCCCTGATGCAGGGGAATGGTCCAGCTGGCCGCAGGCAGTGTTAAGTGTGTGCTGCTGTTGTGTGCGCCACGGATGACCAGCGTGCCGCCATCAATGGTGCCACCGGACTGAAACCACACACTGACGCCTTCGCTGTTCGCCCAGCTTTGCCAGCCAGCGTCGTGCAGTGGTGGCAGTTTCAGCGGCTCGAGTGCGGCCTGTTCGTCCTCTTTGCCCATCAATTGCAGCCAGGTGATGGCCACCAGACAGACCAGAATAATGATGTTCAGTGTTTTGCGGCTTAAGCCCTGCAGCATATCGGATTGTCCTGAGCGCGATTCCTGTCGAATGATGGTAGGATAGCCAGCGGTCGCTGGTGGTGAAAAGTCTTATCGAACAATACCGCCGTGCAACCTTAACCATTGTTACCGGATCTGACAGTCAGAGTACCCGATGTTTAATTTCTTTAAGCGCAAAAAAGGCGCTGACGACAATAAAGAAGCGGAAGCCAAAGCGGCCGCGGAAAGCACAGAGCAAACAAACGACAGCAGCGATGACGCTGCGGTCAGTGAAGCAGCAGAATCGCTGGCTGCTGAGCAGGTCACCGAGGTTGCTGTTGGAGATGATGTTGAAGCTGATGCTGAGGAAGAATCTCAGCAGGCGGAAGAGCCTGCTGCAGTTGAAGCTGAAATGGCAGAACCTGAAGCGGCAGACGCGCTGGTTACTGAAGCGGAAAAAGCGGAACCCGAAGTTACTGAACCTGAAGCTACGGAACCAGCCGTCTCTGCGGTTGTGGAAAGCGTTGCAGATGTGCCGTTTGGTCTGGATACCACCGCAGCCCGTCCGGGCGAAGAAAAAGCCAGCGCTAAAAAACCAGGTTTCTTCAGCCGTATCCGTCAGGGTCTGAGCAAAACCCGCAGTGGTCTGACCGATGGTCTGGCGAACCTGCTGCTGGGCAAAAAAGAGATTGATGATGATCTGCTGGAAGATCTGGAAACCCAGCTGATCATGGCCGACGTTGGTGTAGAAACCACTCAGGCCATCATGCAGCGTCTGACCGATCGCGTCAGTCGCAAAGAGCTGGGCGATTCTGACGCCCTGTATCACGCCTTAATCGCTGAGCTGCAGGAAACTCTGGCCACAGTGCAGGCACCACTGACCATCGACAGCAGCAAGACGCCGTATGTGATTCTGATGGTGGGCATCAATGGCGTGGGTAAAACCACCACCATCGGCAAGCTCGCCAAGCAGTTTCAGAACGACGGCAAGAGCGTCATGCTGGCCGCCGGCGATACCTTCCGTGCCGCAGCGGTTGAACAGCTGCAGGTCTGGGGTGAGCGCAATAATGTGCCGGTGATTGCCCAGCATACCGGGGCCGATTCTGCTTCGGTGATTTTTGATGCGGTGCAGGCAGCCAAGGCGCGTAAAGCCGATATCCTGATCGCCGATACAGCCGGTCGTCTGCACAACAAAGACAACCTGATGCAGGAACTGGAGAAAGTTGTGCGGGTCATGAGGAAGCTCGATGACACGGCGCCGCACGAAGTCATGCTGGTGCTGGATGCCGGTACCGGTCAGAACGCCGTGAATCAGGCGAAGCAATTCCAGCAGGCAGTGGGTGTTACCGGTCTGACCCTGACCAAACTCGATGGTACCGCCAAGGGCGGGATTATCTTCTCGCTGGCGCAGCAGTTTGGCCTGCCGGTACGTTACATTGGTGTCGGTGAAGGCATCGATGATCTGCGTACCTTCAACGCCGAAGAATTTACCAAAGCGCTGTTTCAGCGTGATGCCGACGAGCAGTAACCCGGCCTGAACCAGACCAGCGGAGATAAGCAGTGACGCAGGGAAACAGCAACGTAATGGTCCGCTTCGACCGGGTTGGCAAGCGCTACCCCAGCGGACGTGAAGCGCTCAGCGGCATTAACTTTGATCTGGAGCGTGGTGAATTTGCCTTTCTTACCGGCCACAGTGGTGCCGGTAAGAGTACGCTGCTGAAACTGATGATGTTGATGGAGCGCTCCAGCCGCGGTCAGATTTTCGTTGATGGTCTGAATCTCAGTCGTCTGCGTCCGTCGCAGATCCCTTACCTGCGCCGCAAGATCGGCGTGGTGTTCCAGAATCACCAGCTGCTGTTTGACCGCAGCGTCTATGAAAATGTCGCTCTGCCATTGCAGATTGCGGGTTATACCCCGGCAGAAGCGGGGCGCCGCGTGCGCGCCGCGCTGGATTCTGTCGGTCTGCTGGGCATGGAAAAGCGCAACCCGATTGAACTCTCCGGCGGTGAGCAACAGCGTGTGGGTATCGCCCGGGCGGTGGTGAATAAGCCGCCGCTGCTGCTGGCGGATGAGCCCACCGGTAACCTTGACCCGGAATTGTCGGCAGAAATTATGAATCTGTTTATGCGCTTTCAGCAGGTTGGTGTGACCGTACTGATCGCCACGCACGATATCGCTCTGGTTGAGCGTCTTGGCCATCGTCGTCTGATTCTCGATCACGGCCAGCTGCACGAAGGACACCTGACCGCCGGAGGTCAGTATGTCTGAAGTACGCAGAAAGCCGGCGGCAAAAACCAACGATAAGCGCGCTCAGGACAAACAGAGCGCCGGTGCCTCGCTGCAGAAAATCGGCAAACGTAAGCGCCTGTCCTCATGGGGTGCCCATCATCAGCTGGTGGCGGTGGAAACCCTGCTGCGCCTGCTGAAAAATCCCCTCGCTAGTCTGCTCACCTGGATGGTCGTGGCCATCGCTCTGACTCTGCCGGGTGCGCTGTGGATGGCGCTGGATAACATGCAGCAGTTCAGTGGCCGCTTTCAGGAATCCGGGCGTATCAGTGTCTATCTGCAGCCGGGCACTGAAACAGTGCAGGGGCGTGAGCTGACACAGCGGATTGATCAATTGCCGGGCGTCGCCAAAACCGAATTTATTGACGCCGACACCGCGCTGGAGGACTTCCGCCGCAACAGCGGGCTGGATGCTGCGCTGGATTTCCTGCCGGAAAACCCGCTGCCATCGGTGATACTGGTGGAGCCGCCGCTGCAGCTGCCGCATGCTGAACTGATGAATCTGGTGACTCAGCTGAAGAGCTATCAGCTGGTGGATTCGGTGCAGATGGACATGGCCTGGCTGGAGCGTCTGCAGGCCATTCTGGATCTGTCCGAACGCCTGATCTGGGTACTGGGCATTCTGCTGGCGCTGGCGATTCTGCTGGTGGTTGGAAATACCATCCGCCTGGCCATTGCCGCAAGGGTGGATGAAATCCGCGTGGTTAAACTGGTGGGCGGTACCGATGCCTGGGTGCGCCGGCCGTTCCTCTACACCGGGCTCTGGTATGGCATGGTCGGTGGCCTGCTGGCCTGGCTGTTGCTTATTCTTTGCTGGGTTCTGTTGCAGGGTCCGGTATCACAGCTGGCGGAACTATACGGTTCCGGCTTTACTCTGAAACCTCTGTCCGCTGGTGCGGCCATGATTCTGCTGCTGGCGGCCATGCTGCTGGGCTGGTTAGGTGCCTGGTGGTCGGTCAGTCGTCATCTGGGTGAAATAGAACCCTGACATACTGGCAGGCTGACATTTACCGCCCGCGGTGTGTTTTGCGGTCATTTCTGTGCAATAAATTGTTCCGCCAGAAAGTCGCAAACAGGAACTTATCCACAGGTTGGATGTCCTACAATACAGATGCTAAACTCATGGTCGATTAAGTTGACCCGTTACAGATGACCATGAGTTAACGAGGGTGAAACCTCAGAGAATTCATATCAGGAGTGTTTAATGAACCAAGGTTTGCAAGCCGTTAATGCTTTGACCCCAGGTGCCAATCTGGAGTCCTACATATCGACGGTGAACGCCATCCCTGTGCTGACACAGGAAGAGGAGCGTGAGCTGGCCGAGCGACTCCATTATCACGAAGATCTGGAAGCTGCCCGTCGTCTGGTTATGTCGCATCTGCGTTTTGTTGTGCACATTGCCCGCAGCTATTCCGGTTATGGTCTGAATCAGGGTGATCTGATTCAGGAAGGTAACGTCGGCCTGATGAAAGCGGTTAAGCGCTTTAATCCGGAAGTGGGCGTACGTCTGGTGTCCTTCGCGGTGCACTGGATCAAAGCCGAGATCCATGAATTTATTCTGCGTAACTGGCGTATCGTCAAAGTGGCGACCACCAAAGCTCAGCGTAAGCTGTTCTTTAACCTGCGCAGTCAGAAAAAACGTCTGGGCTGGCTGAGCCAGGACGAAGCACGCTCGATCGCCGATGATCTGGGTGTGGAAACCAAAACTGTGTTCGAGATGGAAACCCGTCTGAACGCTCACGATGCCGCGTTCGACGCAGGTGTTGATGACGATGATGAGACTGCATGGCAGGCGCCGTCAGCGTATCTGGAAGACCGTGGTGCCGATCCGGCGCTGTTAGTCGAAGCCGATAACTTCGAACAGGATTCCAACGACCGTCTGCTGCAGGCCATGGGTGATCTCGACGAGCGCAGCCGTGCCATCCTGCAACAGCGCTGGCTGGCCGATCAGAAAGCCACACTGCACGAGCTGGCTGACGTTTATCAGGTGTCCGCTGAACGTATCCGTCAGCTGGAAAAGAACGCCATGAAGAAACTGAAAGCTGCCATGGGCGGTGAGTTGATGACAGCCTGATTGTTCAACGCTTTTATCAACAACAGAAACCGCCGCTTGCCGGCGGTTTTTTTATGCCTGGTGTTTGCCCCTCGGGCGGCAGACAGCCCGGTGCAATCCCCGTATAATGCGGGCATTTTCCGGAGAATCTGACAATGCAACGACAGCGACTGCTCCTTACGCTGCTGGCCTTTTTTACGCTCGCCCTGACCGGCTGTGGTCAGAAGGGTGATCTGTTCCTGCCTGAAGATGCTCCCTCCAACTCGTTTACGGAAACCCAATCCTGATGTCGATTTTTACTTATCAGAATGGCGCCCTGCACGCTGAACAGGTGTCGCTGGCGGCGCTGGCCAACGAATACGGCACGCCGCTGTATGTTTATTCCCGCAGTGCACTGGAGCAGGAGTTCCGTGCCTACGCTGATGCACTGGGCGACTGGCCGCACCTGGTGTGTTTCGCGGTGAAAGCCAACTCCAACCTGGCTGTGCTGAACGTGCTGGCCCGTCAGGGTGCCGGTTTCGATATCGTCAGCCTGGGTGAACTGGAACGTGTTCTGGCTGCTGGTGGTGAAGCCTCTAAAGTTGTGTTCTCCGGTGTTGGTAAGCAAGCCGCAGAAATGGCCCGTGCGCTGGAAGTGGGTGTTTACTGTTTCAACGTCGAATCCGAATCTGAGCTGGAGCGCCTGAGTGCTGTGGCCACGGAACTGGGCAAAACCGCCCATGTATCACTGCGGGTGAATCCGGATGTGGATGCCAAAACCCATCCGTACATTTCCACCGGTCTGAAAGAAAACAAATTCGGCATCGATATTAACGAAGCGCCGCGCGTGTACGTCAAAGCCTGCTCTTTGCCGGGTCTGGTGGTGAAAGGTGTGGACTGTCACATTGGCAGTCAGCTGACGGAAATCCGTCCGTTCCTGGATGCACTGGATCGCCTGCTGGCGCTGATCGATCAGCTGGCAGAGCAGGGCATCGAAATCGAGCACCTTGATCTCGGTGGTGGTCTGGGTGTGCAGTACCGTGATGAAACACCAACGTCAGCCGGTGACTACATCGCTGCGGTCAAAGAACGTCTGGGCGCGCGCCGCTTTAAACTGATCTTTGAGCCAGGCCGCTCTATTGCCGCTAACGCCGGCGTATTCCTCACCAAAGTGGAATATCTGAAACTGAGCGAGCACAAAAATTTTGCCATCATCGACGGCGCCATGAACGACCTGATCCGCCCGGCTCTGTACAGCGCCTGGCAGGACATCAAACCGGTGACCGAGCACAGTGATGAACCGGTACGTGAATACGATCTGGTTGGCCCTGTGTGTGAAACCGGCGACTTCCTCGGTAAAAACCGTGAACTGGCGCTGCAGCAGGGCGATGTACTGGCGGTCATGTCGGCGGGTGCTTATGGCTTTGTGATGGCCTCCAACTACAACACCCGTGGCCGTGCTGCGGAAGTAATGGTAGATGGTGCCCGTGCACAGCTGGTGCGCGAGCGCGAAACTGTGACCAGCCTGTTTGCAGGCGAATCTCTGCTGCCGGCGGACTGAGTATCGGGATATGTGGTTAAAATTCAGTAAAATGCACGGGCTTGGCAACGACTTTATGGTTATCGATCTGGTGACTCAGGCCGGCCATATCCGTCCCGACCGTGTACGTGAGCTGGCTGACCGCAACTTTGGTGTTGGCTTCGATCAGCTGCTTATCGTTGAGCAGCCGTCGAGAGCAGACGTCGATTTCCGCTACCGTATCTTTAATGCCGATGGCAGCGAAGTGGAAAATTGCGGTAACGGTGCGCGTTGTTTCGCCCGTTTTGTGTATGATCAGCGTCTGACCGGCAAGCGTGATATCCGTGTGGAAACCGCCTCCGGTCTGATGGAACTGCATCTGACCGATGATCGTCAGGTGGTGGTCGATATGGGCAATCCCGTGCTCGATCCTAAACTGATTCCGTTTGAAGCGGCTGAGTTCAGCCCGGAATACACAGTACAGATTGAAGGCATCGGCGAGGTAAAACTCGGCGCTGTGTCCATGGGCAATCCACATGCTGTGCTGCGTGTTGATGATATCGACACAGCACCTGTGGAAAGCTGGGGGCCGCTGATCGAACCGCATCCTGTATTTCCGCGCAAAGTAAACGTCGGTTTTATGCAGGTGATTGATGAACACAATATCCGTCTGCGGGTATTTGAACGTGGTGCCGGGGAAACGCTGGCCTGCGGTACCGGTGCCTGTGCGGCGGTTGTATCCGGACAGCTGCGCGGCTGGCTGAAGCCGGGTGTTAACGTCCGTCTGCCCGGTGGTGACCTGTTCATCGAATGGGACGGCGAATCCAGCGTGAAGATGACGGGTCCGGCAGAGACTGTGTTTGAAGGCCGGATGAACATCTGATGAGATGACCGGCCGGTTGTGCAGCCGCGGTCAGTGAACGAATCACCAGTGACTAAGTAAGAACAATCAAGGATAAGCAATGAGCCAACAGCCCCGCCTGACCGACTCCGATGTGATGCAGTATCTGCAGGATCATCCGGACTTTTTTATCGGCAAAGACGATCTGTTGGCAGACCTGCGTGTTCCTCATAACAGCGGTCCGGCCACCAGTCTGGTGGAGCGTCAGCTGTCGGTACACCGTGAGCGTAACGTTGAGCTGCGCCAGCGTCTGTCCGATCTGCTGGAAAATGCCCGCCGTAACGATCAGCTGTTTGAAAAGAGCCGTCGCCTGGTACTGGCGCTGGTTGAGGCAGATAACTGGCTGGCTGTGCAGGCGGCACTGGATGACTCCTTGCGCAAAGACTTCAACGTCGACGCCTGGGCGCTGCTGCACTTTACCGAACGTAATCTGGAAGAACCTCTGATCGCCATCCGCAGTGCGGAGACTCAGCGTCATATTCACCGCATGTTCAAAGGTCACCGTGCTTTGTGCGGTCAGCTGGATCAGACCGAGATTGCTCTGCTGCTGGCCAGCCCACAGACGGAATGCCGTTCTGTAGCGGCGGCACAGATCCGTGGTCAGGGGAATATTGGCGCGTTAGTCGTGGCCAGCGAAGATCCGGGTTACTACCGCAGCTCGATGGATACCCTCTTCCTCGATTACATCGCTGATATTCTGGCGCTGCGTCTGCCACAGATTCCGGTGGCCTGAGTATGACCATCCGACTGCTGACGTTCGATCTCGATAATACCCTGTGGGATGCCGACCCGGTGATTGCCCGGGCTGAGAAACTGACCCATGACTGGGTCTGTGAGCATGTGCCTCAGGCCGCTTCGCTTTACTCGCTGGATGCCCTGCTGCAGTACCGTAATCAGATCGCGGCCAGCTATCCGGATCTGCGTTTCCGCGTATCCAAACTGCGTGAAGAAGTGATGCTGCGGGTCTTTCTGCAGGCTGGCATTGAGCGCGAACAGGCAGCACAGCTGGCCAAAGAATCCTTTGATGTGTTCTACCGCGCGCGCAGTGAAATCACGCTGTTCGACGGTGCCGAGCAGATCCTCGAAGACCTCAAAAAAGACTACACCCTGATGGCGCTGACCAATGGCAATTCTGACCTGAAGCTGGTCGGCATTGATCATCTGTTTGCTGAGCACTTTAATGCCGAAGATGTGGGTGCGCCCAAACCGCAGCCAGCCATGTTTGAAGCGGCCTTTGCAGCGTCTGGCGTGCCGGCTCATGAAGGCATTCATATCGGTGATCATCAGGAGCAGGATGTGGTGGCTGCCGCACGGCTCGGTATGAAAACCATCTGGGTGAATCTGACCGATGCTGCCTGGGCGGAAGCCGAAGCTCAGCCGGATCAGGAAATTACTCATCTGTCGCAGTTGCCGGCGGCGGTACGGGCTATCGTTCAGGCGGGCTGAGCCCTCTGAACATTCACTCTGAACGTTCAGTAGTACAGTACCAAGTAACCCCACAGCCCAGTAATCGAATCCTTTCTGTGTGCCGGGCATCCGCTGTGGCACCTTTCCCCTTAGTTTACTTGCCTGACAGGTTGCATGCCCGATTGGCTGGCCGCGCAATCTTCAATCACCGATGGTTCATCAGACGCCAGTGGCTGCAGTGTGTCTGCGGCCTGTGCATGACTGCCCAATGCCAGCCACAGCAATGAGGCGGTAAGTAACGCGGCGGCAGCGGGAATGGCGTGCATACGACGGCGGGATTTCTTTGAATAGGTGTACATCCGGGCTTCCTTGCCATGGGCGTTATTCAGAGATCAGTCGTCATCCTCGACTCTCTTTGGCCTGCATGGAACCCGTTAACGGCAAAAATACGAAAAAAGACCCGTAACGCCTGCGCGTACGGGTCTTTTGTGGGCTGCCAGCGCTTGCTACTGCTCAGATAGGGCGGCTGCCATAGTTGGTCTGAGGTTTACGTGGGGGATCCGCCATGACGTTATCGTCGATCTGCTGGATCTGACCACCGCGTGACAGAAAGGCTTCTACCTCTGCTGCCATGCTTTCTCTGATCTTGTTGCGTGCTTCCAGTGAGGTATGGCTGATATCAGCCGCGACCAGATCTTCTTCTTTGCTGTCGCTGTCATCACTGTTGTCGTTGCTGTTGTTCTCGTCCTCAGACTCCATATCACTGTCGTCTTCGAGTTGATCATCCATTTCCAGATCTTCATCAGACATAATGTTTCTCCACCTGAATTACTGATTGTTATGCCGGCTGGGCAGTACTGCCAGACCGCCGCCGTTTGCCAATACTTATAGTCGAGCTGCGGAGGCTTGCCATGGTCAGATAAAAATTTTTACGAAATATTCTGCTGTGACTGTAATCAGGCGGTTTTTATCCGTCAGAAAGCGCGTTGCGCGACTGAAACCTAACGAGCAGTTGTTCAGTAATTACAAAGTGTTGAGGTGATGCAGCGCCGCGGTCAGATATGAAGGCGCATATAAAGACAGAGCTGACGGCGGGACCTTGTGCTGTGCCCGGCGGGGCAGATTGCAGGCACAAAAAAACCGCGCAGGGTGTTCCCGGCGCGGTTCTTTTTACATCCGGCGCTTAGCGGCCAGACATGTACTTGATAGCAGCCATCAGCTCATCGTCAGAGCAGTTAGCGCAGGTGCCTTTAGGCGGCATAGCGTTAATACCATTGATAGCGTTCTGCAGGGTTGCGTCCATACCTTTGGCCAGACGGTCATCCCATGCGGCTTTATCACCGGTTTTTGGTGCGCCCAGCAGGCCACTGCCGTGACATGCAGTACATGCACCATTGTAAACTTCCTCACCAGAGCGTGGCTCTGCAGCTGCTACTGCGGCACCGCCACATTCTGCACCTACACAGACTTCGCCTACAGGCTTGATGCGCTCAGCAATTTTGTCTGCCTGAGCGTCAGTTGCAGCATGGGCCTGTGCCATGATCAGGGTGGCAGCGGCCAGAATCAGTGCTTTCAGTTGTTTCACTTGAGGGTCCTCTCTAATCGGAGTTCACGGCTTACTTTCCGGGTCACGGCTAAGCGTAGTTAAAATCGCCGGGCATTATAGCGGCATTTTGTAGGGGTTTAAATTAAAACCCTGCGCAAAAGCCATGACACGCCTCAAAAAAACACCCATATCAGCAGCCTTAACTTTCGCGGAAGTAGTACTCCAGAATCTGGTCGTAACGCCCGGTTTTCTTCAGTTCTGCCAGTCCGGCGTTAAAGTCATCGCGTAGATTCTCATGGTTGAAGGCAACTTTGTAATAAGTCGGAGGAAACAGCGCGAACTGGGTTACCGGGCGCTTCACATTCACTCTTTCCTGCTGGCGGCGGTACCAGTTGAAAATGTTCTTATCAGAGACGACCAGGTCGACCCGCTCCTTAAACAGCATGCTTACCTGGCTCTTCTGGCGCGAGGTTTCGCCGTATCTGGGGTTGTTCCGGGACATCAGGGCAAACTCATCACCCAGATATTTGGCGGCATCCTGGAACCCGAGCACCCAGTAGCGGCCGAGGTCTGCGATCGATTCCACGTTGATTTCACGCTCACTCAGGCCGACGGCCACATTCTGGTAAATCATATGTACGTCAGAATAAAACAGTGAGGCGGCGCCAGAGTCTTCGTTCAGTGTCATGGAGGCATCCACTTTGCCGCCAACCACCATAGGTACGACTTCGCGGAAAGGGACATACACAGGTTTGAGTTCATGGCCTTTCACGGCCAGTGCCTCACGTACAACATCCAGCTCCGCACCGCGGTCATCGTCGGCTAATACGTAGGGTGGCAGGGCCAGCCCGACGGCAACGGTTACGGTATCGGCTCTGGCTGCAGTGGCAGCCAGCAGGCAGGAAATCAGGGCACAGATTATTTTCATTGGGGTCGCGCTCCATCATTGGGTTGGATTAACAAACGGGTTGCGCAGCAGTCTAAAAGTTGACCAGTCAGTCCAGAATGGGTAAATGTCAGATTTATCAACCTGCTGTGGTCAGGTTTTCAGCTGTGTCTGTGCAGTGGATTTCTGCAGGCCACGAATGGCGTGGCCTCAGTAATTATTCTGAGGATTTCTGGCGTCGATGGGGTTGTGTACAAATACCTGACCTTCTGGTCAAAGTTTAGCTTATGACGACAGGCGGATTGCGCCAGCGAGCTGAAGCTGGCACGGCGCTGATGGATTCGGACAACGCGTGGAACGGACTATTAAGGACTGTTTTGTTGTTGCTTTCATGGCACCTGCCGGTAGAGTGATTGTCTGAGATTTATATCCTAATTGGCAGGAACCCCAATGAAACCGTTTCTTACATTATTGCTGCTGCTCCCGCTGACTGCCTGTACGGTCAGACTGGCGGCGCCGGAAGAACCCATAGTGATTAATCTGAACGTAAAAATTGAACATGAAATCCGCGTCAAAGTAGAAAAAGACCTGGATAACCTGTTCGAACAAAACGATGAACTGTTCTGAGCTCAGGTCGGGAAAAACGGAGATATTTATGAAACGAATCACACTGACGCTGATGGCTTTACTGGTATCGTTAAGCAGTTGGGCAATGGATCTCGACAGCGCCAAAGAAATGGGGCTGGTGGGTGAAGCACTGAATGGTTACCTGGCACCTGTGGTGGCGGGTAATTCTGATGTGGAAGCCCTGGTGGCGGAGATCAACAACAAGCGCAAGTCTGCGTATATGAAGATCGCCTCCAAACAGAACACCGAACTGGTGAATATCGAAAAAATTGCCGGTGAAAAACTGACGCAAAAAGCCGCCTCAGAAGGCAGCTATTATCAGAACACCGCAGGAAACTGGACCCGATAAGGACATAATAAAATGCAGACATCTACCATCGTTATTCTGGTCGTCATCGCTTTGCTGGTGGTTTATGCCATCAGTATTTATAACAAGCTGGTGGCCCTGAAAAACCGTTACCAGAATGGCTTTGCGCAGATCGAAGTGCAGCTCAAGCGCCGTTACGACCTGATTCCCAATCTGGTGGAAACCGCCAAGGGTTACCTCAAGCACGAACGTGAAACGCTGGAAGCTGTGATCGCTGCCCGTAACGAAGCAGCCTCCATGCTGAAAGCCGCCGCCGGCACGCCGGGTGCGGCAGATGCCATGAAGCAGCTGTCCGGTGCTGAAGGTCACCTTGCTGGCGCGCTGGGTCGTCTGAATGTGGTGATGGAAGCCTACCCGGATCTGAAAGCCAATCAGAATATGATGCAGGTATCGGAAGAACTCACCAACACTGAAAACAAAGTAGCGTTTGCCCGCCAGGCATTTAACGATGCCGTGATGGCTTACAACACTTTCCGTCAGTCTTTCCCGCCTGTGATGCTGGCATCCGCCTTTGGTCATCCGACCGATGCTACGCTGCTGGAATTTGAAGACAGTGCGCAGATTCAGGCTGCGCCAAAAGTCAGCTTCTGATGTGGATTGTCCGGCTGCCGCCCGGCGGCCGGACAGGGATTTAATTTAGTTCGCAGCCAGGCCCCGCCATGGATTTTTTTGCTCATCAGGATCAGGCCCGCAAGCGCACGGGTCAGTTGGTTTTTCTCTTCGCCGGCGCTGTCATCACCTTGATTGTTCTGCTTAACCTGCTGTTAGCGGCCGTATTGTGGGGCATGGATGAAAATCTGGTCGGCACCTACCGCGACACCGTCTATCTGGCCGATGACCCGTACACCGGGATGCCCGGCCGCCTTGGCTTATTCGACTACATGAGCATTGAGCAGTGGCTGCTGGTGACTGCTGGCGTACTGATCGTTGTGCTGGGGGCCAGTGCGGTGAAATGGATGATGCTGCGTGGCGGTGGCCGCCGGGTAGCGGAATCGCTTGGTGGTCGTCTGCTGTTACCTCAGACCCGCGATTTCTACGAGCGCCGCCTGCTTAATGTGGTTGAAGAAATGGCCATTGCCTCCGGCATGCCAGTGCCGCCGGTCTACGTTCTGGAAGACACCAGTATCAATGCTTTCGCTGCCGGCTATCAGCCTTCCGATGCGGTGATCGGCGTGACCCGTGGCTGTATGACCAAGCTCAGCCGCGATCAGCTTCAGGGTGTGATGGCCCACGAATTCAGTCATATTTTTAACGGTGATATGCGCCTTAATATCCGCCTGATGGCGGTACTGTTCGGCATTCTGTTCATCGGCATGATCGGCCGTTTTATGCTCGAAGCCGCCGGGCGTGGTGCGCGGGTGCGCAGCAATAACCGCAACAACAGTACAGTGCCGTTTCTGGCGCTGGGTTTTGGCCTGATCGTTATAGGTTACGGTGGCGTCTTTTTTGGCAATCTGATTAAGGCCGCAGTATCGCGCCAGCGTGAATTTCTCGCCGATGCCTCAGCGGTGCAGTTTACCCGCAATCCGGAAAGCATCGGCGGTGCGCTGAAAGTGATCGGCTATGGTGCCGGTTCTGAAATCAGCAGTCCGGAGCGGGAAGAGACCGCGCACATGTTTTTCGGTCAGGCGATGAGTTTTCACATGCGTATGTTCGCTACGCATCCGCCTCTGGAAGACCGCATCCGCCGCGTTGAACCCAACTGGGATGGCAGGTATCTGCCACCGCAGCTGCTGCAACAGGCCGAAGCAGAAGATGCAGAGATCGCCGCTGAGTCGGATAAACCCAGCGCGGCAGCGACCATTGCTGCCCTGACTGCAGCCGGAATGGGTGCAGCAGCTGTCGCAGCCGGCATGAACGGGCGCTTAAGAGGCGTGCAGAATCAGGTGGGTGATGGCACCGATCGCAAGGATGAGCATCAGGCTTTTGAGGCCATTGATTACCAGCAGGGCGATGACGACTTTGCTCAGCAGGATGACAGCGCCAGCTCCGACACCAGCTCCAGGCGCCAGGTTCTGGAAGAAACCGCCCGCGATACGTATACCGCACGGGCCCTGGTCGTCGCTCTGTTACTGGCACCGGAAGAACGCTTTGTACACCAGCAGCAGCTGGATATGGTGCAGGCCGAGCAGGGCATGGATTTCCTTAAACACGTGTTGCGGCTGCTGCCTGTGCTGAATGGTTTTCCGGCGGACGAGCGTCTGATTCTGGTAGAAAAAGCCATTCCGGCACTGAAGCAGCTGTCACTCAGCCAGTATCAGAGTTATCGCCAGTTGCTGGTGAAGCTGGCCAAAGCCGATGGTCAGATCGACATTTTTGAATGGTGTCTCTATCGCCTTGTACTGCAGTATCTGAATCCGCATTTTGAAACGGTACAGCCGGTGGCGGCGAAGCACGCCAAGGCGGAAAAACTCAGCGCCGAAATCGCCACCGTCCTGTCGGCACTGGCCTGGTACGGTAACGATAACGAAAACGCCGCCCGCGCCGCGCTGGATGCTGCGGCCAAAAGCGCTGGCTTCAGCGGTGTGCAGTTACAGCCGCGCGATCACAGCCTGAAGCCGCTCAATCTGGCGTTGGCAAAGCTCACGGAAGCTTATCCGCACATTAAAGGCCGCTTCGTGAAAGCGATGAAAACTTGTATGGATCACGATGGTGTACAGCGTCCGGTGGAGCTGGATCTGGTGCGTACTATTGCCGCGATTCTGGAAGTGCCGGTGGTATTGTCCGCCGTCTGACTCATACATGGTTACTGAATAGTCACAGACGGATAACACCGGCTATCTGCGTACTGTGATATTCTTGCACAAAATCTGACCTGCCGGTTCCGGCAGGTTCAACAAACCGCCCGCGGCAGTACGAGGCGGTGTCGAATAAAACAGCCTGCCTTACCCTCAATAGTCGTCTGAGTAATCGGACGAACGGACCCTGTGACTTTACCGGTCAGGGATAGCTGAATTAAAAACAGGAGCAGACGATGTTGCAGCCTCAGCTGACATCCGCCCAGCGACGTATTTATAACGCCGCCATCTATCTGTTCGCCGAAAAAGGCTCCACCCAGGTAACGGTCAGTGAGCTGGCAGACACCGCGGGCGTTGCCCGTGGCACCATTTATAACCACGTCGATTCGGTACAGACATTGTTTGAAGACGTTGCCGTGCATCTGGCCAACGAAATGAACCAGCGTATTCTCAGTGCCCTGCGTCAGCAGCAGGACCCGGCGCTGAAACTGGCCACCGGCGTACGTCATTACATCCGCCGCGCCCACGAAGATCCGGCCTGGGGTAACTTTATCAGCCGCTTTGGCTTCAGCAGCGCTGCGCTGCGTCGTCTTGGTTCCGGTGCTCCGATGCAGATCCTGATGGATGGCGTGCAGACCGGACAATACCGTATCCGTGCGGATCAGCTGTCGGCGGTGATCACCATGATCGGCAGTTCGGTGCTTGGCGCTATTTATCTGGTGCGTGAAGGTTTACGCACCTGGCGCGATGCCGGTACCGATTGTGCGGAACTGCTGCTGCGTGCATTAGGGGTATCGGAAGAGAGAGCGCGGGCACTGGCAACCGCAGAATTACCGCCGTTACCTGAGCCGCGTATTCAGAGCTGATTCAGAACACAATCAGCGTTACACCGAGCAGGGCCGGTGTCAGCAGATTGGCCACCACATTGGCAGCCATAAACTGCGGATGCTGGCCAATATCAGCGCCATTAAGCACCGCGCCCCGCCAGGCAATCACGCCGGGAATCAGACCGGCCAGAGCCAGCAGAGACCACAGCGGAAAGCTGCCCAGAGCCACGCCGATGACAATCGTCAGTGCCGTGGCCAGCAGGTTCAGAGCAAATACCAGCGTGCTGTTCTTCACGCCATAAGCGATCGGAAAATGACGGCGGCCGCCGGCGCGGTCGGCTTCAATATCCGGATACTGATTCAGCAACAGCAGATTATTCACCAGAAAAAACGGCACCAGAGCCGCCAGCCACAAAGTCGCACTGTCGGAGGCGCCCAGCGCATAACCTGTGCCGGCAACCATCGCCAGACCAAAACCAAAGCCCGGTGCGATCAGACACAGCCAGGGGCTGCGGTTAATCGGGCGCGTATACGCGATGATAATAACTACTCCGGCCAACCCCAGCGGCAGCAGGCCATATTCGCCCTGAAACAGAAAATAAAAACCGGTGAGAATGGTGATGGCCAGCGTCACAATGCCCAGCATCAGCACGCCACCGGCTTCCTGCGGATGCTGCGGCAGACCACCACTGCCGCCACTGAACGGTGTACGCTGAGTGTGCAGGTCGATACCGCTGCGGAAGTCCAGATACTCATTCAGCGCATTGACGCTGATGTGCGCACACATAGCCCCCAGCAGTACCAGCAGCAGGTCAGTGAGCTGCACCGCAATGCCCTGCTCAACCACAGCGCCAACGCCGGCGAGCACGCACATCGGGGTAAGAATCAGAAACGGTCCACGGGCGGACTGAATAACGGCTTGCATGCTGGATTCCTTTCTTGGCAAAGATGACTCAATGGATTTTAAACCAAGCTTAAAGAGGGGATATGACAGGTGTCTAGCGATAACGTCAGCTTGATTGCCGATGCGCACAAAGCGGGTCCGAGTAATGGCCGCGGAATTGCCCTTGAGATAAAAAATGAATCGTGATTCACTTGTTTGTATCTGATTACTTTGTGTGCTGATGATATGGTCTACCGCGAGACAGAACATACCCGGGCAAAGAAGTCCCAGACCCGCGAACGCCTGCTGAAAGCGGCCCGTGATCTGGTGGCCGAATCCGGCTTTGCTGCGGCCACTGCGGTGGCGGTTGCCTCACGCTCCGGCGTAGCTGCCGGCAGTATTTATCGCCATTTCGCCAATAAATCCGAGCTGGTGGCGGAGGTGTTCCGCTACGCCACTGAGCATGAAGTCGCTAATGTGCTGACTGCCAGCGCGCCGTTAAGTGATGACGAAGCCTGTGCTAAACGACTGTCCCGCGCCGTCACGGTATTTGCCCGGCGGGCATTGCAGGGGCCAAAACTGGCATACGCCCTGATCGCTGAGCCGGTCGACCCAAGGGTTGAACAGGAGCGTCTTAAGTATCGTCTGGCCTATGCCGAAATTTTTGAAGATCTGATCGACGAAGGCATGCAGCGTGGTGAGTTTGCTCTGCAGGATGCCAGCATCAGTGCGGCGGCGCTGGTTGGCCTGTTGTCTGAAGCATTAGTCGGTCCGCTGTCGACCCAGCGTGGAGCCTGTATTGCTGAATATGGTGACGACGCTCAGAGTGACAGCGATATTTGTGATGGCAAGAAAACCGACGAGCAGCAGGCACAGCTGGTCAGACAGTTAACTGCATTGTGCATGCGTGCACTGGGGACTGCGGTGACTGTTTAGTCATAAAGCATTCAGTCATAAAACATTCAGTCGTAAAGCATGCGACCTTTAAAAATAAAAAGTGAATAACGATAACTAAAAAAATCAGGAGGCGGTAATGAACAAACACACAGAATTTACAGCGCTGGATTATCAACAGTTTGACTGCCAGCAGCATAAAACACAGGCAGAAACCCATCCGGTTTTTAACCAGCCAACGGCGCTGGAAAACTTTAACACCTACCTCAGCGATACCGCGCTGCAATACTGGGTAAAAGCCTACAGCGGGGATTGGGCGGAAGAGCAGTTAATTGCATATGGCGAACGCTGTGGTGGTGATCTGATCGAAGCCGGTTTTCAGGCCAACGAAAATAAACCGGAGTTTTATCCCCACGACCGCTTTGGTAAGCGCATTGATCTGGCGAAATTTCATCCGGCTTATCATGAGTTAATGCGTACGGCGATCGAAGCCGATATGCATTCGCTGCCATGGAAAAGCGATAAAAAAGGCGCCCATGTTGCCCGCGCCGGAATGGTCTATCAGCACATGAATGCCGATGCTGGTTCCGGTTGCCCACTGACCATGACCTTTGCCGCTGTTCCGGCGTTACAGCACGCGCCAGAAGTAGCAAAAGAATGGCTGCCGAAAATTATGGCGCCTGTGTATGACGAACGTAACGTCCCTTACTTCGATAAGAAAGGCGTGACCATCGGCATGGCCATGACGGAAAAACAGGGCGGTTCTGATGTGCGCGCCAATACCACCCGGGCCTATCCTCTGAATGAAAAAACCGGCAATGGCGGTGAATACGAAATCGTTGGCCACAAGTGGTTCTGCTCTGCGCCTATGTGTGATGCGTTTTTAATGCTGGCGCATACAGAAAAAGGTCTGAGTTGTTTTCTGCTACCGCGCTGGCGTCCGGACGGCAGCAAAAACCAGATGTACGTTCAGCGCCTGAAAAATAAACTCGGCAACGTGTCTAACGCATCGTCAGAAGTTGAATATCGCGGTGCCTTTGCCTGGATGGTGGGGGAAGAAGGTAAAGGTGTACGCACCATTATCGAAATGGTGTCCATGACCCGCTTCGACTGCATGATCGGTTCATCAGCTTTAATGCGCGGCGCACTGGCCCAGGCAATGCACCATACGTCCGGGCGTGCAGCCTTCGGAAAAAATCTGCACCAGCAGCCACTGATGCAGAATGTGCTGGCGGATCTGGCCATTGAAAGTGAAGCGGCACTGGCCATTACCATGCGTGTTGGTCACGCGCTGGATAATCTTAACGATGAACAGGAAAACTTATTCGCGCGTTTGGCCACCGCCGTCGGTAAATACTGGATCTGCAAACGCGCCCCACATTTTGCCTATGAGGCGATGGAGTGTATTGGCGGTGTTGGCTACGTAGAAGATAACATTCTGCCGCGTATTTACCGCGAAGCGCCGGTTAATGCTATTTGGGAAGGCTCCGGCAATGTACAGTGTCTGGATGTGCTGCGCGCCATGAGCAAAGAGCCAAAAGTCGTTGACGCTTTCTTTAACGAACTGAAAAAAGGCTGTGGTAAATACCCGCAATACGATCAGTTTCTGCAGGATCTGCAGGGCGAGTTCAGCGATATAAGCACGCTGGAATATCGCTCCCGCACCGTGGTGGATAAACTTGCTGTCGGTTTGCAGGCCAGTGTGCTGATTCAGCACGGTGACGCTCTGATTGCCGATGCCTTCATCCGTTCGCGGATCGCCCGCAATGGTGCCTTTAACTACGGTACGCTGGAAAGCGGAATCGATTGTGAAGCGATTATGGCAAGAGCATTGCCTAAGGTGTAAATCACATCTCTGATGTCACGCTGATCGAGCAATCATAATCAGCGATAAAGCATTAACATCGTATTAACAGGGATTTTGTTTTTTATTACATTATGATGCAGGCAGATAAATACTGCCTGTATCCGCTGATATTTAAATCTTTAATGAGTCGCTGTAATTAATCCGCCGATTATTGACCGGAATGGGAGTATTACGGCCAATCGTAACAGACTTGTTCAGATTAATGATCAATTATTTTGCTATCGTTCGTGAAATTTCTCAGCGACGGTACTTAATATGTTCTTGCGCAGTCACCTGATGACGTCAGGTAAATTCCTGTTACCAACCACCTGCATGCTTCTGGCAGCCCCGGTCACTTTTGCCGCACCACCGTCCGGCACGCTGAGTTACACCTACTTTTCATCCGCCGATTTTGAAGACGGTGACGGTAAAGTAAAACAGCAGGATATCCGTCTGACGGTACCAGCAGGCACTTTTGGTTCCCCTGAAGACAGCATGTTTCTGATGCAAGTAAACGTGGCTGAACGTCAGTTTAAGGTGGAAGATACCGGCTTTATGGATCAGACACTGCGTGTATATGATATTTCTATGCCACTGCGTTTCCGTCAGCAACTGGCCAGTGGTGACAGCTTTTCATTTGGTGCAAATCCATCCATCCGCTCATCTCTGGACGATATTCAGAGTGAAGACTTTACCTTCAGTACCTTTGGTCAATACACCTGGGATGCCGGTAATCACAACTACAGCCTGGGTCTGATGTATGGCCGTCTGCTGGGCGCCGACCGTCTGATTCCGATTGGTGGCTACAGCTACAAAGGTGTATCCAATCTGGAAGTTACACTGGGCTTTCCGGCTACAGGAGTGCGTTACTTCCCGGAAAAAACCTACAGTTATTTTGCTGGCCTGTTCCCTTACGGTGGCAGCTGGCACGTGTATGACGATGGCCACAGCAACCGTGATTACTACTTACGCCAGACCGGTTTCCGTGTTGGTGCGGGTATAACCTTTGATGTTGGTGGACCATTTGAAATGCAGCTGGAAGCGGGCCGTCAGGTTGGTCAGCGTCTGGAAATTGACGACAGCCATGGTTTTGATACCGATATCGAGCACAAATACGATATTGATGATTCGTCCTATGTGGGCGTGTCGTTTAATCTGAAGGCGTTGTAATCGATTTGCTTTAAGCAATAAAAAACCGGCATTTGCCGGTTTTTTATTGCCACTCTATTCACCCAAGCGAATAACTCAGTCAGCAATCGCCTGTGTTGTTGCCGCCGGTACGTTTTCTTCCGGCTCTGCAATTTCTGGTGCTGTAGTTTCTGGCGCTGTAGTTTCTGGCGCTGCCGATGCTGCTTCAGTCACAGGCATTGCAGCTGCTTCAGTTTCTGCGCTGCTGGTCATCTCAGCTTCACTGACAGTCTCAACAGATTCTGATTCCTGCGTTGTCGGAGCGGCAACCGATTCGTCGATGGTCTGTTGCATATCGTCGCTGATAGCGGTGGTGCATTCCCAGCCCCAGCCCTGCTGTTTTTCGACGAAGGCTGCGGCTTTTTCTTCACAGTAACCGGCGACGTTGGTTGCACTCCACAATGTCTGGGTGCCGGCATCTTTGCTGTAGTGAACTTCGCAGGGCAGTACGCCCTCGCCGGTATAAACCACTTCAATAACGCGGGTCTGATCCGCGTGGGTGCAGGTGCTGACCATGCCGGCCTGAGCTGCAGGGGCAGCCAATAAAATTGCGGCGGTTGCCGCACTGGTGAACATCAATGTTTTCATTGTTTTTCCTTCTGCTTACGTTGTCTGTTGAGAGCGACGATTCATCTGAAGTCCGGATGCCTGGGCTTCATATCCGGTGAACCTGTATGTCACTGAACCCGGATGCCGGTAAAGGTTCAATCTGCCTGTGCACGGGCTGTGACCTGTGTCGCAATTGCATCCAATTCGGCTGCAAGGCGGCTGCCCGCCAGCTGCAGACGCTGTTCCAGCGCAGGTGCAAGCATAGCCTGATACTGGTCGCCGATTTCTTTTTGCTGCTTGTTTTTGCGCTGTTGATAGTCGAGATAAATCCGCCGTGTGAGCAGCAGAGATTCTGTTGCCCACTCCGCTGTTGTGCCCTGTAGCCTGTCGTCGCTGACGGGGTGCTGCTGCCAGTCGTTAATCAGCTGACTGACGCTGTACATGCCAAGTAATTCGCCATCCCACAGCCGATGCAGATTAGTCCACTCACCATTAAATTTAATTTTTGCACGATTGCCGCCACGATCATCGGCGTAGCTGACATGCAGTGGCTGGTGCAGATCGGTTACAAAATGACTGAAAAATAATAACGCCTGCCAGGGCTCAAGTTCGTCTGTGCGGTATTGCCGGTTCAGCCCGCTGATTTCTGCTCCAGTCTGGGCTGAAGTTGGGGTTGGGGTTGAGGTTAAGGTTGAAGGCGAGGGCGAGGACGCCTGCAGCAGCCGTTGTTTCATAGCCTCAATGGCCGTTAAAACACAGCCTTTGCGCGAGCAGTCCTGCTCTGACACCTTAACAGCATTTTCATCGACATTGACGTAATGCCAGGGGCCGGTATCTTTAAAGCGCGATTCATCCCGTGCCTTATCCGGCCATGGGCAGGCAGCGTTAAAACGTTTGAAGGGGCTGTCTCTTAATGTGTCTTTAAGCCACTGGCGGGTTTGTGGTTGGGCCAGCTGCCAGGCCAGTTCACAGGCAGCGATATGCGCACGGACTTCAAAAGCCCGGGCCTGGGGGGCGCTCAGAACAGCCAGCTGAAAGATCAGCATCAGCGCCAGAGAGTAACGGACACAAAGTCGTTGCATAGGTCGTTGCATAGGACGGTACCGCCTGCGGAATTTCCTTATTGTCCGCTTATGCTGCCCGTGTTTGCCCGGATACTCAATGCTATTACGCTGCCACTGTTCATCCATTTTGTGGGAGTAGTGGCAGACGGAATAATAAGGTGTTGGCAGAAGTTGGTGAACAAAAGCCGCTGGCGTAAACGGCTCAGTCGTTCATGCTCAGTTTCATACCATCAATCAGACCATCAATATCCGGCGTCTTACCGTTCAGGTCGGTGATACCATCCAGCCAGACTTTGACCTGCTGTGGATTTTTATGCATCCACATGCGCACTGCACGATCCACCGGCACAAAGCCATTGGTGGTCTGATCCATAATGGCTTCTTCCATTGGGGCGGTGAATTTCAGGTTGCTGAAAAACCGTTTCAGGTTGGAGCACTGATCAACAAACTCCCGTCGTGCCGTGGTGTTCACCGTGGCATGACCATAATCCGGACCAAAGTAATCATCGCCACCGGCAAGGTAACGGATATCGTAATTCAGGTTCATCGGATGTGGTGCCCAGCCGAGGATGACCACGGCTTCCTGACGCCGGCTGCGGCCGCGCAACTGCGCCAGCATCAGTCGTTCCGATGTTTCAATCAGCTTAAAATCCTTCAGACCAAAAGAATTTTTCTCAATCATATCCTGAATAGCGGCGTTACCACTGCTGCCCTTTTCAAGACCATAAATGCGGCTTTCCAGTTGCGCGTCAAAGCGTGCAATATCGGCGAAGCTCTGCAGGCCCTGTTCGTACAGATACGTCGGCACTGCCAATGTCCAGCGTGCGTTCTGCAGGTTGTCGTTAATCAGTACGACTTTGTCGTCAGCAAAATAGGGGCGGGCAATAGTACTCATCGCCGGAGTCCAGTAGCCCAGAAAAACATCAATCTGGTTGTCTGCCATGCTGGCGAATATCTCCGGTGTAGCCGGTTGTTCGTTGAGGTTGACGTTATAGCCAAGGCGCAGCAACAGTTGTTCGGCAATGCCATTGGCAACGTGCAGGTCGGTCCAGTCGACCACGCCGATATTCACGGTATGGCAGGCGTCAGGAGAGGGGGATGCCTGAGTGTTCAGTGCCAGAATCAGTAACAATCCGGTCAGAAAAATCTTCATAGCTGCTCCGCTGTTAACGAATAATCAAATCGCCAGTGTATGCAGCGCAGACTAAGTGAACACTTCCCCGGAATAGGCACTCAATTTTAGGTATTAATACTTATGTAAATACCTAAAAGAAAGAAAAAGGCGTTAAATTCAGGGTAAAAGGTATCTGTGTAAGCCGGACTTTTTAATCATCTTTTCATTCCGTTGTTTTTTCGTACAGCGTCAGTGTGTATCCTCCGTAAGTATTAACCATCACTCAGGAGTTATCTATGTTTCCCGTCAGCGGAATTTATGTCGCATTATCCGCATTGCTGATGTTGGTATTAGCCTATCGGGTCGTCAGTTCCCGTTTAAAAAACAATGTCGGTATTCATGATGGCGGTCTGCCGCAGCTTGCCGTTGCTATCCGTACCCACGCTAACCTGCTGGAACATGCGCTGCCGGTTCTGCTGCTGTTAATGGTGGCTGAGGCCAATGGTGCGCCAGTCTGGCTGCTGCATGGTTGCGGCATCGTATTTCTTCTTGCCCGCCTGCTGCATGCCTGGGGCTTTACCATCAGTGAAGGTGGCACCCATTCCGGTCGTGTGTACGGCACCATGGTTACCTGGCTGGTGATGCTGGTTCTGATCGTAACCGTTCTGGTTCGTTCTGTGGCTCTGCTGGGCGCCTGATAAGCGCTTGATGAGAGCAGCGGCAAAGCATGCGTATTAATACTGATTCATCAGTGTAATAGTGCGTTCGCCACATGGAATGAACTAAGCCCGCAACGGCCTTGTCGGTAATGCAGTACTTAAAAAGTATTACCAGCAGGGCCGGATGCAGGCTGACTGTCTCCGCTCTGTCGGTTAATCAACCGAGATAAGGAGATGAGTTATGTCCGGGAAGAATGACAGTCGCTCCAAAGACAGCTTCCACAGCCGAAGCACGTTATCCACAGGCGGTAAGTCCACCGCGTATTACAGCCTGCCAAAAGCCGCCGAAAGCATCGGCAACATCCAGCGTTTACCGCGCTCTCTTAAAGTCTTACTGGAAAATCTGCTGCGCCACGAAGATGGCGTAACCGTTACCGCAGACGATATTCAGGGTTTGGCCGACTGGCTGAAAACCCGATCTTCCGACCGTGAAATCCAATACCGTCCGGCGCGGGTATTAATGCAGGATTTTACCGGCGTACCCGCCGTGGTCGATCTCGCTGCCATGCGCGATGCGGTGGTGAAAGCTGGTGGCGACCCTGAGCAGATTAACCCGCTGTCTCCGGTGGATCTGGTCATCGACCACTCAGTGATGATCGATGAATTCGGTTCCTCCCACGCCTTTGATGACAACGTGAAAAAAGAAATGGAACGTAACGGCGAGCGTTACGAGTTTCTGCGCTGGGGTCAGAAAGCGTTTGATAATTTCAGCGTGGTGCCGCCGGGCACAGGTATCTGCCACCAGGTAAACCTTGAGTATCTGGGGCAGGTCGTCTGGCAGGGTAAAGAGGGTGATGCCGATGTGCTCTACCCGGATACCTTAGTGGGTACAGACTCACACACCACCATGATTAACGCCCTCGGTATTCTCGGCTGGGGTGTCGGCGGTATTGAAGCCGAAGCCGCCATGCTCGGTCAGCCGGTTTCTATGCTGGTGCCGGAAGTGGTGGGCTTTAAATTTGAAGGCAGCCTGCCGGCCGGTGTTACCGCCACCGACCTGGTGCTGCGCGTAACCGAAATGCTGCGCCAGAAAGGTGTGGTCGGTAAATTCGTTGAATTCTATGGCCCGGGTCTGAGCCAGTTAGCACTTGCTGACCGTGCAACCATCGCCAATATGGCACCGGAATATGGGGCAACCTGTGGTTTCTTCCCGGTGGATAACGAAACCCTGAATTATCTGCGCCTGTCCGGCCGTGATGATGCCGTGATTCAGCGTGTGGAAGATTACTGCAAAGCTCAGGGCTTATGGCACGATCCGGCGGAAGAAGAACCCGCTTTCACCGACAGCCTGACGCTGGATCTGAGCACAGTCGAACCTGCACTGGCCGGTCCGCGTCGTCCGCAGGACCGTGTACCTCTGGCTAAAGTCAAAGACGCATTCCACGATCTGTTAGCACTGCAGTTGGTGCCACAGAACAATGAAGAATCCCGTCTCGAAAGCGAGGGTGGTGCTCAGGCTGAAGACAGCGGCGCCAGCTTTGAACTGAACGGCGAAACTCACGACCTGCCGCAGGGCGCGGTGGTGATTGCCGCGATTACTTCCTGTACCAACACCTCCAACCCGGGCGTGATGATGGCCGCTGGTCTGCTGGCGAAAAACGCCGTGGAAAAAGGTCTGGTCACCAAACCCTGGGTAAAAACCTCACTGGCCCCAGGTTCTAAAGTCGTGACCGACTACCTGACCGCAGCTGGCCTGATGCCGTATCTGGAAAAACTCGGTTTCTATCTGAGTGGCTACGGCTGTACCACCTGTATCGGTAACTCAGGCCCACTGCCGGAACCGATCAGCAAAGCCATTGCCGAGCACGATCTGACCGTGTCCGCAGTGCTGTCCGGTAACCGTAACTTTGAAGGCCGTATTCACCCACTGGTACGGGCAAACTGGTTATCTTCGCCGCCGTTAGTTGTCGCTTACGCACTGGCCGGTAAAACCACCATGGACCTTGAAGCTGAACCTCTGGGTCTGAACGACAAGGGTGAGCCGGTGTATCTGAAAGACGTATGGCCCGATAGTGAGCAGATAAAAGCCGCTGTGGCCCAGGTCAGCAGCGATATGTACCGCAGCCGTTACGCCGATGTATTTACCGGTGACGAACACTGGCGCAGCATCGCCGTGGCCGATAGCGAGACTTACCAATGGCGTGAGGATTCCACCTACGTGCGTAATCCACCGTACTTCACCGCCATCGATCAGCCGCTGCCAGCACTGAGCAATATCGAAAACGCCCGGGCACTGGCCGTGTTTGGTGATTCCATTACTACCGACCATATTTCACCGGCGGGTAATATCAAACCGGAATCACCGGCGGGTATTTACCTGCAGCAGCAGGGCGTTAAAGCGCAGGACTTTAACTCCTACGGTTCACGCCGGGGTAATCACGAAGTCATGATGCGCGGTACCTTCGCCAACATCCGTATCCGCAACCGTCTGCTCAACGGTGAAGAAGGTGGTAACACCATCTATTTTCCGACTGGAGACAAAGTCGCGATTTACGATGCGGCGATGAAATACCAGCAAAGTAATACACCACTGGTGGTACTGGCCGGTAAAGAATATGGCACCGGCTCCAGCCGTGACTGGGCAGCCAAAGGTACCCAACTGCTGGGCGTTAAAGCTGTGATCGCAGAAAGCTTTGAACGTATTCACCGTTCAAATTTGGTGGGCTTCGGCGTGCTGCCACTGCAGTTTGCCGACGGCGAAAGCATCGACTCACTGGGCCTGAAAGGTGATGAAATATTCAGCATTAAAGGCATCAGCGACGAGCTCAAACCGCATCAGCAACTTGAAGTTGAAGCTGAGAAAAGCGACGGCAGCAAAGTGACCTTTAAAGCACTGTGCCGTATCGACACACTCAACGAGTTGGAATACTTCCGCAACGGCGGCATCCTGCACTACGTGCTGCGTCGTATGCTGGGATCAGCAGCCTGAGCAGTGAGCTTTGCTGAATTGCGTTAAATAAAAACGTCGCTTCAGATTAAAGCGGTGCTTTAAACATATGTCTCTCCTGGTGAGAGACTTAGCGCAGAAACCCCGGCTGTGAAAGCAGCCGGGGTTTTCCTGTTGACTACTTGCCTGGTGCAGTAATGCCGCAGAGGAAATTTGAGAGGGCTAGTGGTAGGTTGGCAAGCTGTCATACCTTATGAGCAACTAATAAAATTGACCCGTTGAATAGTCTATTAGTCCCATTATCGTCTGGATGACATCTATGAGCTGGTTTTAAGATCGAAGTTTGGGTTTAAGTGAAGTTCGTGATAGGCATTCGGATCGTGAGTAGAAGGCTGTTGGTAGTCTGTATTGATGGTATTATTTATAGCGTGTGTGGTCTTAATGGAAGGAAGGCTTTAGTGATCAGTTGGAAGACAAAATGTTATATTGATAACAATTAATAATATCATCTGATTTGAGTGGCTTTTGATACACTATGTTGCAAGGGAAACAATGAATGAATGGATTTGGTAAAAGAGGGTCTTCTATATATCAGCAGAGGGGATGGCGAAGACACTTGCGATCAGTCCAAAGGGTTAAATCTTTTAAGCGACTTAAGCATGTAAGGAAATTCGGACCTATTTCCATAGATGGAAGAGAAAAACGAAAGCAGAATACTGGCTACTTTATCAACTGTTTTCGAAAGTTTAGGTCAGGTATTTATAATGAAAAAGGAGGTAAAAGGTCACAGCTGATTATCCCAAAGGATTTCTGTTTTATAGAGAACCCAGAAAAATCCTTAGAGAGTATTTGGGAAGCTGTTGAGGGATGTCTTGATTACAGACGTAAAGTCATAAATTGAATTAGTTCAGACCTGATCTGACACTTCTTATTGAAAAGAAGAGAGTTTCCCGTTTTGATAATGGTGTCGAATCAATATCTCAACAAAGGAAACTC